>Ga0056121_1000099_pt1 | contig 42013 bp, 43 predicted proteins | sample WorMetHEROISLAND_FD_83872 | JGI IMG/M metagenome (GOLD analysis project Ga0056121, IMG submission 83872) | Marine gutless worms symbiont microbial communities from Max Planck institute for Marine Microbiology, Germany - Olavius sp. 1 HERON ISLAND ...
ATTTTTTACTAGGCCATCTTGAGTGCCAGAAGTAGCCTGGTCGATGGCCAAGCGATTTAGCTTCTGTTTCTCGGCTTCCAGCTCTTTTAGCCTTTTGACGTCATTGACGCTCATTCCACTGTATTTGGAACGTCAGGTTGTAGTAAGTCGCGTCGCTGATACCGTATTTTCGACAGGTATCCATCACCTTGGCGCCAACTACGACCTCGTTCAAAATCTGTACGATTTTCTCTTCTTTAGTACTTTGTTTTCATTCTGACCTCACTTGAGCAATTTCATATTCAGGTATTTTCGGGTGCTCCAGGTAGTGCCCGTGATGCAGCTAAGACGAACTGCAGCGAGCATGAAGGCCGACTCTAAAAAAGACTGTAAATAAATCTGTGTAAGGCTCCAAATTTTCGATAGAGCTGCAAATTGAACAAAGCGCATTGGTCGACAAATTGGATCAACCGTATCATTTGCTGATTCAGAATGACATCAAACGGCAAAGTCTGCGATAAGGAATGTCAGTTGCGGTCACAGATCACGGCAGTTGTCTTGCGTTCCGCCAGCCCCACTAACACCTAGCTTGGACAAGATTGTTTGTGTGCCGGACAGGATCAGCGTTTGTCATCAAGAGGTAAGCGGCCGATCTCTCCTGGCGGATTTGATGAAACATAGATGTACCGAGACATGCCGAACTGTGCCCGCGATTTCGATGGTGCTCTCGATCATGGGAGGGGACCGCCGCCTGCGCTGTTAACACGGCCGTCAGGCGATACATACACCTTTCTTAGTCCCTTTTTGCCAAGCTCGTTGATGCTGTGACGATTTTTCGGGCAATCGGCGAGATGGTGAGGGCGAACATCCAACCTGTTGTCTGTAGTGCTAAATTCGGCCACTCGAGCAAAGCATGTACGCCCATCTTCTTCGTAGCTAATCAGATCGTCTTTGAACAGGCGAGCGACGAACCGCGCCGCCGAATGGGGTTTTTTCTTCGCCTTATGGGGTGTTTTCTCACCGGCAGTATCGGTGTAGGACCAGAATTCACCCCTCCAGGTAAACTTATCGCGTTCCCCTTTTCCAGCGCCTGCTGCTGGAACTTGCCAGACGTCGCAGCAGACGTAGGAGTCTGGCGCGTATCCCTTGTAGGATGCTGAGGGGATTGATTTAATGGTTTGGTTATTGATTAGGACGCGAACACGACGGACTCCATAATCTTTCGAAAATTTGGCTAAAGCCTTATTGGGCGTCATCTTGTCCGCTTTGGCTTTGTCCAAATGCTTTTGCAAAGCGTCACGTAAGGCGCGATCGCGGATAGTGTTACATCCTTTTTCACCTAATTTTGTCAATTCCTTACGAGCCACCCACCGATGCTCCGGGAGGTTCGAATCACGACTCTTGGGCGGTACTTTGCCATAGGCGGTTTCGGCGTACATCTTTCCACTCAGCCCGTGATCAGGCTTGTAGGAAACGACGATTTTGGGTACCCGCGCGCGTATGTCATCACTGATCTTGGGGTCAAGTTCCAACTCCAGTTCCGACAGCGCCTGCTGAAGATCGGCGTCACGACTCGAGAGGCGGCTAACCTTGTTCAGCACGGACCGATCAGTTAGCGCAATTACGGCAGCATCAATGGCGTGATGACGGTGATCTTCACGAGTTTTTCGGTTGCCGCTGTTGAGCAGTCCGTTTAGGCCCCATTTACCGCGCACAAGCGCGGTCAGAACGCCTCGGTGGGGCACCACTTGACGAACTCCTTCCAGTGATCGAAGGTATCGCTGTGCGGCTCGCGATATGTATGCGGTGTTGGTTAATTGGCGGGGGCTAAAATCGTCATCGCGTATGTAGAGCTCCATGGCATCATGTTTGAACCGCCAGCGCTTGTTTTCGGGAAGGCCGCGGGCCCGCTCAAGTATTTTTGCCCAAACAAAATCCTTATGTTGGCCGTCGGCAAAGGCCTCATAAGGTGTATGACTGCCCTTGAGTTGGTTGACCCAGGATAGTGATAGAGTCAGATTGGCCATCGAATTGTCACCTGTACGTAAGAACGGAAGAATATGCTCGATTACGACTTCATTTTCCTTAAACAACTGCTTCTTCGAGATCGGGCGGCCCGAGTACACACAGAGCCGCTTTGAGGCATCCTCGCCCAGCTCTTCCCAAAGTTTGATCTTTTTGATATCCTGGTCCGAGGGTTCGGATTTGCCCAAGTCAGCGCACAGTTCTCTTATTTTGTTGTTCCGATTTCTCTCTCGGGTCTGGCGCTTCATAACTTTGTCGCGCCGCTTACGTGATTGTTTAAGGGCTCGTGCCAATTCGACGTGTATTTCCACAGGAGGAGACCCAAGACGGTCGATTAAAGCGTTAAGCACCTTGCGCAGCTGATTTAACGCGACATGCACCGTCGGATTGTTGATCCGCCCGAAGTGCTGTTCCGGCTGGGTGAGGGGGTTTGCTGTCGGATCTGCGCCAAGCATTGAACCGCGCAGCACCTCACCGTAGTAGGGGAGGCGGGACCAGCGCTTGCCGTCACGATCCAAACAGTGATGGAGCGGTTTGCCGTTATCGTCTTTCAGTTCCGCTGCGGCATCGGAATAGATCAAACCCTTATCGCGCAGTACGGGCACAATCTCTTCCATGAAACGGCGGCTTACAGAGCTTGTTAGGACGCCAATCTGCAGGGCCATCAATTTGTCCGCGGTCTCCCCGTCAAGGCCATGGGTTTCCACCAGCTCTTGATGGAGCTCGTCGTCGTTTTTCGTATGGAGGCATTCGAAGATATCGTCTAGGCGGCCGTTATCGCCAGCCTGACGGGCCTCCCAAAGAGACAGCAATGAGTTCTTTCGCAGTTTGGCAGCAATACCGTGAGGTTCCAAGCCTTCGCTTTCTTCGCTTTCCATTTTGAACCGGGATCCGGGCGGGAACAGAGGTTTGCCGTCTTTTCCTTTTTGGCCGAGCATGAACTTGAACTTAACTTTTCTGGCTCGCTCATTAACAGGTTGAGCACAGAGGCGCGCTGTTCGGCATCCAAAGGGTGTTCTTCCTCCTGGGAGTCGATCCATAAAAGAGAGTTTAGCTGTTGAAAAATGCGGAAATCATGTCCGATGGGCGTGTCCTTCCAGTGGCGCCGCAACTTCGGAAAAAACTCGCAGTATCCCCGCTCGACGGAGCGTAAGGGCCGCTGAAACAAGATGTGCTCGTTTCTTAATCGATCCCAATCTGCTCCAGTGATCTTGTGATGCGGTTCTTGTACATCTCTAATTGCGTCGAATTCGGCCGCACAAAGTTTCCGATCAGGAAAGACATCCTTTTCACCGCGAAATCGGATGCCGGAAGGTTTGGCTTTTTTGGAAGGTTTAAGCTTTTCGCGCTGATAGTTTTCCCAAAGATATTGTCCTAGGGTTTCTTTGCCTAAACGCGCGCGCAGCTCAGCGATCCGCTCTCGCAGCTTGCCGCCATCCTCATCGTTATTCACTTTGCTGTTCGACTTGTATCCGCGGCGCAGCCCAAGGTGCTGCAGCGCGCGGCCCAGTTCATGTGGTGAGAGAGCCCGCTTCAACGCTTCGGCACGGAGACGATACGGATTGTAACGGTCGGGGTCTCCTTTTGATTTTTTGGGCGTCTTGAAAAGAACAAGGCGCTCTTCTGGGGTGTTGGGCAAGAGTCCGAGTTTGATTAGGTAGCTGATCAACTTACGCATGCGGATGCGGCCGCGGTCCCTGTTGCGGCGCATGCAGCGAGCATCTCGGCGGGCAGCGGCACGGCTGTCGCCGACTCGCCCCTTTTTGGGCGGTTCCCGCCCATCAGAAAAAATCCGTACGCCGCCGTCGATCGATTCAATGGCTTGCCAAGGAGCATTGGGGGCGTTCCCCTTTCGCTTGACACGAATCGCCCACCAGCCAATCGAATTTGTGCCCAGATCCAGCCGCCAATGCATATTCGCCCCTCTCTTCTAGAATTATTGAACTCTTGATTACATTATATCTGCGAGTCCCTCTGTTGCTAGGGCTTAGATCATGCGGCCTTGTGCGAAACCCGTTATCAGGACAAATGTCGCAGATTGCGGGGTCAGCACGCTTGGGCCCGCGCTCTTCAAGATGGGCAAGTTAAACCTGCAGTTAGAGACTCGGAGCCAGGAACGCCGTTGGAGTAGACCTGAGAATAAAGGGCGTTCTCATTCCATGGAACCACAGCCCCTATTTGAGGATTTGGATACCATGGGACGATCAGGAAGCTCCTTCTGCTTTGACCCTAGCAGCAAACGGAAGGCCGCTTCCATCGAAGAGGACCAGAGCCGAAAAAAGAGGGACGCCGAAGCGCCCCTTTCATTTTGTGTGCAACCTTTCGGTTACACTTGTTAACGGATACCCATATAGGGCCTAGACTCCGTTTTCTGATATGTTACAATAATAATATAATTTATGTGCATTTTTTTGTCAAGAGGTTTTTTGCATGAAAGACGAATATAGACTCGGCTTGGATATAGGAACCAATTCCCTCGGCTGGGCGATATGGCGTTTAGGCGAAAAAGGCCCGGAGGAAATTGTCGACATGGGTGTCAGAATATTCCCTGACGGGCGTGAACCAGGGAAGAATGGGACGCCAGGGCTTTCGCTGGCGGTTAATCGGAGAATGGCCCGGGGCATGCGCCGCATGCGGGATAGGGCCCTCCGGCGCAAGAAGGTTTTGGTTAATGAGCTTGTTCGCCAAGAATTGTGGCCGAAGGAAGAGGGGCGTTTCGATTACTCGTGCTGGGACCCTTACAAGCTTCGGGCTAAGGCGCTGCGAAAGCGGCTGGAGCCCGCGGAACTGGGACGAATTCTATTACACTTTGCGCAGCGGCGCGGATTCAAGAGCAATCGAAAGCTTGATTCCGGGGACGATGAGATGGGTATGAACAAGAAGCGTATAGCTGCCTTAAAAGAAAAACTGAAATCGGAGAGGTTTGAAACTCTCGGTGAGTACCTGAATTCTAGAAAAAAAACTGGCGCAAGATTCCGTGAAGGCTCCGAATTTTATCCGGATAGGCAGCTTTACATCGATGAATTCAGGCGCATTCAGGAAGGGCAGAAGGAGTATTTCCCCAAGTTAGGGTGGGATGACCTCTACAAAATCCTCTTCTCTCAAAGAGGGCTGAAACCCCAGGTGAAAGGCAGGTGCCAGTTTACCGGCGAAGAGCGGGCCCGCAAATGCCTTCCCTCCTCCCATCGTTCCCGCATACTTCAGGAACTTGCCAATATGCGAATAATTGATTCCCACGGGGGAAAGATCAGCCTATCTCGGGAGGAGTTCAGCCTTGTATTCGAGAAACTGGAAAGACAGAAAAGTCTAACCTTTTCGAAACTGCGAACCTTGCTCAAGGTCAATCGCAGATTTAATCTGGAGGATGAGAAGCGAAAGAAACTCTCTGGAAACGACACCTCCTATGAACTGAGAAAGAAGGATCATTTTGGCGACCTTTGGGACGACTTCGATGAAAAGACGCAGGATGACATTGTCAATGAAATTGTGGAGGCTGAAGAGGATTCGAAGCTTCGAGATTACCTCTATCGGTACAAGCTAAGCAGCTCCCAGGTGGAGAAGATAGTCAAGCTCACTTTTCCTGGCGGTATTTCCAGGTACAGCGCGTGTTTCAATCGGATGTGCTCCAGGATTATGAGGAGGGATTGCGTTGGCTTTGCCGCGGCTTGCAAAACCTTAGGGTGCGATCACAGGCTCCCCGAGGGGAGGGGGGAGGCGGAGTTACTCCCCTACTACGGGGAGGTTCTCTCCGAATCCTGTATTCCTCACGGCGCCCCAAACCAAAACGCGAGCGAGGCTGAGTTTGGCAAGATAGGGAATCCGACGGTCCACATAACGATGAACCAGCTGAGGAGGGTGGTGAATCCGCTTATCGAGAAACACGGGAAACCTAAGGAGATTGTCTTGGAAACGTCAAGGGAACTAAAACACGGGCGCAAGAAGGTTAGCGAAATCATCCACCAGCAGACTGAAAACCGCAAATACAACGAGAAACTGGATAAGGAGCTTAAGGAGGATTTCAGCCTTACCAATCCCGGACCGGATGATAGCGATAAACTGAGGTATTACAAGGAATTAAAGCTTAAGAACTCCACGGCCTTCTGCCCCTACTGCGGGAAGGTCATAAAAGCAGAGGATCTGTTTGACAGCGGCATTGAGGTGGAACACATTTTGCCTTTTCTCCGCACCCTAGACGATGGCAGAAACAACAAAACCATCGCGCATAAAAAGTGCAATCATTCTAAGGGAGATAAATCTCCCTATGAGGCATTTGGACATAGCCCAAAGGGTTTCAACTGGCAGGAAATCTGTTCTCGGGCCAGCTATCTTCCCGGAGGGAAGAGGTGGAGGTTTGATCAGGATGCCATGGAACGGTTCGAAAACAATGGCTTTATCGCGAGGCAGCTCACCGACAACGCCTACAACGCGAAGGCCGCAAGACGTTACTTAACAGCCATCTGCCATACAGACAGGGTGTGGGGTGTGGCATGCAGACAAACGGCGGAGCTCAGGCGCCAGTGGGGGCTGAATCACATCCTTTCAAAAAAGGGGGATGTAAATAACCGATCGGACCATCGGCATCATGCCGTGGACGCGGCCGTGATTGGCCTGATCGATCGATCCATGATTCAGAGCATTGCCGAGGCGAACAGCAGGAGTGAGGGATATCTGAGGCGGGCTAAATTCAAGGCGCCGCCCTTTCCCGGCGGCGAGGAGGGGAGGAGAAGGGTTGCCGCGGTGGTGAAATCGATTGTCCCATCTTTCAGGCCCGACCACGGGAGTGGGGGGAGGTTATACAAGGAAACCGCCTACGGCAAGATTCGCAAGGCGCTGCCGCTGGATACTGCAGATCTAAAGAAAGATATGATAGCCCGGATTGTCCCCGTGCGTGTTCGCAAGGAGTTTGAGAATATGAAGGACAAGGAGGGGTTTAAAAAAACCAAGAAAACCCTTCTCAAAATTCATCCCAGGGTGAGGGTGATGCAGGAGCTGTGGACCACGTCCAAGCCGATTACTTCAATTGAAGAATCTGATCTGAAGGAGCCCGCATACGGAAAAAATACACGGGGGCCGAGCGATTTCGCATTGCGCAAGAGGTTGAAGGAGTACATAAAAGAGTACATAAAGGAGCGCCCGGAGGAGGAGCTGAAGAAGGTGTTGGAATCCTACAGCGAGGTTTCTGGCGTGAGACATGTCCGATATATTCCCAAGAATCAGGAGATCAAAGCCATTGCGAGTTCGCCTGGGAAGGGGTATGAAATAGGCGATTACGCCTATGCAGATATTTGGAAAATTCCGGATTCCAAAGGAAAGGGCTCGTACAAGTACGAGGGAATTTTCGTTTCAAAGCTGGAAGCGAGACGGATTGAGCAAAAAGGGAGCGTCCCGAGAAAACCACATCCGGCGGCGCGCAGGCTTATGCGCCTGCATAAGAACGATACCATCAGAGTGGAAGGGGAGAAATATTGCTTAATATATCGAATTGCGGGGTTCTCCACTAAAGCTAACAAACTTGATATACAGCCGATATACGCGGGTAATGAAAGCTGGTTCGAAAATACCAATCCCAAATCATTGGATGTTAGTTATCCCTCCCCAAAAAAGAGCCGTCCGCAATGTTTCAAATCGGTGAATTCTCTATGGCATAAGCACAGCAGGATTACAAGAATAATTGTTCGATGCGATGGGTCCTTCCGATAAGGAAGGAGTGATTCCCAACCTTGTTGAAATCGCGTTCCCGGGAGTTTACTTAAACAAGACACGGGGATTCTTGTCCATTAGAAATTCCGAGGGCTCGTTTAGCAAAATAAACCTCAATGAGATAGGCGTCTTGATTATCACCTCTCCGCGGGCAACCTTGTCGACCGCGCTGATGAATACGCTGGCGGACAGGGGTAGCATAGCCCTTTTGTGCGACAGCAAACATCGCCCGGTCGCATACCTCATATCCCTTCAGGTCTCACAAGGAACTGACAGGCCGCCTATTCGATCAGATTGGAACCGGGAAACCGCTCAAGAAAAGGCTGTGGCAGTCCATAGTGACTGCGAAAATACTCCATCAGGCATTTGTGCTGGAATGCTTGCGCCGGGATAAGACGCGGCTTCTGCGAAGGCTGGCTTCCGAGGTGTACTCGGGCGATAAGGAGAACAAGGAGACCCAAGCGGCCCGCATGTATTGGCCCTCGATTTTCGGATCTGAATTCCGACGCGTTCCCAAGGGCGGAGGATTAAACCAACTGCTGGATTATGGATATGGAGTTCTCCGCTCAGGGTGCTAAGAGCCATTGCAGGGTCCGGACTCAACCCATCCTTGGGCCTGGGTCATCACAGCAGGAGAAACCCCTTTTGCCTGGCCGACGATCTCTTCGAGCCATTCAGGCCAGTGGTGGATTTTGCGGTGTACCGGCTTAACAGCAATAAGTTCCTGGAATTGAGTGTACCCGTAAAAAAATACCTAGCTGGCTTGCTAATACAGCCGGTTAAAACCTCGTCGGGGAAATCTCCCTTGGGCCGTGCGATGAGCGCCCTGTCTCAGAGTTTGGCCAGATCCTTCGCCCAAAAAGAACGCCAACTTGAAATTCCGGCGCTTCCAAGCAGCTTCCCCGCCGATATGCAGAATCTATGGGACCAAACGGATTTCAGCTAATGTGTGATGTACGTCATGTTCGACCTCCCGTGGTCGAAGCAGAGGAGAGAAAAGGGGCCGCGAATTTTCGCAACTACCTGCTTGACGAGGGTTTTACAATGGCGCAATTCTCGGCAAACTACAAGCTTGTTGGGGGGGGAAGGAGGAGGTTCCCAAGTATGCGAAATGCATTGAGAAGACCATCCCTCCCAAGGGAAGGGTGGATATACTCAGCATCACAGACAAGCAGTATGGGAATATTGTCACTTTCCGCTCTAGAAAGCGGCGAAACGGGCCAAAAAGGTCGGTTCAATACCGCTTATTCTGACTCTGCCTCTGTTTTTTCCGCCTCAAAATCCTCCTATTTTCTTCCCCCCAAAGGAGTTGCGGCTCCACTATTGTAACACATCAGAAAACGGAGTCAATCCGCAACAGGGAATAATATTAACCCCCCGCGGGTTACATAGCGGCGGCCTATGAACGGCGAGATTCCAACGCAAAACTGGTGGGTCTGCGCATCGGAGTTTTCAACGTGGAAGACAAGTTCCCTTGCACATTTGATATGGATGCGAATTGGGCTGAGCTGCGATCGGATGCAGTGCGCCGCAGTCCACTCGACAACTCGAAAACCACCCTCAAGGCTGGCATACCCGCAATAGATAATCGGATAATTATTCTGGATTGGGGCCAAATCGATTGAAATTTGGGCGCCTCTAAAAACCTTGCGAAATTTGAGGATATGTAATTCCTTGTAACTGGATCATAGGATGTCGCAGCCGGATTTTTTGATTTTGAGGGACGTTTGTCTTAAGCTTGTCTTAAGGCTGGAGAGCTCCTCTTGAGGGCCTATCACAAACGGTGGACTTCTAGGATTCTTCGGAAGTCTTTGAAGAACGCGCCAGGGTCATGATGACTAGCATCGCCTATGCGCCGAATGAGTCCGGATCGGGAAACAGATATCTTCGGCATAGTCTAATCTGACTAATCTGAGAAAACAAAACCACAAAAGCAGGTAAAAAACTGAGCATAACGAGAGGCGCCGCACTGCTTGCAAACTGCAAAGTACTCAAAGAGAGCACATCGAAAACAAACCCGGAAACGTCGTTTTTGGAGGTGTCCAGCCGATATCCCGTCTCGTGGCCGGAGAAGCTAGCTGCCGAAACCAAAAATCGGATAAAAGCCTTTGATATTTTCCGCCAGAGGGTGTATAGTATAAATAAAGACAGGCTTTTGGAATCTACAGCATATCCAAAATTGCGAGGTAATTTTTTATGAAGATTGTTAATTGTGTCATTTTGGCCCTGATCCTCCTTCTGGCATCCTGCAAGGGCGCCACCTCATCAGCCCCAACTCCAGTCTGGGTGACAAGCACCCTTGCAGGCAGCGGCGCGGCAGGTCATCATGATGCCGCTGGCGCAGAGGCGCGGTTTGACAGGCCCAGCGGCGTGGCCGTGGACTCAAAGGGCAATGTCTATGTGGCAGATACTTTCAACCATCGCATTCGGATGATCACTGCGGCGGGGGCGGTAAAGCACCTTTGCAGGCAGCGGCGCGCAAGGTTCTGCGGATGGACCAAGCACAGCGGCGCAGTTTTACAGGCCCTACGACGTGGCCGTGGACTCAAAGGGCAATGTCTATGTGGCAGATAGTGGCAACCATAGCATTCGGATGATCACTCCAAAGGAGGAAGACAAGTGGGAGGTAAGCACCCTTGCAGGCAGCGGCACGGCAGGTTTTGCGGATCGACAAGGCAGAGAGGCGCAGTTTGACAACCCCTTCGGCGTGGCCGTGGACTCAAAGGGCAATATCTATGTGGCAGATACTTTCAACCATCGCATTCGGAAGATCACTCCAAAGGAAGGAGGCAGGTGGGAGGTAAGCACCCTTGCAGGCAGCAGCACGGAAGGTTTTGCGGATGGACAAGGCAGAGCGGCGCAGTTTAAAAGGCCCTACGGCGTGGACGTAGACTCAAAGGGCAATATCTATGTGGCAGATTATTACAACCATAGCATTCGGATGATCACTCCAAAGGAGGAAGACAAGTGGGAGGTAAGCACCCTTGCAGGCAGCGGCACGGAAGGTTTTGCGGATGGACAAGGCAGAGCGGCGCAGTTTAACAGACCCCACGACGTGGACGTGGACTCAAAGGGCAATGTCTATGTGGCAGATTATCGCACCCATCGCATTCGGATGATCACTCCAAAGGAGGAAGACAAGTGGGAGGTAAGCACCCTTGCAGGCAGCGGCGCGCAAGGTTCTGCGAATGGCCAAGGCACAGCGGCGCAGTTTAACTACCCCGCCGGCGTGGCCGTGGACTCAAAGGGCAATGTCTATGTGGCAGATAAAGATAACCATCGCATTCGGAAGATAGAGTATAGAATACCCTAGGGACAGAAGGGCTAAAGGAGGCGGCCTCCCCTCTATTTTGAGGGGCCGCTTTCAGTGACCTTGAGAGGGCCTTATTCCAACCGTAAGTTCCCAGCATAAGATATTCATTAAACGGTGGACTTCTAGGATTTTTCGGAAGTCTTTGAATAACGCGCCAGGGTCATGATGACTAGCATCGCCTATGCGCCGAATGAGTCCGGATCGGGAAACAGGTATCTTCGGCATAGTCTAATCTGAGAAAACAAAACCACAAGAACAGGTAAAAAACTGAACATAACGAGAGGTGCGTAGGGGTACAGTTAGTTTGAGAAAATGGAAAATTTGGCGTTAATCGCTGTAATTAATTATGGATAAGTAGTAAAAGCGATTTTGTGCAGGCAAAATGAGAAAATTTTCGTTTTTTTGGTCAAAAAGCGGGGATTTGGGGCTGAAACACCGATGTAAAGACTTTGTTGATGTCGGCAACCCCTCATTTTTGAAGGGAATTCTGAAGATGGAATCTGATGAGAAATTAAGGAAGATTTCCACTGTTTAGAGCCGAAGAAGGCGAAAGATCAAATAAGAAAGCTATTGCAAAAAGAAGGAATATGAGCTAAATTTATAGTGAAGTTGTCGGGGGTAAAAGGCTGCTAGGTGAAGGATGCCCTCCGGTCGTCTTAATAAGAACCAGCCCTGCTTAAATGTGCTTGTCTGGGATGTATAGCGGTTTAGCTTGGCGATGTCATGAAGAGCCCCTGTTCGAATTCGGGTCCTGGCAACTTTTTTTATCTCCGTGTATAAATCCTCGTATAGCGGCCATCCTTATCAAGCTCTCCTCGCCTGATTTTAAAAAACGTAATCAGTTTCATGGAAGTCCGTCCATGATCGGGGGCGAAGACAGCGGTTGGCTCGCGCGGAGCTCCTGTCAGGGTCCAAACTCTTTGCTCAGTGATCATAGCAGGTTGATGAGGCGATCGGGCGCAGATCGACTCGATCCCGTGCCGTCTTCGGTTTTCCTTGATGAAGCTCACCATCGCCTCGGTTTACGGCCTGACTCCTCTTGGGCGAAATACGCTTGAAAGCCTTTCGAAGAATCTCGCTGGCCGTTCGGAGTTCCTTGTTCTCTTTTTCCAGCTCTTTTCAGGGCTTACGCTCATAGCTGCTTTAGACCGTCTCGCTAACCTTGCGTTGATCGTTAAGCCTGCAGAACCCATTCCCGAAGCGTCTCCGCCGTACAACCGATTTTGGCGGACAGATTGCTTGCCACTGTGACTCAGGCTGTCCTTCTGTCTCTCAAACACCATCCTGAGCACCTTGCTCCCGGGCCTCCGCGCCTTGTTCGCTTTTCCATAGCACAACCCTCTTAAGAGTAATTGTGCCTCCGGAATTTCCGGGGCGGTTCATTTTTTCGCCCCGTCGTACTCCTTATAAGGGATGTCACTTTGAATCAGGCCGCCCGGCGCGAATCGCTTTCACAGGATATATTTTGTGCGGCCCTTACTAATTTTTTGCTAAAGTAAGAAATTCCATGTGCGTACTTGAATCTGAATGAAAGCTCCCTAGAACTGAGATTGTTGTCATTGAGCTATGCTGTTTCTCAACGCCCCGCATCATCATACACATATGTTTAGCGTTGATAATGACCCCTACTCCATCAGCATTAACAAGTTTCATAACGGTTCTTGCTATATCTGCCGTCAATCTTTCCTGAAACTGCAAGCGCCGTGAGAAGTGGTTGACAATTCTTGCGAGTTTACTAATCCCAATCACCTTCCCCATGGGAATATAGCCAATGGTGCATATGCCAAAGAAGGGGAGCATATGATGCTCACAAAGACTGTGCACCTCTATGTCTTTGCAAAGTATCATGCCGCTGGAATCTGATTCAAAAACTGAGTCGCGAACTATCTCTTTCAAATCACTTCGATACCCGGAAGTCAAAAAATCCCATGACTCGGCTACCCTTCTGGGTGTGTCGCGTAAGCCCTCTCGATTAGGATCTTCTCCAATTTCCATAAGAATGTTTCGGATTAGTTTTTCTACTCTGTTTCTTTTCATCGTTGTTCCCTTATTTGGAAATAATCATTATCGGATAGCGCCGTAAGCACAACACATGAATTTAATTCCGGCCGAGAAAACACCCATCCCAAGATGTGAAAAGCGTTCCATCCCGACAAGCAGTATGCCCCCTGGTCTTGACCCTATTTAGCTATGGTTTGTATAATCCGTCAAAGTTGCCTGAGTCAACAATTCTTTCGGAAAGGAGGTTTGAACATGTCCAAGACACATCGCGGTAAGCCCCTGAAAACAGAAACTCCACAATCCGGACGTGGAAAATGTCCTTTATGCAGGCGAACCGGGGTGAAGTTGCTGTACGAATACGAGCTTGATGGTAAGAAGCTTGTGCTCTGCAAGCAGTGTAACTCCGCCACTAAATCAGGAAAATTCAAGGAAGCAATTGCACCCATATAGCCTAATCAAGGGAGATGACGGACGCTGGCGCTGTGCATGGTGTGAAGGAAATCCCCTTTACGTGTCATATCACGACAATGAATGGGGCGTGCCGGTGTCTGACGACAGGGCTCACTTTGAATTCATAATTCTTGAATCGGCTCAAGCCGGTCTCTCATGGCTGACTGTGCTCCGCAAACGCGAGGCATACAGAGAGGCCTATGCGAATTTCGATATTGGCAAGATAGCAAGCTGGGGTGCGCGCGAGACAGAAATGCTCATGAACAACAGCGGCATAATTCGCAATCGGAAAAAAATTGAGGCCTCTATTTCAAACGCGCGGGCATTTATGGAGATAAGCGCAAAGCATGACTCATTCGCGAATTGGCTGCTGGGATTCTTCGATGGGAAGGTGTTGATAAATAATTGGAAAACAATCGACGAGATTCCAAGCACCACGCCAAAGGCTATCACTATCGCGAAGGAGTTAAAGGCGGCTGGTTTTCGTTTTATTGGCCCGACAGTCACCTACGCGCATCTGCAGGCGACGGGAATGGTAAACGATCATCTCGTGGGTTGTTGGAGACGACAGAATCAGATTCGATAGGGGAATTCGCGGCAGCTCACCGGGTTTGACTCCAGTCAGCGTTCAGCAGCTGTCCCTACAGTCTTGCCGCTATTAAAATCGTACCGTTAGGGTAATCAAAGGAACGTCGTTCTGAATCACATCCACCTTTGAGGTGAAACGCAATCCAACCTTGCTGCATGCCTCGCGAAGGTAGCCCTGATATTGCAAACCCAATTCCGGATTTCCAACGGATGTGTTTTGATAGAATTCCTGAAGTGAAACACTATTTTCCGATTCTGCGCCTTCACCGAATTTTTCTTTGGAAACAAGGTAATTTGCCTCGTTATTATAGACAACAACTTGCAATTTATCATCAGGTTTGATGGATGTGACGCTAGGGTTGCCGAACCTCCAGCCAATAATCAAACCTATCTTTGCAGTTTTCATAGCTTCGATCAAAGATTTCCGTTTTGCAGGATCATGCAGAATTTCTTCCGCGCTCATCATTCCGAATACCCCGCCGCGCTTCGCGAAATTTTGCATATTCAATGCTTCCTCACTCATCATCAGCTCTGCCAGCAATAAGGTTAGATAATCAGCGATAGGTGAGCGGCGAATATACAGTGCAAGACGTTCTCTGATTCTCCCAATTAGTGCTTCACAGCTCTTGTCGCGGGAAAATTTCATCAGAATGAACCAGATAAATGGTCTTGTATTATTCAGGAATTTTTCGCTAAGAAATATCATTGCATTCTTCTCATCGGCCATCAACGAGTTGTTAGACATGATAGATTTCACAACTGGAGCAGTGATGGACTTGCGAATCGACCTGAGCAAGGTGGAATCTTTCAATAATTCATTTCTGAGGCTGCTATCCCTGATCTTCGTTCTCTCGTCGATAACTCCACCCGGATTTGCCCGATTCCAAACTCTTACAAATGATGAGTTGATTAGCATATCGAACACTTCTTTATCGAATCTCTTGTAAAGGAAACCAAATATCACCAGTTTGGATAGATCCATCAAGTCCGATCTGACAGTTGTAAATTCCACATGGGAAGTTTCCAAACTTGAGAAATAACCTATCCTTATCATGTGCTGCAGCGAATCGGGAGATATCTTAGTCAATCTGACGCCAAACTGAATTCTCCCGCCGATAGTCGATATTTTCCTGAGTTTGTATCCCTTGTTTACAAAAAAACCAACTCCGTCGTTTGTTAGAATTGCCTTTGTTTCCAAATCTATGTAGTTTTTTTTATTAATAATCACTCTTTATCGGCATCCATCTTCATGATATCTCACCGGCAAACCTAGGTTACTCCCATATCGTAATTGATTAAGCAAATCTTGGGGAGATGTATTGCAAGGAATCGCTTCCAATTATTTTCAGATTGATCCACCGGGGATTTTCGATTGGAATTCATTGACGGCCGGCTATGTACTAACCTACCTTGAATCTGATGCGGTTCCTATTAACAATTCTTGTTTCGACAATGGTATTGGCAAACCTCAAGGCGATACCTGATATCGAAGCAAATCACGTATATTTCATGAGTCTTGGCCCAAAGGCCGATGGCACCGCCGCCGAGCGCCTTGCTTTAGATCATATCGCAAAAAACCTTGACGCTCTGAACATAGCGTATACACGCAAAACCCTCGATTTCGGAGATCGTGGACATTCTTTTTCAGAGAAGATCATCGCGCGGATTCCAGGTTCACTGAGTGGGCAATATGCGCTTGCCGCGCCCATTGATGGCGGGGCGTTTTCGGCTGCCTTACTCCTAGAGATTGCAAGTGAATTAACTATCAATCGCCCCAAGAACACCGTTACTCTCTTATTTCTGGGAGCCGAAAAGGGAGATACTCGTTTTCATCCCTATGGAAGCCGCCTAGCGCTTGGAGAATTGGCGCAGAAGGAGAATGCCTTTGCGCTGTACCTCGATAGCGATGAAATTCCCCGTACCTGGGATATAGAGATTGGGAGTAACAGGGTTATCAACCCATCCTGGTTTGTTGAAGGGCTAATTGACGCCCTGTCATCCGAAAACATCCCCTTTTCCCTCAGGCTCATTGATGTCCTGGTTACCCGTTTGGGGTTGAAGAACAGCACCAGCTTACCCGAAACCTGGTTAGATGCGGGAATTCCAACAATTTCTCTGACTGGTTCGGAGATCATTGAATCAAAAAACCATGCTGGCTACACTCGCCGCCTGCTTGATGCCCTCCTATCTCTGGACTATATCTTTGAAGAAATTCCATCAGATTGGGAGAGCACATACTTACTAATTAGTTCGATATCGAACACGAACTCCCGCATTGTTTACGAGAGAGCCTACGTAGTAATTTTCTTGGCAGTCTCAACCGCCTTTGTCGTTGTTATCCTGGTTTGGATACGAAGTATAAGGCTCAACGTAAAGCGTTTTGCCCGCAACTGGTGGGCCCTTCCCCTGCTGCTGGCAGCAGTGTTCCTATTCCTCTTTCTTTCAACCCTTTTGGTGGAAGGAACCCTGCTTCTTTCAGATTTCCCCAAGTTGTGGGAACAATTTCCCGGAATCTTCGTTTTTTTTAAGCTGAGCATAGCGGCGGCCCTTTCCCTTGTATTCATACTAGTTACCGATGGACTCCCCTTGATTCGCAACCCGCATTTTTATTCGTACGCCGCTATGGGAACCGCTGCTTTCACATTTTTGATTTTTATCGCGCTTGATATCACTGTGGCAGTCTATTCGCTTTGGACCATTATCAATCTTCTGATATTTACAGGCACAAGGGATAGCAAATTGAAAATTGTATTTCTGATACTGTCGGTGATCCCCCACATTGCAGGCCTCGTATTGCTTGAGCCGTATTCAAACATAATAGAATCCCTATTACTCTCACGGATATCCGGAAATTTGGTGATATCACTGCTGCTTCTCCCAATAGTTTTGGCCATAACCAGTCTGAACTATTGGAATTCACGCTACTTCAGAAGACATAGAAGCACACTGATACCGGCCGCAACGCTTACCCTCAGTCTTGCCGCCATTTCCACGCTGTTTTGGATAATCAGACTAAGCCCATATGGTGAGGATAATCCACAGCCGGTTCATTTGATGGACGATATTGACTTGACCAAGGCTGAGCGTCATATCCAAATATCCAGCCCCGGGCCCATTGGCTTGGCAAGCATCCTGGTGGACGAAAGGCTCTACCAACTAGGCAATTCGGAAAGGGCTGAGAGAATTCAAATACCACTTGGTGAAAACTCCTTGGGCGTTGCGGCAAGCACACAGACTTTCCTAGGACGCCGAACTATACTCGTTACAGTCAGCGGAGAGGAAAATCCGAGAAAGTTTGAAGTGATGCTTCAGTCCGATTCTCCGTTTACCCTCCACAGCGCCAACTTCCCATTTGAAATGAGGCCCTCGGGAACCCTTGCTAGCATCTTTATTGGCGAGCATCCGCCCTTCCCAATCACCTTGCAGCTCACTGTTAACGATGATGCGCTGCTTAGGTTAGTCATAGACGGGTTCTGGGTGGATATTGAGGATTTCCAACTTATTAATCGACCTGATCTGGATATTACATCGACAAAAAGGATCCATCAGGAAACGGAATTGTAGGTTAGCATGCTCAAATCGGCTATGTGGGAGTGAGTCAACTAGCCGGAGAATCAATATAGGGCGCTTATAGAGAGGGGGGAGCCGAATGAAATGATCCCTGCGGCGGAGTTTTTTGACTTGGAGAGAATTGGAAGACGGCGCATAATGCGCTATCTTAAAAGGGACAAGCCTCCGGCCATCGAAGAACTTCTGCATATGATTGCAGATGAGGCAGCCCTAATTGAGCCGCTCACCCACGAAATCCACGGCGTAAGGTAGACTGCCACCCCTTCGAAATAGGGATCTCCCCCAGTTTGTCAGATAGGGCATCTCTTAAGCAGCCTTCCCTGCCTGTTGGGCCAGCTGTTTGATATTGAGACAATGCGGTGCGGATAAGGCCAATCGCTCGGATAAACATTCCCCTCTTCCCGGAAAAATAGGTACACTGTTTGAAAATTGGCGTTAGCTTACGGAGATTTCGGAATGTCAATCAGTATTAAGAGATGGTCGGAACTAGGTTCAAATGAAAGGGAAAAACTGCTATCAAGATCCAGCCTTGATGTTGCCGATGTCAGCGATACTGTCGCGGGCATTATCCTTGACGTACGAAAAAGAGGTGATGCCGCGATCAGGGAACTGAACCATCAGCTCGATGGGACTTCACCTGACGCCCCTATCCTCGTTCCTGAACGCCGCTTCGAAGAAGCGCGGGCGCAAATCTCCCGGAAGCTCAGAGAGGCTATCGATTATTCGATTGAAAATGTTCGAAGGTTCCATGCCCACCAGGAGCCAAATGGCATTTTCTGGACGGAACCGCGTCACGGAATTATGGCAGGGGAAAAAACCGCGCCAATTGAATCAGTGGCATTTTATGTTCCGCGCGGCAGGGGCAGCTTCCCTTCAATGCTCTACATGATGGCCGTGCCAGCCATGATAGCTGGCGTTAAAAACATGGCTGCTGCAAGTCCCCCGGATTCAGAAGGCAGTGTCGATCCGGCCTGCTTATATACGGCAGAGCTTTGCGGGATTCGGAAGGTGTATGCCATGGGCGGCGCCCAGGCCTGGGCGGCCCTTGCCTATGGCACCGAGTCTGTAGAAAAGGTGGACAAGTGTGTCGGTCCGGGGAATAAGTACGTGGGCTCCGCAAGGAGAATTCTAAGTGAGAAATTTGACTGCGGCTTACCGGCTGGCCCATCAGAATCAATAATCCTTGCCGATTCAAGCCCCGATGCCCAGGATGTTGCAAGGAATTTACTTGTTGAAGCCGAACACGGCTCGGATTCCATGGCGCTCTTAATCACAAATTCAGCTAAATTGGCGGGAAGGGTGGAGAGGTATATAGCCGCTTTCAGTCAGGCCTTACCCGAGCCAAGGCGCACCTATGTGAGCCATGTTCTATCTGGCCGCGGGGGGATACTCATAGTGGGAAGCATTGAGGAGGGAGCAGACCTCGTAAATCAGTTTGCTGCTGAGCATCTCCAAATCCGCACCTCCAAACCCTTCGAAACGCTCAGCCTAATTACCAATGCCGGTGAAATACTCCTTGGAGGCAATGTGCCATTCTCGGCGGCAAATTATTCCGTGGGGACGAATGCAGTTTTGCCCACGGGCGGCTTTGCGAGGACTTGGTCCGGCATTTCCGTGCGAGATTTCAAAAAGCGCTCCAGTGTAGTCTATTTAACAGCAGAGGCCCTGAACGAGCTTCGGCCCCATGCCTCACTGCTTGCGGAATATGAGGGGTTTCCAGCGCACCAACGTGCCTTAGACGAGTGGAAGCCGATGAAAAAATCGCAATAGAAAGAAGTGATTCAAACCCTAGACGAGGCATTTGGAATTTTCGAAAATCGCACAAATCTGGAAAGAAGATTTCCGTTGGGTAATCCAAATCGGGTGTATCGCTTGGATCGAATGCGAGAGCTATGTGATTACTTTGGGAATCCCCAGGAAAAGTTTAAGAAAATTCATATTGCCGGTTCCAAGGGAAAGGGCTCCACCGCGGCCTACATGGGTGAATTGCTCGCTGCAGCCGGGGCGCGTATTGGTGTTTACAGCTCACCACACCTCGTTAACTATCGAGAACGGTTTCATATAGTTGGCGCTGAGTATCCCGAGGAAATTGCCCTGGAAACCTCGCGCCACTTACTTGATAACCTTTCGGGCATCAACAGCAGGCTGCCCGGCGCCGGAGAGGCTACAACCTTTGAACTTCTTACGCTTTTTGCCTTTCTTCTTTTCAGAAACACCGACTGCGACTATGCCGTACTCGAAACAGGGCTTGGCGGGCGGTTGGATGCAACCAATGTGATTGAAAATCCTGAAGCGGTGCTGATTACGAGCATCGAAAAGGAGCATACGAAGATTCTTGGAGATGATATACATGAAATTGCTGAAGAGAAGGCGGGAATTATAAAGGCCTGCTCGCGGGTTTGGGCTGCCAATTTGCTTCCATCTGCGCAGAACGTCATACGAAAGAAGGCTAAAGAGACCGAATCATCGCTGACGGAGCTCGCTGAGCGGCTTGTTCAAATCGAAAAAATATCAAAACCCGACGATAGACTTGATAGGTTTTCCTGGAGGCTCAGGTGGCAAGATCCCAGCACAGTATCTGCAGCGGGGCAGATATTTGCCGAAAAACTAAACCCGAAGGCATTCGTATCCGAGATAATCCAACTTTCCATGGGAGGGTGTGTGCAGGCCGAAAATGCCGCATTGGCCCTGCTGGCCGCTCGCAGTCTAAAACCCAGCTTGGATTTTGGCGGGGCAGGATACGACGCGGGCATTTCCGTCATTAAGCAGTTAGCCCTCCCAGGGCGGTTCCAGTTTCTCAAGATGAGCCCGCCTGTCATATTGGACGGCGCCCATACCCCACGCTCGATTGAAGCCGCCTATGAGGATTTTATGGAGCTTTCATCACGATACACAACCCAGCCGCCAATTCTGCTTTTTGGCAGCGTTGCAGGGAAGGATCATGAATCCATGGCCGAAATACTTTGCGGCAATAGAGATCCGACTTTCGAAAACGTAATTGTCAGCACGCCGGGAAATTTCAAACCGAGCAATCCCAAAGAAGTCGCGGCATCCTTTGCATCACGGGGCGCAAATGTAAAATTGATTTTAGATGTCAAGGAAGCCTGGAAATTGGCCTTGAGACTTGCGGATAATACACGCCCCTTACTCGTTACCGGCTCGTTTTATATGATCGGAGAAATTGCGAGTTTATGTGACAATGATCGGTGACTTAGCCCCTTCTGAGAAACTAGAATAAAACCGATGGCGAAACTCATACTGAATAAACATCCTGCTGTTCGGGCAGCTCATTATCTCTTTTTGCTTCCATTTGGCGCCGCCCTCTGGCCTCTAATCACGAATTTCCGGATATTGGACTTCATCATATACAGCCTTGGCTTCTCTCTGATTCTGTTCCTTATAGTTTATGGGAACCGCCGCCCCCTGTTCACTTCGGACGAACGCGGATTTTATCTATATCTGCATCATGGCCGTGAAATTGAATTCCATCCCTTCGATCATATAGCCGGTTACTATCTTATGAGGAATAGCCGAATATCCATTGCGCTGAAAGATGACCCGCCCATAATCCTGTTCTTGAAACGAAATGACCTTAAAAAACTCACCGAAGTTTTGGAAATTGAAGGCGCCCGGAGCAGATGAGGAATAAATCACCCATTTAGGAGAATCAGCGCCCAAGATTGGCTCATGCTCGGCGGAGTTGAACTCTAGCGCCCCCGCCCATTTCAATCCCTCTGCCGAATCCCCGCTCCGAGGCGGGTTAGCTTCCTCAAAACACGTGCTGTTGTGTAATATGGGTGGATGATTCGCCTGAATTCAAACTATGACAAGCTTCAATCCAATTATCTCTTTGTGGAAATCGCCCACCGCGTGAACAGGCATCTTGCGGCCAATTCGAAACGTAAACTCATCAAACTGGGCATTGGCGACGTAACCAAGCCCCTATCGCCAACGATAATAAAGGCCTTTCATCAGGGCGTGGATGAGCAGGCAAACGAAGACACCTTTAGGGGCTATGGCCCGGAGCAGGGCTATTCCTTTCTTCGGACTGCAATTGCTCAGACTGATTACCACGAACGGGGGTGCTATTGCATTGATGAATCGGATATATTTGTCTCCGATGGCGCAAAATGCGACACTGGCAATTTTCAGGAGCTCTTTGCCTCCAACGTCAAGATTGCCCTGCCGGATCCGGTGTATCCGGTTTACACCGATACCAACGTAATGGCTGGCCGCACGGGGTTTGCGCAGGATGGCCGCTATCAGGGTCTGATCTACCTTGAGGGCAGCGAGGATAACGGCTTTGTTCCCTCTCCCAGGGACCTGAAAAACAACCCGGCCGACCTGGTCTATCTTTGCTTTCCGAACAATCCCACGGGAGTTGCCGCAAACAGAGAGCAGCTTGACGACTGGATTCAATGGGCGCGAGGCCAGGGAGCAATAATACTGTATGATTCCGCATACGAGGCATTCATTACCGATCCGGATATACCCAGAAGCATATACGAGATTCCAGGCGCCGAGAAATGCGCTGTTGAATTTCGCAGCCTCTCGAAGACGGCTGGCTTCACTGGAGTCCGATGCGCATACACGGTTGTGCCCGGAAGCATAGTGATCGGCGGCGTCAAGCTCCAGGATATGTGGAATCGCAGGCATTCAACTAAATTCAACGGGGTGTCATATCCGGTGCAGAAGGCCGCGGCTGCGGCATATTCGCCTGAAGGAAGGAGGGAAATCAGGGAGAATATCGATTATTACTTAGCCAATGCGCGAATCATTCTTGATGCAATGACCTCACTTGGATACCAACATTGGGGAGGGGTAAATAGTCCCTATGTTTGGGTTAAGACTAATGAAGATTCCTGGACGACTTTTGACAGAGTATTGGAAGGCGCCGATGTAGTTATAACCCCTGGAAGCGGCTTCGGTAAGATGGGCCGAGAGCATATAAGAATTAGCGCATTCAACAGCGTGGAAAATGTTCGGGAAGCGCTCGAGCGAGTCATGAAACTGCTAAATAAGACCTAGAATCCCCCACATTTTCTACTGCCTTAGACCATGCGCAGTGCGCCCTCAAGGATCTGGGTAGATTTCGAAAACCTCAAAGCGCCATACATTTTGCCAAGTCGGCGCCATCCGAAACGGCTATTCTCATCTTCGCAATAGACAACCCCGAGCACCCCTTTCAAGAATCGCTCAAAACCTTGGTCTTCCGCTTCCGGCATGGCGATATGTCTTGCAGAATTTCCGATGAAAGAGCCTTGATCTCATGGGATTTGAAGAACTGCGCGCGATGCCACGGAGTATTCGAGCCCCATATCCCGGGGCTGCCGCAGACATTTTCGAGCCGCCCTTCATTGAAATCACGATGGCCCTCATCAAATTCGACTTCACCCGCAAAGTGTTTCCAATTTCGAGACAGGGAATGGCTGAAAAAACAGTATTCCAAGGGATGAAAACCCTCCGAACCGCGCTGTTTTTGAAAGTTGCTTCCCTTTTTCTCACTTTTCGTGGGGATTACAGAAAACATGCTGTAAAGTGCAGCGTATTGGCAGTGATGACAGCAATGCATGTTTTCGCTTATAAACTCTATTTGCTAATCACTCACTAAATTTCTGACGATGGGATAACAAATTGGAGGATAGGAAAGTATGTTGACTGATAATTCGGAGAATGAATTGGCTCGAAAGATACACTATGCGCTTGCATTGGGTATCTCGCCTGAATCTATTGGCGCCACCCTGATGGCTGAGAGCGGCATGAGCTCGGATAGAGCCGCAGCAGACACCCTCGAACAATTGATTGCCTCGCGAATGGGAAGTTAGGCCGGTATTCCTCATCATATTCACGGGAGATCCGCTCGGATAGGAATTAATCAGTTCATGGCAGTTTCCACTATGCCGTGATAATTTCAGTGCGATTTCGACCATTCCTCTTAGCGAGCCTTAATGCCCTGTTGGCCAGATCGATAAGCACACCCGGTTTATTATCCTTAGATGGTGTGATGGTGGCACAGCCTACACTGATAGTCAGTATCTTCGAATTTCCGGCAAATCTATGCTCAATGCTCTCTGATTCAACCAAGGCTCGGAGCTCATCGGCCCTGCGGTATAGACTGAACTCGTCAATACTTTCCATCAGTATCATCGCAAAGGCATTCTCACCGTATCGAGCCAATACAGGTTGTTTCATACCAACTTTGTTCCGATGCATAATAACTTTGCTCAATCGTACTATGATGTTTTCGCTCTGCTCGTGCCCGTAGGCGTTCCTGTAAGCTCCGAAAAAATCGACGTCCGCCAAAATCATCGACACTGAATGTCCGTTTTCTAAACTGTCAGTAGTCCACTTAGCCTGCAAGAAGTTGTTCAGCAGCACCTTGTTGTACAAGTCTGTGTCCTTGTCAATGAATATTTGAGTGAAAAAATCCATATTTTGTCTCTCAAGTCTTTGCCGTTCCGTGGATAGCCTATCGACTTGGACAAAGGCATTGGAGCATATTCTTGCTTCGAGCACAGTATGGTAGACACTGAACACGAAAAACACGCCGGAGATGGACTGAAAGGCAGTCTGGGTGTTGTCATCAATAAAACCCAGAATTACGCCGAAAACTAGCATCTCCGCGCCAAAGAGTAAGAACATAATCAAACTATCCTTGGTTTTGCGGAGAGCCAGTACTAGCATGGAGATCGTATGGATGATGAAACCAGCCGAAACGAGTTTTAGCGGAAGCATGAATTTGGAATAGACTTCCATCGGAATGAAAACAGCAGCCAGTATCATTATCAACACTGCTGACAAAATGTACCGCTCAAGTTTTGGATGAAAATAACTTGGATAAAGACTGGAGTAATATAGGGAGAAGACAGAACCAGTCAGGGAAAATGCAAGGGAAATGATTCTAAACCTAATCTCGCCATCCCAATTCGGGAATATGGTTAGCAGGGCCATCTCGCTTCTTAGTCCCGCGAAGAGAAAAGAGAGTAGGACAAGCAGGCCCAGGTATAGCGGAGCGATACGTCTTTTTCTGAGTATCAGTATCGAGAATTGATATAGGGCCATAATAAGCAGGCCCCCAAGGAAAATTGAATCGATAGTGAGGTGCTTCTCCCGAAAAGCCAGTAGGTTTTCATACGGACCGAAACAAATCGGGCGATTTAATCCTCCATTGGCGCCGTGATAGTTGGAAATGCTGATTGTGATGGTCATTGAGTCACTGCCCGTTCTAATAGGCATCAAAACAGACTTATTCCCCGGAACGGATTTTTCGCGATTTGCGTCTACATCACCAATTTCGCTAATCCTTCTGCCATCAACATAGATGTCCGCATTTGGCGTTATGTTGTAAGCTCTAATCGCGAATGTATCGGTTTCATTCTCAAAGTCCTTGAGCATCTTTAGGTTGTAAGTAGCCACTCCACGCGGTTTAATCCTGCTGTCGACTCGACTTAGCTCATTCCAAAAGGATGGGACAGAAACGTATAAATCGGGAGCCTGATCGGTGATGGAAACGAAGGTGCTCTCGTTAACGACTTGGTCCCAGTAAAACGCCCATTCACCATGCAGCATAATGCATCCATCGGTTTTGAAATCGTGATCATGGAGGTTTATCACACCCATCTCTGCAACTGGGGTTGTTCTGGGATTAACAATAAACAGAAGTACACACATCACCACGCTCATAATTACAGACGAGGAGATGAAATATATAAAAGGTTTATGCATGTTTATGTTTAAATTCCAAATATATTGAATTATACTCTCCTGTTAGGAAAAAAGTGTCAAGAATTTCCCGTAAATCCTCATCATATTCGAATGCGCACTTTCATTTATGGATTTTGATATGGGACAGCTTTGCAGATGCAGGCATCAAGATTGATTCCCAATCGGGAAAAGAATCAAATTACTTTCAGCCCTTATCCCATTTCTGACTGCTTTCTTGATGCATGCATCGTCAGATTGGGAATTTCCGCGTAAAATGTCATACATCACCGCCGACAAGTCGCAATTCCGCGCTGCTTTTGAAGCGCCGCGGCTCAGAACCATGTAAACGATGATATGGCAGAATACGAGGACCCTGTTATCAGCATCTGTCAGCGCATCTTCGGCTTGCCAACTCCCTTTCCTTGGCAGCGCCTAATTATTGCAAACGTACTGGATGTCCTACTGGCTCATAACAGGGGGCAAGCCGCGGAAAATATGGAAGATGATGTTGAAAGCCTTCGGCAGATTGCGGTGCTCCCGACTGGCGCCGGGAAAAGCCTATGCTGGATGCTCCCGGCCGTTCTATCCGGTGAATTAACCGTCGCCGTCTTCCCATTACTCTCACTTATGACCGATCAAAAAAGACGTCTTGACGATGTTGGCGTAGGTTCCGTAACTCTCCGCGGAGGACTAAGCCGGAGAGAGTGCGAAGCTGGGTGGACCAGTCTTGAAAGTGGACAGATTTCAATAGTTATCGCCAATCCGGAAATACTGAAGAGCTCATCGGCCGCTAGACGCCTTGGAGAGCTCAAACCTAAATTCCTCGTTATCGACGAAACCCACACTGTCAGCCAATGGGGAGAGAGCTTTAGGCCCGCCTGCGCGGAATTAGGCAGGCTTGTTGAACAGTGGAATCCCCCCGTGGTGCTCACTCTCACAGCCACCGCGGGACCGCATATCCGCAGCAGAATAACAGAGCTGCTATTTAATGGCGAGCCCCCAAACAGTGTCCTGGCAAACCCCGATAGGGCCGCAATAAAATACGGCGTAATTCCAACTCTTAGCCGCAATCATGTCCTGGAACGTCTGGTGCGCAGTGAACCTAGGCCCCTGATTGTTTTTGGTCCAACCCGCTCCTCCGTAATGGATGCCGCTCGTCTGCTTCGGAACCGGCTCCGCAGCCGAGAAATACGTTTCTATCATGCAGGTTTGACTCGCGAGGAAAAAAAGCGCCTTGAAACTTGGTTTTTGAACAGCGAAGAAGGGATACTCTGCGCCACCTGCGCCTATGGGATGGGTGTGGACAAACCCAATGTCCGCACCGTCATCCACCTATTTCCACCCCCCTCTGTCGAGGCATATTTACAGGAATCCGGCCGCGCATCTCGCGATGGCAAAGGCGCAAACGCATGGCTTATCCGGCGCATGGAAGCTGAGAACGGAGTGGAGGAATCGCCAGGGTGTGACTTTCTTACAGAAGAAAAGGGGCAAAACCTCACTGATATAAAAAACCCGGAAAGGGATATGCGGGGACGGGATTTCATGGGAAGGGCAAACCATCCCTTCACGGGCCGGGCTCCAATCGATCCGCAGGCAGTAACCCGCCTCCGTCGAGAGGGAATGATAAATTATGCTTCTTCGACCCATATTTGTCGCCGAACGATGCTTCTAGCCGCGTTGGGAATCGATTCCCAAGACTGCAGCGGCTGCGATGTTTGCGGCGGCCAACCGCTCACGAGCCCATACGAAGAAAAAACTATAATCCGGGCGGTAAAATGGAATCGTTTCCGCTTCAGCAGAGGCAAAATGTCGCGGATTCTGGTGGGCCGCCGCTCCACGGAAATACTTCGTTCAGGTCTCCAGTCCACTTTCGGCTTTGGCGCCCTTAGCGGCTGGGAATTAGAGGATGTTGAAGAGGCGATCACCACCCTTGTTCACATGAAGAAAATCAAAGTCAGCCGCCGCTGGCCTGCTAAGGGAAAGCTCTACTAGCTCTTATCCATCTCTAACTTTATCCGCCCCATTACGCCGCCGGTTTAAGAATACCAATAATCACCTAGCTGGCGCGGCGGTGAGCGCACGAAAGCCCGTTCGAGCATTTCGAAGCCGGAAGGCGGCGATATGGCGGAAAACACTGCCGTCCCGCATACTTCTCACAATCACCCCGCGCTTCGTAGGCAAAGACCTGCTCACAGGCTCATCCTCGCAAATAGGCGGAGAGGGGGAATACCGGTAAGCAGAGATTCGCTCCGCTAAGCAGTTGGCCGGATGATGCGAGCCTAAACAAGGCCGACGTTTTCCTTGACCAATCAAGCGGAAATACGGCCGGAGCGTTTCCTAAGCCGATCCAATAGTCCTCGCCGCTAACTGCGCTCGGATGTCCAAACTTGATCCGGGGCGCCGGATTGGATCTGCCGCGGGTTTTTTAAGGGCTCTGGCCAGCTGGGAGCTCCTTGAGGATGCCAAGAAGCGATAAACGTTCTGCTTTGAGAATCGGGGAAGTCTTTGAGGTACGGCAGGCTTTTTAGATTTCGCCGCAGGCTATTTACAGTCAGGATATCTTCGTGGGTATCAACGGCAGTGATGCCGTCCATCACCGGCATGCGAATGTCCATCAGCACGACGTCAGGCTGATGCTCCTTATAGGAGAAAAGCGCTTCACGGCCTTTCTCAAACGACGCCGACCACATCAATGTCCACCTGCAGGCCAGCCTGGTCCTTTCCTCACAAAGCCACGGTGTGAGCAATTCGGCCTGCATAATCATCGTCATCAATCAATCCGAAGAAATCGTGGCGGTTCCACCGCGGCGCGAGGCCTCAGGTTCAGGAAGAGAAGGCCGTGGCGGTGGAAACCGCCACCGTGGGACTTTCGGACGTCAGGGAATACATCCGGGTCAACGGCGATGTGGAATCCAAATCATCCGTGAACATCTATCCTGACGTTTCCGGTAAGATCACGTCCCTGAATGTATCCCTCTGGGAGATGCCGTAAGGCAGGGACAGACCATCGGTTATGTTGACCCATCAGCGGCACGGTCATCTCTCTGAATCACGGCATCGGCGAGACAGTGAATTCCCAGACTCCCGTGGCAGTGGTGGGCAATCTAACCGATATGGAAATCGTCACATTCGTGTCCGAGCGCTATGTAGGCGCCCGGGCCGCCGGCCTAACTGCCGAGGTGGGCCTGGATGTCTACCCTAATCATCGTCATCAATCAATCCGAAGGAATCGTGGCGGTTCCACCGGCGGCCCTGACCACCCACTATGACCAAGATGTGATCTACGTGGTGGAGAACGGCAGAGCGGTGATGCGCAGCGTCGTTACCGGACTGCGATCCTCCGACTCGGTGGAGATCCTTGAGGGTCTGGCTGTGGGTGAGGAAGTGGTGATCCGCGGTTTGAGCGGCATCACCGACGGCGCGGCTCTTCGAGCGGTTAAGCAGGAGTATCCCCCATGTCTATTTCCAATACTTCCGTCAACAGACCGGTCACTATCGCGGTAGTCACCGCGCTGTTAGTGAGCGTCGCCCTTTTCATGGCGCCGGATCTGGCCGTCGATATCTTCTCCAGTGTCAGCCCTCCGGCGGTGCTGGTGCGGACCGGCTACACCGGCGCGGGTTCCTCTGGAGGTGGAACAGGGAGTCACCGAGCGTCTGGAGAAACAGCTGGCCAACATCAGCGGTGTCGAGGAAATCACCTCCACAACCAGCCCCGGAAGCAGCATCGTGGTGCTTCAATTCGGATTCGACAAAAAACTAGACGAGGCGGTGAACGACATCCGGGACTCCCTGGACGTGGTGGAGAACTTCCTTCCTGACGATGCTTCCTCCCCTGTGATCATGCGGTTTGATAACAATGCCAGCGCCATCATGCGGCTCATCATGGAAGGTGATGAAACCCCGGACAAGCTCAAGAGCCTAGCCGAAGATGTTGTGCAGCTCAGGCTGGAACGCATTGAAGGCGTTGGATCCGCTGACGTTACCGTCGGCGAAACCGGGCCGTACGGGTGGATTTGTCCTTGAACCGCCTGGAAGCATACGAATCACCGCCAATCAGGTGACCGGCGCCCTCGCCAGCCAAAACCTTCCGATGTCCGGCGGCAGTCTTTAGCGCCGACGGTATGGAATACGATCTGAAGGTGTATGAGCGCTATACCTCATCTTACAACGATTCTTTCCATGATGCCTATGGCCTTCTTTCCCGGTGACGGCACGGAAATGATCCGGCCCATCGGGCAGACAATCGTCGGCAGGCTCACTTCCGCCACCTTCATCACCATGTTCATAGTACCGATGCTCTACTCCCTGGTGAACCGGGAGAAGAAGTCGAAGCGGAAGGGCGATAACCGCGTCCCGAAGGGCCCGCCGCAATTTAAGGAGGTCAGCGCATGAAGCGCCTGGAGATCATCGCCAATCAGGCGGCGGAAGAAGACATCATCGAAGGACTGGAAGCCGCAGGCTGCGGCGATTCTTTCACCTATTTCCACCCGGTTTTCGGCCGAGGGAAACAGGGCCGCCGGGAGGGATCGGAGGTATGGCCGGAAACCAACGTGATGTTCCTGGTTTATCTGGATTCGGAAACCGCCCATGCCTTCATGGATCAGCTAAGGGAACTGAAGAAAAGGTTTCCGGCCGAGGGCATCAAGTGCTGGCTCGGGGACGGGCCCCAGGGAACGGTGCAGCAAGCCGGTCCGCCTCGAATTTGAAATAGCGCCGCGGCGGCGCCAGGCGCGCCCCAAAGGGCATCAGAGGCGCTTCACGATTCCAGCCCTACCCCGAGTAGAACTCCGTGGTCCTCCGCGCACGGGCCCGCGCTGCAGACGCTTCGGCGCCCGATGCGATCGAAGCGCGGCACCACGCCTCGCTCAACTTGCTGGTGAAGCTCTTTCCGTCCTCCGACAAAAGCCACGCCTCAATTTCCTTTGGTTCGATCTCGGCTTTCATTTTTTGCAGGTGGAGCTCGAGGCCAAAAAAGGCCTGCTCCCAACCGACACCAGTCGCACCCGGGCCGTACTGCTCCCAAAACTCTTCGGGCACGTGGGCTATGTGCTCAAGACGAAGAGTTGCGCCTGCCGGGTTTTTCCCAATGCGCACGTCGACCCAACTCTCTTCACCTCCAAACTCCCACGTCACGGCCAGATGCTGCTGCGGTTCGCACTCTAAGATGCTGCCGCCAGCGTTTCCTTTGAGCTGGTAGCGGCCGCCGGGGCGCAAATCGCCAGAGATGGGAAGAAACCAACGCGGTATGCGCTCGGGATTTGTCAGCGCGTCCCACAAGTCATCGACCGTTGTGCCGTAAGCGCGGCTCGCGACAAGAACCCGGGCGGGTTTGCCGTTGAACTCACGAGTCGAGACTTCTCGGGTAACAGCGCCGATAAGACGCGCAACATTGATTTCCATGGAAATACTCACTTCTATCGCTGTGATGTTTAGAAATCGATTATGTCAGACTATGCTAGTATAAGTCAAGGTCTCGGGCCCGAGAACCCGCCTCAGCGTCACTATTTGGGAGCCTGATCACTGCGCGCGTGCAGTCGGGCTCGGCGCCGACTGCCCGAGTTCAAAGGGCCTTCGAAATTTCCGGGCGGCTTATATAGATGAGCATACCTATGTTATGGTATGAAGAAGTCAATACATGGATCGGAAATCAGTCAAGCTCTTTAACCGACAGAAGTTTTTACTGCAATTCCTTGTTGCTCTCGGTGGGAAAGCTGCCAAAACAGACTTTCAGAAGCTATTGTTTTTATATGTAGACGAGAACCAACAAGAAAATCTCTATGATTTTGTCCCATACAACTCCGGAGCATTCTCATATACAAGCTGCGCTGATTGCCGCAAACTTACCGACTTAGGATTAATTCAAGAGGAAGAGAACCACTGGCAGATTAGTCAGTCGGGGAGTTCCCTTGTCGGTTGTGATATAAACCTCTGGCTGAAGTCATTTCTCGAACGTCACCATGAGCGGGGTGACGACTTGACTCGGAGAACTTACTTAAGCCATCCATATTATGCCATTCACTCAACCATTGCCGATAGAGTATTATCAGGCCTTCCAAAGATGCTTCAAAAGTTATCGGCAATGGTTGATACAACCCCACAAAGCACATTGTATACAATTGGATATGAAGGTTTTTCCATTGAGAGCTATGTAAACAAATTGATAAAAGCGGGTATTAAAACACTTGTGGATGTAAGAAGTAATCCGATTAGTCGGAAATATGGATTCTCGAAGAAGACCCTTGCCTGTATCACTTCCAAAATGAGAATTGTGTATCACCACATACCGGAATTAGGAGTAACCTCAGTTCATAGACAAACCCTTGATAGCCAAGAAGACTATGACAAACTCTTTGAGACCTATCGTTTTGAATGGCTGCCGGAACAATCGATGGCGGTTAGTAAACTGCTAAGCATCATTGAAAAAACCCCAAGCGCCGCGTTAACATGCTACGAGGCAGATCCAATACAGTGCCATCGCACTCACCTCGCAGGTCAATTGAAAGAACAACTCCCGGAAGGATATAAAATCAAACACCTATGTTTAGAAAGGTCCTAATTACTGTAAAAACCTACCCCACCTTGTCAAGGAAATACGGTGAAACAGTATGTACAGCAGGCCTTCTTGAAGATGGGACTTGGGTCAGAATTTATCCAGTACCCTTTAGACGCATATGAGGATAAACAACAGTATAGTAAATTTGATTGGATTGAATGCGATCTTATTAAAAGCCGAAAGGATCCACGCCCAGAATCGTATCATCCCGCAGATCCGAAACAGTTGATCACTATATCTCATATGGATACTTCGAACAACTGGCGAGCAAGACGGGATCATGTCCTCAAACGAACCAATGTATATAAATCATTAAAAAAAGTGATTCAGAGCGCCAAGGAGAATAAAATCTCCCTTGCCATATTCAAGCCAAAAACAATGGACAACTTCGGCTGGAAGGCAGATACAACGAAAGAATGGGACCCTAAGAAACTTGAAGAGATGAGGAACCGATACCAGCAAAATGAGCTGTTTGAGGACAGCTCTTGGAGAAGGACATTCGATGTTATCCCAAAGCTCCCCTATAACTTCTATTACAAATTTACTGACATAGAGGATAAAAAAAGCTGCATGCAGATACTGGATTGGGAGATTGGTGCACTCTACTGGAAATGTTTAAGAAATTCCGAGAACAACGAACAGATTGCGCTGGAAAAGGTGAAAAATAAGTACTTTGACACCTTTATCAAACTTGATACTCACTTCTTTCTCGGCACAACACAGCAATTTCACAGCATTGCACCAAACCCTTGGGTAATAATCGGTGTATTCTGTATCCCAAAGGAACAGCAATTTGAGTTGTTTTAGCAAGTGTGAGCCACTCCGCCTTTATCGGAGGCGCAATTACTCCTAAGCTGAAGCAGCGCGGCACATATGTTCGATATGCGATGCCGAGAATTTGGCTATTTGGCACCGCTTTACCAATGTCAATCATCCATGGACCAATGGGCAGATCGAGCGAAGGTTTATCCTAAATCCAATCCATCTGAAAGTGCATAAGATTTTGTACGTTATCTCTCATCATAGACTTGCTTGCGAAAAGTTTCGAAATTGATGGGATTTCCATCTTTGTCTGTTGTTTTTGCCATGTGTACTTTTTAAAACAATGATGTCTTATTGAGGACTGACACAGTTGATTGAACAAATCTGGCCTAAACGGTGTGAAACTGGTTATCAGCGATGCCCAGGTCTGCGCAAGCGACACTGCGATGTTGTGTTTCCTGGCAGCGGTGTCGGGTGCACTTCAAGCGCCCTTGCTCATGTGCCGAAGAGGCAGCACCAGATGACGGTCTCCCTCATCCGGACTGTCTTCGACCAACCGACTCAAGGCTCAAAGCATCAGCACAGTGGCGTGCTGCCGCCGATCAACTAAAGAGGGAAGTTCCGGAAACTCAGGGGAGTTGATGAACGTGACGGAGGAAGAAGTTCTGACCTTCATGAGTTCTTCCTATCGAACGCCGCCAGCAGACCTCCAGTACGAACAACCTGGGAAGGGCGGAGATCAAACACGTGCAAATGTCGTGAGAATCTTTCCTGACGACGCCTTTAGTTGTTCGGGTTAATCGGAGCTTTGGTGATGTGAGCAGTGGGATGGCGCCTGACTCGCTGCTACATGAGTCAGGAGAGTGTGGGATTCTCTCACTGAAAACGGGCATACCGCTTAAGTTGGAGAATATCAGCAAGGAGCAGGTGGCGTAAAGACAGGGATTCCGGGGATGAATATTTACACCACTTGACGGGATACTACTATCATGAGAGCTGGAATGGTGAAGAACATCCGCAGTATCTTGAGGGAATGATGATATCATGCCCGACTTTAGAAAATAGTTGTCGTTGCGAATGGACCTTTGTTCTATGATTTCGGGGCGTCTGCGGCGTAATCCTTAGGTACGAGACTTTAAAAATGGCATTTGGAGATGACAAGCGGAAATTCGATCCGGGAATAGTGAGTTTGATCATTGGAATTTTGGTCATCTCCCCAATAGGAAGTATGGCGCAGTTTTCGATAGCGGCATTGGCCAAGTCTGCGACACTAATGAAAACATACTCTTACGTCCCAAGGCGCTCATTTTGATCGATAAGGCAGGGACGAAGTTTCGGGGGAATACGGGTCTAATCATAAATTTGTGTGATGATGAAGAGGCTGCTCATTACCCGAGTAAATACGGGCAGTTTTTTGGTGAAATCAACGTCTGAGAATGAAAAATAGCGTCAAGGGATTGGAGGGGGAAGATAGAGCCTCGCAATATTTCATAGATAATGGGTACAAAATTCTGGAAAGGCGGTTTAGATTAGGATCAAATGAAGTCGATATTATAGTGAAGAAGGAGGATATAGTTGCCTTTGTAGAGGTTAAAACCTGGGATGTACTGAGTATGGAGAGCTTAGAACGTTCGATTAACGCTCGAAAACGCAGTAGAATACGAGAGGCGGCGTCCTACTTTCTTGTATGCCATCCGGAACTCGGGACTTGTCGAGTCCGTTTTGATCTTGTTTTTCTATCACGGAGGATGGAGAAACTGGATCATTGGGAAAATGCGTTTTAGGGAGAAGGAGCTCCGATAGTGCGCATAGCGAAGCGAACCAATTCCGATAGATTGGAGGAATTGAGAATCAAAATAAACGATCAGCAATATCTCCGGATTGCAATCGATAGGATTGCTGTCAAGTTATCGAACGAGATAATCAATCGCGGCAGAAAACAAAATGAGTTCAGCTTCTAAGAAAGCACAGCCTCGCGATCGCCGAAGGGGCGGCTCGCGGCGGTCCTCCCGGCGGAAGGGGCAGGCCCAAAGGCCACCCTGTGAAATTTGCAGCAAGCCCATAGGCGATATAACCACCGCAATCGCCAAGCCCGGCAGCAACCTGCCTATTCATTTTGAATGTGCGTTGAATATAGTGAGCAAGGAACTGAAACCCGGAGATGATGAGAAGATTATATATCTCGGGAAGGGGAGTTTTGCTGCAGTAAGGCTTGAGGCTTACCGTCGGGAAAAACTAATTGTCAGGCGCCAGGTTAACTGGGAAAACGTTGAAAAGAGAGGCGACTGGCGAATAAAACTAAGGTCAGACATACAATGAGCCGTCTGTTCTCCGCATACGAGTCAGTCTGATAACCTTTGTATCCTGCTCTGGCGTCTAATGGGGGAATGGCCTTCCTGCTGACGCCAAACCCTGCGCAAAAATACCTGATAGCCCTATTCATGTGGGCCGCTCCGGCTTAGATAGCAGGCGAAATGTATCCCGCCCGCTTGATACTCTTACAGCCTAGTTTTGAATAACGGAGCCGCACGCAGGGGCACATGATGAAGGATTGATGCCTAGGAATTCTGAAGACTGCGAAGCAATGCACCCGCCTGTTTTCTTACCGCGTAGCTGTATCCGCTCTGCGCCTCGGCTACACGCACCACCTCGGCAAGTATCGAAGGGCTGATTTTATTCCCATCTCGTTGAATTATCATTTCCACCGATAGAAGAAAGGAGGACGCAAAAAGGTTGTCCTTTGTGAGGGTTGTCTGCCTGTGAATCGCTTCAGAAATCAACCTATCCCTCAGTGCGCTGTTCTCAATGTCAATTTGCGCAATAGCAAGGATTGCTTCGGAGGTTACCATTGGTTCCGGATCGTGAAGCAGCACTCGTTCCAGTTCGTAAACCGCTCTCTTCGACCCGATTAAACCCAGTAGGCGCACCGATTCTCGTCTAACCTCAGGATAATCGTTTAAGACATAGCCTCGCTCTCTTGCTACATTGCTTACGCTCTCACCGGCTAGATAGCTAAGGATATCTACAATCTGCGCGTTATCCGATGCCGATCCATCTTCAACCATACCCGCTATCTTCTCAAGGGCAGACATCTTGAAATCTCTGTCCGAAGATTCCGCCTCCGCTTTCATCATCATAGTTCCGATATCGCTCTGAAGATGCAGTTCCTCTATGCTGTGCTCAGTTTCCTGTGCGGCGAGCGATTGGCAAAGCAGCAATGTTCCCAGAACCAGGCCGATTGTGCGAATTTTCATATTGAACTCCTCCAATTAAAAATCCAACGTTATCTTACTATATCGGCGCTTTCCTTGTATATCCACATATCATTTCCAATAGTGATTTGCCACTCGCCATTGGTTTTTTTCAATTCAATAAGGCTCAGCTTTTCTCTTCTCAATACCGAATATGCAATGGCTCGTTCCTCGCTCAGGCATGATAATCACTCCTCTTCGAAATTGTGATTCAATCCTTGACATGGAGCAGCTGTCGGAGTAGCGGCAGAGTTTTAATCTCTGTTTATCTCTAGATAAGTTTGAAATCAGCATAGGAGCACTGATTGAACAGCGGTGTGCCCCATTTTTCCTTTGAACCTCGGCCCACCCGCTTGAAGAAAGCGCCATCCGGCGACCCTGGGCCTGTTTTCGGCCGGGGTGTCGGCCCGGACCCTTGAGTTGTTAAGGTATTGTTAGGGTTAGCCCTTTAGGCTGGCTGCCGTCATTGGCCGCGGCATAGGTGTTCATTTGCGGATCAAGCCTTGGCGTTTGTCCGTGACGATGTTGGCGTCGGCAAGGGGCCGCTCTTCAAGCTCCGTGAAAACTATGGGGCAGCCTGGGATTTGACTTACGCCAACCTGCCGGCCCTACCTGTTTGGACCCATGTTTTGATGGTGTATTATTTTCCATTGAATGGAAGGAGGCATTATGGGACAGGTTTTACGCAGGATGCGCCTGGGCGGCAGAGGCAGTACGTCGGGCAATACAAAATAGTCAAGAAAGCTTAAGTTCACTGGCGCTATGGGATCAACTCAGAAGACGGTAGCCAAGTGGAAGAAAAGAGCTTCGATGAGCCGATCTTCCCACTCCGGCCGAAAAAGGCGCGCTCATGCGGTTCTGTCGATTGAGACGGCACATATGTTCGATATGCGATGCCGAGAATTTGGCTATTTGGCACCGCTTCACCAATGTCAATCATCCATGGACCAATAAATACCGGAACTAAATAGTTTTTTTTAGGGTAGTGTCCCGTCAAATGCTGTTGGTGATGTGTATTATCCACGCGGCGAGTAGGCGGCCGCGCGTTGTCGGAGATTTGTCTTCCTATGGCAGAAAGGGGCGACACACGCCGTTGAAGTCCAGAATTAGGGCGGCGACGTACCCGCGGCGATGCCGATAAGAATTGGGATGAGCCGGAACCACCCTTTCCCCAGTAATGATGTAAGAATGGTGGTCAACAACGCCACCCGGCCACGATCATGGCAGAGGTTTAGGGTACGAGCCAGGCGGTGCCATCACCGGTGTGCCCCATGACCATGTGAACGGCTACGGGGCCAACACCAGACCAATGACCATGATGACCGGCCCCACCACCACCGGCGGCAGCAAGCGGTGCAGAAAACCGGCGCCTCCCATGCCGGGCGGTGTATATCCTATATCATCTAATTTTTCATCATAGTTGTAAGACCAAAATGAAAAAATTTTGCGTTAAAAATGAGATTTTCCGAAATTTACTTTTTTGCTGGCACTGTCGACCAAGCAATATTATTTGGGAATGACGGCTGCTGTGGCAGATACCGCAAGCCGATATCGACGGTGCGATGGCCCGTTGCAAGGCTTGTCCACCGCGCCTGTTGGATGATCATCTGGGTGTAGGTTTTCAATGCGTCTGATTTCATCCCGGCTTTCCATGGTGTAGCGGTTTGTCCCCATGCAATATGATCCTCACCGTAAACGCTGCAGCCTCCTATCAAAGTGCGGAAAACGGTCTAGGACAATGACAATTCCGAATTGTCCCTCAACATGTCTGGCGGGCAAACTGGGATGAGAAATTTCCTAAAATCAACACCAGATGAATTCCAACTATGCAAGAACAGTGATATCCTATTAACTGGGGAGTTGTTTTTGGATGAAGTAATACTTTCAATGAGGAACGTGCATAAGCAGTTCATGGGGGTTCATGCCCTAAAAGGCGTGAATTTTGAGCTCAGAGACGGTGAAATCCATGCGCTTGTCGGTGAGAATGGCGCCGGGAAATCTACCCTGGTGAAGGTGCTAACCGGAATATACGAGAGAGATTCGGGAGAGATCGTTTTCGAGGGGAAACTCTTCCACCCGCATAGCCCGAAGCAGGCGCTCAGAGCCGGGATTGGGATTATCCACCAGGAGCTAAATATGATGGAGCATCTAACCGTGGCGCAAAACATTTTCATTGGCCGCGAATCGATGCACAGAGGGGGATTGTTTCTGGACGATAAGGCGCAGGTGCGCCGCTCAAAGAGGCTTTTCGAGCACCTGAACATGAACATTGATCCCACTGAAACCTTAGCTCGCCTTACGGTGGGGAAGCAGCAAATGGTGGAAATTGCCAAGGCGGTATCACACAATTTGAAGGTTCTGGTGCTTGATGAGCCCACCGCGGCTTTGACCGAAACCGAAATTAATGAGCTATTTGCCATAATGAGGGATTTAGCTTCCAGAGGCGTGGCAATGATATATATCTCCCATCGCATGGATGAAATAGGAGAAATCACCGATCGTGTTACGGTGTTGAGGGACGGGGAATATGTTGGCATGAGCGACACCGAAAAGGTTGCCAAGGAAGATATTATCAATATGATGGTGGGACGGGTTATTTACGAGAAACCAAAGGCAAGCAGCAATGTTCCGACAGATGCGCCGGTGGTGCTTGAAGTGAATAATCTTATGGCCGGCAAGATGGTGGAGAATGTTAGCTTTACCCTAAAGCGCGGAGAGATATTAGGGTTTGCCGGTTTGATGGGCGCCGGGAGAACCGAAACGGCCCGTGCCATTTTTGGTGCAGATGAAATTCAGAGTGGAACCATCAGGATTAAGGGACAACCCGTCAGAATCAATAGCCCCATGGATGCGGTTGCTCACGGTATCGGCTACTTATCCGAGGACCGCAAACGTTTCGGCCTGGCCACGGGGCTTAGCGTTGTGGAAAACACTCTGATGGCCTCCTATGAAAAATATGAAGCCGGTATTTTTATCCATGCCAAAAAAGTCAGAGAAATAACAAGCGCCTATGTAAAGAAATTGAACATAAGAACTCCGAGTATTGATCAGCTGCTTAAGAATCTTTCAGGGGGTAACCAGCAGAAGGTTGTTATCGCGAAATGGCTCATCAACGATGCGGATATTCTGATTTTCGATGAGCCCACCCGAGGCATTGATGTTGGTGCGAAAAGCGAGGTTTATACTCTGATTAACGAGCTAGTGAAACAGGGTAAATCAATCATCATGATTTCCTCGGAGCTCCCCGAAGTGCTTAGGATGAGTGATCGCATCATAGTGATGTGCGAGGGTAGGGTTACTGGTGAGCTTGATATCAGGGGGGCCACCCAGGAAAGAATCATGAAATTTGCGACTATGAGAGAGAGTGTATGAGCGAAGTTGGGATGGAGAAGAGTATTGGAGCAAGGATGCGAGGTTTTGGGCTGCAAAAAATTCTGGCTCCGATCGCGCTCGTTATTTTGTATGTTTTCTTTGGTTTTGTGGGAAGGAATTTTTTTTCCTATGGATCCTTAATCAATATTCTCGATGCCTCATACTACATTGGCTTCCTGGCCATTGGTGTTACATTCGTAATCATAACTGGCGGAATTGATCTTTCCTGCGGCACGGTTATGATGTGCGCGGCAATTATTGGCGGAACCGCATATAAGAGCTGGGGCTGGCCCATGTGGCTCACCCTGATCACTATTATGCTTGTCGCAATGTTTTTCGGTTTTTTTAACGGAATTATGGTATCAAGGCTGAGGCTGCCGCCCTTTATCGCGACCCTGGGTACGATGATGATATCCATGGGTATCGGTTCGATTGTCTCCAATGTCAGAAGCGCCACCTACCCAACTCGATCGGAAGCCGATGGCTGGTTCAAGAGCATCTTCAAATTCCTGGGCGAAGATGGCGATGCTATCCCAACCGGCTTCATTGTGCTCATGTTTACTGCCACAACCATGTATTTGATTCTTACGAAGACGAAGATGGGGAGGTATATTTTTGCGGTTGGTTCCAACAAGGAGGCTGCTCGGCTCTCCGGCGTAAATGTGAGGAAATGGGAAATGATGGCCTATGTGCTTAGCGGCACAATGGCTGGCATTGGGGGCATAGCTTTCGCCGCGGTGTATACCACCGTCATGCCTGCTCAGGGGCAGGGTTTTGAGCTCTATGCCATTGCCGGGGCGGTAATCGGCGGCACGTCGCTTTCGGGAGGTGTTGGCTCGGTTTTCGGCACCCTCATCGGCGTTTATATCATGAGTATTCTTAGGGTTGGGCTGCCATCGATGGATCTCCAGGCGCATTATCAAACCTTTTTTACCGGGATTGTGGTAATTGGCGCTGTTCTACTTGATATATATCGCAACAAGAGAGCCTCAGAGGTTCGGGTGCTAAGCAAGGCGGATAGATTTCGTGCTGCCGAACTTGCAAAAATTGCTGGAATGAAGGCGGAAATGGCTGGTTTGAGTATGTCCGAGTCCGAAGAGAGGCGGAGAGAGATTGCAGCGATTCGGGCGAAGATGAAAAAAACCCACACTCAGATGGTTAGAGAAGAGCGGGCTGAGAAAAAGCGTGTGCTGATTGAGGAGAAACTGGCGGAAAAAGCCTTCCATCAAGGGCAAAAACGTGATTCAAATCCGGAGGACTGATCGAAAAGCCAAACCAGCTTCATAGAACCGGAAATATCGAAATATCAGCTGCCGGGGCGATGCGGCTTAAGGTCTTCGCTCAAAAGATGATATTTTTTTATTGCACTCTTGCACTATTTGCAGTTTATTTTTACCTTAATATGACTGGGCTTGGCCCGGTTGATAGATACAGAGGAGGAATATATGAGAAGAGCAATTTTTGTGCTCACTGTTATGACGCTTTTGGTTACAAGCGTTTTCGCCAATGGCGGGAGCAGTTCGGGTAAGCCGTACATAGCGGTTGTTTCGAAAGGCGAGCAGCACGATTTTTGGCAGCAGGTGAAGCGTGGTGCAATGGATGCGGCTGTGGATTTCGACGTTGACGTTACATTTGAGGGGCCTCCTACGGAGTCTGATGTGCAAATCCAAGTTGAAATGCTTAACAATGCCATCGCCAAGGCCCCATCGGCCATCGCTCTAGCGGCCTTGAACACCACATCGGTAATCGACCAACTGTCTGATCTGAAGGACAAGGGCATACCCGTGATTGGCTTTGATTCCGGCGTGCCTGATGCCCCTGAGGGATCAATTCATGCGAATGCCTCCACCGACAACTACGGCGCCGCCGGACTTGCCGCGGAGAAAATGTTTGAGATTATCAAGGCGGACATTGAGGCCGCTACGGATTCCTCTCCCGTCAAAATCGTTGTTTTGAATCAGGATGCTGCTGGCGAATCTCTACTGAGCCGAGGCATGGGATTCCGCGACACCATGGTAGAACTGATCGACGAGGAAAGCGCACTTTCCAGAAGCGATATTTCCGTTATCGGAAACCCTGCCTATGTAGCCGCCAACAGTCCTAAGACAGGGAAGAAGGTTGTTATTGAAATGATTGTGCCGGCGTCCGCGTCCAATACTGATGCCGCCGCATCGGCATCAGCGATGCTTAACAAGGTGGACGATGACAATATACTTGGCGTGTTCTGCTCAAACGAGGCAACCGCCAAGGGTATTCTGGCTGCAACCAACGACGGCGCCGATCTGGACAGGAAATACGATATTGTGGTTATCGGCTTCGATGCCGGAGCTGGCCAGAAGAATGCGGTTCGCAAGGGACTTTTTGCCGGTTCGATTACTCAGGATCCCTATTCAATTGGTTATAAGGCCGTCGAACTTGCCAACAAAGCTAGGAAGGGAGAAAAGGTTGAGGATATAGATACCGGGGCCAAGTATTACACATCTGAGAACATGGACGATCCCGACATAGCCCCTCTTCTGTACGATTGATAGATTAGCACAGGGCTTCTCGCTTTGAGGCTTGGCAATTTTGCTCTCCCCCGATGAGGGGGGGAGTGTCGCTGGGGCCGTGTTGGCGGAGCGCTGTAGGGGGGCAGTTAGTTTGAGAAAATGAAATTTTTGCTTTTGATCTTTGTAATTAATTATGAAATAAATAGTTAAAGCAATTTTGGAGCCGGTGTTTTTGTGCGGGCAAAATGAGAAAAAA
>Ga0056121_1000100_pt1 | contig 41778 bp, 44 predicted proteins | sample WorMetHEROISLAND_FD_83872 | JGI IMG/M metagenome (GOLD analysis project Ga0056121, IMG submission 83872) | Marine gutless worms symbiont microbial communities from Max Planck institute for Marine Microbiology, Germany - Olavius sp. 1 HERON ISLAND ...
AATCAGTTCATCACAAGCTTCGTCGACGCCTACAATCGAACCAGGCTCAGATGCCTCGACTACAAGGCGCCAATCGAGCTCCTCAGCAATCCCCCGGGACACAACACTTTCGCCGGGGCTTCATCACCCTCGACTGAAACGCCGGCGAAAGCCGGCGTCCATGCTTGCGACAAAACGATACGTCGCGCCCCGGCCGGCCGCGCCGCCGCCGCAGGCAAGGCAACGCCCGCGCCGGTCCGAACCCGGCGCGGGCGTCGGTGCGTCGGCTGTCGCCTCAGGCGAGGCCGAGATCGTCGATGTCGGTGACGATGCCACCCATGTCGACGAGGGTGACGTCGTCACCGTCGTTGGTGTCCAGGGTGACCACGGCGTCGTTGCCGACCTGGGTGATGCTGTCGATGCCGACGTTGTCGAGGACGAAGTAGTCCACGCCGACCTCGAAGTCATGGATCATGTCGTGATCGGTTATGCCGTCGTTGAGCTCGGTGCCGTTCTTGTTGCGGAACACGAACTCGTCGGCGCCCGCACCGCCCCACATGTCGTCGCTGCCGGCACCGCCGCGCAAGAAGTCATCGCCGCCGAAGGTCATGATGACGTCGTCGCCCTTGTTGCCCTTCATCTCGTCGCGCATCCAACTGCGCCCCAGCAGGGTGTCGTCGTGCACCGAGGCCAGCACCTCCTCGATGCCGAACAGCTTGTCGCCCTGGGCCTGGCCGCCGGTGTGCACGTTGGTCGCCAGGTTGATCTGCACCGCCTCGTCCGACTCACGATAGTCGGAGCAGTCGCGGCCCTCGCCGCCGAAGATCCAGTCGGCGCCGTAGCCGCCATCGAGGATGTCGCGGCCGTCGCCGCCGAAGATGATGTCGTTGCCGTCCTCACCGTAGACGAAGTCGCCGCCTTCGCCGGCGAAGACGATGTCGTTGCCGCTGCCGGCATAGATGGTGTCGCCGCTGGCGGCGCACGGGTTACACGGGTTACAGGGGTTGCAGGGGTTCGCGCCGCCGCAGGGATTGCACGGGTTGCACGGATTGCAGCCGCCGCCCGGCTTGGGCTTGGCCGCGGGGTTGAACGGGCCGTCGCCGAAGACGATGTCGTTGCCGCCGCCGGCATGGATCTCGTCGGCGCCGCCACCGCCGAAAATGACGTCGCGGCCATTGCCGCCATGCAACACATCGTCTTCGGCGGTGCCGAAGATGAACCACTTCTTCTTGAAGAAACCGAATGCCATTGCGGCCCCCTATGCCTGCTTTCTCTATCGGTTGTCCTGTTTCGTGTCCAATGTTCTTGATACCTACATTTCAAACATCAGCGACACGACCTGATCTTCAGTTCGTAATACTACAGTAACACGACACACAGCATGAGAGAATGAGGAGCAGTCGCACGCAGCGCTGCAGTGCGGCGGCGATCATGGCCGGGGGCTGGTTCTGCTACGCGGCCCTCACTTGTGTCGCGCAGCTTCGGTCCGGATGCATGAATGACCGTCCGGGTTCTGCTAAGTACAGTTGCCCGGAACGCGGGCGCGCTTGGAGCCTTCGGGGGGCACGTTGCCGACAGGAGCGACGGCATGCTGAGCTACATCCGGGTTGGCGCCAACGATGTCCCGCTTTCGGGGCGGTTCTACACGGCCATCCTGACCCCGCTCGGCTACCGCAAGAAGGAAGTGCCCAACGGCATCGAATTCGCCTTTCCGGACGAGCCCGACCGGTCCCCCGGCCCCGCCGCGGTATACGTGGCGAAACCATACGACGGGAAAGCGGCGAGCGTCGGCAACGGCTCCATGACCGCCTTCGAAGCCGAGACGCAGGCGATGGTCCGCAACCTGCACGCCGCCGGTCTTCAGGCGGGCGGCGCCGACGAGGGCGCTCCCGGCTTCCGGGCCGACTACAGCGATCACTTCTATGTCGGCTATCTCCGCGATCCCGTGGGCAACAAGGTCGCGATCTTCTGCGCGAATCCGGCAGAGGGAACGCGCGGTCGCTGAATCCGGCAAGCCGGGCCGTCAGCTGGTGCAGCAGACGGGCGATCAGGCTCGGGCGAACGATATCTTGTGGAGAAATGGTGCCCAGGGGAGGAATCGAACCACCGACACGCGGATTTTCAGTCCGCTGCTCTACCAACTGAGCTACCTGGGCGCCATGACCGCGGGCGCGGCCCGGAAGAGAGCGCTATTTAGAGGAAATCGCCCGGGGTGTCCAGAAGCCGACCGGGTCAAACCGCTGGCACTATGGCGCGGCGGCGCATACCTTTCATGCGTGCGCGAAAACCAGCATGGGCAACGTGGTGACGACCGGTCGGACTGAACAGGGCCTCTCCGTGGTGATCCCGGTCTACAACGCCGAGCCGAACCTGGCGGAGCTGGCGCGCCAGCTCGTCGCGGAGCTGGAAAAGCTCGGCCTCGGCTTCGAGGTGATCCTGGTCGACGACGGCAGCAGCGATGCCTCCTGGCACGAGATCGAGACGATCTGCGCCGCCGACGGACGCTTCCGCGGCATCAAGCTGGGCCGCAACTACGGCCAGCACAACGCCCTGCTGTGCGGCATCCGCGCGGCGGGCCGCGCGCTCATCGTCACCATGGACGACGACCTGCAGCATCCGCCGTCGCAAATCGCGACCCTGCTGACGGCGCTCGAGCAGGGCTACGACGTCGTCTACGGCGTCCCCGACCGGCGTCACAACGGCCTGTGGCGCGGCCTGGCCACGGCGCTGACCAAGCTCGCGCTGCGCAGTGCCGTGGGGGCGAGGAATGCCCATAACGTCAGCGCCTTTCGCGTCTTTCGCACCCGCCTGCGCGAGTCCTTCGCGGCCTATCGCAGCCCGTTCGTTTCCATCGACGTGCTGCTGAGCTGGGGCACCAGCGATTTCGGCGCCGTCGTGGTCCGCCACGACCAGCGCCAGCGCGGGGTGTCGAACTACACCTTCGGCAAGCTGGCCACGCATGCCTTCAACCTGATGACCGGCTATTCCACCAAGCCGCTGCAGCTCGCCAGCATCATCGGCTTCGGCCTGACGCTGTTCGGGATCTTCATCCTGATCTACGTGCTGGGGCGGCTGGCGATCACCGGCGACTCGGTGCCCGGCTTTCCGTTCCTGGCATCGATCATCTCGATCTTCTCCGGGGCCCAGCTGTTTGCCCTCGGTATCATCGGCGAGTACCTGGCCCGCATGCATTTCCGCACCATGGACCGGCCGGCCTACGTGGTGGCGCGGGCGCTCGACGGCAGCGAACCGGCGCCGGCGGCCGGCATCGACCGGATCCCGGCGCCGGCGCACCCGGCGGGCGACGCCGCGGCGCTGTCGCGGCAATGACGGCGGCCGCCCGGGCGATGTCCCAAGGCATGTCGTTCGCCGTCACCATGGAGCGTTCGACGGCGGGGAGCTGCGTCATCGAGCACCACCTGGTGCCCTGGGACACGGAGATCCTCGGCTACCCGACCGCCCAGCTCGCCAGCCTGCGCTTCGACGACACCGGTTCGGCCGAGGCCGCCTATGCCGCCTTCCTGAAGTGGGCCGGCGACCACGGCGTGCGCCTGTGTGCCTGCCGCCTGCCGCAGCAGGCGGTGGCGAGCTCGCTGTTCCTGCAGGCCAAGGGCTTTCGCTTCGTCGAACTGAACTACCGGCCGGAGACGACCGGGCTCGACGGCTATCGCGCCGGGCCCGGACTGAGCGTACGCGCCGCGACCGACGAGGACCGGGCGGCGCTGGTGGCGCTGGCCACGGATGCGTTCGAGACCGGCCGGTTCCACGTCGATCCGCGCATCGGTCCCGCGCTGGCCGGCCGCCGCTATGGCATCTGGATGGCCAACGCGTTCGCGCGCGCGGACCAGGAGGTGCTGGTCTGCGACCGCGACGGCCGCACCGTCGGCTTCTTCGTCGTCGAACGGCCGGACCGGGACAGCTGCTTCTGGTCGTTGAACGGGCTCGCCCCCGGCCTGGCGGGACAGGGCCTGGGCGGCAGGGTCTGGCGCACCATGTTGAGCCACCATCGCCGGGAAGGCGTCCGCCGTGTCGGCACCAGTGTCTCCTCGCACAACATCGCGGCGATGAACCTCTATGCATCGCTGGGGTTCCGCTTCCCCGCGCCCAGCGCCTCCTACCATCTGTGGTTCGACTGAATGGCGGCCGGCGGCATCGCGCTGACGACGCGCGGCAGGCGGCGGCCGGCGGCCGCGGCAGGCACGAACCCGCCATGAGCCACGACATCCCCTTCAACCGCCCCTACCTGACGGGCAACGAGCAGGACTATGTCGCGCAGGCCATGCAGGCCGCCAAGCTCAGCGGCGACGGGCCGTTCTCGCGCCGCTGCGAAGCGTTGCTGGCGGAACGCTTCGATGCCCGCAAGGTGCTGCTGACGACCTCCTGCACGACGGCGATGGAGCTGTCCGCGCTGCTGCTCGACGTGCAGCCGGGCGACGAGGTGATCCTGCCGTCCTACACCTTCCCGTCCACCGCCAATGCCTTCGCCCTGCGCGGGGCGACGCTGAAGTTCGTCGATATCCGCACCGACACCCTGAACCTGGACGAGGACCTGCTGGCCGAGGCAATCGGCCCGCGCACGCGCGCCATCGTGCCGGTGCACTATGCCGGCATCGGCTGCGAGATGGGCCCGATCTGCGCCCTGGCGCAGCGCAGCGGCGCCGTCGTGGTGGAGGATGCCGCGCAAGGCGTGAACGCGACCATCGACGGCGCCTACCTGGGGACGATCGGCGCGCTCGGCGCCTACAGTTTCCACGAGTCGAAGAACTTCGTCTGCGGCGAGGGCGGGGCGCTGGTGATCAACGACGAGGCCTACGGCGAGCGGGCGGAGATCCTGCGCGAGAAGGGCACCAACCGCAGCCAGTTCTTCCGCGGCATGGTCGACAAGTACAGCTGGGTCGATGTCGGCTCGTCGTTCCTGCCGGCCGACCTGCTGGCGGCGTTCCTGCTGGCGCAGCTGGAAAGCATGGATGCGATCACCGCCCTGCGCGAACGGGTCTGGCAGCGCTATCGGGCCGGGCTGGCGCCGCTGGCAGCGCAGGGCCTGCTGACCTTGCCGACGGTGCCGGCGCATTGCCGCAGCAACTACCACATGTTCCAGATCCTGCTGGCCGACGAGCCGACCCGCGCGGCGCTGATCGCCCATCTCGGCGCGGCCGGAATCCTGGCCGTGTTCCATTACGTACCGCTGCACACCGCCCCGGTGGGCCAGCGCATGGGCTACCGGGCGGGCATGCTGCCGGTCACCGAGGAACTCAGCCAGCGCCTGCTGCGCCTGCCGCTCTATGCCGGCCTCGGCGACGGCGACGTCGACCGGGTGGTGGAAGCCGTGCACGGCTTCTTCCGCCAGCACAGCACGTGACCCGGACGACGTGAGACGCTGCCTGGCCTGCAGCACGGCCTTCGACGGCGAGGACTGGAGCTGTCCCGCCTGCGGCTGGACGCCCGACGACAGCCAGGGCCTGCCGCAGTTCGCACCGGCGCTGGCACACGAGCACGAAGGCTACGATCCGGCCGGCTACGCCACGCTGGCCGGACTGGAAGCCGACAGCTTCTGGTTCCAGGCCCGCAACCGCCTCATTGCCTGGGCGCTGCGACGCTACCGGCCGGGGGCCGGGCGGATCCTGGAGATCGGCTGCGGCACCGGCTACGTGCTGCAGGCGATCGCCGCCGCCGCCCCGGGCGCGGAAACCTGGGGCAGCGAGGTGCACGTCGCCGGGCTGGCCTTCGCCCGCCAGCGCGCCGCCGACCGGGTGCGGCTGGCGCAGTTCGACGCCCGCGCCATACCGTTCGATGCCCACTTCGACGCGGTCGGGGCATTCGATGTCCTCGAGCACATCCGCGAAGATACGCAGGCGATGGCCGAGGTCCATCGCACCCTGCGCCCGGGCGGCGTGTTCCTGATCAACGTGCCGCAACACATGTGGCTGTGGAGCGCCGCCGACGAGCAGGCCCGCCACGTGCGCCGCTACAGCCGCGGCGAGCTCTGCGGCAAGCTCGAGACGGCCGGTTTCGAGATCGTACGGGTCACCTCTTTCGTCGCCCTGCTGCTGCCGGCGATGCTGGCGGTGCGGGCGCTGCGGCGGTGGCGTCGCGACGGCGACATCAGCGGCGAACTGACCCCGCCGGGGCCGCTCAACGGCGCCCTCGCCGCCGTGCTGCGCCTGGAGCTCCTGCTGATCAAGGCCGGCCTGTCGCTGCCGGCCGGCGGCTCGCTGTTCGTCGTCGCCCGCAAGCCGGGGACGTGACCGGCGCGGCCGCCCCGCCTCAGCCGCCGGCCTGGTCGTCGGGCGCGTCCGGGTCGAAGCTCTCGGGGTCGAAGCTCTCGGGGTCGAACCCGTCCGGCGGCTCCACCGCCGGCACCGTGTAGCGCTCGCCCAGCCAGTTGCCCAGGTCGATGTCGGCGCAGCGCTTGGAGCAGAACGGCCGGTACTCGGCAACCGTCGCCGCCTTGCCGCAGATCGGGCACAGCCGGTGACCGCTGCCGTGCGCTCCAGCAGACGTCGGCTTGGCTTCGCTCATGGCGTCCAGACCTCGAACTCGGCGGGCGCGCGCGCCGGCTCGGCGCGCAGCTCGACGCGGCAACCGTAGCGCTGCTGCAGCAGCCCGGCCAGAGCCGGACCGCCGAGCTCGTCGAGCAGCGCCGGCGCGGCGGCGGCCATGAGCGGCCGGCCCTGGCCGTGCGCCGCCTGGCGCAGGATCTCGTCGACGAGATCGTCGGCCAGCTCGCCAAGCGGGCGCTGCCGGCCGCTGCCGGCGCAGGCCGCACAGGGCACGCTCAACGCCGCCAGGCCGCTGCCGCGGCGCCGGCGGGTCAGCTCGACCAGGCCGAACTCGGAGAATCCGGCGATGCGCACGTCGGCCGGGTCGTCGGCGCAGGCCCGCCTGAGCGCCGCCAGCACCTGCTTGCCGTGCCCCGGCACCGCCATGCGGATGAAGTCGACCACCACCGTGCCGCCGATGTCGCGCAGGCGCAGCTGCCGGCCCAGGGCCGCGGCGGCGGCCAGGTTGATCTCGAGCCACAGCGGCTCGCCGCGCCCGCCGGCGGCGGCGGCACTGCCGGCGTTGACGTCGACCGCGGTCAGCGCCGCGGTCGGCTGGAGGTCCAGCCAGGCCCCGCCCGGCAAGGCCAGCCGGGGTGCCAGGGCCGCGGCGATCTGCGCCTGCAGTCCGTCGTCGTCGAAGGCCTGCGTTCCCGGCGGCAGCACGGTCAGGTCGACGGCGGCGATCGGGGCCAGGACCGCACACTGCGCGCGCAGGGCGGTGGCGGTCGCGGCATCGTCGACCACGACCCGGGCAAGGGCCGGGCCGGCATGATCGCGCAGGGCCGCGGCGATGGCATCGTCGCGCCACAGCAGCGCCGGGCCGCCGATCTCGGCACTGGCCTGCACGATCTGCGTCCACTGCCGGCGCAGCGCCGCCGCCTCCGCCGCGAGCGCCGCCTCGTCGGTCCGCGCCGCCTTGCTGCGCAGCAGGATGCCGCCGTCGCCAGCCTCGCTCAGCGCCTGGGCGCGGGCCAGCAGGGCATCGCGTTCGGCCCCGTCGCGCAGGCGCAGCGGCACCGCCGGGGCCGGGTCGAAGGGGCGCAGCACCACGCAGGCACCGGGCAGGCGCAGCCGGGTGGTCAGGCGCGGACCCTTGCCGGCCTCGGCCGCCCGGTCGACCTGGGCGATCAGCAACTGGCCGTCGTTCAGCTTGCGGCCGCCGTGGCGGCCGCTGATCGCGCCGTCGACGCCGCCGGCCATGCGCACGAACACGCCGTCCAGCTCCGGCGCCTTGCCGGAAACCTGCACCACGTGAATGTCGCCGGCGCGGGTGGCGCCGTCGGGGCGGTCGCTGCGCAGCTCGACCAGCGTATCGCCCTGCATCAGCGCCAGTTGGCGCCGGCGCAGGCCGACGTGGACGAGGATGCAGTCGATCATGTCGCCGCCGCCGCCGCCGGCAGGGCGAAGCCTAAGCCCTGCAACAGCGCCGCGGTCTCGAACAAGGGCAGGCCGACGACGTTGGAATAGGAGCCGTTCAGGCGCCTGACGAAGGCCGCCGCCCGGCCCTGAACGGCGTAGCCCCCGGCCTTGCCGTGCCATTCGCCGCTTTCCAGGTACCAGTCGAGCTCGCCGGGCGAGAGGCGCTTGAAGCTGACCGTGGTGTCGACGCAGCGCGCCGCCCGCCGGCCGTCCGGCGCCGCCAGCGCCAGCGCGGTGAAAACATGATGGCGGCGGCCGGACAGCAGCTCCAGGCAGCGCCGCGCCGTCTCGGCATCGTCCGCCTTGGGCAGCAGGCGGCGGCCGCAGGCGACCACGGTGTCGGCGCCGAGGACAAAGGCCTCGCCATGGCGCGCGGCCACGGCCGCGGTCTTGGCCACGGCCAGGCGGCGGGCCAGCTCGGCCGGTCGCTCCGCCTGAAGCGGGCTCTCGTCGACATCGGCGGGTTCGATCCGGTCCGGCTCGAGGCCAAGCTGGCGCAGCAGGTCGCGGCGGCGCGGCGAGGCGGAGGCCAGCACCAGGCGCGGCCGCTCGCTCATCTCGCTGTGCCGGTCATGGTGCGTCAAGGCCGTTGGCGTGGCGCAGGTCCGGGCGCCCGGCCCGGGCCATGCACGGCTATTTGAAGCGGTAGGTGATGCGACCCTTGGTCAGGTCGTAGGGCGTCATCTCGACCAGCACCTTGTCGCCGGCGAGCACGCGGATGCGGTGCTTGCGCATCTTCCCGGCGGTGTGCGCCAGGACCTCATGATCGTTTTCGAGCTTCACGCGAAACATGGCATTGGGCAGCAGTTCCGTCACCGTGCCCGGAAACTCCAGCAGTTCTTCTTTCGCCATTATCCGTCCTTCTAGGGTTGCGCGGTGGCGACACCATGGGGAGCAATCGGAAAAAATGCAAGCACAGCGGGGGTTCCGCGAGCCGATGCGGGACAAATCGCGGTCAGTTGAGGTCCTGGCGTCGGCACGCGCGGCCCTGGGTCCCCGCTTTCGCGGGGACGACGACGGGTGGGCCGGCTGCGCCATCCATGCCATCGTCACCCCGGACGGAGCGCAGCGGAGATCCGGGGTCCAGGGCAACAGGCACCCCATAGGATTTGGCGCCACGCCGGGGACGCGCACCAAAGGCGGCCCTAGTCCGGCGCCCCGTCGTCCAGCGGGAAGCGCCGGGCGATGCGCTGGGCCAGGGCCTCGCGGACATCGCGGTAGGCCGCCAGCACCACCTCGCGGCTGCCCAGGGTCACCGTGGGATCGAAGGTCGGCCAGTATTCGACCTCGACGGCCATGGTGCGGGTCATTTCCACCGCCTTGTGCTGGGCTTCCGGGGTCAGGGTGATGACCAGGTCGAAGGAGCTGTCGTCGAGGTCGTCGAAAGTCTTGGCCTCGTGGCCGGAGATGTCGATGCCGGCCTCGGCCATCACTGCGGCGGCGAAGCCGTCGAGCTCGCCGCCGGCGCGCACGCCGACGCTGTCGACGTAGACCGCGTGGCCGATCAGCCGCTTGGCCAGACCCTCGGCCATGGGCGAGCGTACGGCGTTGTAGTTGCAGGCGAACAACACACTGCCGGGCAGTTTGGCCATGCCGCCGGGCGCTTCCGCTAGCCGCGGATCTGCAGGACGCAGATCAGCGTGAACAGCCGGCGCGCGGTCTCCAGGTCGAGTTCCACCTTCTCCTTCAGCCGCTCGCGCAGCAGCTCCGAGCCCTCGTTGTGCAGGCCGCGCCGGCCCATGTCGATGGCCTCGATGCGCGAGGGCGAGCCTTCCTTGATCGCCTGGTAGTAGCTCTCGCAGATCGTGAAGTAGTCGCGGATCACCCGCCGGAACGGGGTCAGCGGCAGCCGCACCTCGGTCAGCGCCTGGTCCGCGGTGTCGCGCACGTCGAACACCAGGCGGTGCTCGGCCATGCGCATGTGCACGTGATAGGGCCCGGCGAAGTCGCCGAGCGGCCGGAAGAAGTTCTGCTCCTTCAGGTCGTACATCGCCACCCGGCGCTCGTGCTCGATATCGGCCGAGCGGCGGATCACCGTGCGCTCGTCGAGCGTCAAATCGGCGATGCGCTGGTCGTCGGACACGACCGCCTCCTTCGCCCTGTCGGCCGTCGTCCCGCTCAGCCCTGCCGCGCCAGGCGGACAGCGACGGAACGGGCGTGCGCCGGCAGGCCCTCGGCGTCGGCCAGGGTGACGGCGGCGGGGCCGATCGCCGCCAGCGCGGCGGCATCGCAGCGCAGCAGGCTCGTGCGCTTCATGAAGTCGAGCACCGACAGGCCGGAGGCGTAGCGGGCGCTGCGCGCCGTCGGCAGCACGTGGTTGCTGCCGCCGACATAGTCGCCGATCGCCTCGGGCGTGTTCGGGCCGAGGAAGATGGCGCCGGCGTTGCGGATCCTGGCGGCCATGGCGTCGGCGTCGGCGGTGGCGATCAGCAGGTGCTCGGGCGCCAGGCGGTCGATCAGGGCCGGCGCCTGCGCCAGCGTCTCCAGCACCACCACCAGGCCGAAGTCCTGCCAGCTGGTCCGGGCGATCTCCGCCCGCGGCAGGCTCGAGAGCTGGCGCTCGACCGCGGCGGTGACCGCATCGGCGAAGCCCGCGTCGGCGCAGACCAGGATCGCCTGGGCGACGGGATCGTGCTCGGCCTGGGACAACAGGTCGATGGCGACCCAGTCGGGGTCGTTGTCGGCGTCGGCCAGCACGAGAATCTCCGACGGGCCGGCGATCATGTCGATGCCGACGGTGCCGAACACCTGCCGCTTGGCCGCCGCCACCCAGGCGTTGCCGGGGCCGACGACCTTGTCGACCGGGGCGATGCTCTTGGTGCCGTAGGCCAGCGCGGCGATCGCCTGGGCCCCGCCGACCCGGTAGATCTCGTCGACTCCGGCGATCCCGGCCGCCGCCAGCACCAGCGGGCTCAGGGCCCCGTCCGGGGCCGGCACCGTCATCACCAGTCGCTCGACCCCGGCGACCTTGGCGGGGATGGCGTTCATCAGCACCGACGAGGGATAGCTCGCCAGCCCGCCGGGCACGTACATGCCGGCGGCCGCGACCGGGGTCCAGCGGTGCCCGAGCTCGACCCCCACGGCATCGGTGAAGCGGTCGTCGGCGGGCCGCTGGCGGCGGTGATAGGCCTCGATCCGGCCGGCGGCGAGGCGCAGGGCGGCAACGGCGTCGGCATCGGCCCGGGCCGCCGTGGCGGCGATCTCGTCCGCGCCAATGCGCAGTTGCGCCGGCGTCAGCGTCAGCCGGTCGAACCGTTCCGTGTAGTCGATCAGGGCGGCGTCGCCGCGGGCGCGGACCTCGGCAATGATCGCGGCGACGTCGGCTTGCACGTCGACCGCGGTCTCGCGCTTGTCGCCGAGCACCGCCCGGAAGGCGTCCTCGAACCCGGGCTCGGCGATGGCGAGCCTACGCGGCATCGTCGAGCGCCTCGCGGAACCGGTCAATCCAGCCCTGCACGGCCCGCGGCCGGGTCTTGAAGGCGGCCCGGTTGACGATCAGCCGCGAGGAGACCTCGGCGATGCGCTCGACCTCGACCAGGCCGTTGGCCTTCAGGGTGGCGCCGGAGGAGACCAGGTCGACGATCCGCCGGCACAGGCCCAGGCTGGGCGCCAGCTCCATCGCCCCCTGCAGCTTGATGCACTCGGCCTGCACGCCGCGGGCGGCGAAGTGGCGGCGGGTGATCTCGGGATACTTGGTGGCAACGCGGATGTGGCTCCAGCGCGCCGGGTCGTCGCCGGCGACCATCTCCGCCGGTTCGGCCACCGCGAGGTGGCAATGGCCGATATCCAGGTCGAGCGGGGCGTAGAGCTCGGGATACTGGAACTCCATGACCACGTCCGAGCCGGCGATGCCGAGCTGGGCGGCGCCGAAGGCGACGAAGGTGGCGACGTCGAAGCTGCGCACGCGGACGATCTCGACCCCGTCCAGGTTGGTGGCAAAGCGCAGCTGGCGGCTGTCGGGGTCGTCGAACGCCGGCTCGGGCAAGAGCCCGGCCCGGGCCAGCAGGGGCTTGGCCTCGTCGAGGATCCGGCCCTTGGGCAGGGCGATGATCAGCGGCTCGTTGGCGGCCATGACCGGCGTCTCCTCAGGCCGCGCCGGTGTCGTGGTCCGGCCGGTTCGGCGTCGGCCAGCTCTCGCCGATGTCGCTCAGCCGGCAGTCGACATACTCGGCCCGCAGACGTAACTCGCCGCCGCCGGCGAATTCCAGGCGGATCGCCACGTCGTCGCCCGCCGGCTCGCACTCGACCGCCAGCAGCGGCAACAGGCCGCCCGGATCGCCCATGTCGATGTCGCGGCTCTGCACCGCCAGCACGTTGTCGAAGTGGACGCCGCAACGCACCCGTTGTCCGCCCTGGCGCAGGCTCTGTGCGTTCTCCCAGCGGAACCGGGTCACCACCAGGGCGAAGCGGCGCAGCGTCGGCTGGTAGCGCATGTCGCCGACCGAGGCGATGGCGTCCTGCAGGCAGGCGGAGATCACCGCCAGGCCGGCGGCGTCGTCCGCCTTCAGCCGCAGCGGCTTGTTGTTCACGGTTGCCGGCATCACTCGCTCATCCGCTCGATTTCGGCGCCGCAGGCCCTGAGCTTTTCTTCCAGCCGCTCGTAGCCGCGGTCCAGGTGATAGACCCGGTTGACGATGGTTTCGCCCTCGGCGGCCAGACCGGCCAGCACCAGCGACACCGAGGCCCGCAGGTCCGTCGCCATAACGGGCGCACCGTGCAGTTTGTCAACCCCGCGCACCAGCGCGACGGCACCGTTGACGCGGATGTCCGCGCCCATGCGGCTGAGCTCGGGCACGTGCATGTAGCGGTTCTCGAAGATCGTCTCGGTAATCGCCGCGGCCCCGTCGGCGACCGTCATCAGCGCCATCATCTGCGCCTGCAGGTCGGTGGGAAAGCCGGGGTAGGGTTCGGTGATGATGTCGACGCCGCGCGGCCGCCCGCCGCGGCCGTCGATGCGCAGGCCGCCGTCGACCGGCGCGACACCGACGCCGGCCTCCTGCAGCGCCACCAGCGCGGCTTCCAGGGTCTCCGGCCGGGCGCCCGCCAGGGTCAGCTCGCCGCCGGTGATCGCCGCGGCCATGGCATAGGTCGCTGTCTCGATGCGGTCGGGCAGCACGGCGTGGTCGGCACCGTGCAGCGCCGGCTGGCCGCGCACGCGCAACTCGTCGCTGCCGATGCCGTCGATCTCCGCCCCCATGGCGACCAGGCAGCGGGCGAGGTCGGCAACCTCCGGCTCCCGGGCGGCGTTCTCCAGCACCGTTTCGCCGCGCGCCAGGGTCGCCGCCATCAACAGGTTCTCCGTCGCTCCGACCGAGACCCGCGGGAACAGCACGGTGGCGCCGGTGAGGCCGTCGGGCGCGCGGGCCTCGATGTAGCCGTCGGTCAGCTCGATCTCCGCGCCCAGCGTCTGCAGCGCCTTGATGTGCAGGTCGACCGGCCGGGTGCCGATGGCGCAGCCGCCGGGCAGCGACACCCGGGCCTGGCGGCAGCGCGCCAGCAGCGGCCCCAGCACCAGCACCGAGGCGCGCATCTTGCGGACGATGTCGTAGGGCGCAGTGGTGGAAGTGAGATCGCCCGCGGCCAGGGTCAGCACGTGGCCGGTGTGGCCGGCTTCGGGGTGGTCGCCGTTCATCGCCACGCCGACGCCGTGCTGGGCCAGCAGGTGGGTCATGGTGGCGATGTCGGCCAGCTGCGGCAGGTTGCGCAGGGTCAGCGGCTGCTCCGTCAGCAGGCTGGCCGCCATCAGCGGCAGCGCCGCGTTCTTGGCGCCGCTGACGGCGATGCTGCCTTGGAGCGGGCGGCCGCCCCGGATGCGGATACGGTCCATCTGTCGCCTGCTGTTCGGGGCCTGGGTGCGGCCGGCACCGTCATCGGCGCGGCACGCGGCAACCGCAATGGCGCGGTCGGACCCCCGTGTCGGTGATCTCGGTTGGTCGCGGTTTTAGCGCAAGGCGGGCAGCTTTGAAACCGCCGCGGGCGGGTGCCTCAGCGCGGCTTGCGCGGTTCGCCGCCGGCGCCGTCGTCCGTGGTGCCATCATCGGAGGACAGATCCCGGCGGTCGCGCGCTTGCGCCTTGCGCCGGCGCAGGTTGTCTTTCAGCGCCGCCGCCAGCCGCGCCTTGCGCGCGGCCTGCTCGTCCTGCTTGTCCCGCCGCTTGCCGGCCATCGCCGCGTCGTCAAGATTCTTGCCATCCACAGGGGCTTATGGCAGTTTGCCGCGCGCTCGCCAAGGGCCTCGCGCCCGCTGGCACCAAGCGCCGCCCACATAGCTCAGGGGTAGAGCACTCCCTTGGTAAGGGAGAGGTCGAAAGTTCGAATCTTTCTGTGGGCACCACCACCTTGCGGCGTCGCTCATGAAGCTCTCAGCAGCGCGGAGCCGGCCACTGCAGGCGCGTTGCACGGGCTGTCAAATCGCGTTTTCGTGCGATATGCTATTGTTGCCAAACGACAGCGGCCCGGTGTCGCGCGCGCGCAACCTGTAGCAGGGGTGGACCAGTATGGCCTACGACCCGGAAAACTTGCGGCAGTCGATCCGTGCTTTCATGGCCGCCCGCGGCCTGAGGACCGCGCCATGGTGCCGTTGCGCCGGGGTCCAGGAATCCGCCCTCCGGGGCTTCCTGGCCGGGCGCTCGCGCTCGCTGACCATCGAGACCATGGCCAAGCTGGCCGAGGCGGCCAACGCCAGCGTGGCAGAGATCCTGGGCACGCACGATGCCGACGGTAAGGGCAACCTCGCCCCGGTCGCCAGATTCGTGCTGGAGGCCCATCACGTCCGCGACGCTGCCGAGATCGCCGAGTCGATCGCCTATTTCCAGATTGCCTACATGGACAGCCCGGCGGCAGACGTCGAACACCTGGCCGCGACCATCCGGACAGCGGTTGATTTCAAGCTGGCCCGCTCCGGCAACGGGTAAACGGCCGCGTTGCCCGCGCTCGCGGGGGGCCGATATACTGATCTGCCTGCGCATAGCGGCGCTGCGAGGGGGGTGCGGCGATGGGTGATGTGGTCCAGTTGCACAACTCGGCACGATGGCTGCGCAGCCGGCCCGGCGTGCCGACGGGCAACGCGACCGCAAGCGTCGCTTCGGCCGTGCGCTTTGCCATCGATGACGCAAGGCCACCGGAACTCACCGCGGTCCTGGAGGCGTGGTTTGCCTTGGCAGGCCCGAACGGGCGCTTCCGCCTCGGCGTCGATGGCAGCGAGGCGGATTTGCGCCGGAGCCCGACTTTCATGTCGGGCCGCTCCACCATCATGCTGGTCAACGCGGGCACCTCGCCGCTCGACTGGCGCATTGCCCACTGGGGTCCGGGCTACCAGCGTGACTGGGGCATCGAACTGCTGTGCGGCCGGCTCCGCGACATCCGCCAACCGCTGCTGCGTGAGGTCACCGCGCAGTCGCTCGCCGAGTCCGTCGAGACACCGTATCCCGCCGCCTACCGCATCATCGCCCCCGGCGACGTCGGCACGGCCGTCTACGACGTCCTGCGCCTGCCGGTGGTGGACAGACGCGGACGCGTGACGCGGTTCCTGAACAAGTCGCACACCTACGTCAGCATGAAAGGCGAGGTCGAGAACAGCGCCTGAATGGCATCGCGATCTTGTAATCGCGTTTAAACACGATTACTGTTCCGCGTTGGAACGCGCCCCCGCGGCGCGGATCACAAAGCGGAGATGTGGCGTGCCGAGCCGCAGCCTTATTCCCGGACCCGTTGAGGAAGCGGCCCAGGCCCTCGCCATCTTCAAGCGCCGTCTGGCGACGATCTGGGCCTCCGCCACGACTGCCGAAGAGGCGGCGGCACTGGCGCGGTTGATGGCGCGGGTCAGCCAGGCAGCGCTCCCGTTCGGCCGCGACGAGGAACCGGCGGGCACGCCCGGCTGCCAGCTGCCGGCGCCAGGTCGGACCGAGACCATCCGCTGCCGCGAGCCGTCGAGCCGCATCGTCCGGCTGCCGCATGTCGTCGCATGCCGCGGCGGGCGACGACGCCGGCCGGCCGTTGCCAGCATGGTCAAGCGCGCGCTGCGCGCCCTGGCGGCACCGTGACGGGACATCTGATCTGGCGCTGCCGGCCCGGGCGACTTTGGGTGAGCGGCAAGGGCCTGCCGCCAAGCTGGGCGCAACCGATCACTCTCGATGCGGTCTACCACAGCCGGCCCTGCCGCGCGCTCGGCCGGTGGCGCGGTCTTTTCGGTGCCGGTCGCGTCGACATCGACCGCGTCGGGCTGCCGGCGCTACTGGACTTCGTGCAGTGGCTTGGCGAGCACACCGAGCTGATTGCCGTCAGCGGCGAAGACGGCCTCGACTACATCGCGCTGCACTCGACGATGGACTATGACGGGACGGGCGGATATCCCCACCTGCTGCGATCGATGCGGCAGTTCGAAAACCAGAACCTGCTGGTGGCGGCTTCGCTGACCCTGCCCGATGTTTTTGCCACCGACACCGCCGTTGCGCATCGCCTGAGCGGCACGATCGGCAACCGGCAGCTGCTCTATGACCGGGTGGCCTTCCCCGTCTTCCGGGGCACCACGCCTCGCTTTCTCGTCACCGTATGCGGCTTCCTGCGCGGCGAGCCGACAACGGCGATCGGCGAAATCGGCTAGCGAGCAGCCGTTAACCACGGTCCTTGTCGGTTCCTAAACCGCGGAACCGGCACACTGTCGTTGGTTGCCTGTGCATTAAGCACGCAGAAGTACTTGGGGATATGACAACAGCCGACTACCGGCGCAACGGCCCTGACCGGCTGTGGGCCATCGGCACGAATTCGCCGCGCGGACTGGTCGAGCGCATCCGCCTCGACGCCGTCTACAATTCGCGCCTGCGCTTCGCGCTGCGCTACTGGCGAGAGAACTTCGGCTTCGGCCGGGTCGACATCGAGCAAGTCGGGCTGTCGGTGCTGGTCGACGATGTCCGCAGGCTCGGCACCCGGGCCCGGGTGATCGCCATGGCCGCGAGCGATCCGCTCAATTGCCTGCTGCTCTATACCACCGATGACCTGGCGTCGTGCGCGGAGCCGGCACGACTGCTGCAGTCGATGCGCCGCTTCGGACCGCAGGACGCCATGGCCACCGCCTGCCTCGCCCTGCCCGATGCGTTCATGAACGAAGGCCCGGTGGCGCACCGGGTCAACAGCATGATCGATAGCACCTTTCTGCTCTATGACCGGGTGGCCTTCCCGCTCTACCTGGAAGACGCGCCGGCCTTCCTTATCACGGTCTCGGCCTATCTCGAGGCGGCGCCATCGCCGGCGCCGGACGGGCATGCCTGAGCCGCGCCGCGACCGGCGGCGCCACCGGCAGGCGCGCGCGGCGAGGTATCTTTTCGTCAACGCTTGCGGTGCCACAGTGCACGAACATGTCGCAGCCGACGCCGCAGACCGGGGGAGACGGACGTGAGTGGACAGAAGTCACACTTCATCGCCTGGCGTGAGGGCACCACGCACGTCTGGGTCAGCGGCAACGGTCTGCCACCCAGCCGAGCCCAACGGATCGGCCTGGACGAGATCTACCATACCCGCCTGCGCTATGCCCTGTGGCACTGGCGCGACCGGTTCGGGCTCGACCGCGTCGACATCGAGGAGGTCGGCCTGTCGGTGCTGATTGCCGACACGGTACAGCTGGGCGGCCAGTCAGGCGTGCTCGCCGCGACCTCCGACGACCCGCTCGACTGGCTGCTGCTTTATTCCACGGCGGACTTCGGCTTTGCCAGCAATCTGCATCACACCTTGCAGCCACTGCGCCAGTTCGCCGGCGAGAACGTCATCGTCGCCTCCTGCCTGAGCCTGCCCGACGCCTTCGCCCAAGGCGGCGCCGTGGCGCACCGGGTCGGCGGGGTGATCGACGATACCCATCTGATCTACGACCGTGTGGCCTTTCCCCTGTTCCTGAACGGCAAGCCGCGTTACCTGGTGACCGTTTCCGGCTATCTCCAGGCCGTACCGGTCACGGCAACCGCCAACCGCGCCTTGATTTCGGCGATGAGTGGCGCGGCCGTGCGGCAGTACGCCTGACGGCGCGTTCGCGCCGGTCAGGCGGCGACCTGGGTGTCCGCCTGTACCGCCTTGGGAAACACCACGGTCGCGGTCGTGCCGCCACCGACGGTGCTTTCGACCCGGATGAAGCCGCCGTGGGCGCGCACCAGGCGCTGCGAGATCGCCAGACCGAGGCCGTGGCCCGGGCGTTCGGTATCGGTCAGCGGATTCCCCGTGGCGTAGGGGTCGAAGAGCTGATCCATCAGGTCGGCGGCGATCCCTTCGCCGTCGTCCATCACGGCCAGGGTGATGTCAGAGCCGTCCTGCTCCGCCTCGATGCGGATGTGGCCGCCCGGGGGCGTGTGACGCACGGCGTTCGACATCAGGTTAATGATGATCTGCCGCACGCTGCGACGGTCCGCCCGCAACGGCGGCAGGGCTTGCGCGACCCGGCTCGACAAGGCGATGTCGCCGCGATCGGCGTCGGCGGCAACCATCCGCACCGCCTCATCGATGATCGGTGCCAGCTCGAGCGGCTCGAAACGCAGGTTCAGGCGGCCCTCTTCGATCCGCGCCAGGTCGAGCAGGTCATCCACCAGGCTGCGCAGATGCTGGCCGCTGGCGTGGATGTTGCCGGCGTATTCGCGGCAGCGATCCGGCTGCTGCGCCACCTTGTCCATGGTCATGAACTCGGAGAAGCCGAGAATGGCGTTGAGCGGAGTGCGCAGTTCGTGGCTCATCGCCGCCAGAAACGCGGTCTTGGCCCGGTCCGCGTCCTCGGCCTCGACCCGCGCCAGCTCGATGCGCCTGAGCTGCGAACCGAACGCCCGGACACAGACCCAGATCCCGGAGACGATCAGGGTGATACCGATGACATGCAGATACCAGCTGTAATTCAGGTGCAGGCGCACCATCTCCGCCATCGCCGCCTGTTCGCCGCTGATCCAGGCGCCCAGCGTCATCACGTTCAGGTCATAGGCATGGAACGCGGTGATGGTGAGGAAGCCGCACAGCAGCAGCACGATGCCGGGACCGCCGCCCGCGTCGCGGATCCGCGCACGTTGGCCAAAGCACATGACGAAGAGAACGATCGCGGCTGCCAGCATGGCGCAATCGATCAGGACCATTGCCAGGAACGGGGGAAACTCGTCCATCACCGCCATAGCTTCTGCCGCCTCCGGGCAGTGCGAATCGTCCGCATCTCAATATAAGACGATGGATTTGATTTGGTTACCATATTGTTAATCGGCGCAAAGACGGTTGCCAGAGGGGCGTTAACGCGGGGCTAACCGAAATCGGTGCTGGATAGGCGCGCCAATCACCAGAGGCGCGAACCATGAGCGGACATCTCAAGCAGTTGACGGCGTTGGCCCTCGCCCTGGCCCTGGGCCTGGGTGCGACGGCGACGGCAGGGGCGGCGGACAAGCCGGCGGCAAAGCCGACCGTGCGGGTGCTGAGCCTGGATGCCGATCTGCAACGCTGCGTCAGCGGCGAGCTGCAGAGCAAGCTGACATCGGCGCGGATCATGACGGACCCGCTGGCAGCCAACGAGCAGACCGAACTGGTCCTGGTGATGTTCTGCGAGCCGCAGACCGTCGAGCTGCGCGACCGGCGCGGCCAGCTGCACACGGTGCCCATCCAGAGCTGCGCGTCGGTGCTGTCGGAGTATCCGGGCCAGAGCTTCTGGCGCCAGGCCTTCCCCAAGTCGCAGAGCCAGCGCCGGGACGCGCATAACCTGAACCGCCGGCTGATGGTGGTCAGCTCGACCGGGCCGATGTCGCAGATCTGCCGCCATGTGCTCAATCAGGCCTCGCCGGTGATCTATCGCTGGCTGTTCGACCGCCAGATGGGTTAGCCCGCATCACGCCTACGTGCCATCGCCTGGCGGCGCCGGCACCACCACCCCATATTGCCGCCAGGGCGGCGGCAACGCGTCGCCGCGACTCCAGCGGGAGGCGGCAGCCATGGCGTACGAGAAATTCACCTTCACCGGCGTCGACGGCAGCGAACTGGCAGCCCGGCTCGACCTGCCGGCGGGCCCGCCGCGGGCCTACGCCCTGTTCGCCCACTGCTTCACCTGCACCAAGGACATCTTCGCCGCCAGCCGGATCGCCGACGGTCTGACCGCCGCCGGCATCGCCGTGCTGCGCTTCGACTTCACCGGGCTGGGTCACTCGCAAGGCGAGTTCGCCAACGCCAACTTCTCCTCCAACGTCGCCGACCTGGTGCGTGCCGCCGACATGCTGCGGGAGACGCGGCAGGCGCCGCAGATCCTGATCGGCCATTCGCTGGGCGGTGCCGCGGTGCTGGCCGCCGCCGGCGAAGTGCCCGAATGCCGCGCCGTCGCCACCATCGCCGCGCCCTTCGACCCCGGCCATGTCGCCCACCTGTTCGCCGGCGCCGCCGACGAGATCGCCGCTGCCGGCGAGGCCGAGGTGGAGATCGCCGGCCGCCGCTTCACCATCCGCCGGCAGTTCCTCGACGACATCGCCGAACAGCCGCAGCGCGAGCGCATCGCCAACCTGCGCAAGGCGCTGCTGGTGTTCCACGGACCGCGCGACGAGATCGTCGGCATCGACAACGCCAGCGAGATCTTCATCGCCGCCAGGCACCCCAAGTCGTTCGTCTCGCTCGACGATGCCGACCACCTGCTCACGCGCCGGGCCGATGCCGGGTATGTCGCCGACGTGCTGGCGGCCTGGGCCGGGCGCTACCTCGATCCGTTGCCGGCGACGGTAGCGCCGCCGCGGGCGGCGGCCGGCACCGTGGTGGTGCAGGAGACCGGCGAAGGCCTGTTCACCCAGGCGATCGCCGCCGGACCGCACGCCCTGCGCGCCGACGAACCGGCCAGCTACGGCGGCAACGACAGCGGGCCGACGCCTTACGATCTGCTGCTGGCCGGGCTGGGGGCATGCACGACGATGACGCTCAGGCTCTATGCCCGGCGCAAGCAGTGGCCGCTGCAACGCGCCCGCGTGAGCCTGCGACACGAGAAGATCCACGCCGAAGACTGTACCGACTGCGAAACCCGCGAGGGGCGCATCGACCATATCGAGCGCGAGATCACCCTGGAGGGGCCGCTCGACGCCGAGCAGCGCGCCGCCCTGCTGGCGATCGCCGATCGCTGCCCGGTCCACCGCACCCTGCACGCGGAAGTGAAGATCGACAGCCGGCTGGCGGAGACCTAGGCGCGGCCGGGCGGGCGGGTCTCAGACCCGCCCTTCGCCGCTTGCCTTACGCCGCCAGCTTGCCGCTCAGATAGGCGACGCAGCCGTCCAGGCTCGACAGCCGGGGATAGTCGGCCTCGGGGATGTCGACCTTCAGGGCCTCGTGCACGGCGATGACGAAGTTGAGGAAGTCCATGGAGTCGATATCGAGCTGATCGCGGAAGTTGACCGCCGGGTCGATGCTCTCCGGTTCCGCCTCCGGGGCGATGTCCTGCAGCGCCTGCAGCACCGCCTGCCTGATCTCTTGCTCGTTCATAGCGCCTCCGGCTGCTGCAACAGGTCATCGACGGCGCGCAGGAACAGCCCGCCGCGGTGGCCGTCACTGACCCGATGGTCGGCCGCCAGGGTCGCCACGACCAGCCGGCGCGGCACCACGGCATCCGCCACCACCCAGGGCCGTGTGACGATGGCGCCAAAGCCGACGATCGCCACCTGCGGCGGATAGATCACCGGATAGACCGTTTCCACCCCGCGCTCGCCCAGGCTGGTCACGGTGACGGTCGGGTCGGACAGTTCGGAGCTGCGCAGGCCGCCACCGCGCGCACGTTTGACGAGGTCGCGGAACTCGGCCATCAGCACGCCCAGGTCCTTGTCGCCGGCATCGCGCAGCGCCGGCGCGATCAGGCCGCCGCCGCGCAACGCGATCGCCGCGCCGACGTGCACCGCCGGCGATGGGGTGAAACCGCCGTCGCGCCAGACGCCGTTCAGCTCCGGCACCTGCCCCATGGCATTGGCGACCGCCTTGATCAGCAATACCGCCGGCAGTAGCCGCTCGCTGACCGTGCGGCGCGCGTTCTCCGCCTCCAGCCAGTCGAGCGCGGCCGTCAAATCGATGGTCTGCGCCAGGTAGTAGTGGGGGATCTCGCGCTTGGCCCGGGCCATCGCCGCGCCGATCGCCTGGCGCATGGCCTGGCGGCGGGCCGCCGCGTCGGCCGGCGCGGCCGCCGTGGCCGGCGCTGGCGCGGCGGCCTCGACGTCGGCCACGGTGACGGCGCCGTGCGGCCCGCTGCCGGTCAGGGCCGCGAGGTCGACCCCCAGTTCCGCCGCTCGACGCCGGGCCAAAGGCGAAACCCGCAGCCGGCCCCCCGACGGCGCGGGCGCCGGTGGCGGGGCACCCACGGTTTCGGCTGCCGCGGCCGGCGCGGTCACCGCCGGCGGCGGCGGCGCCGGCGCCGCCGCCACGTCGTCGCTGTCGAGCCGCGCGAGCAGGCCACCGACGGCGACCTCGCGGCCGGGCGTCGCGACCAGCTCGCGCACCGTGCCGGACACGAAGATCTCGATGTCGATGGCGCCCTTGTCGGTCTCGACCACGGCGACGATGTCGCCGCGCGCAACCTGATCGCCGGGCTTCACCAGCCATTCGACCAGGGTGCCCTGATCCATGTCGGCACCCAGTGACGGCATGGTGAAGTCATACATCACGCGGGCCCGCCGTCTCGCCGTCAGTCACGGCCCAGCGTCGCCTTGGCGGCGGCGACGATCGCCGCCGGTTGCGGCACCGCCGCATCCTCCAGGTGCTTGGCGTAGGGCACCGGGGCCTCGGCGCTGCACACCCGGGCGACCGGGGCGTCGAGATCGTAGAACGCCTGCTCCATCAGCCGGGCGCTGACCTCGGCCGCCAGGCTGCCGCTGCGCCAGCCCTCGTCGACGATCACCGCCCGGTGGGTGCGGCCGACCGAGGCCAGGATGGTGGCGCTGTCGAGCGGGCGCAGGCTGCGCAGGTCGACGACCTCGGCGGATATCCCCTCGGCCGCGAGCTGTTCGGCGGCCTCGAGGGTCTTCCACAGGCTGCCACCATAGGTGATGAGGCTGACGTCGCTGCCCTGTCGGCGGACCACGGCGCGGTCGATGTCGACCGTCACCGGCCCGGCCGGCAGGTCGCCCTGCATCGGGTAGAGCGCCGCATGCTCGAAGATCAGCACCGGGTCGGGGTCCTGCAGCGCCGGCCACAGCATGCCGCGGGCGTCCTCGACGGTCGCCGGCGCCAGCACCCGCAGGCCGGGGATGTGCGCATACCAGCCCTCCAGGCTGTGCGAATGCTGCGCCGCCAACTGACGCCCGGCGCCGGTGGCCATGCGGATCACCAGCGGGATCGAGAACTGGCCGCCCGACATGTGACGGATGGTGGCGGCGTTGTTGACGATCTGGTCGAGCGCCAGCAGGCTGAAGTTGACCGTCATCACCTCGACGATCGGCCGCATCCCGCCCAGCGCCGCGCCGATCCCGGCGCCGACGAAGGCGCTCTCGGACAACGGCGTGTCGCGGATCCGCTCCGGTCCGAAACGCGCCAGCAGGCCCTTGGAAACGGCATAGCAGCCGCCGTAGGCGCCGACGTCCTCGCCCATCAGGAACACCCGGTCGTCGCGCTCGAGCGCGTCGACGATGCCGCCGCGCACCGCCTCGCGGTAGCTCAGGCGCGCAGCGCCGCCGTCGTCCGCCGCGGCGCTCATGCTTCCACCCGCCCGGTGTAGACGTCCAGGGTCAGGTCCTCTACCGGCTCCCAGGTGCCGGCTTCGGCGAAGGCGACGGCGGCCTCGACCTCGGCCTCGACGGCATCGCCGATCGCCTGCAGTTCGGCATCTTCCAGCAGGCCGGCGCCGCGCAGGTGCTTCTCGAAGCCGACCAGCGGCCCGCGCTGTTTCCAGGCCTCGACCTCGGCCTTGTCGCGGTAGAGCTCGGCGTCGAACATGGAGTGGGCGCGGAAGCGATAGGTCCTGAGCTCGAGCGCCTGCGGGCCGTCGCCCCGGCGCGCCGCCGTCGCTGCCCGCTCGACCGCCGCCTGCACCGCCAGCACGTCCATGCCGTCGACCACCCCGGCCGGCATGCCGTAGCTCGCCATCTTCTCGTGGATCTCGGTCTGCGCCTCGGCCCGGTCGAGGCGGGTACCCATGGCATAGAAGTTGTTCTCGCAGAGAAACAGCACCGGCAGCTTCCACAAGGCCGCCAGGTTCAGGGATTCGTGGAACTCGCCCTCGGCCACCGCGCCCTCGCCGAAGAAGCAGGCGGTGACCTGGGGCCGCCCCTGCATCGCGTCGGCCAGGGCGAGACCGACCGCCAGGGGCAGGCCGCCGCCGACGATGGCGTTGCCGCCATAGAACCGGGTGGCCGCGTCGAACAGGTGCATCGAGCCGCCGCGGCCGCGGCTGCAGCCTTCCTGCTTGCCGTACATCTCCGCCATCACCGCCTGGGCGCTGATGCCGCGGGCCAGAGCGTGGCCGTGTTCGCGATAGGTGGCGACGACGGCGTCCTCCGGCCTGAGCGCCTGCATGGAGCCGACCGCCACCGCCTCCTCGCCGATGTAGAGGTGCAGGAAGCCGCGGATCTTCATCGCGCTGTACAGCTCGGCGCTCTTCTCCTCGAAGCGGCGGATCAGCAGCATCGCCCGCAGCAGGCGATGGGCGTGGGCGCGGCTCAGCTCCGCTGCGGCGGTCTCGCTCATGCCGGTCGCTCCAGGGTCGAGGTGTCGCCTTCGGGCAGGCCCAGTTCGCGCGCCTTCAGCAGCCGGCGCATGATCTTGCCCGAGCGCGTGCGCGGCAGGTCGGCCTTGAACTCGATCTCCTTGGGCGCCACCGCCGCGCCCAGCCGCTTGCGCGCCAGTGCCATCAGCTCGCGGCGCAGGGTATCGTCGCCGTCATGCCCGGGCTTGAGGGCCACGAAGGCCTTGACGAGTTCGCCCGCGGTCGGGTCCGGCTTGCCGATCACCCCGACCTCGGCCACCGCCGGGTGCTCCATCAACGCGCTCTCGACCTCGAACGGCCCGACCATGTGGCCGGAGGTCTTGATCACGTCGTCGGCCCGGCCGACGAACCAGTAGTAGCCGTCGGCATCGCGCGTCGCCAGGTCGCCGCTCAGATACCAGCCGTCGGCGAAGCAGCGGTGATAGCGCTCGTCCTCGCCAAGATAGCCGCGGAACATCGACGGCCAGCCGGGCTTCAGCGCGAGCTCCCCCTGGCGCCCCGGCTCGTCGATGACATGCACCGCGCCGGCCTCGTCGCGCGCGACGATGGCCGCCTCGATCCCCGGCAGCGGCAGGCCCATGGAGCCGGGACGGATCTCCGTGGCGGCGAAGTTGGCGATCATGATCCCGCCCGTCTCGGTCTGCCACCAGTTGTCGTGGATCGGCAGGCCCAGCGCCCGCTGGCCCCAGAGCACGGCCTCCGGGTTTAAAGGCTCGCCGACGCTGGCGACGAAGCGCAGGTGCGACAGGTCGTGGCGCTGCTTCGCATCGGCGCCCTGGCGCATCATCATCCGCACCGCGGTCGGCGCGGTGTACCAGACCGTCACCGCCTGTTCCGCCAGCACCCGGTACCAGCGCTCGGCCTCGAATTCCTGCTCGTCGACGATCATCGTCACGCCGTGCGCCAGCGGGGCGATGATGCCGTACGACATGCCCGTCACCCAGCCGGGGTCGGCGGTGCACCAGAAGATGTCGTCGCCCTGCAGGTCGAGCGCGTAGCCGGCGGTGACATAGTGCGCCAGCACCGCCTCGTGGACGTGGATTGCCGCCTTCGGCTTGCCCGTCGTGCCGGAGGTGAAATGCAGCAGCGCCATGTCGTCCGGCGCGGTCGGCGGGATGGTGAAGGCGTCGTCGGCCGCCGCCATCAGCGCGTCGAAGGCATGCACCCCGGGCTCGGCCAGGATCTCCGCGCTGGCCGGGCCGACCAGGACGATGTGCTCGAGGTCGGGCAGCCGGTCGCGCTGGTCGCGCACCTTGCGGCGGTACAGCGCTTCGGTGGTCAGCAGCAGGCGGCCCTGGCCGATGCTCATGCGGGCGCGGATCGGTTCCGGACCGAAGGCGGAGAACAGCGGCGAGAACACGCAGCGTTGCTTGAAGGTGCCGAGCACGGCGGCATAGAGCGCCGGCACCCGGCCGATCAGCGCGAACACCCGGTCGTCCTGGCCCAGGCCGAGCCCGGCCAGCACGTTGGCGAACCGGTCGCTCGCCAGCTTCAGCTCGCCATAGCTGGTGTCGTGCACGCCGCCGTCGCGCGCGAGCCAGCGCAGGGCGACATGGTCGGCACGGGCGCCGGCGGCATGGCGATCGACCGCCTCGTGGGCGATGTTGAGACCGCCGCCCGGCAGACCGTCGAGGCCGGACCGCGCCGCCGCCCAGGAGAAGCTGGCACGGGCCGCGGCGTAGTCGTCCAGGTTCGGCGCGACGGCGAACGCCGCCGGTGACTTCGCTATGCTCTGCCAGGTCATCGCAATCGCTACCCGTGCGAGCCGACGCTGGCTGCCGCCCTGACGGACTCCTGCCGGCTCATTGCTGCCGTAGTTCGCTTACAGTCTTGTGTCGCCATTATCGACCGCGCCAGCATTGCGTGCGATCAATCCCCGGGGGCTCCATGACCGTCCGCAACCTCGATCACCTGTTCAAGCCCGGTTCGGTGGCGCTGATCGGCGCCAGCAAGCGGACGGACTCGGTCGGCGCGGTGCTGGCGCGCAACCTGCTGAACGCCGGCTTCGAGGGGCCCGTGATGCCGGTCAACCCGAAATACGACACGATCGACGGCATGACCTGCCACCGCGACGTCGCCAGCCTGCCGGTGACCCCGGAGCTGGCAGTGATCAGCACCCCGCCCGACAGCGTGCCGCGACTGATCGCCGAACTGGGCGCCCGCGGCACCCGCGCCGCCGTGGTCATCACCGCCGGCTTCGGCGAAGGCGGCGGCACTCACGGCGCCGAGCTGCAGCAGGCGATGCTGGACGCGGCACGGCCGCACCTGCTGCGCATCGTCGGCCCCAACTGCCTGGGTATCCTGGTGCCCGGCCTCGGGCTCAACGCCAGCTTCGCGCACATGAACCCCAACCCGGGCCATATTGCCTTTGTCACCCAATCCGGCGCCGTGGTGACCTCGGTGATCGACTGGGCGGCGCCACGCGACATCGGCTTCTCCCACCTGGTCTCGCTCGGCGGCATGGCCGACGTCGACTTCGGCGACATGCTCGACTATCTCGCCAGCGACCAGGAGACCCGGGCGATCCTGCTCTACGTCGAGGCGATCACCCAGGCGCGCAAATTCATGTCGGCGGCCCGGGCGGCGGCGCGGATGAAGCCCGTGGTCGTGGTCAAGGCGGGCCGATTCGCCGAATCCGCCCGCGCCGCCAGCTCCCACACCGGCGCCCTGGCCGGCGTCGACGCGGTCTACGACGCCGCCTTCCGGCGCGCCGGCATGCTGCGCGTCTACACCATGGAGGACCTGTTCGACGCGGTCGAGACGCTGGCTCTGGGAGTCCTGCCGCAGGGCGACCGCCTGGCCATCGTCACCAACGGCGGCGGCATGGGGGTGATGGCGACCGACACGCTGATCGCCCGTGGCGGCCGGCTGGCCGAGCTGGGTGACGAGACCATGGCGGCGCTGGAAAGCGTGCTGCCGCCGACCTGGTCGCGCGGCAATCCGGTCGACATCATCGGCGACGCCCCGGGCAGCCGCTACCACGACGCCACGGCCGCGGTGCTGGCGGACCCCGGGGTCGATGCCGTGCTGGCGCTGCACTGCCCGGTCGCCGTGGTGTCGGCGAGCGAGGCGGCGCAGGCGGTGATCGAGGCGAACGGCGAGCGACGACGGCCGCCGGTGCTGGCAAGCTGGATCGGCGATGCCTCGCAGGCCGAACCGCGCCGGCTGTTCGCGCGGGCCGGGATCCCCAGCTACCAGACCCCAGGGCAGGCGGTGGCCGCGTTCATGCACATGGTCGAGTACCGCCGCGGCCAGGAAACGCTGATGGAGACACCGCCGTCGGTGCCCGTCGACTTCCTGCCCGACGTCGCGGTCGCCCGCGCGGCCATCGAGGCGGCCCTGGCGGACGGCCGCGACTGGTTGAGCGAGCCGGAAGCCAAGGAGGTGCTCGCGGCCTACGGCATCGCCGCGGCGGCGACCCTGATCGCCGCCGATGCCGACGCGGCCGTGGCCCATGCCGCGGCGATCGGCGGTCCGGTGGTGCTGAAGATCCTGTCGCCCGACATCACCCACAAGTCTGACGTCGGCGGCGTCGCCCTGGACCTGGACGGCCCGGCCCAGGTGCGCGAGGCGGCCGAAACCATGCTGCGCCGGGTCGCGGCGGCCCGGCCACGGGCCCGCATCGACGGCATCAGCGTGCAACCGATGATCCGCCGTCGCGACGCCTTCGAGCTGATCGTCGGCGCCAGCCTCGATGCCCAGTTCGGCATGACCGTCCTGTTCGGCCAGGGCGGCACCGGGGTCGAGGTGATCGGCGACCGGGCGCTGGCGTTGCCGCCGCTGAACATGCACCTGGCGCAGGAGGTGATGACCCGCACCCGGATCTACCGCCTGCTGCAGGGCTATCGCGACCGCCCGGCGGCCGACCTGGCGGCGATCGCCCTGACCCTGGTCAAGCTGTCGCAGCTGATCATCGACCTCGACGCCATCGAGGAGCTGGATATCAACCCGCTGCTCGCCGACGCCGACGGGGTGATTGCCCTGGACGCGCGGATCCGCGTCACCGCGACGCCGCGGCCGGAACGCGAGCGGCTGGCGATCCGGCCATATCCGCAGGCCCTGGAAGAGATCGTCGAGCTCGGCGACGGCCGCAAGCTGCTGCTGCGTCCGGTGATGCCGGAGGACGAACCGATGCTGCAGCAGGCTTTCGCCCAGTTGACGCCGGAAGAAATCCGCATGCGCTTCTTTGTCCCCCTGCGCACGTTGTCGCACGTGCAGGCGGCCCGCTTCACGCAGATCGACTACGACCGTGAGATGGCGCTGGTGCTGACGGAGCCGGGGGTGCCGGGAACCACGAAGGGTTACGGCGTGGTGCGCATCACCGCCGATCCCGACAACGAGCGCGCCGAGTATGCCATCATCGTGCTGCGCGAGCTGACCGGCATGGGGCTCGGCCTGCGCCTGATGCAACGGATCATCGACTACGCCCGCGACCGCGGCATCGGCGAGATCTATGGCGACGTGCTGCGCGAGAACCGGAACATGCTGGGACTGTGCGAACGGCTCGGCTTCACGAGCGAGAGCGTGCCCGGCGAAGTAGGCCTGGTGCGGGTGCGGCTCAACCTGCGCGACCAAGCGCCCGCCTGAGCGGCGGCAACCTGACGAGGAAGCAGACAATGGACGATCCGATCCAGGGCCACCCGACCCGGGCCGAGCAGCTCGACATCCTCGCCGGCATCGTCGCCGATTGCTGCGCGGCCGGCGACCAGGTGCTGGACCTGGGCTGCGGCACCGGCTACGTCGCCCATCTGATCGCCGGCAAGCGGGCCGGCCTGGCCTACACCGGGATCGACCTGAAGCCGGAGTCGCTGGCCGCCGCCGCCGCCAACCTGGATGGCCTGCCGCTCGAGACCCGGTTCGTCGAAGCCAACCTGGAGCGGCCGGAGTCGATCGCCGGCGCCGACGGGCCGTTTCGCTGCATCTTCACCGTGCTCACCTTGCACGACCTCAGCGATGTCCAGAAGGCGGCCCTGCTGGCCTGGGCCGTGGCCCGGCTGGCCGACGACGGCATCGTGCTGATCTACGACCGGCTGCGGCTGACGGCGCCGGCGCTGTTCCCGGTGCAACAGAGCATCTGGCGACGGATCGAGGCGGAGTACGGCCGCGGCATGCGCACCGCCGGCGACTTCGCCGGCTACAGCGCCGACCTCGGCCCCAAGAACCAGCCGGCCGCGCTCGAAGACTATCTCGTCTGGTTCGACGACCTGGGCCTGGACGCCCGGCCCGTGCACCTGCACGGCAACGTCGCCCTGATCGCCGCCGCCCGGTCGCATTGATCTCGTTGACGCGGCACACGCCGCCGGGCGGGTCTCAGACTCGCTCCTACCAACAGCCGCACGATCCGTAGGGGCGGGTCTCAGACCCGCCCGTTGCCGCGGCCTTGCAGGTGCTATTGCGGGTGCCAGCCGGCGTTGCGCAGGCCGGCCAGGAAGGTGTCCAGGTCGCGGCGGTAGCGGAAGGGATAGGTGGCGAGGATGTAGTCCATGGTGAAGGTGCGCTGCCGCTTCAACAGCTCGCCCAGGGCGGCCCGCGCCTCCGCCCGCTGGCCCTGCAGGCCGAGCGCCGCAGCCAGGCGCTGCCAGGCGCGGACGTCGCCGCTGAACTCGGCGACCGCGCGTCGGGCGTCGGCCACCGCCTGCTCGTGCTCGCCCGTGAGCAGACGCGCCAGGGCCAGGTCGGCGGACAGCAGGGTCGCCGCGTTGCGGTGCGGGTTCAGCCTGAGCGCCGCCTGCAGATGCGGAATCGCGTCGGCCGGGTGGCCGTCGTAGTTGAGGACACAGCCGAGGAACTGGTGCGCCAGCGCGGCGCTGGGGTTGAGGTCGACCGCACGCTGCATCTCCGACGCGGCGGTCTCGTAGTCGCGTTCGGCCCACAGCAGGGCCATGCCGAGCAGGCCGTGGCCGAGCCAGTGGCTGTCCTCGAGCTCGACAGCGGCGCGGGCGTCGGCGAGGAAGTCGCGCGGCCCCAGCGAACTGTCGCGCGACCACGCCAGCAAGGCGCGCTGATACAGGCACAGCGCGCGAATGGCATAGGTGCGCCCGGCGTTGGGCTCCAGGCGCAGGCTCTTGTCGACCAGCTGCAGCGCCAGTTCGAGGTCTTCCGAGCGGCCGCTGCGCACCAGCGGAAACACCCGCAGGTTCAGCTCCCAGGCTTCCAGGTTCTGCTGCGGCTTGCGGGCGGCGCGGGCCCGCTCGGCGTTGGCCAGTTCCGGCTCGACGTGGGCGACGATCTGCGCCGTCAGGTCGTCCTGCATGGCGAACAGGTCGTCGAGCGCGCTCTCATAGCGCTGCGCCCAGATCTGGTGACCGCTCTCGCTGTCGATCAGCTGCGCCGTCACCCGCACCCGGCCGCCGGCCCGACGCACGCTGCCTTCCACCAGGTAGCGGGCGCCCAGCTCCTGGCCGATGGTCACGGCGTCGACCTTGCGTTGCTTGTAGGTGAAGCTGGAGTTGCGGGCGATCACCGGGATCCAGCGCCATTGGTAGAGCGTGGTGATCAGGTCGTCGGTGATGGCGTCGGCGAAGTAGTCCTGCTCCGCGTCGCCGCTGAGGTTTTCGAACGGCAGAACCGCGACCACCGGATGGTTCAGCATCTTCGCTGTGTCCTGGTCGCGCCGGGGGGCCGCGTCCGTCGGCGCCAGGGCGGCCTCGATCGGCTCGCCGCCGCCATCGCCCTCTTCGTCGCCGGGGGCGAGCTGCTCGCCCTCGTCCCAGGCGCTTTGCAGCTGCGCCTCGGCCTCGGCGTCGTCGAGCAGGCGCAGGCCGGCGCGCAGGTACTCCTCGGCCTCGCGCCGGTGCCGTGCCGCCAGCAGCAGGCGGATCAGGTTGGCCCGCGCCGCTGCGTCATAGGGGTCGACGTCGACCAGGGCGCGGGCATAGGGCAGGGCGCGCGCCGGATCGGCCGACAACCGGCGCGACAGCTCGGCAAACAGCCGCAGCTTGTAGCTGCGCAATTCCTCCTGCAACGCGACCGACCAGGCCTGGAACGAGGGACAGTCCTCCAGCTCCAGGCCTTCGAGGAACTCGCCCCGCAGCACCGGCGGCGCCATCGCCTCCAGCTCGTGGGTCGCCACTTCGCCGACGTCACGGTCGACCAGGTCGCGCAAGGCGAGCACGTCGATCTCGGCGCCGGCCGGCTCGAAGGCCACGCTTTCCCGGTCGGCGACGATGCGCCGCGCCTCGCTTTCGTCCACCACCTCGCGCAGCTTGCTCAGGCTCCAGCGCAGGGCGCCACGCGGATCGTTGGGGATATCCCAAAACATCGATACCAAACGATCGCGCCGATGCGCCCGGCCGGTTACGGCCAGATAAGCCAGCAGGGCCCGCGTCTTCCTCGATTGCGGCAGCCGGAGCGGCACGCCGGCGCGCGCCACCTCGACCCCGCCGAAGAAGCGGAACGTCAGCATTTCCGGGCCGGCCAATGGCCGTTCCCCCCCTGGAATCGTCATTTGCCGCTCCTCTGCGGCGTTTGAACTACAATTCTATGCAATTTCCACGCTTCGCCGCGACGTTTTCCACGCCGCCACCAACGGTAGTTCAAACGGTCGCCCCCCATGTGTTTGACGCAGCGGAACGCCGCTGCCGCAAGCATGAGGGAAGCAACATGTTGCACACCGACTACAGTTACGCCGCCACCCTGGCCGCCGCGGAGCGGGTGCACTGGCGGGTCGAGGACCTGCTCGACGACGACGCCCGGCTCGACTTCTCGCGTCCGTTCCTGCCGGAAGCGCTGGTCCGCACCGACGAACTGGGGTTCCTGAACGAGGACGAGCGGCGCACGGTCAACCAGATCCGCGGCCACACCTATCTGTGCCTGTTCGGCCTGGTCGAGGAGTTCATCCTGCCGTTCGTGCTCGACCATGCCCGGCCCGACCTCTACAGCGACGACCACCGGGTCCGCGCGCTGCTGCAGTTCGCCGCCGAGGAAGCCAAGCACATCCACCTGTTCAAGCGCTTCCGCCAGATGTTCGAGGCCGACTTCCCGGTGCCCTGCCCGATCATAGGCCCGGCCGAGGACATCGCCGCCGCGGTGCTGTCGCATCACCCGCTGGCGGTCGCCCTGGTGGTCCTGCACATCGAATGGATGACCCAGCGCCACTACCTGGACAGCGTGCGCGACGACCAGTCGCTGGAGCCGCTGTTCAAGAGCATGCTCAAGCACCATTGGATGGAAGAAGCCCAGCACGCCAAACTGGACACATTGATGGTGGCGACGCTGGCCGCGAACTGCACCGACGAGGAGATCGAGGCCGCCATCGACGAGTATCTGGAGATTACCGGCTTCCTCGACGACGGCCTGGCGCAGCAGGTGCAGTTCGAGCTGGACAGCTTCCAGCGCGCCACCGGGCGGGCCCTGACCGCCAGCGAGCGCGGCCGCTACATGGCCTCGCAGCAGCAGGCCACGCGCTGGACCTACCTCGGTTCCGGGATGACCCACGACAAGGTCCGCCTGACCGTGGAACAGCTCAGCGACGACGGCGCCCGGCGCGTCGCCGCCGCCGCCACCGCCTTCGTCTGAATCCGAACACGTCCGCTGCCGGCGCCGCCTGGCGGCCGGCAGCGGGCCAAGCAAAGAGAGGAAACCCCATGTCCCAGAGCCTGTTCGAACGATGCGGCGGCTTCGCCGTGGTCCGCAAGATCGTCGCCGAATTCTACGACCGGGTGCTCGAGTCGCCGCGGCTGGCCGCCTATTTCGAAGACGTCAACATGCGCATGCTGGTCGATCACCAGACCAAGTTCATCGCCATGCTGATGGGCGGACCGGCCAGCTTCTCCGACGACGCCCTGCGCCGCGCCCACGCCAACATGGGAATCTCGCCCGAGGAGTTCCGCGAGACCGCGGCGCTGCTGATCGAGACCCTGGAAGACTTCGGCGTCGACGAGGACGACATCACCCTGGTGACCGACGCGCTGATGCGCAAGGAACACCTGATCGTCACCCGGCCGGCGACCGTGGCGCCGACCGGCACCGATGGCTGAGCCATGTGCCAGATCATTCACCTGCAACCGTTCCTGGACGGCCTGAATACCGGCGTCGCCGTGATCGACGGCGAGGACTGGACGGTGCTGTTCGAGAACGCCCGCTTCGCCGAGTGGTTCCCGGCCGACGCGCCGGCCAGCGACGATCCCGTCGATCTGGCCACCCGGATCCCCGTCGTCGACGTCGACCGGGCCCGCGCCCGGCTGGAGCGGGGCCGGCCCTACCGCTTCGAGACCGAGGTCGGCACCGGCGCCAAGGCCGCCAGCCTGGCGGTTGAGGTGCGGCGCGATCCCTCGCGCAACGACAACGCCCTGCTGGTCGAGGCGCAGAACGTCTCCAAGCAGAAGGAAGCCGAGTACATGCTCGATTCCTATTCGCGGGTGGCCGAGAAGCACGCGCGCGAACTGCAGAAGGAGAAGGACCGGGTCGAGAAGCTGCTGCTCAACGTTATGCCGCGGCCGGTCTACGAGGAGATGAAGGAGTTCGGCATGGCGACGCCGCAGCGTTTCGAGGCGGTGTCGGTGCTGATGCTGGACTTCGTCGGCTTCACCGAAATGGCGATCTCGCAGGACCCCAGCGCCATCGTCGCCGAGCTGAACGACATCTTTTCCGCCTTCGACCGCATCGTCGAGCTGTTCGGCTGCGAGCGCATCAAGACCATCGGCGACGGCTACGTCGCGGTTTCCGGCCTGCCGGAAGCCAACCCCGAGCACGCCGCCTCGATCGCCAAGGTAGCCTTACGCATGCGCCGCTACCTGCAGCGCCGCAATGCCAGCCACTCGATCCAGTGGGAATGCCGCATCGGCATCGCCACCGGACCGCTGATCGGCTCGCTGATCGGGGTGCAGAAGTACGTCTACGACATCTTCGGCCCGGCGGCGAACCTGTCGGCCCGGCTCGAGGCGCTGTCCCAGCCGATGGAGATCAGCGTCTCCGAACAGACCTGGGATCTGATCGAGGACGAGTTCGAGCTGCACGACCTGGGCGAGCACGAGGTCCGCGGCTTCGGCCGCCAGCGCGTCTACCGCCTCGACGGCGAGGCCCGCGCCCCGGCGATGTGCGCACCGCAGCACCTGATCGGCAAGTAGGCCGCGCGTCTGTCCGGGCGGACGGGTTTGAAACCCGCCCCTACGCCCCCTTCTCGTCACCGCCGGACTTGTGCGGCGGCCCATACTTCGAGACGGCCGCAGCGCGGCCTCCTCAGGATGAGGAGCGCTGCAAACTCAGACCTCATCCTGAGGAGGGCCGCAGGCCCGTCTCGAAGGATGGATTGCCGCGACAAGTGTACGGCCCGGCAACGACGACATAAGAGATCGTAGCGGCGGGTCTGAGACCCGCCCGCAAGCCGTCCGCCGTTGCCGCACCCCGGCAAACCGGCTAGATGGAGAGGCATGACGGTCGCCACGCGCACATCCGGCAGCGATGCCTCGGTGATCGGCCTGATCGGGGCCGGGCATTTCCTCAGCCACTTCTTCATCTTCGTGCTGCCGCCGCTGCTGCCGCTGCTGAAGGACGAGTTCGGCGTCGGCTACGCCGCGCTCGGCCTGGCGATCACCCTGTTCAACGTCACCTCGGCCTTCGCCCAGACCCCGGCCGGCTTCCTGGTCGACCGGATCGGCCCGCGCAACCTGCTGCTGGGCGGCATCGCGCTGGGTTCGCTCTGCTTCGCCGGCATGGCGCTGATCCCCGCCTACTGGGCCCTGCTCGCGTTCGCCGCCCTGGCCGGGATCGCCAACTCGGTCTACCACCCGGCCGACTACGCCGTGCTGTCGGCGGCGATCAGCGGCGAGCGCATGGGCCGCGCCTTCAGCCTGCACACCTTCGCCGGCTATGCCGGCGGGGCCGCCGCGCCGCTGGTGATGGCGCTGGCGGTGTCCCTATGGGACTGGCGCGCCGGCATGCTGCTGACCGCGGTCTTGGGCTTTGCCGTGCTGGCGCTGCTACTGGCCGGGCGCGACCGCCTGGTCGGCCCGACGCGGCCGGCCGGCGAGACCGCGGCGGCCGCGGGCGACGGCAACGGCAGCGGTCTCAGGTTGCTCTTGTCGGCGCCGATCTTGATGTGTTTCGCCTTCTTCGTGCTGATCTCCATGTCGGCTGGCGGCATCAGCGGCTTCTCGGTCGCCGCCTTCATCGACCTGCACGGCCTGGGCCTGAACCAGGCGCAGTACGCCCTGACCGGGTTCCTGGTCGGCAACGCCGCCGGCATCCTGGTCGGCGGCTGGATCGCCGACCGCACCGCGCATCACGAGCGCGTCGCCATGGCCGGCTTCCTGTCGACCGCGGTGATCATCTTCCTGATCGGCCAGAGTCAGCTCGGCCCGGCCGGCATCGTCGCGGCGATGTCGCTGGCCGGCCTGCTCTACGGCCTGATCATGCCCTCGCGCGACATGCTGGTGCGGGCGGTCACGCCGGAAGGCCAGACCGGCAAGGTGTTCGGCTTCGTCACCACCGGCTTCAACGTCGGCGGCATGCTGACGCCGCTGCTGTTCGGCTGGATCATGGACGCCGGGCACGCGCAGTGGCTGTTCTGGCTGGCGCCGGCGTTCATGCTGATCGCCGCCGGCACGGTGCTGGCGACCCGGGCGGTGCAGACCGGCGCCGCGGTGCGCCCGTCAGGACCGGTGGGCGGGCAGGCCTGAGGACTGCAGCCGAACTGGCGCTCACGTTGGCCGAATGCCTGCCGCTGTCCTCGCCCGATAGTTGGAGCGTATTCGGCGTCGCGACATGGCTTACGCCGTAGGCGGAATCAAAGACGACGCCACCAGGCGGCGCTAGCTCGCGTTCTGCAGGTGAACGGTCGGTCCCGCCTTAGTGTCGCTGAAATTCCTTCTCGCAAACCACCGACAGCCTCGCGACAGACATCTTCAATGGATAGCTGAGGTATCCTGGAATCACTTCCACTTGGCATCGCGGTGTCGGAAACGGCTGGCCAAGACTGACATGTTGCCTATCAGAGGGAGCGTCCAAGTCAGAGAAAACAAGGGTTGCTCCTGAAGCACAGTTGCGAACTCGGCTGCCTCTCCCGACTGTGCTGATAAATCGACTGCTTCTTCATCCTGTTCGGCACTTGTGCGAGCACTCGCACGATCAGCAAGAAGGTCTCTCAGGATTTCTTCAATTGCCCAATGCGACTGATTTCGACGATGATAAATATGCAGAACAATTGACAAGACAGCGGCGGAGGCAAACCACACAAACAGAGCCAAGTTAAATATACCAGATCGCTCGCCCCCCAATCCCATCAAGAAGAAACAGAAATTGAGAAAAGCTAACGCCTTGAAGATCCTGAAAGCCTCGAAATAAACATCTGTCCCATAGCCGTCCAACTTCTTAGCGTGTCGACTTTCGATGATTTCGCGTATGTCTTGAAACGAATACGAGGATCCAATTCTTCCAATGACATAGTACCACCGATCCAGACCAACATCGCGAAAGCCGGGCATCCAATGCCACGCAATCTCTGGCGGGATGTACTGACCAAGGCCACGAAGAATTTCCGCATTAAAGTAAAGGACAAAAATCAATACGAAAATCAGGATGATCGGAATCAACGGCTTCAGACCATAATCTTCAACAAGCAATTTCGCTGTTTCGCTTTCCAGAAGATCGGTTAGGTAGGATGTATGAATAAACGTTCCTTCTTGTAGATCGCTACCAAACGCCGCCCAAGTTGATAACACGGTGAGAAATAGCCAGAACCCGTGACTAACAAAGAAGACCGACAGGTCCACGATTCCATCTTTCAACTTAGAGATGTCCAAATGAACTTCTCCTCAGTAGTCTGGAGTTCGTCGAGCCCAAATAGCAGAGCGCCATCAAGGAATACTGCGCGCTCTTACGTTTTTCCAGGAGCCCGATTTCCGAGTTTCATCGGTAGAGTCCTCTGCGAGCGGCACGTTCAGGTCAACGCCCTCGCCGAACGATCTCTGTGAAACCGCTCGCTGCCCCAGCGCCCTGGCGCGACCGGAGCCCCACCGCAGGTTAGAGCTTCGTCGGGTTGGGCGCGTCGCCGTAGACCTCGAGCGGGTCGAACACCTTCTCGGTCTCCTCGAAGGTCAGGCCGACCGGGCCTGCGACCGGGCCGGCGCCGACCGGCAGCGAGCGGTAGAAGCACGAGCGGTAGCCGACATGGCAGCTGGCACCGCTGCCGGCGACGGTGACCCTGAGCCAGACCGCGTCCTGGTCGTCGTCGATGCGCATCTCCCGGATCGCCTGCACCAGGCCGCTGGTCGCGCCCTTGTGCCAGACCGCCTGGCGGCTGCGCGAGAAGTAATGCGCCTCGCCGGTCTCGATGGTCAGCCTGAGCGCCTCGGCGTTCATGAAGCCGTGCATCAGCAGTTCGCCTGAGTCCCAGTCGGTGGTGACCACCGGGATCAGGCCGTTGTCGTCGAACCTGGGCGCGAGCTCGCTGCCCTCTTCCACCTGTTCCACGCTGATCCGCTTGGCGAACGGGCTGTTGGCGTCGGTCATGGTGCATGCTCTCCAACGGGCTGGCCGGGGCGCCTGAATAGCCTCCGACGCAGCGCCTTTCAACTGCCCAGGAGGTGCAGGGCGAGCTGGCGGCGGTGTGGCCGGCAGCGGTGCTCGACCAGGAAGATCCCCTGCCAGGTGCCCAGCTGCAGGCTGCCGCTGCGCACGGGGATGGTGAGATGGCTCTGGGTCAGGGCCGCGCGCACGTGCGCCGGCATGTCGTCGGGGCCTTCCGTTGTGTGGGTGTAGAGGGCGTCGCCCTCCGGCACCAGGCGCTCCAGGAACGCCGCCAGGTCGCGCTGCACCGCCGGGTCGGCGTTCTCCTGGATCAGCAGCGAGGCCGAGGTGTGGCGCAGGAACAGGGTCAGCAGGCCCTCGGCGATGCCGGCGCCGGCGAGCCAGCGTGCCACTTCCGCGGTGATCTCGTAGAGGCCCTTGCCATCGGTGTCGAAGCTGAGCTCGTCGAGGACCTGGCGCATGGCATCGCTCATCGGTGGTCGGCGCCGATCGCCTGCTCGACGCCGGTGAAGCCATCGCGCGCCAGCAAGGCGCTCAACTCGTCGAGGATCCGCCCCACCAGCGCCGGCCCCTCGTAGACCAGCGCGGTATAGAGCTGCAGCAGCGAGGCGCCGGCACGCAGCTTGGCATAGGCGGTGGCGCCATCCTCGATGCCGCCGACGCCGACCAGCGGGATGCGCCCGCCGGTGGCGGCATAGACCTGGTGCAGGCAGTCGGTGGCGCGCGCAAACAGCGGCCGGCCGGACAGCCCGCCGGTCTCGTCGCGATGCGGGCCGTGCAGGCCGTCGCGCAGGCCGACGGTGGTGTTGGAGACGATGACGCCGTCGACCGCCAGTTCCGGCAGGCCGGCCGCCAGCCGGGTCAGGCTGTCGCCGGGCCAGTCCGGCGCCAGCTTCAGCAGCACTGGCGGGGTGGCGGCACCGGCCGGCAGCGCGGCGTCGCGGGCGGCGCGGACCTGCTCGAGCAAGGTCGCCAGCTGGCCGGCCTCCTGCAGGTCGCGCAGGCCCGGCGTGTTCGGGCTGGAGACGTTGACGACATAGTAGTCGGCCAGGCCGGCGAACGCGGCCATGCCCTGGACATAGTCGGCGACGCGGTCGGCGCTGTCCTTGTTAGCGCCCAGGTTCACGCCGACGAGACCGGTCTGCCGGCGGCGTCGGCGCAGCCGTGCCGCCACCGCGTGCAGGCCGTCGTTGTTGAAGCCCATGCGGTTGATGACCGCCCGGTCCTGCGGCAGGCGGAACAGTCGCGGCCGGGGATTGCCGGCCTGCGGCCTTGGCGTCACCGAACCGACCTCGACGAAGCCGAAGCCCAGGCGCAGCATCGCGTCGGGCACCTCGGCGTTCTTGTCGAACCCGGCCGCCAGGCCGAGCGGGTTGGGGAAGTCGAGGCCGAAGCGCGACAGCGCCAGCCCGGGCCGCGCCGGCGCCCGGGCGCCGCCGGCCAGCCCGGCTCTCAACAGCGCCACGGTCGCCCGGTGCGCCGTTTCCGGCGGCAGGCAGCGCAGCGCCTGGGTGGCAATTCGTGTCAGCCCCACCACTTTCCTCTTTGCCGGTCCGGTGACGCGGCCCCGCCGCGCCGGCTTCCGGGCTATCGCATAGCCCAGCCAGCACCCGTCGGCAACGGTGACGCGGCTTGTGGGATGTAACGAATCTGCGTATGTTCTTGAATTGTTCCGATACAGATAGGGATTGATCCGGCCTTGCGCCGCATCTTTTCCGATATATGCTTGTGTTTCCTGATCTTCGTCCCAGCAACAGTATTGATATGCTGACCCACAAAAGTATCTGGACCGCCATCGACACCCTCGCGGTAGAGCACGGCTACTCGGTATCCGGGCTGGCCAAGAGAGCCGGGCTCGACCCCACCACGTTCAACAAGAGCAAGCGCATCTCGCGCGACGGCAAGCCGCGCTGGCCGTCGACGGAAAGCGTCGCCAAGGTGCTCGACGCCACCGGCAGCACCCTGCCGGACCTGGTCAGCCACATCGCCGGGGCCGGCGACGGCATGCGCTTCAGCGGCCGCCGCATCCCGGTGATCGGCATGGCCCGGGCCGGCAGCAGCGGCTATTTCGACGACGCCGGCTTTCCCGCCGGCGCCGGCTGGGACGAGGTCGACTTCCCCGACATCAGCGATCCGCATACCTATGCACTGGAGATCGCCGGCGATTCCATGGCGCCGGTGCTGCGCGAAGGCGACATCGTCATCGTCTCGCCCGCGGCCCAGGTGCGCCGCGGCGACCGGGTCATCGTGCGCACCACGTCCGGCGAGGTGATGGCCAAGGAACTGGCCCGGCGCACCGCCAACCGGGTGCTGCTGGTCTCGGTCAATTCCGACTATCCCGACCTCGACCTGAGCAACGACGAGATCGCCTGGACCTCGCGCATCATCTGGATCGGCCAGAGCTGAAGCGGACGACGGCGCCGGCGGCGCCTGCACAGCGCCGAGATGGCGCCGGGCCATTATCAATGGCATAAGAAACGCCGTGGCAGCATCGCACAGCGGGCGGAACGAGAGGAGCGGAGCATGACGGCGATCTTCTTCCATGACGGACAATGGCTCGATGAGCAGCCGTTGCTGATCGGTCCGATGCACCACGCCTTCTGGATGGCCTCGGTGGTGTTCGACGGCGCCCGCGCCTTCCAGGGCCTGGCCCCGGACGTCGACCTGCACTGCGAGCGCCTGGTGAACTCGGCGCAGAACATGCTGCTGAAGCCGACCATGGAAGCCGGCGAGATCACCGAGCTGTGCCTGCAGGCCGTACGCAAGCTGCCGCGCGAGGGGGCCTACTACATCCGGCCGATGTTCTACGCCCGCGAGGGCTTCATCACCCCGGATCCCGACAGCACCGCCTTCGCCCTTGCGGTCTACGATTCGCCGATGCCCGACAGCCCCGGGCTCAGCGTCTGCCTGTCCTCGCGCCGGCGCCCGGCGCGCGACATGGCGCCGACCACGGCCAAGGCCAGCTGCCTTTATCCCAACGGCGCCCTGGCGCTGAAGGACGCCAACGACCGCGGCTTCGACAACGCGGTCGTGCTCGATCCCAACGGCAACGTCGCCGAGCTGCTCACCGCCAACTTGTGGATCGTCAAGGACGGCGTCGCCATGACCCCGGCGATCAACGGCACCTTCCTGAACGGCGTCACCCGGCAGCGCATCATCGGCCTCTTGGGCGACGCCGACGTGTCGGTGGCCGAGACGACGCTGACGTTCGAGGACGTGCAGAATGCCGACGAGGTGTTCTCGACCGGCAACTACGGCAAGGTCATGCCGATCACCCGGGTGGAGACGCGCGAGCTGCAGCCGGGGCCGATCGCCCGCAAGGCCCACGACCTCTACATGGACTACGCCAAGGAACACGCGGTGTACTAGCCGGGCCGCGCCGCCCGCACCCCGTTCATTGCCCTGGCCGACCCGCGGCTGGCGCAGGAGGCCTTGTACCGCGGGCGGCAGTGCCCGCCGCCACCACATCCTTCGAGACGGCCGCTGACGCGGCCTCCTCAGAGTACGGCCGAAAATGATCTCTTTGATGGCAGGCACTTACAGTGGGCTTCCACGTCCGCAGCAGCGCCGGGAGAGTGGGTGTCGGGCCGACAACAGCCGGCCGCCTTCGGCACGCGTTGCCCCTGGGTTCCCGCGTTCGCGGGAACGACGAAGGTGGGGTAGTGCAAGGACTTGCGCTTTCTTCCATCGTCATCCCGGACGCAGCGAAGCGGAGATC
>Ga0056121_1000101_pt1 | contig 41634 bp, 41 predicted proteins | sample WorMetHEROISLAND_FD_83872 | JGI IMG/M metagenome (GOLD analysis project Ga0056121, IMG submission 83872) | Marine gutless worms symbiont microbial communities from Max Planck institute for Marine Microbiology, Germany - Olavius sp. 1 HERON ISLAND ...
GTGCGCGCGCACGCCTCGCTGGCGGACCGGCTGGTGGTAGAAATCACCGAAACGGCGGCGATGCGCGACTTCGCCGAGACCGGGCGGTTCACCTCGCTGTTGCGCGATCTGGGCTGCCGCATCGCCATCGACGACTTCGGCGCCGGCTATACCTCCTTCCGCCATCTCAAGGCGCTGGCCGTGGACATGGTCAAGATTGACGGCCAGTACGTGCAGGGCCTGCCGGAGGACCCGGAGAACCTGCTGTTCGTGGAGACCTTTCTGTCGCTGGCCCGCGGCATGGGCGTGCAGGTGGTGGCGGAATGCGTGGAGACCGAGGCGCAGGCGACCGCGTTGCGCGGGCGCGGCGTCGACTTCCTGCAAGGCTACCTGTTCGGTGGCCCGAGCATCCGCCGGCCGTGGCTGCAGGCGCAGACCGCCGCCGCGATCTGACACGCCATCCCCGCCAACGGATCAACGCGGCCGCCGCCCGTGACGGGCGGCCGCGCTGGCGCGCGCATTGGCGCCGTTGCCTCGTGGCGGTCTTCGGGGATCAGTCGGTCTGCTTGTCGGAGAGGTTGTCGAGGCGCCGCTGCATCTGCTCGACCTGTTCGCGCAGGCGATCGATTTCGCTCTTGCCGGCAGCGGCGGTTTCGCTTTCCGGCTCGCCGGCGGGCTCGTCCGCGCGGCCGTTGCCCTGGGTGCCGCCTGGCTGGCCTTCGCCTTGACCGGCGAAAGGGGTCAGCATGCTCATGGCCTGCTGGAACATGGCGACGTTCTGCCGGCCGATCTCCTCCATCTGCCGGAACAGGTGGTTGTCGCCGAACGCCTCGCCCATGTAGGCGCGCATCTGCTCCTGGTTGCGAGAAAACGATTCCATACTCACTTCCAGGTAGCGCGGCAGCATCGCCTGCAGGTTGTCGCCATAGAAACCGATCAACTGCCGCAGGAACGAGATGGGGAGCAGGTTCTGACCCTTGGCCTCTTCCTCGAAGATGATCTGGGTCAGCACCGAGCGGGTGATGTCTTCACCGGACTTGGCGTCGTAGACGACGAAATCCTGACCGTTTTTCACCATCTCGGCCAAATGGTCCAGCGTCACGTAACTGCTGGTCGCCGTATTGTAGAGGCGGCGATTGGCGTATTTCTTGATGGTGATCGGCTCGTCGCCGTTCGCTTCTTTACGGGCCATGGCACACTCTGGCCAATTGGGGGGCCGGCAAGTCGAGGCCGGCTGAAGCCGCGTACTATGAACTGCAGATGTTGCGCTGCGCAAGGACTTCGTTGCGCTGCACGATGAGCCGCCGGCAGCTCGGCCGGGACGGCGATTGCGCGCTATAGTGCCGGCATGTCCGACCCCGACGCATTGGCCAGACTGGCCGAACGCTATCTGGACCTGTGGCACCGGCAGACCGCCGAAGCGGCGGCCGACCCCCAGGCGCTGGCCAGCATGCAGGCCTGGGTGCAAGCGTTGACGGGGCACGGCCAGGACGATGGATCGAGCGGCGATGGTAACGACAACGGAGACGGGCACGCAGCAGGCGGCGGGACAGGCGGCAGCGACGCTGCGCCTGGGGCCCCGGCCGCTGCCGCTGCATCTGTGGACGGCGCTGCTGAGCTCCTTGAGCGCGCTCGCCGCCTTGCCGGCGGCGCGGACGGGGGCGCTGCCGTGGAGCCCGAAGCTGACGGCGGAGGCGGCTGAGCTCACGGCGGCGATGCAGCAGGCCGAGCCGCTCGCCCTGCAGGGTGCGGTGGCGGCAGCCGCCCAGGCCCGCATGCAGGCCATGCTGGCCGGCGTGCGCGCCTACCAGCAGGCGCCGGTCGCGCCACCGCGGCTGCAGGACCGGCCGGTCCTCTGGCGCGAGGGCGGGAGCCGGCTGCTGGACTACGGCGGTGATGGTCCGGTGTGCCTGGTCGTTCCCTCCCTGGTCAATCGGGCCTACGTCCTCGACCTGGCCGACGACTGCAGCCTGCTGCGCTGGGCGGCCGGGCAGGGCCTCAGGGTGCTGCTGCTCGACTGGGGCGAGCCGGGCGAGGCGGAACAGGACTACGACCTGGAAGCCTACATCTGCGGCCGGCTCGGAGCCGCTCTGACGATCGCCAACGACCTGGGCGGCGGCCCGGTGCGGCTGGTCGGCTATTGCATGGGCGGCAATCTGGCGTTGGGGGCGGCGACGCACGCGCCGGAGCGGGTCGCCGCCCTGGCCCTGCTGGCCACGCCGTGGGACTTCCACGCCGGACTGGCCGGACAGCGTCCCTTGCTGCAGGCGATGCTGCCGGCGCTGGACAGCCTGCTGGCGGCCTACGGCACGCTGCCGGTGGATGTGCTGCAGGCCCTGTTCGCCGGCCTCGATCCGAACCTGGCCGAACGCAAGTTCCGTCGCTTCGGCACCATGGCGCCGGAAAGCCGGGCGGCGCGGCGCTTCGTGCAGCTCGAGGACTGGCTCAATGACGGCGTGCCGCTGGTGCCGGGGGTGGCGCGCGAGTGCCTGAACGGCTGGTACGGCGCCAACAGTCCGGCACAGGGCAGCTGGCGCCTGGCCGGCCGGACCGTCGATCCCGGCACGTTGGCGCGGCCGGCCCTGGTCGTGATCCCGCAGAACGACCGCATCGTGCCGCCGGCATCGGCCTGGCCGTTGGCCCGTGCGCTGCCGCAGGCGCAGGTGCTGACGCCGCGGGCGGGCCACATCGGCATGGTCGTCGGCAGCGGCGCCCGCAGCGGCCTGTGGCAGCCGCTGGCGGACTGGCTGCTGGCGCCGGGAGCGGGCGACGCGACGATTTGACGCGCGCGCCGTCGCCGCTATGTCATATGTGACGGCGGCGATTGTGCTATGCGGGCGCCGTTCAGCTGCATGCGTCACGCGTTGGTCCGATTCCCTTGTTAGAGTCGGAGCTTCGGTCAGCGCTGCGCCAGCTTTGACCGAAATGACGCATTACGGAGATATGGGATCATGGCCAGAGTGGCACTCGTTACCGGCGGTACCCGCGGCATCGGCCGCGGCATCTGCGAAGCGCTGAAGGACAACGGCTATACCGTCGCCGCCAACTATGCCGGCAACGACGCGGCCGCCGCCCGCTTCAGCGAAGAGACGGGCATCAATTCCTACAAGTGGGACGTGTCCGACTTTGCCGCGACCCAGACCGGCGTCGCCCGGGTGGCCGACGAGTTGGGCCCGGTCGACGTGGTCGTCAACAATGCCGGCATCACCCGTGACGGCACGCTGTTGAAGATGTCACACGAGGACTGGCAGCAGGTCATCGACACCAACCTCGGCTCCTGCTTCAACCTGTGCAAGGCGACCTTCCCGAACATGCGGGAGAACCGCTTCGGGCGGATCGTCAACATCGGCTCGATCAACGGCCAGGCCGGCCAGTACGGCCAGGTGAACTACGCCGCCGCCAAGTCGGGCATCCACGGCTTTACCAAGGCGCTGGCGCTCGAGGGCGCGCGCTACAACATCACCGTGAACGCGATCGCGCCGGGCTACATCGACACCGACATGGTCGCCGCGGTCCCCGACAACGTGCTGGAGAAGATCATCGCGACGATCCCGGTCGGCCGCCTCGGCCACGCCTCGGAGATCGCCCGCGCGGTACTTTTCCTGGTTTCCGACGATGCCACCTTCGTTACCGGCTCGACGGTGTCGGTGAACGGCGGTCAGCACATGTATTGATTGCCGGCGAACAAGCCGCAAAGCTGCGGCCGGGTCCCGCGCGCCGGGATCCGGCCGTTTGCATGTCGACGACAGTTGCCAGGGAGCAGAGCCGATGCCGAGCATGGTGCCACCGGTCGCCTACGAGGAAGCGAGCGCCGAAGTGCGCGAGGTCTACGACGACATCATGGCCAGTCGCGGGATCGATGCAGTGCCGAACTTCTGGCGGACCATCGCCCATCACCCGCCGCTGCTGCGGCGGACCTGGCAGACGCTGAAGGAGGTGATGGCGCCGGGGGCGCTCGACCCCCTGACCAAGGAGATGATCGCCATCGCCGTGAGCGCCACCAACGGCTGCGAGTACTGCATCCGCTCGCACACCGCGGCGGCACGCAAGCAGGGCCTGAGCGAGGAGATGCTGGGCGAACTGATGAGCGTGGTCGGCATGTTCAACGAGACCAATCGCCTCGCCGAGGGCTATCAGGTGGAGATGGACGCCGCGTTCGTGCGGCCGCCGGCGGACAAGGCCGGCTGACGGCGACAGCGGCGTCGGGCGGCGGCGGTGATCCGGGCGACGGCGATCGGCTTCCTGGCCGTGCTGATGTGGGCGACGCTGGCGCTGCTGACCGCGGCCAGCGGCCAGGTGCCGCCGTTTCAACTCGCCGCCATGGCCTTTGCCGTCGCCACCGCCGTGGTCGCGGCCAAGTGGCTGCTGCGCGGCGATCCCGTCGGCCGTTTCCTGCGCCAGCCCTGGCCGGTCTGGCTGGTCGGCGTGGTCGGGCTGTTCGGCTACCACTTCTTCTACTTCCTCGCCCTGCGCAACGCCCCGGCGGTGGAAGCCAGCCTGATCGCCTATCTCTGGCCGCTGCTGATCGTGCTGCTGTCCGCCGCCCTGCCGGGCGAGCAGCTGCGCTGGCAGCATGTCGCCGGCGCCCTGGTCGGGCTCGCCGGCGCTGCCCTGCTGGTCACCGGCGGGCGCGGCATCGCCTTTCAGGAGCAGTACGCCGTCGGCTATCTCGCCGCCCTGGCCTGCGCCCTGATCTGGTCGAGCTATTCGGTGCTGTCGCGGCGTTTCGCCGGGGTGCCGACGGACACGGTCGGCGGCTACTGCGCCGTCACCGCGGTGCTGGCGCTGCTCGCCCACCTGGCGTTCGAGGAGACCGTCTGGCCGGCGACGGCAGGTCAGTGGCTGGCGGTGCTGGGGCTCGGCCTGGGACCGGTGGGGCTGGCCTTCTTCTGCTGGGACGTCGGCGTCAAGCACGGTCATATCCAGCTGCTCGGCACCTCGTCCTATGCCGCACCGCTGCTGTCGACCCTGTTGCTGGTGGCGACAGGGTTTGCGGCGCCGTCGTGGACGCTCGCCCTGGCTTGCCTGCTGATCACCGGCGGTGCGCTGCTGGCGTCGAGCGACCTGCTGCGCCGGCGTCAGCCGTCGCCGGCGCCGCCCGGGCGTGACCGTCCGATCGCGTAGCTCAGCACCAGCACCGGCAGGATCCCGGCGGCGACGATCGACAGTGCCCACAGGCCGGTTTCCTCGAACATCTCCTCGCTGGCGAACTCGAACACCCGGGTCGCCAGGGTCGAGAAGTTGAACGGCCTGAGCAGCAGGGTCGCCGGCAGTTCCTTCATCACGTCGACGAAGACCAGCAATGCCGCGGTCAGCACGCCGCCGCGGATCATCGGCAGGTGCACCCGCCACAGGGTGCGCCAGGGACCGTGGCCCAGGCTGCGGGCGGCGCCGTCGATATTGCGGGTGACGCGCTGCAGGCTGGCGTCGACGCTGCCCAGCGACAGCGCCAGGAAGCGGACCAGGTAGGCGAACAGCAGGGCGAACACGGTGCCGCTGAGGATCAGCCCGGTGGAGACGCCGAAGCCGGCGCGCATGGTGGCGTCGACCAGATTGTCGAGCCAGGCGAACGGCAGCAGCACGCCGACGGCAATCACCGGCCCGGGGATCGCGTATCCGGTGGCGGCGACGCGGGCGGCGACAAGCAACGGCCGGCGCGGCGACAGGCGCATGGCGTAGGCCAGGAACAACGCCACGGCGACGGCCAGCACGGCGGCCATGGCCGCCAGCTGCACGGTGTTGGCGAGATCCGACAGATAGTCGCCCAAGCGCACGTCATTGCCGGTCACCACGGCCCAGTAGGCGAGTACGCCCGCCGGCAGGAGGAAGCCCAGGCTCAAGGGCAGCGCGCACGCGGCGGTCGCGGCCCACGCGCGCCAGCCGCGCAGGTGTACGGTCGGCAGGCCGCGGTAGTGGCGGCCGGCGTTGTGGAAGCGCCGGCCGCGTCGCGACAGCATCTCCAGGGAGATCAGCAGCAGCACGAACAGCAGCAGCAGGGCGGCGAGCTGACCCGCCGCATGCACGTCGTTGAAGCCGAGCCAGACGTCGTAGATGCCGGTGGTGAAGGTGTCGACGGCGAAGATCTGCACGGTACCGAAATCGGCCAGCACCTCCATCAGGGCCAGCGCCAGGCCGACGACGATGGCCGGGCGGGCCAGCGGCAGGGTGACGGAGAAAAAAGCGCGGCGCGCACTCTGGCCCAGGGTGCGGGCGACCTCATGCGCCGAGACCGAGGTGTCGAGGAAAGCGGCACGCGCGAGCAGGTAGACGTAAGGGTAGAGCACCAGCGTCATCATCGCCGCCGCGCCGCCCAGCGTGCGGATGTCCGGAAACCAGTAGTCGGCCGGCGTGGTCCAGCCGAACAGGCCGCGCAGCCACACCTGCACCCAGCCGGCGTAGTCGAACATCTCGACGTAGACGATGGCGATGACGTAGGCCGGGCAGGCCAGCGGCAGCAACAGCGCCCACTCGAACAGCCGCCGGCCGGGAAAGCGGCACATGGAGACGAGCCACGCCGTCCCCGTGCCGATGACCACGACACCGGCGCCGACGAGCACGAGCAGGGCCAGCGTGTTGGCCACGTAGCCCGGCAGCACGGTCGAGACCAGATGCGCCCACAACTCGCCCGCCGGGGTCAGGGCCAGACCGACGATGGTCAGCACCGGCAGGCAGATCAGCAGGGCAAGCAGAATCGCGGCCGCACCCCAACCGTCCACGACAGGACGGCGGGGCGCCGCGCGGCTCGAGCCGCTATGCACGATGGCTTGGGTCACGCGCGACGAGCGTCGGTCAGGGGATACCGACGGTGTTGAAGACCTTGATCGCGTCCGGCGTCAGGTCGGCGATCGTCTGCAGCGACAGCGTGTCGGCCTTCAACTCTCCCCAAGATGCGACTTCCGGGTCGACCTTGACGGTCGGATTGACCGGATACTCGTAGTTGACCGAGGCATACATCTGCTGCGCCACGTCGCCGCTGAGGAATTCCATCAGGGCGATGGCGGCCTCGCGGTTCTTCGACGCCTTGGTCAGGGCGACGCCGGAGATGTTGACGTGCGTGCCGCGGTCGCCGGCATTCGGGAAGACCGGATAGACGGCGGCAGCCCACGCCTTCTGCTCCGGCTTCTTGTCGTTGAACTTCATTTTGCCGAAGTAATAGCTGTTGCCGATGGCGAGGTCGCACTGGCCTTCCATCACCGCCTTGACCTGACCCCGATCGTTGCCCTGCGGTTTGCGCGCCTGGTTGGCGGCGAGGCCTTTCGCCCATTCCGTGGCGTCCGCTTTGCCATGCGCGGCGATCATCGACGCCATCAGGGCGCGGTTGTACACGTGCTTTGAGGTGCGCATGCAGACCTTGCCGCGCCACTTGGGATCGGCCAGCTGCTCGTAGCTGGTGATCGAGCCCGCCGGCACCCGGTCCCTGGAGGCGTAGATCAGCCGGGCCCGCAGCGTCAGGCCGTACCACAGGCCGTCGGGATGGCGGTACTGCGCCGGGATGTTGGCCGCCAGCACTTCCGACCCCGTGGTTTGCAGCAGGCCGGCATCGGCCAGCGCGTCGAGGCGCGAAATGTCGACGGTCAGCACCAGGTCGGCCGGGCTGTTCATGCCCTCGGCCTTCAGGCGCTCGAGCATGCCCTTCTTGGCGAAAACCACGTTGACCTTGGTGCCGGTCTGCGCGGTGAACTTGTCCAGGAACGGGCGGATCAGGAACTCCTGGCGGTAGGAGTAGACGTTGACCTCCGAGGCCGCGCTCGCGGCGATCGGCAGGAAGGCCGCACTGGCAAACGCCGTCGCGGCAACGAAAGCCCGTAGGTGGGTCATGGCTCGATGTTCTTTTCGGTCAGGTACAGAGGCACACTTTTTGCGAACAGCTCGCATCTGGGCGCAGCTTAGGCCGCAAGGTCTGTGAATGCAACTCAGTCGCAAAAATTACCCACAAAAAAGTTCAGGGTAAGGCCGGTTGTTTGCGTGTAACCGGCTGGAAAGCAAAGCAGAAGATGGCTCTCGCGACGAAGTGTCGCGGCGCGCTGCGACGCTACCGGCCGGCGCCCGGGGACCAGCCGGCCGGCGCCATCTCGAAGCCGGCGAACTCGAACGCGGGTCCCACCGTGCAGCCGCACAGACTCCAGTCGCCCAGCGGCTCCGCCGCCTGCCAGCAGCCGGCCGGGACCAGGGCCTGCGGCCGCTCGCCGCCGCCCAGGTCGGGTCCCAACCGCAGCACCTCGACGCCGACGCCATCGCGGCTCAACGAGAGCTGCAGCGGGGCGCCGGCGTAGTGATGCCAGACCTCGTCGGCATCGCGCACCCGGTGCCAGGCGGAGTTCTCGCCGGGCCGCAGCAGATAGTAGATCGCCGTCATGGCGCCACGGCTGCCGCCGGCCGGCCGATGCCGGTAGGTCTCGACGAAATGGCCGCCTTCGGGGTGCGGCTCGAGGTCCAGGGCGGCGATGACCTCGTCGGCGCTCAATGGCATGGCGACGGCGGCCTCAGCCGCGGAAGCTGTCTTTCAGCGCCCGGGTCTTGCCGAACACCACGGCCAGCTCGCTGCCCTGGAGGCCGACGTTCTCCTGCAGTTCCGGGCTGTCGGGGCGCAGGAAGGGGTTCGTCGCCAGCTCTTCCGCCAGGGTCGACGGCACCGTCGGCACGTCATCGGCGCGCTTGCGATCCACCTCCTGCATGCGGGCGACCAGGGCCTGGTTGCCCGGCTCGACCGAAAGCGCGAAACGGCCATTCGCCTGGGTGTACTCGTGGGCGCAGTAGACCCGGGTCTCGCCGGGCAGAGCCATCAGCTTGCTCAGCGAGGTCCACATCTGCTCCTGCGTGCCCTCGAACATGCGTCCGCAGCCGAGCGCGAACAGGGTATCGCCACAGAACAGTGCCTCGGACCCGGCGAACCAGTAGGCGATATGGCCGCGGGTATGGCCGGGCACGTCATAGACCTGCGCCTCGGCGTCGCCAAGGCGATAGCGGTCGCCGTCGCCGACCTCGACGTCGATGCCGGGGATGCGGGCCGCATCGGCGCGCGGGCCGACGATGGCGCAGCCCGTCGCCGCCTTCAGTTCCAGGTTGGCCCCGGTGTGGTCGGCATGGTGATGGGTGTTGAGGATATGGCTCAGCTGCCAGCCCTTTTCTGCCAGGGTCTCGAGCACGGGCCCGCCCACGGCCGGATCGACCACCGCAGTGGCACCGGAATCGGGTTCGTGCGCCAGGTAGACGTAATTGTCGCTGAGCACCGGGATCTGCACGATTTCAAGCTTGGCCATGGCCTCTTACTCCACGCATCGGGGGTCCGCGGGCCGGTTCCGCCACCCGGTCCGATGGCCGCTGCCCTGGATATGGTTAACCGCCGTTAACAACTACAACATAGCACTGTGGTAGGGTTCCGCCCATGCGCCCGGATATCGTCGATCTTCGGGAGTTCTACGGCCTGCGCCTCGGCCAGGTCGCCAGACATCTGCTGCGCCATCGGGTGCGGCGGCTGTGGCCGGACGTGCGCGGCCTCGACGTGCTCGGGCTCGGCTATGCCACGCCCTACCTGCAGCAGTTCCGCGACGAGGCCCAGCGGGTGATGGCGATGATGCCGGCGCAACAGGGCGTGCACCGCTGGCCGGAGCGCGAGCGGGGCCTGGTCGCCCTGACTCACGAGCACGAGCTGCCACTGGCGGATGCCAGCGTCGACCGGGTGCTGATGGTGCACGGCCTGGAGAACGCCGAGCAGGTGCGGCCGCTGCTCCGGGAGGTCTGGCGCGTGCTGGCCTCGGGTGGCCGGTTGCTCGCCGTGGTGCCCAACCGCCGCGGCATCTGGGCCCGGGTCGAGCGCACCCCGTTCGGCCACGGTTATCCCTACAGTCCCGGACAGTTGTCGCGGCTGCTGCGCGACAACATGTTCCAGCCGACGCAGCGGGCGACGGCGCTGTACATGCCGCCGTTGCGGTCGAACATGCTGCTGCGCACGGCCGGGGCCTGGGAGAAGGTCGGGTTGCGCTGGGTCCAGGCACTGTCCGGCGTGTTGCTGGTTGAAGCCGAGAAGCAGATCTACGCCGCCACCGCGGTCCGCCAACGCCGGCGGCCGCGGGCCATCGCCGTGCCGCTGCCGTTCGCGCGCGGGGCTGCCCGCGAACACCGCCGCGGCGACTAGCGCTAGCCCGCCAGGTCGGTTTCCAGGTGCGCCCGGATGCGTGCCGGGATCGGCTGTGCCGTGCCGTCGCGGCGAAACACCAGCACGGATACGGCGGTGGCCAGGCAGCGTTCGTCCATGAACACCGCGCTGGCAAGCGTGAACGACTTGTTGCCCACCTTCACCACCCGCGAGCCGACCCGGATCCGGCCCGGGAAAAAGGCTTCCGCCCGATAGTCGATCGCCAGATGCCCGAGGATCCAACCCTCGCCGGCGCTGCGATCGAGGCCGCTGTCGCGGGCGAAAGTGACACGGCCGCTCTCGACGTAGGCGGTATAGGCGACATTGTTGACGTGGCCGCTGGCGTCGGTGTCGCTGAAGCGCACGACATCTTCGACCCAGTGGCGGTAGGACGCGGGATCGGTGATGGCGACGTCGCCGCCCGGGCTCGCTGCGGTCTCGTTCATGCGGGGCGCGGAGCGGCCATCAGCGTACCTCCGCCAACCGCTGCAGCAGCGTCGTCAGGGCCGCCAGTTCGCCGCTCTCGAAGCCGGCGGCGATGCGGGCCTCGTGACGGCGTACCAGCGGCTTGGCACGCGCCAGCAGGGCTTCGCCTTCGCCGGTCAGACGCAGCGCGTAGGAGCGGCGGTCATCCGGGGACGGCGCCCGTTCGACGACGCCGCGCCCCTCCAGCCGGTCGATCACCGTGACCACGGTCGACCGGTCGACCCGCAGGGCCTGGCTGAGCCGGGTCTGGTTCAGGCCCGGATTGGCCTCGATCAGCACCAGCACGCCGAACTGCCCGGGGGTCAGCCGACAGTCGGCCAGGCTGTCGGCGAAATCCTGGAACACCGCGACCTGGGCCCGGCGCAGGTTGTAGCCCACCAGCTCGGGCAGCAGACCGAAGTCGGCCGGCGGCGCCGCGCGTTTGCCGCGCCGCGTCTGCCGCCGGGGACGGCCGGAAAGATTGGCCTGCTGCGTCATGGCGGCGCACGCTAGTTCACTTTGCCGCAACGACAAAGTGATTTCCCGCGACCGCAATCTGATCGCCGCGGCCCGCCGTATGCCCTCACGATATCCAAAGCGGGCGCCTGGCGTGAGGCGATTGGCGAAGAGGGGAGATCTTCGATGGCCAAGGTGAAACTGTCGGTGCTGCTGCTGCTTGCCGGCTTCGCCCTCGGGTCGTGCGCCGGCGAGCCCGATGCCGACACCATGAAGATGAAGAAGATGGGCTTGGAGAAGACGTCGGCCGAGTACAGCGTGTTCGAAACCCGGGGACCCTAGAGCAATTCCTGTTTGGATTGAACCAATTCGGTTCAATCTAAACAGGGGAAATTGCTCTATTCTTCAAAGAGATAGAGCATCTTTATCGGCTCGCTTGGATCGCCTTGGTGATTCCAAGCGAGCCGATGATGCTCTAGCCGGCCCGCACTCGTGCCCGCGCGCTGTCGCGTGTAGCATGCCCCGCGAGCAAGCTGGGCAATGCGGGAGGCGGGATCATGGCGGCAGGTGGGGCAGGAGACGAACTGATCGGCCGGATCGCCGGCGTCACCACGCCGACGCTGACGACGCAGCTGTGGCAGCGCGGCCTGCGCAATGCCAGCATGCGCGGCCTGCGGCCGCTGGACCGGCAGAACTGCAGCTTCGCCGGGCCGGCCTACACCCTGCGCTACCTGCCCCTGCGCGAGGACCTGACCGAGCAGCAGCTGCTCGATCACCCGGACAGCCTGATGGCGAAGGCGGTCGAGGAGATCCCCGCCGGCGCCGTCTTGGTGCTGGATGCCGGCGGTCGCGACGACGTCGGCCTGCTGGGCGGCAATCTGGCCATGCGCCTCAAGGTGCGCGGTATCGTCGCCGCGGTGACCGATGGCGGCATGCGCGACCTGGCCGAGATCGCCGGCCTCGGCCTGCCGATGTTCATGGCCGGGGCGGCGCCGCCGCCCAGCATGACCCAGCTGATGCTGGCCGACCGGCAGTGCCCGGTCGCCTGTGGCGGGGTGCCGGTGCTGCCTGGCGACATTGTCGTCGGCGACGACGAGGGCGTGGTCGTGGTGCCGCAGGCGATGGCCGCCGACGTCGCCGAGGGCGGGCTCGAGCAGGACCGCCTGGAGGACTACGTGCATCGCCGCCTGGCGCGCGGCGAACCCCTGCCGGGCCTCTATCCGCCGTCGGAGCGGGTGCTCGAGGACTATCGGCGCTGGCGCGACGCCGGCGCCCCGGACGACCTCGACGCGTGAGCCCCGGCAAAGTGGGTCGGCATCGCGTCGCGGTCCGGCAGGCCGACCGGGAGATCGAGGTCGGCGGCGAGCAGACCATCCTCGCCGCGGCGCTGGCCGCCGGCATCGGCTATCCGTTCGGCTGCCAGTCCGGCAACTGCGCCGCGTGCAAGTCGCGCCTGCTGCAGGGCACGGTCGAGCTGCTGGCCTACAACGAGTACGCGCTGACCGAGGCCGAGCGCGGGCAGGGCCTGATCCTCGCCTGCCGGGCGCAGCCGCGCAGCGACTGCCAGGTCGCCTGGCTGGAGCTGGACGAAACCATCCAGCAGCCGGTGCGCCAGCTCGACGCGACGGTGACGGGGGTGACGCGGGCCACGCACGACATCGTCATCGTCCGCCTTGCCGTCGACGATGGCGAGACGTTGTCCTACCGCGCCGGCCAGTACGCCGAGCTGCGGTTCGCCGGCCAGCCGGCGCGCGATTTCTCCATGGCGGCGGCGCCGGGCGCGGCGGAACTGGAGTTCCACATCCGCGCCGTCGCCGGCGGTGCCGTCAGCCGGTTCGTGGCCGACGCGGTCAGGCCCGGGGACCGCGCCGGCGTGCGCGGCCCCATGGGCTTCGCCTTCCTGCGCGAGGGGCACCGGGGACCGATCCTGGCGATGGCCGGCGGATCCGGCCTCGCGCCCATGAAGGCGATCGTCGAAACCGCCCTGCGCGACGGCCTGGCGCAACCGATCCACCTCTATTTCGGGGCCCGCAGCCAGCGCGATCTTTATCTGGTCGAGCACTTCCAGGCGCTCACCCGTCAGCATGCGAACTTCCGCTATGACGTGGTGCTGTCGGCGGCCGACGATCCGGCGCCGTTCCGCGGCGGATTTCCGCATGATGCGCTTGCCGCCGACTACGCCGACCTGGACGGGGCCAAGCTGTATGCCGCCGGGCCGCCGGCGATGGTCGACGCCGTCGCCGCGGCCGGCCGGGCCCTCGGCGTGCGCGCGGAAGATATTCATGCCGATCCGTTCTATGCCGCGCACGAACTGCCCCGCAGCGACGGCGCGGCCACGAGCGCGCGCTGACGGGACGCGGTAGACTGGGCCGACAGCAGGGAGATCGGGATGGCGGAGACAACCAGCCGGGCAGTGCGCCAGGCGTATTACGACCGCATCGACGGCCAGAACCTGGCCCCGTTGTGGGAGGTGCTGGGTGCGCTGATCACGCCGGAACCGCAGAGCCGGGCGCAGGCGTTCGTCTGGCACTATGACGAGATCCGCGACGCGATCATGGAGTCGGGCGCGATCATCACCGCCAAGGAGGCTGTGCGCCGGGTGCTGGTGCTGGAGAACCCGGGGCTGCGCGGCGAATCCAAGATCACCAACACGCTCTATGCCGGACTGCAGCTGATCCTGCCGGGCGAGGTCGCCCCGGCCCACCGGCACACGCAGACGGCGTTGCGGTTCATCGTCGAGGGAGAGGGCGCCTACACCGCCGTCGAAGGCGAACGGACCATCATGCGGCCCGGCGACTTCGTGATCACGCCGACCTGGGCCTGGCACGACCATGGCAACGACAGCGATCAGCCGATGGTCTGGCTCGACGGTCTCGACGTGCCGCTGGTCGGTTTCCTCGACGCCAGTTTTGCCGAAGACCTGGATGCCGACAGCCAGCCCGTGGCGCGCCCGGAAGGCGACGCCTTGGCGCGCTACGGGGCCGGTCTGCTGCCGGTCGACTGGCAGCCGACCGGGCCGACCTCGCCACTCTTCAACTATCCCTACGCCCGCACCCGCGAAGCCCTGGAGGCCATGCGCCGGGCCGACGAGTGGGATCCCTGCCACGGCCTGAAGCTGAAGTACGTCAATCCTGCGAGCGGCGCATATGCCATGCCGACCATGGCGACGTTCATGCAGCTGCTGCCGAAGGACTTCCATGGCGCCAGCTACCGCAGCACCGACGGCACGGTGTTCTCCGTGGTCGAGGGCCGCGGCCGTACCACACTCGGCGACGAGGTCCTGGAGTGGGGGCCGCGCGATACCTTCGTGGTCCCGGCCTGGCGCAGCCACCGGCACCAGGCCGACGAGGACGCAGTGCTGTTCAGCTTCTCCGACCGGCCGGTGCAGGAACGCCTCGGCCTGTGGCGCGAGGACCGCGGCAATCAATGAGCCGGATCCGTGACGAAGCGGACCTGACCGACGCCGAGCTGGCGGACTTCCCGGGCCTGCTCGCGGTCTCGCAGTTCGCCCGGATGCTGCGCGAGGTGCCGTGGTTCGCGGCGCTGGGCGAGCCGCTCGACGAGCGCGAGGTCAACCTGGCCGAGGATTACCTTGCCGGCATGGGCTTCGCGGAGGCCGCGATCGTGCTTGCCGCCGACTGGGAAGAGGCCGAAGAGGCGGTGCGCAATCCCGACTGGAACACCGCCTTCTGGGAAGCCGAGGAACAGCTGCGGGTAGCCCTGGTGACCGAAGCCTGCGAGCGCGCCGACGAGGCGACGGTGCAGCTGGCGCTGACGCACCTGAGCAACACCGCCGCCCAGGCCATCGTCGATCGCGCCGAGATCGCGGCGGTGCATTGGGAGATCGCCGACGAGGCGTTGCTCCGCACCGCCATCGGCGCGGCGACTCAGGCCTGCTATCATGCCGGCCTGGCGCTGGCGGCGGAGAGCGAGGACGAGGAGCAGCACCCGTTTGCCATCAAGTACCGCTTGTTCGAGGCCGGACGCTGGCCGCTCGGCCTGGTCGGCGCGAGCTACTATCTGTTCTAGCGCGTTCGCGCATCTCATCCCGGAGGTCGTCGTATGAGTTTCGTTGTGCCCGCACCGTCTCAGGTCAGCGTGCCGGTGGTTGGCGGTGACGACCTGTTCCCGGTGCATCGGATCTACTGCGTCGGCCGCAACTACGCCGCGCACGCACGCGAGATGGGGCACGACCCGGACCGCGAGCCGCCGTTCTTCTTCACCAAGCCGGCCGACGCCGTGGTGATGAGCGGGGCGGAGCTCGACTACCCGCTGGCGACGAGCGACCTGCACCATGAGATCGAGCTGGTCGTGGCGATCGGCAAGGGCGGGGTCGAGATCGCCGAGGACGACGCCCTCGGGCACGTCTACGGCTATGCCGTCGGCCTCGACATGACCCGGCGCGACCTCCAGGGCGAGGCCAAGAAGCTCGGGCGTCCGTGGGATACCGGCAAGGCATTCGACGAGGCGGCGCCGATCGGTGCGATCCAGCCGGCGGCGGCGATCGGACATCCTACGCAGGGGCGGATTTGGCTGAACGTGAACGGCAGTGCGCGTCAGGACAGCGATCTGACGCACCTGATCTGGAACGTGCCCGAGACCATCGCCCACCTGTCGCGCCTGTTCCGGCTGCAACCGGGCGATCTGATTTACACCGGCACGCCGGAAGGCGTGGCCGCAGTCGGCCCCGGCGACACGCTGGAGGGCGGGATCGACGGCATCGGCGAACTGAGCGTCAGCTACCGCGCCTGACACCACCGCTCCCCGCCGCCTGCCATGCAACTTCGTATCGTCAGTTGGAACATCAACTCCGTGCGCGCGCGCCTGGCGCTGCTCGCCCGCGTCGTCGACGAGCTTGCGCCCGATGTGCTGTGCCTGCAGGAAACCAAGGTCCACGACGAGCAGTTCCCGCGCCAGGCGCTCCACGACATGGGGTTCGAGCACCTCGCCATCTTCGGTCAGAAGAGCTATCACGGCGTCGCCATCTGCAGCACCGCGCGGGTGCCGCTGAGCAAGGTCACGCGCCGCGAGTGGTGCGAGATCGCCGATGCCCGCCATCTCTACTGCCGGCTGCCGGGCAACCTCGAACTGCACAATTTCTACGTTCCCGCCGGCGGCGATCTGCCCGATCCGGCGGTCAACGACAAGTTCGCCCACAAGCTGCGGTTCATGCGCGAGGTGACCGACTGGTTCCGCCGGCGCAAGCGCCGCGGAAACCGCTTCATGCTGCTGGGCGATCTCAATGTCGCGCCCTTGGAAACCGACGTCTGGGACCACAAGAAACTGCTCAAGGTGGTCAGCCATACGCCGGTCGAGGTCGAGCACATGGATCGCTGGTACGCCAGCCACGACTGGGTGGATGCGGTCCGCCGCTTCATCCCGGCCGAGGAGCGCGTCTACACCTGGTGGAGCTACCGGGCGGCGGACTGGAAGAAGGTCGACAAGGGGCGGCGGCTGGACCATGTCTGGACCACGCCGGCCCTGAGCGAGGACCTGCGGGCGGCCTGGGTGTACAAGCCGGCCCGCGGCTACGAGAAGACCTCCGACCATGCCCCCGTGGTGGTCGACCTCGACTGCCGGGGCGGCGGCCTTACGGAGAGCTAAGCGCTAATCCCAGAGCACGTCGAAGGCGACCGAGATCCGTTCTTCGTCGCTGGTGTAGGGGATCGTCCGGTGCCACAGGTAGGAGGGGAACAGGAACATCCGCCCCTCCCGCGGGCGCGCGGTCTTGCGCAGGCTCGAGGCAAGCTGCTGCCCGTCCGCGCCGGTGACGTTCGACGGCCCGAACTCGATGTAGCCGTCCTCGCCGTCGTCGCCCACCACGGCCGGCACCCTGGGGTAGTACACGCCGCTGACGAAGCCGGTGGGGTGGTTGTGGGGCGCCTGGAAGCCGCCGGAGGCGAGCACCACGGCCCAGATCGAGAGCTGCCACTGCGTCGGTACTTCGGCGAAATAGCCGCTCTCGTCGCTGTGCTGGCGGGCGGCGAGATACTGCGCCACGGCGCGGTTTACGGCCGCCTTGAACTGCTGCATCACCGCGGCCTGGTCTTGTGCCAGGTCGAGGGTCTGCGCGCCGCCGGTGGTGGCGCGGTTGGGCCGCTCCGACATCAGGGTCGGATTTTGGTGGATGAAGTCGACCAGGCGGCGGTTGAAGTCGTCGATGTCACCGACGTCGAGCAACTCGCCCAGGGCGAAACCCTGCACGCAGTGCGCCGGATCGGCGATGCGGGCGACGTCGTCGTCGCGCCCCAGGCCTTCGAGCACCAGGGCCAGGGTCGAATAGGCCCGGACATAGCGGGGGTTGAGCGCCAGCGCCTGGCGCAACGCCGCTTCCGCCTGCGCCAGCTCGTTGCGCCGCTGATGGATCAGGCCGAGATGGTAGTGCCCGGCCGGCAGGGCCGGGTCGTGCCGGGTCGCCTCGTGCGCTGCTTCGACCGCTTCGTCCAGGTCGCCCATCTCCGCCAGGGTCCAGGCGAGGTTGGACCAGATCTCGGCCCTCTCCGGGGCCAGCGCGAGCGCCTGGCGGTAGACGCCGGCGGCCTCGCCGAGCACCTCGTGGCCCTGTTCGCCCAGGGTGGTGGCGAGCATGGCGACGACGTCGACATCGCCCGCGTCCAGGGCGATCGCCCGGCGCAGGGCGGCAATCGCCCCGGCGGTGTCGCCGGCCCGCCGCAGCGCCATGCCGAGGCGGGCATGCGCGGTGGCGGAGTCGGGCTGCTGCTGCGTGACCGTGGCCAGAATCTCGGCGGCCGCGTCCGGCTCGTCGAGCGCCAGCAACAGGCTGCCGAGGTTGAAGCCGGCCCGGTGGTGTCCGGGTTCCAGCTCGAGCACCCGGAAGTAGCATCGGACGGCGTCGTCGTTGCGTTCCAGCGCCTGCAGGGCATTGCCGAGGTCGAACCAGGCCATGGCGTTGTCGGGTGCCAGCGTGGTCGCCGCATGAAAGGCGGCGACCGCATCGTCGACGCGTCCGGCCGCCTTCAGGGCCGCGCCCAGGTTGACTTGCGCGCCGGCATCCTGTGGCTGCGCGCGGGTGGCGTCGGTGAAGAACCGCACCGCATCCGCCGCCCGGCCCTGACGCAATGCCGTCGCCCCGGCCAGCTGCAGCACCGCGGGGTGCTGCGGGTCGAACCCGAGCAGCCGGTCGCACAGCACCGCCACGGTCGCATAGTCGCCGCCGCGATAGGCGGCGACCGCCTGCTGGAACTGCGCTTCTGCCTGCTGCGGGTCCATGCTGCCTGCCCTCGTCGTCGGTTGCCGGCATCATAGCGGAACCGTCCACCCACCGGGCTGCTGCATCGTGTCGCGGTTCAGCCTGAGGCTTGCAGGGCCAGCACCCCGGTCGCCGTGGCCAGCACCTGATCGTCCGGATCGCGCAGTTGCGCGGCGGCAAACGCGGTGCGGCGGCCAAGGCGGGTGACGGTGGCGTCGCAGATCAGCTCGCCCGGCACGGCGGCGCGCAGGAAGCTGGTCTGCAGGTCGATGAGCCGAACCGCCGTCCCCGCCGGCGCGGCGTCGCGCACGCAGTCCTTCATCGCCAGCTCGACCATCGCCATCAGCAGGCCGCCCTGGACCACGCCGAGCGGGTTGCAGAACGTGCGTCGGGCGGTGAAGTGGCTGCGCAACCGTCCCTCGGCACGGTCGCCCGCCTCATGCCGCTGCGCGAACAGCGCGGCCGCGCCCGACCCGTGGCCGTCGCCTGCGTCGTCTCCGCTCACAACGGCGACCTGGCGGTGAAACGGGCCGTTGCCCCGGCGCGCGCGCAAACGCCGCCGCCGTCGTCGTGGCGCAACTCGGCCTGCAGGAACGCCAGCTCGGCATCGCCGCGCAGCACGCGGGCTTCGGCCGTCAATCCGCCGGGCCCGACCGGCTGCAGACTGCTGACCTGCATCGCCAGGGTCGGCACGGCCTGCCGGTAGTCGCGCTGGGCGACGGCGGCGATGGCCATCGCCTCGTCCAGCATCGCCGCCTGCAGGCCGACCAGCAGGTGGCCGTTCTCGTCGCAGAACTCCGTCCCGGCAGTGAAGGCGATGCGGGCGAAACCGGCGGCGGGGTCGATCATCAACGGCCGGCTGTCGAGCAGGTTCGAGCAGCCGCCGCGCGGGGCCGCCAGCAGTCGCGCCAGCGCCGCATCCGCTGCCGCCTCGTTCATGCCCTAGCGTCCGCGCGCCGGTACATGTGGTAGCGGTCGGCCGCCACGCCGTCGGGCAGCGGCAGTGCGGTGCAGCCGGGAATGGTCAGCGCCTGGTCCGCCACCACGACCGCGCCGGGCGCCAGCAGCGGCGGCAATGCCGGTCCCAGGAATGCCGCCAGGGCGGCGGTGGCGGCGCGGTCGCCGCTGCCGATGTCGGCATGAACCAGGACCGCCGGCGTGTCGATGCGCCCGGTCGCTGCCGGCACGCTCTCGCGGAAGTCGCCAAGCAGCAGAAAGCGGTCGGGCGGGATGCAATCGGGATGGGCCCGGACCTCGTGCTCGAACACATAGATCGTCCGCTCCGGCAAGCGGCTGCGCAGGTGATCGTAGGTCCGCCCGTTGCCCAGGCCGAGCTCGAGCACGCAGCCGTCGCGATCGGCGATCAGTTCGACGGCATGGTCGAGGCAGGCCCGCTGCGCCTGCAGCCGGCGGATGACGCTGTCGAGGCGGCTCATGCAGCGGTTCCGTGCGCGCGGTGTCGGGCGGTGCGGGCAGGCGGCGACGGACGGCGGCGGCAGCCGCGGTCAGGCCTGCTCAAGTTCCTTGATCCGCTGGTTCGCCTGGGTGAGCTGGACGTTGGTCTGCTCCTGGCGCCGGGCCAGCTCGCGCATGATCTCGACGGCCATGGTCGGGAACTCGTTGACCAGGCGGAAAAACAGGTCCTTGGAGATACGCAGCGTCTCCAGCTTCGAGGTCGCAGTGATGGTGGCGGTGCGCGGGACGTCGCAGAGGATGGCGATTTCGCCGACGAAGGCGTTCTTGCCGACATGGGCGACGGTGATCTTGTTGCCGTGCGGGCCTTCGATGATCACGTCGGCGGTGCCGCTGACGATCAGGTAGGCGGCGTCGCCCATGTCGCCCTGGCTGAACAGGTCCTGGTTCTCCTGGAACGTCAGCCGTTCGCTGGTGAAGGCCAGCAGCTTCAGCTTGGACGGCTCCAGGTTGGCGAACAGCGGGATCTTGCGCAGCAGTTCGACTTCTTCGTTCAGGCTCATGTGCGCTCTCCCTTGGAAAAGCTGTTACTCGGCCGCGAGCAGCTCTTTGACATGCGCATTTCGTTGCTGCAGATCGGCAAAGGTCCCGCGTTCGAGCATTTTGCCGTTTTGCATCACCAGGATCTGGTCGAACTCCTGCGCCATGCTCGCCCGCTGTACCGCCCAAAGCACGCAACGACCGTCGAATTCCTGCAGCAGATTGCGCATTATCCGGGACTGTGTTGCCGAGTCCAGGGCAGTGGTCGCCTCGCTGAGGATGAGGACATCGGGCTGCTTGATCACGGCCCGGCCGAGGCCGAGCTTCTGCCGCTGCGCCGCCGACAGGCGGGCGCCGCTGACGCCGACTGCGAACGCCAGGCCCGCGGCCACGACCATCTCCCGCAGCGACAGCTCGTCGACCACCTCTCTGGTCAGGGCGCCGACGCGCTCCTGCGCCTGCGCCTGGCCGTAGGCGACCTTACCGAACAGGATGTTGTCCTGGATGCTGGTGGCGGCGTTGTACTTCTCCACGTCGAAGAACTCGACCGCGTCCTGCAGCTCGGTCGGCAGTTCGGCGGCGAAATGGCGCCGCGCTTCGAGGATCTTCGTCTGCAGCTCGTCGTCGACGAGGCCCAGGCGGTGGCGTGCCGGAACCAGCTTGAACGGCAGCGACAACAGCATGGCGCGGTCGATTTCGCTGAGGTCCTGCAGGTTGTTGCGGTCGGTGCGCTGCAGCAGGGTCTGGAACTCCGGCAGGTCGTCGGCCGAGATGAAGCTGAACTGCTGGAACAGCTCGTGGTCCGCCGGCAGGTCGGCGAACAGCTCGACCATGGTCGCCGCGACCTGGTAGCCGACCGTCAGGAAGCGCTCGGTCAGGTTGGTTTCCTCCAGGACCTGGAGGACATAGGGGTTCTCCGCCAGCCGGGCGGGATCGAACGTCGTGTCGACCGGGGTGCCGAACATCAGGTTTTCGGCCACGCTGGCGTTGAGGTTGTACTTCTCCGGGTCGAAGCTCTCGACCAGCTCCGATAGCCCGGCGTCGTCGCCGATGCGCTGGCGGAAGCGGGCCCGCGCGCGCAGGATCGCCTCGGCCAGGTCGGGCCGCTGATGCGGGTCGACGGTGCCGCGCAGGCCGAACTGGTAGACTTCCTCGTCCATCGCCACCAGCTGCAGCACCCGGATCGCCTGCGCCTGCAGATCGTCGGGACCGCTGGCGCCGGCGGCCTGATAGTCGGTCCAGTCGGCGTCGGGATCATCGTCGATGTTGCCGGACCGATCGGCCTCGCTGACGTAGCGCTGCCGTTCCGCCTTGCTCTCCGCATCGGCGAACTCGCGCGGATGCAGCGGCCGGTGCTTGAGGCCGAAAAACAGGTTGTCGGCGAGGGTGCCGGCGAAGATGTAGGGCGCCGGGCCGACGTAGCTGATCTGGCGGCCGGTCACCGCTTCGTGCAGCGTCGCCATGTCGCGGCCGCCGACACTGACCGTGCCCTGGTGCGGATCGAGCAGGCGCGCCAGCAGCAGCGCCAGTTCCTCCTTGCCGCTGCCGCCGCCGCCGACCAGGGCGTAGCGCTTGTCCAGCGGCAGCCGGCCGGACAGGCCGTCGACGATCGCCACGTCCTGCTCGTCGCGCAGGGTCAGGTTGGACATGGCGAACTCGCCCATGAGCGGGCCCGCATCCTTCGGGTCGCCCAGCTGGCTGTCGGCGCCGCGCATGCCGGCGGGTTCGAACTGGGTCACCACGAGGTCGTACTTGATCGAGGCGTCGGCCTGCTGCTGGTAGTAGGCCAGCAGCTCCTTCCACGGCGCGGCGAGGTCCTTGTGCGCGGCGATGGCGGCAACCAGGGTGCCGATCTGCAGCTCGCCGGCGATCACGAAATAGCCGCCGATCGAGTAGAAGAAAAACGGTCCGAGCTGCTGGATCGAGTTGTTGAGGAACTTGATGACGAACTTCTTGCGGTAGATCTGCTCGCGCACGCCGTAGATGCCGTAGAGCTGCTGCGAGAAGTCGCTGAGGACGTAGTTCGAGGTGTCGTGGGCGTGGATTTCCGGCACCCCCTGGACGGTCTCGCCGATCCGGTCGGACAGGGTGCGCACGCGGCGCACGCGTTCCTTGCCGAGCATGTTGACGCGCTTCTGCAGGCGCGGGATGAGCCAGATCTGCAGCGGATAGAGCATCACCGCCGCCAGCGCCATGCGCCAGTCCTGGATGAACAGGAAGGTCAGGATGGTCAGCAGGTAGCCGCCCTGGAACACCGGCAGCGAATAGCAGTCGCCGATGAAGCCGCCCAGCGGCTCGACCTCGGCGGTGATCATCGGGATGATCTCGCCCTGGCTCATCTTGCGGAAGGTCGGCAGCGGGAAGCGCAGAACCCGGCCGAACAGCTCGAACCGCAGCCGCCGCAGCATCCTTTCGCCGGTCAGCCCCTTGTAGACGTTAATGACGTACTTGAAGCCCTGATTGACGCCGACCAGGGCCAGGAACACGCCGCAGAGGATGAACAGGAAGGTCGTCTGCTCGACGAACAGCGGCCACGGTCCCAGCAGGGGGATATCGAGCCCGAACAGCTCGAACCGGGCCTTGGCGGCGATGTCGACCGGGAACGAGGCTTTGTCCCCCTGGATCGCCTCGTTGGTGATGGTTTTGGGGACTTCGTAGAACAGATAAAGAAACGGCAACGACGAGATCGCCATCACCGTCAGGGTCAGTTGTTGCCGGCGACTGAAGCGCCAGACATATCCGAAGATGGTTTTTTCCATCCGTGTGCCGCCGTCCCCTCGCCCGGGCCGGCAAGTCCGGCCGCCGGCGCGCTGCGAGCTTAGCCCGGGCCGGGCTTGCGCCTCAACGTGGTAAACGCCGCCCCGGCTGATCGGAAGTGGCTGGCGTTCCAGGCGAAAAAGCCGTTTCGCCGGGCCCTGGCGCCGTGCCATATTCAGCCGGTTAGGGTAGGGGGCGTTAATCATGTCGCACGGAATGCGTGGCGCCAGGGTACTCATCTACAGCCACGACACCATGGGCCTCGGCCATCTGCGGCGCTGCCGGGCGATCGCCCATTCGCTGGTGCGTCGCTATTCCGACCTGTCGGTGCTGATCCTGTCCGGCTCGCCGATCATCGGCAGTTTCGACTTCCGTGCGCGCGTTGACTTCGTCCGAATCCCGGGCGTAATCAAGCTGCACAACGGCGAATACACCTCGCTCAACCTGGACATCGATTTCGAGCAGACGATCCGCCTGCGCGCGGGCATCATCCGCAACACCGCCGAGCTGTTCGCACCCGACATCTTCATCGTCGACAAGGAGCCGCTGGGCCTGCGCGGCGAGGTCGAAGAGACCCTGAACATGCTGAAGAAGGCCGGCACCCGGCTGGTGCTGGGCCTGCGCGATGTGATGGACGAGCCGGCCATGCTGGTGCCGGAGTGGCAGCGCAAGAACGCGATGCCGGCGCTGCGGGATCTGTACGACGAGATCTGGGTCTACGGCCTGCCGCAGATCTGCGATCCGCTGGAGGGCTTGTCCGTGCCGGTCGCGGTGCGCCGCAAGATGAGCTACACCGGCTATCTGCGGCGCGAGAAATCGGCCACCCGGCCCGAACAGCCGCCGGCGCAGCTGACGCAGAACCCGTACCTGCTGGTGACCACCGGTGGCGGCGGCGACGGCGACGACCTCGTGGAATGGGTGCTGCGTGCCTACGAACGCGACGATCCGCTGCTCTATCCGGCGATGCTGGTGCTGGGCCCGTTCATGCAGCCCGAGCAGCAGGCCGCGTTCATGGCCCGGGTCCGCCGGCTCGACAAGGTCGAGGCCATCACCTTCGATGCGCGGATCGAAAGTCTCGAGGAGAACGCCATCGGCGTGGTCGCCATGGGCGGCTACAACACCTTCTGCGAGATCCTCAGCTTCGATAAGCGGGCGGTGATCGTCCCGCGCATGCGCCCGCGCATGGAGCAGTACATCCGCGCCAGCCGGGCGCAGGAACTCGGCCTGGTGCGCATGCTGGAGAACGACGGCCGGCTCGATCCGATGGCGATGATCAAGGCGCTGCGCGAACTGCCCTATCAGAACCGGCCCTCCGAAGTCGTCGTGCCCGGCCTGCTGGAAGGTCTCGACAACGTCAACCGCCTGGTCGAACCCTGGCTGGCGGAGCGTGCGGTCTCGGCCGAGCCGGCCCGTAGCTACCCGGCCGAGGGCAAGCCGGCGATCAGACAGCAGGCCTGAGGGCGGCGTTGACCCAGCCCGTCGCGTTCATCCTCAAGGGCTATCCCCGCCTGTCGGAGACCTTTATCGCGCAGGAGATCCACGCGCTCGAGCAGCGCGGGCTGGACATCCGCATCGTCTCGCTGCGCCATCCGACCGACCGCGAGGTGCATCCGGTGCACCGGCTGATCCGGGCGCCGGTACGCTACCTGCCCGAGTATCTCTACCAGGAACCGGTCCGGGTGTTGCGGGCCTGGTGGGCGGTGCGGCGCTGGCCCGGCTATCGCCGGGCACGCGATATGTGGCTGCGCGATCTCTGGCGCGACCGCACGCCGAACCGGATCCGCCGGTTCGGCCAGGCCCTGGTGCTGGCCCGCGAACTGGAGCCGGAGGTGCGCCACCTGCATGCCCACTTCCTGCACACGCCCGGCTCGGTGGCGCGCTATACCGCGGTGCTGCGCGAACTGCCCTGGAGCCTGTCGGCGCATGCCAAAGACATCTGGACCATTCCCGCCTGGGAGAAGCGCGAGAAGCTGGCGGATGCGGCCTGGGCCGTCACCTGCAGCCGGGCCGCCTATGACGACCTGGCGGCACTGGCTCCCGAAAGCAACGCGGGCGGCCGGGTCGCCCTGGTCTACCATGGCATCGATCTGACCGCGTTTGCCGCCGTGCCGCGCCTGGGCGCGCCGCGCGACGGCAGCGATCCCGCCGATCCGCTGCGGCTGCTGTCGGTCGGCCGGGCGGTGGCCAAGAAGGGCTACGAGGACCTGATCGATGCCCTGGCATTGCTGCCCGCAGGGCTGCACTGGCGCCTGCAGCACATCGGCGGCGGTCCGTTGCGCGAGGTTCTGCAGCAGCGTGCCCGCGCGCGTGGCGTCGGCGACCGTATCGACTGGTGCGGGGCCCGCCCGCAAGCCGAGGTCCTGAAGGCCTACCGGGCTGCCGATCTGTTCGTGCTGGCCAGCCGGATCGCCAGCGACGGCGATCGCGATGGCCTGCCGAACGTGCTGCTGGAGGCGCAGAGCCAGGGCCTGGCCTGCGTTGCCACCGAGGTCTCGGCGATCCCGGAACTGATCACGGCTGACGTCAACGGTCTGCTGGTGGCGCCGTGCGATCCGGCAGCTCTGGCCGGCGCGATCCGCGCGCTGGCGGCCGACCCCGCGCGGCGTGCCCAGTTCGGCGCCGCCGGCCAGCAGCGCGTGGCGGCCGAGTTCTCGCTGGCCGCCTGCATCGAGCCGCTGGTCCGCCGCTTCGGCCTGCCGCCGGCCGCGGAGGCGGAAAGGGACGGTGCCGCGGGGGTTCGGGCGACCGCCTGAGGTTGGTCATGCGCATCGCATTCTACGCGCCGCTGAAGCCGCCCGATCATGCCACCCCGTCCGGCGATCGACGCATGGCGCGGCTGTTCCAGGCGGTCCTGAAACGGGCCGGGCACGAGGTGTTTCTCGCCTCCCGCTTCCGCAGCTACGACGGCAAGGGCGACCGGCAGGTGCAGACGGCGCTGCAGCAGGAGGGGGCGGCGGAGGCCGCCCGCTTGCTCGAGGCCTGGGGCGGCGGCGGCGACGTCGGCGCGCCGCCCGACATGTGGTTCACCTATCACCTCTACCACAAGGCACCGGACTGGCTGGGACCGTCGGTCAGTTCGGCCCTGGGCATCCCTTACGTTGTCGCCGAGGCCTCCTACGCCCCCAAGCAGACCGGCGGTCCCTGGGACCTCGGTCATCGGGCCGCGGCCGAGGCGATCGCCGCCGCCAACACCGTGTTCTGCATGACCCGGCTGGATATGGCCTGCGTCGAGCCGCTGGTGCCGGCCTGGCACCGACTGTCGTACCTGCCGCCGTTTGTCGACGCGGCACCTTACCGCGATGCGATCCGCGACCGGGCCGCCCTGGCCTGGCGCTTTGCCCTCGATCCGGCCAGGCCCTGGCTACTGGCGGTCGGGATGATGCGCACCGGCGACAAGCTGGCCTCCTACCAGGCCCTGGCGACGGCCCTGCAGCAGCTGCGCGGGCGACCGTGGCAGCTGCTGATCGTCGGCGACGGACCGGCCCGTGCCGCCGTCGAGCGGGCATTCGCGCCGGTATCGGCGCGGGTCCGTTGGGCCGGCGCCCTGGCAGCGGAGGAGCTGGTGGAGGCCTACGCCGGCTGCGACCTCTACGTCTGGCCAGGTGTCGGCGAGGCCTACGGCATGGCCTACCTGGAGGCGCAGGCGGCGGGTCTGCCGGTCGTCGCCGGTGCCGAGCGCGGCGTGCCAGACGTGGTCGCCGCCGACCGCAGCGGTCTGCTGGTCCCGCCCGGCGATGCGGCGGCCTTCGCCGGCGCGGTGGCCCAGCTGCTGGAGGACGGGGAGCTGCGTGGCCGGCTCGCCGATGGTGCACGGGTGTTCGCCGGCTACGAGCGCGGCCTGCCGGCCGCGGCCGCGACTATTGCCAAAGAGCTGCCATGACCGTCCTGGCGATGATCCGCCACGGCCGCACGGCCTGGAACGACGATGGCCGGCTGACCGGGCGCACCGACATCCCGCTCAGCCCGCAGGGCCGGCGCGAAGTCGCCGGCTACCGGCTGCCGGCCGAGCTGGCGCCGGCCACCTGGCACGTCAGTCCGCTGCAGCGGGCCCGGCAGACCGCCGAACTGCTCGGCCATGGCGATGCCCGGGTCGAGCCGCGACTGATCGAGATGGACTTCGGCAGCTACGAGGGGCACACCCTGGCGGAACTCCACCAGACCTTCGGCGCCGAGATGCAGGCCAACGAGGATCGCGGGCTGGATTTCCAGCCGCCCGGTGGCGAAAGCCCGCGCGCGGTGCAGCGGCGTCTGCAGCCGCTCCTGCGCGAGCTGGCCGCCGCCGGCGGCCTGCATGTCGCCGTCGCCCACAAGGCGGTGATCCGGGCGGTGTTTGCGGCCGCCTTCGACTGGCCGATGCTGGGCAAGCCGCCCGTGCGACTGCGCTGGAGCTGCGCCCACCTGTTCGACCTCGGCGCCGACGGCCGCCCGCAGCCCGATCGCATGAACCTGTCCCTGGTCGCCGCATGAGCCGGCCGCGGGTGCTGTTCTACGTCCAGCACCTGCTGGGCATCGGCCACCAGCGGCGCGGCGCGACGCTGACGCGGGCGATGCAGGCCGCCGGCCTCGACGTCACCTATGTCTCCGGCGGCCACGAGATCCCCAACCTCGACCTGGGCGGCGGCACCCTGGCGCAGCTCCCGGCCGCCCGGGCCGTCGATCTCTATTTCAAGAAGCTGGTCGACGAGCACGACCGGCCGATCGACGATGCCTGGCGGGCGCGGCGGCGTGACGCGCTGCTGGCGATCTACCGGGAGGTCCGCCCGCAGGTCGTGCTGCTCGAGCTGTTTCCGTTCGGTCGCCGGCAGATGCGCTTCGAACTGCTGCCACTGCTGGACCTGGCGCAGGCGGAAGCGCGGCCACCGGTGATTGCCTCCTCGGTGCGCGACATCCTGGTCGCGCCACCCAAGCCCGAGCGCCTGCAGGAGATGCTGGCCCTGGTGGAACGCTACTTCGACCATGTCCTGGTGCATGGCGATCCGGCGCTCATTCCCTTCGACGCCACCTTTCCCCATGCCGCGCGGATCGCCGACCGGCTGCAGTACACCGGCTATGTCGTCGACACCCGCGGCGTGCGCGGCGGGCCCGGCAGCGACGGCTGGGAGGAAGTGCTGGTATCGGCCGGCGGCGGCGCGGTCGGCGACCGGCTGCTGCGCACGGCGATGGCGGCGCGCGAGCTGACCGCGCTGCGCGCGCATCGCTGGCGGGTGCTTGTCGGCGTCAAGGTGCCGGCGGCAGAGTTCGACGCGCTGCGCGAGATCGCCCCCGACGGCGTCGTCGTCGAGCGCGCCCGGGGCGATTTTCCCAGCCTGCTGATGAACTGCGCGCTGTCGATCAGCCAGGCCGGCTACAACACCCTCATGGAGGGACTGCATGCCGGCTGCCGCTCGGTGGTGGTGCCCTATGCCGGCGGCCTGGAGACGGAGCAGACCCGGCGCGCCGATCTGCTGGCCGAGCGCGGCGTGCTCACCGTGCTGCCGGAAGGCGCGCTGAGCCCGGCTGCCATGGCCGAGGCCGTGGCCCGGGCCATGCGGCAGACCCCGGCGGCGGCGGGCATCGACACCGACGGTGCGGCAACCACGGCGCGTCTGGTGGCGGCCTGGGCCGCCGGCCGATGACGGCGCCAACGGACCACGGGCCGGCATGAGCGGATGGCATGACCTGGCGGCGGAGCTGGCCTGCTGGCAGTCGGCCGGCCGGCCGGCCACCCTGTGGTGGCGCGACGACGATGCGACGACGCCGACGCCGGCGCTGGCGCGGCTGCTGGAGCTGGCAAGCCGCCACGACGTGCCGCTGGCGCTGGCGGTGATCCCGGATGCGGCGACGCCGGCACTGGCGGCAGCGGTCGACGAGTTGCCCTGGGTCACGTTGCTGCAGCACGGTTGCCGGCATCGCAACCACGCACCGGCAGGCGAAAAGAAGGCTGAGTTCGGCCCGCACCGGCCGCTCCCGGCGCTGCTGGCCGATCTCGGCGCGGGACAGGCGCGGCTGGCCGAGTTGTTCGGCGCGCGGCCGTTGCCGGTGTTCGTCCCGCCGTGGAACCGCATTGCCGAGCAGCTGGTCGCGGCCCTGCCGCCGGCCGGCGTTCGCGGCCTGTCGCGCTACCGGCCGCGCGTTGCCGCGCGTCCCGTCGCCGGTCTGGTCGAAGCCAATTGCCACGTCGATCCGATCGACTGGCGCGGCGACCGCGGCTTTGCCGGGGAGGCGGCGGTGCTGACGGCGCTCGTGGACCATCTGCGGGCGCGGCGGCATGGCGAGGTCGATGCCGGCGAACCGACCGGTCTGCTGACGCACCACGCCGACTGCGACGGCGACGGCTGGCGGTTCCTGGAGAAATTGCTGGATTTCCTGGCCAAACAGGATGCCTGCTACTGGTTATCAGGTGCTGATGTCTTTAGGCTTGACGCATGACGTCGCACCACTACGAACCGGCTGCGCTGAGAGCCGACTATGCCCGCGCCGGCGCCGGGGTGGTGGTCTGCGGCGGTCTTCTGGTTCTGGCGAGTCCCCTGCCGGTGGTGGCATTTCTGCTGCTTGCACTGGTGCTGCTGTTCGCCGTCTACGGTCTGCGCACGTGGTTGCGCCAGCATACCCGCATAGACGTCGACGAGCAGGGTGTGCGGGCGACGGTCGGCAACCTGATGCGCCGGGAGATCCCCTGGGACGGCCTCAACGATCTGCGCGTGCGCTATTTTTCCACCAAGCGTGACCGCAGCGACGGCTGGCTGCAGCTCTCGCTCTCCGGCGGCGGCCAGACCCTGCGCTGCGATTCCGGCCTGAGCGGCTTTCCGGCGCTGGTCGAGCAATCCTATGCCGCGGCCCGGCGGGCGAACCTGGCGCTCAATCCGACCACGGTCACCAACCTGAAATCCCTTGGACTGGCGAGCGACGTGGAGATGCCGCTGTGAACAACGTCCTGCGGGTGCGGGACCTGGCCGTCGAGTTCCAGGCACCCGAAGGCGTGGTCCGCGCCGTCGACGGCGTCTCGTTCGCCGTGCCGCAGGGCAAGACGGTTGCCCTGGTCGGCGAATCCGGCTCGGGCAAGACCGTGGTCAGCCAGTCGATCATGCGCATCCTGCCGCGCAACGCGCGCATCGACGGCGGCGAGATCCTGTTCTTCGACCCGGACCGTCCCGGCAGCTTCGTCGACATCACCCGGCTGGCGGATCAATCGAAGGAGATGCGGGCGATCCGCGGCGGTCGCGTGTCGATCATCTTCCAGGAGCCGATGACCTCGCTGTCGCCCCTGCACACCGTGGGCGACCAGGTCAGCGAGGCGGTGCGTCTGCACCGCGACGTGACCAGCAACACGGCCATCGAGCTCACGGTCGAGATGCTGCGCATGGTCGGCTTTCCCGACCCCGAGCAGGCGATCCACAAGTATCCGTTCGAGCTCTCGGGCGGGCTGCGCCAGCGGGTGATGATCGCCATGGCCCTGGTCTGCCGGCCGGCGCTGCTGATTGCCGACGAGCCGACCACGGCGCTCGACGTCACCATCCAGGCGCAGATCCTGAAGCTGATGTCGGACCTGCAGGCCGAGCTCGGGATGGCGATCCTGATGATCACCCACGACCTCGGCGTGGTCGCCAACATGGCCGACGAAGTGGTGGTGATGTACCACGGCAAGGTCATGGAGCGCGGCCCCGCGCACACAATCTTCGACCGCCCGGAGCACCCCTACCTGCGGGCGTTGATGCGCGCCGTGCCGCGGTTCGGCATGGCGTCGGGCGAGCGCCTGGTGCCGCTGCGCGAGATCCACGCCGAAGCCGGCGAACTGCTGCGGCAAAAGGAGCCGTGGCCGGCCGGGGCGGAAACGGCCGGGCCGCTGCTGCGTGTGGAGCACCTGAGCAAGAGCTTCCGCACCCGCAAGCGCAGCCTGTTCGGTGGCCAGCCGGGCGGCGAGGTGCTGGCGGTCGACGACGTCTCCTTCGCGGTCGAGCGCGGCGAATGCCTCGGCCTGGTCGGCGAAAGCGGCTGCGGCAAGACCACGACCTCGAAACTGATCCTGCGCGCCCTGGTGCCCGACAGCGGCACGGTGACGTTCAACGATCACGGCCAACTGGCCGACGTTCAGGAGTTGAAGAACGAGGCGCTGTTCCGCTACCGGCGCCTGGTGCAGTTCATCTTCCAGGACCCGTTCTCGTCGCTGAACCCGCGGATGACGGTCTACGACATCGTTTCCGAGCCCCTGAACATCCACAAAATGAGCGAGCGCGAAGAACGGGTGCGCGAGTTGATGACGCTGGTCGGCCTCGATGTGCGCTTCCTGCGGCGCTATCCGCACAGCTTCTCCGGCGGCCAGCGCCAGCGCATCGGCATCGCCCGGGCGCTGGCGTTGCAGCCCGACCTGCTGATCTGCGACGAGCCGGTATCGGCCCTCGACGTGTCGGTGCAGGCGCAGGTGCTGAACCTGCTGAAGGACCTGCAGGCGGAGCTGGGCCTGACCTACCTGTTCATCTCGCACAACCTGGCGGTGGTCGACTACATCGCCGACCGGATCGCGGTGATGTGCGCCGGCCGGCTGGTCGAGCTGGCGCCGCGCGAGACGCTGTTCCAGCGTCCGTTGCATCCCTATACCCAGGCGCTGCTGGCGGCCGTGCCGAAGGCGGATCCGGATGCCAAGCTCGATCTCACCAAGCTGATGGAAGGCAAGGCGTCGGAGCCGTCCGCCTGGCCGGTGCCATTCACGCTGGACGGCACCCAGACGGCCGATATGATCGACGTGGGGGACGGTCACTTCGTGCGTGCTCACGCCGGGGCCACGATCCCCATGGAGGTGTGATGCGCGAACGCTTGATCCGCTTGCTGCCGGCGGCCGTTGCCGCCCTGATCGCACTGCCGCTGTCGCCGGCGGCGGCGCTGGAGCTGCGGGAAACGCCGATGCTGGCGCCGCTGGTCGCCGACGGCAGCCTGCCGCCGGTGAACGAGCGCGTGCCCGAGCCGCCCTCGGTCGTCAGTTTCGGCGAGGGACGGGCGCCCGGGCGGTCCGGCGGCGAACTCAGAACGCTGATCGGCCGGGCCAAGGACGTGCGCCTGCTGGTGGTCTACGGCTATGCCCGGCTGGTCGCCTACAACGAGCAATTCGAGATCGTCCCCGACATCCTCGAGCGGTTCGAGGTCGAGGAAGGCCGGCGCTTCACTTTGTACCTGCGCCGCGGCCATCGCTGGTCGGACGGCGCGCCGTTCACCGCGCACGACTTCGCCTACTGGTGGGAGAACGTCGCCAACGAGCGTGCCTTGTCGCCGGCCGGGCCGCCGCGCGACATGCTGGTCGACGGCAAGCCGCCGCAGTTCGAGGCGCTCGACGAGCACACGGTGCGCTACACCTGGGAGAAGCCGAACCCCTACTTCCTGCCGCGGCTGGCCGGGGCCTCGCCGCTGTTCATCTATCGCCCGGCGCATTACCTGTCGCAGTATCACGTGAAGTCCGCCGACCCGGAGAAGCTGAAGAAGATCCTGCGCGAACGGCGCACGCGCAACTGGGCCTCGCTGCACAACCGCCTCGACAACATGTACCGCTTCGACAATCCGGCGCTGCCGACGTTGCAGCCGTGGATCAACCAGTCGCGGCCCCCGGCGACCCGTTTCGTCGCCGTGCGCAACCCGTTCTTCCACCGGGTCGACGAGAACGGGGTGCAGCTGCCCTACGTCGACAAGGTCATCCTCATCGTCTCCGACGGTAAGCTGATCGCTGCCAAGGCCGGGACCGGCGAGGTCGACCTGCAGGCCCGCAACCTGGCCTTCAACAACTACACATTCCTGCGCGACAACGAAGACGACGGCGGTTTCCAGACGCATCTGTGGCGCATTGCCAAGGGTGCGCACGTGGCCCTGTTTCCCAATCTCAACGCAACCGACCCGGCCTGGCGCAAGCTGATGCGCGATGTTCGCTTCCGCCGCGCGCTGAGCCTGGGTATCGACCGCGACATCATCAACGAGTCGCTCTATTTCGGCCTCGCCCTGCAGGCCAACAACACGCTGCTGCCGGCCAGCCCGCTGTATGACGACGATCACGCCTTGCGCTGGACCGACTACGATCCCGATCTGGCCAATGACCTGTTGGACGAGATCGGCCTGGAGGAGATGGACGACGACGGCATCCGCCTGCTGCCCGACGGGCGGCCGCTGGAGATCATCGTCGAGACCGCCGGAGAGGACACCGAGCAGACCGACGTGCTCGAGCTGGTGCGCGAGACCTGGGCGGACATCGGCGTCAAGCTGTTCATCAAGCCGTCGCAGCGCGAGGTGTTCCGCAACCGGGTGTTCGCCGGCGAGGCCCTGATGTCGGTTTGGAGCGGGCTCGAGAACGGCGTCGCCTCGGCTGACACCAGCCCGCACGAGCTCGCGCCGACCTCGCAGCAGCAGTTGATGTGGCCGAAATGGGGCCAGTACTACGAGACCAGCGGCAAGTCCGGCGAGGCGCCCGACCTGCCCGAAGCGGTCGAGCTGATGGAGCTGGCGCAGCAGTGGTATGCCGCCACCGACAGCGAGACGCGGGCGGGGATCTGGCGCGAGATGCTGGCGATCCACGCCGACAACCAGTTCTCCATCGGCATCGTTTCCGGCGTGCAGCAGCCGGTGGTGGTCAAGAACGATCTGCGCAACGTCCCGGCGAAAGGCATCTACAACTGGGATCCCGGGGCCCATTTCGGCATCTATCGTCCAGACACTTTCTGGTTCGACGGCCGGGGCTGACGCTGACGCGCGGGCGAGCCGATGTTCAAATACTTCGTCCATCGCGTTCTGATCATGATCCCGACGCTGCTCGTGATCAGCGCCTTGACCTTCATCATCATCCAGTTGCCGCCTGGCGATTACCTGTCGAACCAGCTGCAGGAGCTGAAGGCCACTGGCGACCAGGCGGCGATGGAGAAGATCGAGTTCCTGCGCCGCGAGTACGGCCTCGACCGGCCCATGCTGGAACAGTATGCGGCCTGGCTGGGGATCTGGCCGGGCCCCGACGGCTTCAACGGCATCCTGCAGGGCAACCTGGGCTGGTCGTTCGAATATCAGCGCCCGGTCGGCGAGGTCGTCGGCGACCGCCTGCTGATGTCGCTGGTGCTGAACTTCTCGGTGATCTTCTTCATCTACCTCGTGTCCTTTCCGATCGGCGTCTACACCGCGGTGCGCCAGTACAGCATCGGCGATCACGTGATGACCTTCGTCGGCTACATCGGCCTGGCGACGCCGAACTTCCTGCTGGCGCTGATCCTGCTGTTCCTGGCCAAGAAGTACTTCGGCATCTCGATCGGCGGGCTGATGGACGAGCAGTTCATCGGCGAGCCGTGGTCCTGGCCCAAGCTGCGCTCGGTGATCGAGCATCTGATCGTGCCGGTGATCGTCATCGGCACCTCCGGTACCGCCGGGATGATCCGTCGCCTGCGGGCCAACCTGCTTGACGAACTGCAGAAGCAGTATGTCGTCACGGCCCGGGCCAAGGGCATGAAGAACAGCCGGCTGCTGATCAAATATCCGCTGCGCATGGCCCTGAACCCGTTCATCGCCGACATCGGCAACCTCCTGCCGCAGATGATCTCCGGCTCGGCGATCGTCGCCGTGGTGATGAGCCTGCCGACCGCCGGGCCCATGCTGGTCAGCGCGCTGCAGAGCCAGGACCAGTATTTGGCGGGCTCGTTCCTGCTGTTCCTGGCCTTCCTGACGGTTGTCGGCATGTTCATATCGGACATTGCGCTGGCCATCCTCGACCCGCGGATCCGCATCGGCGCGGAGGGCGCGCGATGAGCAGCCGCGAGGACCAGCGCGAGCATTGGGTCTCCAAGGCGCCGTTCGATCCCTATTCGACGGAGCAGCTGAGCCCCGAGCAGGAACGCTTCTACATGGCCTCGCAGTGGCGGCTGATGTGGTGGAAGCTGCGCCGGCATCCACTGGCGGTGGTGTCGATGGTGTTCCTGGCCACGCTCTACGTGAGCATGCTGTGGGTCGAGTGGATCGCTCCCTATCCGCTGCACAAGCGCAACGCCAAGTTCATCTACGCCCCGCCGCAGGCGCTGCACCTGTTCCACGAAGGCGAGTTCATCGGCCCGTTCGTCTACGGTTTCAAGGTGACGCGCGACGTCGAGCGGCTGAAGCGGATCTATACCGAGGACCGCAGCCTGGTCTATCCGGTGCGCTTCTTCTGCCGCGGCGACCGCTACAAGTTCTGGGGCCAGTGGAAGATGGACTTCCACTTCTTCTGCCCCTGGGAGGAGCGGGTCGACGGCCGGCGCATCCGCGGCACCCTGTTCCTGATGGGCACCGACCGGCTGGGCCGCGACATGTTCAGCCGCATCGTCTATGGCGCGCGGATCTCCTTGACCGTGGGCCTGATCGGCATCGCCCTCAGCTTCGTCATCGGCCTCACGCTGGGGGGGCTGGCCGGCTACTACGGCGGCTGGATCGACAACGTGGTGCAACGGCTGATCGAGATGCTGCGCTCGTTTCCCGAGCTGCCGTTGTGGATGGCGCTGTCGGCGGCACTGCCGGTGACCTGGTCGCCGATCGGCGTGTTTTTCGGCATCACGATCATCCTTGCCCTGCTCGACTGGCCGGGGCTGGCGCGGGCGGTGCGCTCGAAACTGCTGGCGCTGCGCGAGGAGGACTTCGCCACCGCGGCCACGTTGATGGGGGCGAGTCCGGCCCGGGTCATCGCCCGTCACCTGCTGCCCAATTTTATGAGCCACATCATCGCCAGCCTGACCCTGTCGATCCCGTCGATGATCCTGGCCGAAACGGCCCTGTCCTTTCTCGGCCTTGGCCTCAGACCGCCGATCACCAGCTGGGGCGTGCTGTTGAACGAGGCGCAGAACATCAACGCCGTGGCCACCTATCCCTGGCTGATCTTCCCGATGCTGCCGGTGGTGCTGGTGGTGCTCGCCTTCAACTTCTTCGGCGACGGCTTGCGCGACGCGGCGGATCCCTACAAGTAGGCCATGGCGCGCGTCCGCCAGCGGATCCTGCGCCTGGCGCTGGTCGTTTGCCTGCTGTTCGCCGGCGCGGCGGTGCAGCGGGTGCATGCCGACGCCGTGTATCTGCAGAGCGGCGACCGCATCACCGGCAGCCTGATCCGCTTCCGCGCCGACCAGCTCGATCTGACCACGGACTATGCCGGCGACGTGCGCGTCGTGCGCAGCGCCATGGCGGCGATCGCCACCGACGACATCGTCACCGTGGTGTTCACGGACCAGTCGAAGGCAACCGGGCGGCTGATCGTCACCTGGCCCAGCCAGATGTTCCTGCTGACCCAGCAGCCCTACAGCTACCGCCCGCTGTCGCTCGATCAGATCGACTCGGTATTCCCGGGCGACGGTGAGGAGGCCGATACGACCGCCGACGTGTTCGTCTGGGAAGGCCGGCTCAACTTCGGCTTCGAGAACAAGACCGGTAACACCAACAAGACCACGATCGACATCGACGGCCGCATCACCGGCCGTTCGGAACAGAACCGCATCACCGCCCGCGGCGAGGCCGACATTGACGATGCCTCCAACGAGCGGGTGACCGAGAAGGCCCAGGGCCAGCTGCGCCACGACCGCTTCCGATCAAAGAAGTTCTTCGAGTACACCAGCGGCTTCGTGGAGTACGACAAGTTCAAGAGCCTGAACCTGCGCTTCCTGGCCGTCACCGGCCCGGGCTACCAGTTCTTCGAGGGCGAGAAGCAGAACCTCGGCGCTACCATCGGCATCGGCTGGCTGTACGAGGACTATGCCGAAGAGCGCGAAACCAGCGCCGTCGCGGGCAACTGGAGCATCGACTACGACCTGTTCATCTACAAGCGGCTGGCCCAGTTCTTCCACTTCCAGCAGGGCTCGCTGAACTTCGACAACACCGAGCAAGTGATCCTATCGACCCGCACCGGCTTCCGCTTTCCGATCCGTCAGAATTTCAACACCACGGTGCAGTTCGACCTGGACTGGGAAGGCTTGCCCGCGCCCGGACGCCAGAGCACCGACACCTCGTTCAAGATCACCATCGGTTACAACTGGTAGACGAGGCCCCGCTACGCCAGCAGCACAGCGAGATCGACCGGGCTGTCCAGGCCTTCGACAGGCCGGGCCGGGCGGACCTCGATCTGCCGCGGCGGCCGGTAGCCCTGGGCCTCGGCCAGTCGCAGGGTCGCAGCCGTGGTCAAGGCACGGCTGTCCTCGGCCTTGTTGGCCTTCTCCAGCTTTGCCGCCAGGTTGACAGGATCGCCGATCACCGTCAGCTCCATGCGGTTGGCATCGCCGACGGCGCCGAACACCACCGGGCCGGCGGCGACGGCGAAGCCGATCTCCAGCGGCGGTTCTTCCTGGCTGCGGCGCTCGGCGTGCCATTCGTCGGCCAGGCGGCCGAGGTCGTCGATCGCCCGCAGGGCGTCGGCCGCGTAGCTCTCCGACGGCAGGGCCGCGCCGAAGGTGGCCATGATGCCGTCGCCGAGGAATTTGTCGATGCTGCCGCCGTTGCCCTGGATGCCCTCGACCATGCGGTGCTGGTAGTCGGCCAGCAGCGCCATCAGCTCGCCCGGCGGCGTCGTCATCGCCAGCGGCGTGAAGCCGCGGATGTCGCAGATCAGCACCGCCGCCTCGCGCAGTTCGCCGCGACCGGGCTGGATCTGCTGTTCCGCCGAGGTGATGCGCTGCTCGATCTCGGGCGCGAAGAAACGCGACAGGTCGCTGTGCGCGGCGCCCTCGACGGTGGCGATCACCAGCAGCCGGCGGGCGCGGACGATGGCCACGGCCAGGATCGCCGTCGACAGCAGAATGGTGATGATCTTGTCGAACTCGGCGCCGATCAGCACCTGCAGCGAGGTCATGTAGGCAACATAGTCGCGGGTCACGCCCATGTCCGCCGCCGTCGAGGTGCTGAGCGCGTAGTACAGTAGTCCGAGCCAGCCCAGCGCCGCCGTCGCCCCGGCGAGCAGCACGTAACCGGCCGAGAAGCGCAGCGCCCGCAGGGCGATGAAGATGAAGACATAGAGCAGCGTCGGCGCCTTCAGGTAGAACGCCGCCGGCTGCATGTACTGCAGGTGAAAGCTCCAGATCAGCCCCATCAGCAGGCCCATGTCGACGACCACCGAGAGCCCGAGCAGCCAGCGCGGCGCCAGGTTGCGGTAGAGCAGGACCAGCCGCAGCACAGAGAAGGCGACGTATAGCCCCAGCGCGACGGGCACCGGCTCGAAGGTCATGTCGGGGTCGAAGGTCTTCGGCGCGACGGCATAGAGCGCGGTCCAGACGCAGCCGACGGCGAGTTGCGCCCAGCCGATCAGCCGTTCGCTGCGGATTTCCTGCTCGGCGATGACCTGCTCGACCCGCTCGGGCATGCGGCTCGCCGACTCCGGGCCGAGGACGAAACTGCGCAGCCGGTCGAACATGGCTCAGGCCTTGCGCAGCCACAGGCTGGCCGGATGGGCGCCGTCGACCTGCGGCAGCCGGGCCAGCACGCCCTGCGCCAGGCGGTCGGACATGCGGCTGGCGACGTAGTGGCTGGCGAACAGCGGCGCGTAGGCGCCCGTGGTCAGCAGCGCGGCCACGCCCTGCTGCTCGTTGTAGCCGCGCCAGGCCCAGCTCGACGGGTAGTCGTCGGGCAGGAAGATGTCGTGGATGTGGACCAGCACACCCGACGGCAGGGAGGGCAGGATCCGGTTCAGCAGATCGTCGACGTCGCTGCCGGGCATGAGGATGTGGCTGGAGTCGATGACCAGCATGTCGCCGGCAGCGAGCGGCGCGAACGGCGCAGTTCCGGCGTCGTGCAGGGTTGCCTGGATCAGCTCGATGTCGAGCCGGTCGACGCCGCGGCGCGGGGCCGGATCGATGGCGACCAGCGTGGTCGAAAGCCCGGCATCGTCGACCGCCCGCTTGAGGAAACGGGTCGAGTGTCCCGAGCCGACCTCGACGATGTGCGCCGGGCGCCGGCTGCGGACCAGGGCATAGGCGGCGGCCGCGTCCAGGGTCGGGAACCAGTCCTGGGTCCAGCGCGGCGCCGGTGCCGGTCCGCCGTCGAGCGCCTCGAGGTCGTCGGCGAGCGCCTCGATCTCGGCCAGGGTGGTGGCGAATGCCGGCTCGGCGGCGGCGAACAGGGCCTCCACCGCCGGGTAACCCGGCACGTCGCCCGGCAGCGGCAGGCTGTCGGCGAAGCGGTAGGGAATGAAGAAGCCCCGCCGGGCCATGCCCAGCACGGTCAGCAGGCCAAGGCGCGCACGGCGTCGGAACATCTTAAGGCCAGTCGGTCGGTGGGGCCGCAGACGGGCGGCTGCGGGCAGGCGGGCTTTGGGCTAGGGCTTGAGCACCATGCCTTCGCGGGCGACCACGGTGCCCGGTCGGCGGCGTTCGGCCGCGGCGGCGATCTCGTCCATGAAAGCGTCATCGTGGTCCGGATCGTGATGGAAGATCACCAATGTCTTGGCGTTGGCGGCATCGCAGACGTCGGCGCCGGCTTCCCAGGTGGAGTGTCCCCAGCCCACGCGGCTGGCGTATTCCTCCTCCGTGAACATGGAATCATAAACCACCAGGTCGGCGTCACGGATCAGATTCACGACATTGTCGTCCAGCTCTCCCGGCACGTGTTCGTGATCGGTGAGGTAGCAGATGGAGTGGCCGTCGAAGTCGATACGATAGCCGGTGGCGCGGTCGGGATGATTGAGCGGCGCCGTGCGCAGGCTGATGCCATCGCCCAGATCCAGCGTCTGCCCGCAGCTGAAGTCGCGGAACTCCACCTTGGCACAGAACACCGCCGGCGGGACCGGGAACAGCGGCGCCATCATCAGCTCGCACAAGACGGTATGGATATCGAGATCCGGCAACAGGTGTCCGGCCCAGACGCGAAACGTGTTTGCCGGATTGAAGAACGGCGAGAAGAACGGAATGCCGCAGACGTGGTCGTAGTGGGTGTGGGTGAGGAACAGGTCGGCGTCGACGGGCGCGCCGCTGGCGCAGATCTTGTTGCCCAGGTAGCGGATGCCGGTGCCGGCATCGAACAGCAGCGTGCGCGGACCGCACTGGATCTCCAGCGACGAGGTGTTGCCGCCGTAGCGCCGGGTGCCGTCGTCCGACGTCGGAATGCTGCCGCGCACCCCCCAGAAGCGCAGGAGGAAGTCCGTCTTGTCGGCCATGTCTGGGTCGCCGCCCCCCAAAGACTGCGGTAGGCAGTGTGCACGAGTTTTGTCGAATGTAAGAGTCATAAAGCTATATATCGAATTGATATATTTATTCAGTTATTATGTTAATATTACATGGCGAAATCGGGGTTGGCGTCAAGATATCGGTTCGGCATAGGCCACGGCCGCCACGCCGGCGACGGAACGAAGGCGGCCAGTGTCCGCGATCGGGCTCCGAGATCGGCGCCGCGGCAGGCTCGTGCGGCGAGCGTCCTCACGCCAGTGTGAGACGTGCGCGTTGCCATCGGGTGAACGGGGGGCGCCGGGCGATAGAGCGGCGCCGGCGGCCGCACCGCTGGCTGTCTGGCGCCCGTCCGCAGCGGGCTTGACTCAGGCCGCCGGCGTGGCCGGCGCCGGGCTCAGGGCACCAGTTTGTAGCCGCCCGGCTCGGTCACCAGGATCTCGGCGTTGGACGGGTCGGCTTCGATCTTCTGTCGCAGCCGGTAGATATGCGTTTCCAGGGTGTGCGTGGTGACCCCGGCGTTGTAGCCCCAGACCTCGTTCAGCAGGATGTCCCGGCTGACCACCTTGTCGCCGGCCCGGTACAGGTACTTCAGGATCGACGTCTCCTTCTCGGTCAGGCGCACCTTCTGCTGGTTGTCGTTGTTCAGCAGGATCTTGGCGCTGGGCCGGAAGGTGTAGGGGCCGATGGCGAAGACCGCGTCCTCGCTCTGTTCGTGCTGGCGCAGGTGCGAGCGGATCCGGGCCAGCAGCACGGCAAACTTGAACGGCTTGGTGACGTAGTCGTTGGCCCCCGACTCCAGGCCGAGGATCGTGTCGGCGTCGCTGTCGGCGGCCGTCAGCATGATGATCGGGCACTTAACGCCGCCCTTGCGCATCATCTTGCAGACCTCGCGCCCGTCCAGGTCGCCCAGGCCGACATCGAGCAGGATCAGGTCGTAGTGCTGGCTCTTGGCCTGCTCGACCGCTTCGGCGCCGTCGCCGCACTGCGCCGTCATGAACTCGTCGTGCAGCTCCAGCTGCTCGGCCAGCGATGCGCGCAGCGGTTCTTCGTCGTCGACCAGCAGGATTTTCTTTGCCGTCATTGCCAACCACCCCCTCAGGCACTCTGGCCCTGAATATGCTGGCCCTAGATATAATCAGTGCCACAAACGCCGCAAGGAAAGGAGCCGATCACGCCCGCTCACAGCGGCGCGAGCGCCGCGCCGGCGATCCCCACCGGATTCCTCGTGATCGCTGCTGGCAACGACCGGGATCACGGTATATTGGAAGACCCATGACGTCCAAGGATGAGACCAGCTTGCGTGCCGTCGGGCGCGCCATGGCCGATTATCGCCGCGGCATGCCCATTGTCCTGCGCGGCGGCGACGGCGCCGCCGTGGCCCTGGCCGCGGAACAGGCGGCCGCGCCCTGGCCGGACCGGCTGACGGCGTGGGGCGGCGGCAACGCCGTGCTTGCCCTCACCGACGCCCGGGCCCGGGCGCTGAACATCCGCCCCAGCGGCCACGACGTCATCCTGCTCGACCTGGAGCCCTGGCTCGACGAGGTGACCTTGCGGGAATTGGCCGACGCGACCACGGACCTGGCCAA
>Ga0056121_1000102_pt1 | contig 41433 bp, 37 predicted proteins | sample WorMetHEROISLAND_FD_83872 | JGI IMG/M metagenome (GOLD analysis project Ga0056121, IMG submission 83872) | Marine gutless worms symbiont microbial communities from Max Planck institute for Marine Microbiology, Germany - Olavius sp. 1 HERON ISLAND ...
AGATGAGGATAATCTTCTTCCCTCCCTTCTCTTGCCCTCGCTAGATCCTCGTTGAACTTCTTTCTAAGGGTGTTTAGGGAGCTTGGAAAGAGCCTAGAAGCATCCAGCCTCCTATCCTGGGCGTTAAAATTGTTTGGTTCCGATATTTGATGGATTGGATTTATGATAGACCTTTCCGGCTCTTCTGTCCATTATTGCATATGAATTCGTAGGGTGACCCTGTCTTTAGACGGCGTGTTGTACGCGCTGATGAAGTCATCAAGATGGCCTTGCGAAGCTGATCGTGTTCATCATAGTGGCAGCGTTTGACGGTGGCCTCCGGTGCGGTTCATCCGTTCGACCTGCCTATTGGTCCATGGATGGTTGACATCGGTGAAGCGGTGCCAAATAGCCATATTCTCGGCATCGCATATCGAACATATGTGCCGCGCTGCTTTAGCCATTGGGTAGCGCGGGAGATAACGGAATTGGATACCATTGTCGGTGAGGATGGTGTGTATCTGGCGCCGCTTCGACAAGGCTGCCTGAGGAAATCGGAAGAGGTTCTTTGGTTTGCTTTTTCAGGCCAATTGCAGGCGAATTTGGAAGTGCGGTCAATGGCAACATATAGATAGAGTTTACGGCAGTTCTTGAGTTCGGCAATATCAATATGAGAATAGCCGATCGGATATTGCTTAAACTTCTTCCTGGAAGGTTTGTTTCCTTCCACATCGGGCAACCTGGCCGTGTCGTCGAAGATAGCGATGAAGAGATGAGCGCGTCAGACGCGGTATGGTTGGCTGTAAGACATAGAGACAATCACCTTAGTGGCAGAAGCGTGTGTCTTCGAAAGGCGACAATCGCCGCTTCCTCCTAAAATCGACAGAAGCGCATGAGCGCGCCTTTTCTGGCCGCACTTGAGGCGCTGGGATGAGCTTGTGGCGATGGGAGGGATTAGGACGGGGATCCGGACGTTCTGAAAATCTCCACCGCCACACTTTTACAGGGATTTAGCGCGCCGGGCTTATCGAGCACAACCCTGCACGCAAGAATTCCCCTTGTATTCAGAAGCAATTTGGCGATGGCATCTGCCAATGATTCAATCAGAGTAAAAGAGGAGGCTCGGATATATTTCACAAGCCTGGCGCAGAGAGCCTCATAATCCACAGTCAGCGCGATATCATCTGCCTCTGCTGCCCTTGTTGTATCGGTGTAGAGGGTGATGTTTAGGATTATATCCTGTGGTTTTTTACGCTCCCGCGAGTGAACCCCGATTACTGCCGGGATCACTAGATTCCTAATATGGATCTTGTCGCCTTGTTCATAGTTCATATATCGGATTTAAGATGCAGCCCGCCGTCCACATGGAGCACCATACCGGTTACAAAGTCTGCCCGGAGCAGATAGATTATGGCATCTGAGACATCTCTGGGCTCCCCCCGTAAGCCAAGGGGATTTGAAGCCCCGGCGGCTCTTGTTGGAATTGAGGATGTGCCGGAATCAAAAGGCAGCTCTGTGGGATCGAAGCGCATCGTCTCTTCCGAGCCTGGCGGGAGTATTTTCCCGGGCGCAACAGCATTTATGCGGAGAACACGCGCCATTCTCAGGGCCAAATCCCGTGTTAGCCCGTGCAGGGCGATTTTCCCCAGATGGTAGGCCGCGTGTCGCGGGTTTGCGGGTATTGAATCCAGGATGTTTACCACAGCCCCCCTTTGCCTTGCTTCCTTCATTCTTCGGTTCATCGCGCGAATCATTATCAGGGGTGACTGGACGTGAATGCCCATTGAACGATTCAAATCCTCGGCGTTCATCGATTCGTAGTCGATTTCCGCATATTCGGAGGCGGAATTGATTAGAATATCTATGCCTCCGGTTTTTTTCTCGATATCGGCAAACCAGGATTCGGTTTTTTCCACCTCAGCGAGATCGTGCTCGCTTAGCCAGGAGTGACAACCCCTGGCGAAGATGTCTTGGCGCAGCATCATGGCCTGCTCCCGTGAATTCCTGTAGTGTATCACAACGTCCGCGCCGCAGTCTGCCAGGGATAATGCTATAAACCTTCCCAGCCGCTTCCCGGCGCCGGTTACAAGGGCTCTCTTGCCAGCTATCTCCATAACAGTGCTCGCTTGTCTTCGGATCTATGCTCTTTGAGAATAGCAAAAAAAGCAAAATAAAAAAACCTCGGCCCTCAAAAAAGACAGGCAGGGCTATAAGCGGCCGGAAAAACTGAAATCCACATGTTTTCTGAGTGTGAATTTTTTGAAAGTAGATATAGACAGCCTTGAGGTTTTTCGTCTAAGATAAGGCCGTGAAAGATGAGATAAGAGAAGTTGATTCCAGTATCCCCCTGGAGGATTTGATTTCCACCGATAGGAACATGTACGAACTTACAAATGCCGCAATCCACCGCGCTAAACAAATTAGCATGACCGGCTCGGAAGCCCTTGAAAAAGCTGGCGGGAGGAGTGTTTCCCTGGCGATTCGGGAAATAGTTACCGGCGAGGTTCAATATAGCATCAAGAAGGATTGACAAGCCAAAGATATCTATCATTTTCGGAGCTACAGGCGTAGGTAAAACGAAGCTGATAGAAGAGTTGTTCGCCGAGCGCCTGAGCGTGGATGTGGAAATAATCAGCGCTGACGCCCTCCAAGTTTACAGGCAGCTGGATATCGGGACGGCGAAGCCGCCAGCCCGACTGCTCGCCCGCATACCCCATCATTTGATAGATGTTTGCGACTACACGAATCCGTTCAGCGTAGGTGATTTCTGTAAGCAGAGCGATAGGATAGTCAAAGAAATTCTGGGAAGGGGAAGGCTGCCTTTAATCACTGGCGGCTGCGCCTATTATCTGAAATCCTGGCTCCTGGGAATGCCAAAAACACCCCCCACGGATATCAGTTTGCGAAGACAAATAGCCGAACGCTGGAAGGGAGAGAGTAACCGCGCCATTCGCGATGAGCTCCATCGTGTAGACCCGATCAGTGCCGATCGGATCGGAACAGGGGATCGTTACCGTCTGCTTCGCGCCCTTGAAGTCTATGAGCAGAGCGGCAAACCCCTATCGTCCTTTCCTATCCCCAGCACGAGACGCGAGGATTATAGAATTCTGCTTATCGGTCTCCGCCGGAAGCGGCGCGAGCTCTACAGGCTTATAGATTTGCGCGTCGATGCGATGCTCCGAGCCAATCTGGAGAATGAAGTTAGGCGGCTGGTGGAAGATGGCGCCCGCGCAAAGCACCCGGGCATGAAGGGTATCGGCTATCGTGAATGGTTCGGCTCTGATGGAAGCATCCTGGCGCCGGATGACGTAAGGGAGCTAATTGCCCGCAACACCCGCCGCTATGCCAAACGCCAGAGCACCTTCTTCGCCTCAATTCCCGGAGTCACCTGGTTCGAGCTCGACGGGGACAGTCCTCCACCCCTCCTAATTGAAGCAGTCCGCCGTTTTCTATGCGCGTCAACGGGCTTCTCACTTGACCAAGTAAACTCCGGTGGGGATAATCCGTACCGGAATCAAACTAGGAGAATCAAATAGTGCCCTGCGGACGCAAACGCAAACGGAAGAAAATTGCCACGCACAAGCGAAAAAAGAAGCTTAGAAAGAACCGACACAAGAATAAATAAGAACGATGCCGGCGGCGCGCAACTCTGCCGCCCTCGCCAGGATAGCCGGATTCCTTCCATCTTGCCGCCAGCCGGGAATGATCCCAGCTGGCGGGAAGCGTGAGCCCTTACTTGGAGGGTATGTCTCCTAACCGGATAGTCGGAAACCGCATGCCATACCGTCTTTTTTAGTATTCCTGAATCTCGTCATGAACGAACTCAAGCTGTATTCCCGCCTGCCTGAAAAGCTCCTCAGATTCAACTCCGGCATGGTATTTTCTTTCGCAGACTACACGGGAGATTCCGCAGCTTATTGTCAGCATCGCGCAAATGCGGCAAGGGGTCATTCGGCAGTAAAGGGTCGCGCCGTCCAGCGCTACTCCCCTCTTTGCGGCTTGACATATTGCATTCTGTTCCGCATGAACCGTACGGACACAGTGCTCCCGCATGACCCCATCACTGTGCATGACGGAGTTGAATAAGTGCCCTATCTCATCGCAGTGAGGCAGTCCCGGGGGTGCGCCCACATAGCCCGAGGCAAGTATCTGCCTATCGCTCACAATAACGCATCCGCTGCGCCCCCTGTCGCAGGAGGCTCTGTTTGATATCGCCCTGGTTACCTGCATAAAATACTCATCCCAACTTGGTCTTGAAAACTTTTCTGTCATTGATCTCCCTACGGCCTTGCTCATGCCAGTTTTTGAACTATCCTACCCTGATTGGATTATGATGCAATGCTTCGTCGAAAACTATCCAAGTTATGCCAAAACCAGCCAAACGAAGGGGAGGAGCGGGGGCGGTGTGTCTTACTCAATCCGGAGTAGGCTGCCGAGAGCGTTGTGCGCCAGAGGTCGGCCAAGCTATTGATGAAGACTGTACGATCAGCATACGAAGGAGGTAGTATCACTGCATGGGAAGAGCCGCGCAAATCTATGATGAGAGCAAGATTCAAACCCTTAGCTCCTTGGAGCATATTCGAATTAGATCCGGAATGTATATTGGGCGGCTAGGGGATGGCTCAAATCCGGAAGACGGTATGTATGTGCTGATCAAGGAAGTGGTGGATAACGCTGTGGACGAATTCATCATGGGTTTTGGTAAGAAGATTCACCTCAAACGCGAGGGCGCCATGATTAAGTGCCGGGATTATGGGCGGGGCATCCCACTTGGAAAACTTGTGGACTGTGTAAGCACCATCAACACAGGGGCCAAATATAACGATGAAGTCTTTGTTTTCTCTGTTGGTTTAAACGGAGTGGGAGCTAAGGCGGTCAATGCCCTTTCGAGTCACTTCCTCATTCGCTCGTATCGGGCGGGCAGGTTTTCTGAGGCCAAGTTCTCAAGAGGCAGGTTGATAAGGGAGAAGAAGGGCGCCTGCAAGGGGCATGAGGATGGCACCTATGTTGAATTTGTTCCGGATGAAGAAATTTTCCATGAGTATGAATTTGTTGATGAGTATATAGAGCAGCGTATGTGGAACTACGCCTACCTGAATAGAAATCTGAAAATCCGCTTCAATGAGATGCAGTTTGAATCGAAGAGGGGATTGCAGGATCTGCTTGAAAAGGAAGTTGGCAGGAATGTTGGGGAGGATATTCTCTATTCACCCTGCCGCCATGTGGGAAAGAGAATTGAGTTTGCATTCACGCATACTTCGGCTTACGGGGAAATGTACTTTCCCTTTGTTAACGGCCAGCTAACGGTGGACGGTGGGACTCATCTGAGCTCCTTTCGCGAAGGGATGCTCAAGGGAGTTAACGAGTTCGCGAAGAAGACTTATTCGGGGTTGGATGTGCGGGAGGGGTTTATCGGAGCAGTTGCCGTAAAGGTGAAGGATCCAATTTTTGAGAGTCAAACCAAGAATAAGCTTGGGAATACCGAAATTCGCTCCTGGATTATCGCTGAGGTTAGGGCGGCGGTGGTTGACTACCTCCATAAGAATCCGCAGTCCGCTAGAGCTATTGAAAATAAGATTCTAAGCAATGAAAAGCTAAGAAAGGAGTTGACGGAGATTAGAAAGGAGGCCAAGGCGGCGGCGAAGAAAATTTCGCTCAACATTCCGAAGTTAAAGGATTGCAAGATTCATCGGGGAAACAAGGGGGGTGAGAAGTCTACGATCTTCATCACCGAGGGTCAGTCGGCTACTGGCTCAATGGTTAGCTGCCGGGATGTCCGTTATCAGGCTGTTTATTCGCTTAAGGGAAAACCATGGAACAGTTACGGCAAGAGGAGGGCGGCGATATACAAGAATGAGGAGTTGTTCAATCTAATGATGGCCCTGGGTATCGAGAATGACATCGAAAACCTTCGCTATCAGCGGATCGTATTGGCAACTGATGCCGATACGGATGGTTTTCACATCAGAAACCTGATTCTCACCTTCTTCCTCAATTATTTTGAGGAGCTTGTGATAGGAGGGCATTTGTATATTTTGGAAACCCCTCTCTTTAGAGTGCGCAACAAGATGAAGACGGAGTACTGCTATTCGGCGTGGGAAAGAGATGAGGCAGTAAAAAGGATTCGGGGCTCGGAGATTACGCGATTCAAGGGCTTGGGAGAAATCAATCCGGGGGATTTTGGCCAGTTCATTGGTGATGATATGAAGCTTGTCCCCGTTGGCATTGATTCTATCAAGAAGGTGCCGGAAACCTTAACCTTTTTCATGGGAAAGAATTCTCCGGCTCGGCGGGAATTCATTATGGAGAATTTAGTGTAGAGCTAAGGAGGGTGGGCGCCCCTTCGCGGCTAATCCTGGTAATCAGAACTTACGGCGAAGGACCCCCCCCTCTCTTTGAGTGCTAATGGCGCTGAATCCTTAGCCGTGGTTTAACCTAGTGGATTTTAGACAAATTCTAAAAAGCGCTTGCTTGGAGATTTTTGATGGCCTATGTTAGGAAACTTTTTAACGAGTATTTTTTGAAGTATGCCTCCTATGTGATTCGGGAGCGCGCAATTCCACACCTTGATGATGGGCTCAAGCCTGTACAGCGGCGAATCCTGCAGTCGCTTTTCGACGTCGATGATGGAAATTTTCACAAGGTGGCAAACGTTGTAGGGCATACGATGCAATATCACCCACATGGAGATGCGTCGATTTATGAGGCGCTTGTGAATTTGGCTAACAAGGAATTATTCATCGATAAGCAGGGTAATTTTGGCAATACTCTAACTGGCGATCCCCCTTCGGCATCTAGGTATATCGAGTGCAGGCTTCTTCAGTTAAGCAAGGAGCTGCTTTTTCGGCCTGAAATAACCGATTTCATCGACTCCTATGATGGGCGGAGAAGGGAGCCGCTTACCCTGCCCGCGAAAATTCCTTTGCCGCTGATTCTGGGAGCCGAGGGTATCGCGGTTGGAATGTCCACTCGAATACTCCCCCACAATTTCATCGAAGTTATCCGGGCGGAGCAGGCCTCTCTTAGAGGGGAGCAATTTGAACTTCACCCGGATATATTCTCGGGCGGCATCATTGATGTAACCGAATACGATGGAGGCAATGGGAAAATTCTAAGCAGGGCCCGCCTGGATTTATCGGATACCAAGCGGATAGTAATCAGGGAGCTGCCCTATGGGGTTACAACCGAGAGCCTGATAGCTTCGATAGAGGCGGCAGCACGTTCAAACAAAATAAGGATTGGCGCTATTACCGATTTTACAACGGAGAGTGTTGAAATCGAAATCAAACTCCCCCGAGGTGTCCACGTTCCCGAGGTGATTGATGGTCTCTATGCCTTTACGGACTGTGAGGTGAGTATTCTGCTGAACATGCTGCTGATTCGCGACGATAAACCGGCCCAGATGACCGTTAGAGAGGTAATCGAGCACCATGCGCAAAGACTCATCACCCTTCTGAAAAGGGAGTTGGAGCTTGAGCGGGAGCAAATCCTGAATAAGATACACTTGAGAACTCTGGAGAAGATTTTTATCGTTGAAAAAATTTATAAGAGAATTGAGCAAATCAAAACAATCAAAGGAATTTCTGCCGCGGTGCACAAGGGATTCGAGACGTTCATGCTGGAGATAGGCAGAGAAGTTACCGATGAGAACGTAGAAAGCCTGCTGAAAATTCCAATTCGACGCATCAGCCAATTTGATGTCCAGAGGATGGAGGATGAAATCCAAGCGCTAAAGGGTAGATTGGGCAGGGTTGAGGGCTATTTGGGCAATCTTGTCGAATATGGGTTGAAATTTCTGGACGGCGTTGTGGAAAAATATGGTGAAAAATTTACGCGCCGAAGTGAAATTGTCAAACTCAAAAGATTTGACATAAAGAGAGTTGCGCAGAAAAACCTCAAGATGCGATACGATCCGAAAACCGGCTATTTGGGATATGAGGTTTCCAGCGGCAGTTTATTACTTAGCGCGTCAGCCTACGATAGGGTTTTGTTTATAAGGAAGGATGGCACCTACACCGCTAGCAGCGTACCGGACAAACTCTTTGTAGGCAAGGGCTTGCTATACGCCGGCCCCGCGGACAGGGAAACCTGTGAATCGACGGTTTTCACCCTGATTTATCGCAAGGATGAATATCCGTATATCAAGCGCTGTCGAATAAGCAGTTTCATCTTGAATCGTAACTACTCACTTGTGCCGGAGTGCGGCGTGATTGTTCGATTAACTACCAGGGAGGATGTTGCAGTTCTTATCGACTTTGTGCGGAAGGGCTCTGTTGGCAACGCCAACCGTTTCCCGATTAGCAACTACCTAATCAAGGGAGTTAAGGCAAGGGGTGTTAGAATACGGGCAAGACGCTTTAAATCTGCACGTTTTGTAAGTCAAAAAAGAGAGATAAGAAGGGCTTAGAGCTCAGCTGTCTTCACTTCAATCTATTTATAATTTTTTTCTGGCGTTCGTTAGCTGCCTATGCTACAGTAAATGCCGCTGCCGCGAGTATCAAAATCGAATTTCCGCGGGAGGCAGGCAGAGTTACCGGGAGAAAAGCCTGCCGCCCGGGGGAGACATTTCATCCTCGCAGGCACAACCTATACTAGAAGCTATTGCTGCCTGTGTCTGCATGGCTGGTTTGGAGGAAGATTTAATGCATTCTTGGAAAAAGGCCTTGTTCTACGGGCTCTTAACCTGGTTAATTCCATTTGCCATTGCTATTCCGTTTTACTCCAAGGGTGGAGCTCTTGTGATAGATATTTTTCTGTTCAAGTCTATCATGATAATCGTTGGAAGCCTTGTTGGTTTACCCCTTATAGTGAGTTATTTCAAGCGGGTGAATAAGGCCTTCCTTAGAGAGGGAATATTGATTGGATCAATCTGGCTGGTGATGAACTGGGTGTTTGATTTCATTTTCTTTGTGCTTGTGACAAAGATGGATATTGGGACTTATTTTGTTCAGGTGGGAATTAGGTACCTCACGATACCCATTTACAGCATTGCAATAGGAGCCCTTCTGAAAAAAAGGCTATCCGACTAGCATACCTGCTTGAGGTGATCCGAGCCCCGTAAATACGGCATCCCTTGGGCGTAAATCCGAGCAGAAAAGCGATTATTCCACCTGTCTCAGGCTCAGAGGCGGCAGGGTTAGGCGCTCCGCTGCTGAGGCCTTATCAGTTGGATTTTTTAAAAAGAGATTCAATTTCCTTGGCGTATATTTCGCTGATTACGTGCCTTTTAATCTCCTGCTTTGCCGATAGCTCCCTGCCAAGCTCAAAGGGCTTGGGTAAGACTGCGCAATTGACTATTTGTTCATAAATTTTGAAGCCATTGGAGGCCGAGATTAGACTTGATATCTCGTGTGATATCAGACTGTGCACCTCATGACTCGTAAAAAGCTCATCATCGCCTGTGTAGAGGATATGGTTTTCCCTGGCCCAGGTTTTCACGTTTTCCGGATCCACTTGAATAAGGGCTCCCAAAAAATGCTTATCTTGGCCCACGACAACGGCGAGGGCGATGTAGGGGCTGTATTTTAGGCGCTCCTCTATCAGTGCCGGCTCCACATTTTCACCACCTAGGAGGACTATGGTATCCTTTGCGCGGCCGACTATCTTATAGTCCCCATCGTAAGTAGCCATCGCCAAATCCCCGGTGTTAAGGAATCCGTCCCTGTCTATCGCCTGAGCCGTAAGATCGTCTCGGTGATAGTAGCCCTTCATAATCTGAGGGCCGCGAGCGTAAAGTATGCCGATTTCGCCAGGTTTCACCTCTTTGCCATCCTCGTCTCTTATTTTTAGCTCCGTTCCCGGAAAGGCCTTGCCAATTGTACCCGGCACGGGACGACTTAGGGATCGAAGGCTGAGTACTGGCGCCGATTCGGTTAAACCGTAGCCTTCCAGCAGCAATATGCCGGCGCTCTGAAAGAATTTATCAACGTGTTTCGGAAGACCCGCGCCGCCTGAAATTCCGGCCACGAAATGGCCTCCAAGCTTGGCCTTGATTTTCCCAAACACGAGAATATCACCGAGGGCCTTGAGGGGCCACAAAAGGATTGCGGGTATTATCCCGATAACAAAGTCCAGCAAGCGGCTTCGTTTTCTAAATCTTGCCATCTGCCCTCGGACCATTTGAACGGATGATTTCCAAACAGCTCCCACCGAGACAAAGAACAGAAAGAGCGCCTTTTTTACGCCTCCTTCTCTATTCACCTTTCGATATATCCCGTCGCGCACCGATTCCCATATCCTTGGGACAGAGGCCATCCAGGTTGGTTTGATTAGCTGCATGTCCGCAAGGAGGATTGAGCCGACTGGCTTTGAATAGCAGATTGCGCTCCTTGAGGCCAGCGCAATATACTGCATTACGCGTTCAAATGAGTGCCAAACAGGCAATACACTGAGCCAGCGGTCACCGGAGCCAACCCCAACTAGCGAGAAGACATGCTGCGCCTGATGCAGGAAATTCCTGTGGGTGAGCATCACACCCTTAGGCTCCCCAGTGGTTCCGGAGGTGTAAATTATAGTTACCAAATCATCGGGGCCGCCCTTGTCAATTTCGGCATCAATTATTGCAAGATCGGCCTTTGATCCGTTTTCCAGGATCTTGGCGTACGTAAATACTTCAAGTCCGGCAACCTTCCTTGCCTCGTAGTGCGGATCGATAACAATAATCTTCTTGAGAGACTTGAGAGATTTCAGCCTGCTTCTCACTTTCTCCAGCTGGCTTTGATTCTCAAGTATTGCCAATTTGCATCCGGAAAAGCCTAGGATGTAGCTAATCTCGTCGGCAGTGGAATCACATCCTCGCGGGACATCGACACCCCCCAGACATTGAATTGCCAGATCGACTACAAACCATTGCTGCCGGTTATCGGAAATCAAACCGATATTGTCGCCGCGTTTTACCCCGAGCCCTTGGAGGCCGGCCGCAAATTTCTTCGCCTGCGTGTACAATTCTTCAGAACTGGTGGGTTTGAAAGTGCCCTTCTCATCCTTATGAAACTGTATGGGATCATTGGGCCAATTGTCAGCCGTTTTTCTAAGTAATGCAGGAATTGTAGTTGTAACGATGGGGTCCTCCTAAAGTAGGTAATAAAACAAGCTATGAGGATAATATCTCATAGCCATTTTTATGATAGCATATCGTGAGGAATCCTGTGAAGGTGTTCCTGAGAAAATAAGATATAATATATTCTGTGAATATGAGTGATTTCCACATACCGCGCATCATGGGAATAATAAATTGCACCCCGGATTCGTTTTTCGCCGGAAGTCGAAGCGAGAGCTCGGAAGCTGCCCTTTCGAGTGGGATATCGATGATCAAAGAAGGGGCCGATATACTTGACATCGGCGGTGAGTCTTCGAGGCCAGGGGCTGCAGAGGTTGATGAAGATGAGCAGATTAAACGAGTGGTTCCGGTTATTAAAGAAATACGTGAGATTTCAAAGATACCCATTTCCATTGATACGAGGAGTGCGCGAGTAGCCGAGAGGGCCCTGGATGCAGGAGCGGACATTATCAACGACATTTCTGCTCTCAGACATGATACGTCTATGGCCGCATTGGCGGCGGAAAGAGAGGCGCCGGTAATTTTGATGCATATGAAAGGCAATCCGGCTACCATGCAGCTGCACCCCCAATATTCTGACACAATTCGGGAAATTAGTGATGAGCTTCTAAGATTCGCCGATCGAGCCATGGGTGCGGGAATCAAGAAGGAGGACATCATCCTGGACCCCGGCATTGGTTTTGGGAAGAGGTTGGAAGACAATCTGGCTCTTATAAGCAAGATAGATCAGTGGAGGCCAAAGGGATTTCTTATCATGGTGGGACTGAGTCGGAAGACCTTTTTGGGTAAGCTGGTCGACTCGGAGAACCAGCGTTCAGCGGACTACTATATGAATCTTAAAGCCTGCGTCGGATTTGGCAAAGCAGAGGCCAGACCCGAGTTTGCCAAGAGTGTCCCGGAGGATCGTTTGATTGCCACGTGCGCCGCAAACACCTGGTGTATTGCAAAGGGAGTAGACATTCTGCGAGTGCATGATGTCCGGGCTGCAAGGCAGATAATAGCTGTTTGGGAGGCTTTTTCTTGGGATTTCTGAAAGACCTTCCAATTGTTAGTGAGTATGTGCTCCCTGCCCTTGATATCGCGCTTCTGGCATTTCTTCTTTTTAAAATGTATGAATTATTGGAGGAAACCCGAGCCATCCAACTGCTGCGGGGGGCGGTAATCCTGGCCCTAATCTACGCCCTGGCCTGGTTTCTTAGGCTTTCCACCCTGCTGTGGATACTGGAGCTGATCGCTCCCGGAATTTTTATTGGCGTTGCAATAGTTTTTCAGCCGGAGCTAAGGAGTATCTTCATTCGGATAGGGCAGAGAGAGCTGTTTAGCGGGAAAACGGGGCAGAAGCCCTTTCGGGTTGAAGCGGTGCTCAATGCGGCTCTGGTGCTTTCGGCCAGTAAACGTGGCGCCCTAGTGGTTTTTGTGCGCAAAGTGGGCTTGAAAAACATTGTTGACACCGGCACGCGAATAAACGCGGAGCTTTCATCTTCCCTGATACTCACCATTTTTGATCATGACGGGCCACTGCACGACGGGGCCATAGTAATTCAGGGAGGGCGTATCTCGGCGGCGGGATGCTTCCTCCCACTCTCCGATCAGCCTGATATCCGCGGCAGCTTCGGCACTAGGCATCGCGCGGCTCTGGGAATCGCCGAGGAAACGGATGCGGTTGTTTTAGCCGTCTCCGAGGAAACCGGAGCCCTTTCGCTAGCCTACGATGGGAATATGTTTTACGACCTGGAAGAGCCGGAGCTTAGGCGCCGTCTCCATGAAATGCTGGGCGTGGGGCTTCCGGAAGCAGTTGAGAGCGGCGTCGTATGAGGTTTGCGCGCCTCTTCCATCGGTGGCCGATCAAGATTGTCTGTGTTGCATTGGCCATAGTTCTTTACACGCTTTTTCGATCCAATACCCTAAAGGAGCGTCAAATCACAGTTCCGCTGCAGGTGTTGACTCCGGAGGGATTTGTGGCGAGCTCCGAATACCCGAATGCTGTCAATGTAGTGCTGCGGGGGAATGAAGACGATTTGAAGGGCATTTTGGAGGAGGATATCGAAGCCTATATAAATCTCACCCTCTATCCGGAGGAGGGCGAATACCAGATTCCTGTTGAACTTGGCAAAAAGGGATCAGCGCTGCAGCCGGAGGCGCTGGAGCTGCGGCCCCGCCCGAGAGTGCTCACTATTTCCATGGAGCCCCGCACGATTCGGAGCCTTGAGATTGAGCCGAAGCTATATGGGGCCCCTTCAATCGGCTATGAGCTCACTCAGTTTTTTGTGTCGCCCTCTTCAGTAACGGCGGTAGGGCCGCGCAGCCAAATGACAGCTCTATCAGCGTTGTCAACAGAGCTCATAGACCTTTCCGGGCGCAGCGAGGATTTTTCAATTACCACGCGGATTCTCTTGCCCTCTGCGCAGATTGATATTCCAGGCGGCCAAATCGTCGAGTTTAAAGGGGTTGTGGATGAATCGGTGATAATTCGAACCTTCGAGAATCGTGAAGTGGTTATTCTTGACCTTCCTGAGAATCTGCGAATTACAAATGATCTGTCTTCAGTTAGCTTAACGGTTCAGGGGAGCCAGCTGCTTGTCGAAGATACACGCACCCAAGACATGTCTTTTTACATCGACGCATCCGCCATCCAAGGCCCGGGCGCCTATAACTTACCGTTAGAAATCGATATTCCTCAAGGGTTGGTCGTGCTGAGAATTCTGCCGCGGGAGCTCACTGTGGTTGTTGCCGGCGAGCAGGGACTCTGAACCGATGGCTGACGATAGAATTACTTACAGGGCAAGGGAGGGCATTTCATGCCCCATCTGCAAAAACAATTTTCGCAGGGAAGAGCTGCTTACCGGTGGTGGAAGGATGAACGCCGGGGAGCTAACCGATGAATTACACAGGATTTACCTCCCGACACAGAAACACGGCCACGTATATCCGCTGATATATCCGGTCTCAGTGTGTCCAAGCTGCTGGTATGCGGCCTACCCGCGGCACTTTAGCGCCCTTAAGAGGGAGGATTACCCCCAGCTTGAATCAAGAATCGAGGAGCGGAAGAAGATTGTTCAGCCATTGTTTCAGGATTTGGATTTTGGCAAGAACAGAAGACTTGAGGAGGGCGTGGCCTCTCACTTCCTGGCGGCGCTCTGCTATGAATACAGAAGTCCTATCACTGCTCCAACATTTCTGCGGGGTCTCTCGTTCCTCCGTGCCGGCTGGCTCGCGATGGATCTCGACAGGCAGAAGGAGGGGAGAAACTATGATTCCATGGCCAGGATATTTTTGAGGAAGGCCGCATTTTTCTACAATGATGCCCTGGAGCTGGGCTTGAGCGGAAAGGAAGACATAGAGGATATTAGCCATCACGGGCCGGATTTGGATAATAATTTTGGGTTTGACGGCGTTTTGTACCTTGTTGGTGTGCTGCAGCTAAAATATGGGCAGCGTGCGGATCGCGGCAGCCGCATATCCGCGCTGAAACGGGCCAGAACGGCGGTTTCCCGCATCGTAGGAATGGGATTATCGACCAAGGCCAAGCCTTCGCCTCTGCTTGATTTGGGCAGGAAGCTGCACAAATCTATCAAGCTTGAGCTGGAAGCCGGTGAAACGTAACATAAGGCTGCTAATCTCGTACGACGGAACGGATTTTGCCGGCTGGCAGAGGCAGAGAGACCGCCGAACCGTCCAGGGGGTTTTGGAGGAGGCGCTTGCTGATCTGCACGAAGCCCCTATCCCATTAGTGGGTGCCGGAAGAACTGATTCTGGCGTGCACGCCACTGGGCAAGTTGGCAATTTCTACAGCCCCAATGAGAGCATCAAGGGTGGGAAATTCAGTGCGGCGATAAATGTGCGCTTACCGAAGGATGTGCGGATTCTTTCAAGCAGGGCTGTTCCCGAAGGTTTCCATTCAAAGCGCGATGCGAAATGCAGACAATACGCGTATTGGATTGCTAATTCGCAGATGGGAGCGGCGCATATGTCTCGCTATGCCTGGTTTTTAAAAAAACTGCCTTCGCTTGTCTCTCTCAATGAGATGGCGCGGGTTATCTGCGGCTCCCATGATTTCACTGCTTTCATGACGAGGGGAGATGGGAGTAAATCCAGGGTTCGTTCTATAAACCATGCGGTGTTTCTTGCCAGAGGGCCGATGCTGGTATTTCAAATTGATGGAAATGCCTTTCTTTGGAAGATGGTGCGCTCTCTTCTCGGTACGATGATTGATTTGGCGCTTCATGGTGGAGGCGGGAAGGAGATGCGGCGGATATTGGGCTCGCGGAATAGAGATGAAGCCGGGCCCACGGCCCCCGCATGTGGGCTTTTCCTCACAAGGGTGCGCTATGAGTAGATTGAGAGCGCAGATTGAGTACAGGCGAATTTTGGATGATGCGATCGATTGGCTTAGGGATGGGTATCGGAGGGAAAGAGTTGAGGAGAGAGACGCTGCGGTAGATTCGGAAATCAGTGCTGCTCCGCGAAGTCTCCGGAAAAATGGACCTGGCGCATCGCAAAATGCCGTTGACATGCGGAGGAGCAGCCCGGGTTTTCGGATTGCCAAACGTCTGAAAACTGCAGAGGATGGGGCGGATTTCACTTCGCGGCATGGGAGAAAACTAGGACGTATTGCCGAGGAAGTTGCGCGCTGTGAGAGGTGCAGTTTATCCCTGATTCGGGAAAACACAGTTCCCGGTGTCGGAGCCGAGAATCCCTTGCTTATGATTGTAACGGCTGCCCCGGTCTTTGGAGCGAAAGAGGCTGATGGGCCCCTTCCCCCATATGAGTCCGAATATCTCGACAAGTGGCTCAAAGCCCTTGATCTGCGGCCTGGTTTGGATACCTTTATCACTCCTGCCGTAAAATGTCGAACTCCGGGGGGGCGGCCGCCCGATGGCAAGGAGTTGGGTGAGTGCTTTCAGTATCTCAAACGGCAATTCACCGAGCTCAACCCTGGGGCGATTTTGGCGCTCGGAGCGGCAGCCTGCGCCGCTCTAACGGGAGATATCTCAGATTTTCCATCGCTTGTCGGAAAACCATGGACCTGGGGTGAAGTGCCCTCCCTGGTTCTTTGGGCGCCTGCCGAGGTGCTTGAAAATCCGACTCGCCTGCGAAAGCCGGTGTGGGAAGCCCTTCAGGGATTAAGGGATGCGTGGAATGCCCTACCTAGAGCTGGCGTTTAATCTTCCTGTCAAGCAGAACTATACCTATGCCTCACCGACTGTTGTTCCCATAGGCTGCAGGGTTAGGGCCGCGCTTGGGCCTAGAGCGCTCTCTGGCTGGGTGGTGGGGCAGTTGGATTCTCCGCCTGATGGTTTGAGCAGGCTTAAGACGATCGAGTCTCAGATTGATACGGAGCCGCTTTTTGATCTTGAGTTTTTGGAATTTGCAGGGTGGCTGTCCAATCTCACAATGTGCTCTCTTGGTGAAACACTCGCTGCCATGCTTCCAGGCGGGAGAAGGGAAAGTCGAGAGCCCGATGGTGATTCCTGCGAAGACGTTATTGAAGCTATACCTGCTTTGAGCTCCGATCAAGGGAGTGCGCTAAGAGACATTGAAGCTGCCGGCAATGACTGGTTTTACCTATACGGCTCGCCTGGCTCGGGGAAGACAGAAGTATTTCTCCGCACCGCCCAGGCTGCCATCAACAGGGGGGACTCGGTTATCTACCTGGTGCCGGAAATTGCCCTGACTCACCATCTTGTGGGCACCTTGAGGAATAGATTTCGGGGAGCAGTTGCGGTGCTGCATTCAGCTCTTTCCCCCTCCAAGCGCCTATCCGAATGGCGGAGAATTCAATCCGGCGCGGCAAGATTTGTTCTTGGGGCGAGAAGCGCTGTATTCGCACCTCTGGAAAGGCTTGGATTGATAATAATAGACGAGGAGCACGATGGGTCATACAAAGAAAACTCGGCGCCGCGGTATCACGCCAGGCAGGTGGCGATGCGCCGTTGTAAGCTGGCTGGCTCTCGTCTGCTTATGGGGAGCGCCACCCCCTCCCTTGAGGCCTGGCGGCTTATAAAGTCAGGCAGATTGAAATCACTCAAGCTTGGTGGAAAACCTGCCGGTGGAGCCACCCCAGTGAGCAGCGTTGTTGATCTTAGAGGGGAGAGGAATGTTTTTTCAGGGCAGCTTATGGATGCCATTTCCCGAGTTTTGGGAGAGGGCAGGCAGGTTTTGCTCTTCCTCAATCGGAGAGGTTTTTCCTTTCAGCTTTCCTGCCGCAGCTGCGGGGAGGGTTTGCTGTGCCGCAATTGCAGTATCCCCCTTGTCTTTCACAAGTCCACTGATACTATGACTTGTCATTACTGCGGTTTTAAAAGAAAGCCAATTCGGATTTGTCCCAGCTGCGGTTCCCTGGAAATGAAATTCACCGGCTTCGGCACGGAAGGGATAGAAGAAGAAATTGGAAGACTCTTCCCGGAAAAAAGGGTGCTGCGCTTGGATAGTGATGTGGCCCGGAGAGGAAGGGCGCTTGAGAAAATCCTGCGGGGTTTCAGGGAGGGTGAAATTGATGTCCTGCTAGGTACGCAGATGATTGCCAAGGGGCTCAATGCCCCTGGTTTGAAACTTGTTGGGGTTCTTTTTGCCGATAGCTCTCTTAATCTACCGGACTTTCGCGCTGCCGAGCGAACCTTTGCGCTGATAGTTCAGGTTTCAGGCAGAACAGGGCGATTTCTGCCGGATGGTGAGGTGATTGTGCAAACCCTTAGGCCCGATGCCGCCGCGATTCGCATGGCCGTTGAGGGGCGCATCGAAGATTTCTATGATCTTGAACTTGGCGTTCGGAAGGCTCTCCATTTTCCCCCGTTTTGCCGCATATTCAGGATCCTGTTCGAGGGGAAGAATGAGCCTAGGGTTCGTGAGACCTCCGAAAGATTTGCGTATGCATTCGGAAAGGCTGCAGGCGGAGACCTCCTAGGGCCCGCCGAATGCGCCATCGCCCGCCTATCAGGCCGATATAGACATCACCTCTTACTGCGGTCCGATAGCTTCGATATAAGCCATGCCGCCCTTGCCTCCGCGCTTTCGAATTTTCCCCGACAAAAAGGAGTGCGGATAAAGGTGGATATTGATCCCTGCAATCTGCTCTAGCGATGATTGGGGCGGGCGCTACTCATCGGCAACATAGTCGTTAATCAATTTGGCAGCCCTGATTGCAGAAATTTGATTTGAGATTGCCAGACGCCCAATCCTTGTGTAGGCGTCGAAGAACCTGAGAATGCGCGGATTTAGGGGAATCGCCACGGCGTTTTCGGGGGCTGCCAAGTCGGCAAGAAGGATCGCATCCTCCAGAACCAGTTTAGCGAGTTCCTCCTGTTCACCGCTAATACAGGTGGGAATTGCAGCGTAGATATATCTGATAATATTCACAGCATCAGCCGGCGGCTCCGCCCTCATGAGGCCCTCGCCAATTTTCACTTCCTGTGAAGATGGGAGGCGCACAGCTCCTGTCACCCGACCATCGGCAGGGTGGCTGGCCATGGGGAAGGCGGATGCAGCCAGATCCTTAGACATGCTAGCTTGGTTTAGGAAGGTGGCGAGCGAATCGGGAAGGCGATTGTACTGGTCGAATAGGTTGGGATCGTCGGCTAGGAGGTAGAGGAGGGCAGATTCAGGATTGTATGCGTCAATGGCTATCCGCTTGTTGGCGTCGTTTGAGGGAACTGAATACCATTGAGAAAACCTTGCCAGGATAGGGGAGGGGGAATCCAGCAGGGAATTCAGGCGAAGCATGTGCAGTTGATCGACAATTACCAGATGGGGCATGCCCTGGGGGGGCGGGTTCTCGAGTCGATTGGTCAGCTTGCCTACATCCCTCCATTTGACTTCCACATCCCTGAGGGTGAGGGCTGCAAGCAGATTGGATTTATATTGCGGAATTTTGATTGAAGACCAGATTTGAACCGGGCTGATTGGCACTCGAACGCCGTGGACACTGATACGCTGTGGGTTTAAGAAGCTATCTGCCCCTACGCGAAGTTCCAGAGATTGATTGTGAAATGTCAGAAGGGCATCATCCCATCCGGTTGAACCTAGGCTTTTTGCGTCCCAGGATACGCTGTTCCGGGCGGATTTTGATTCCAGGTATTCCACGGTTTCGAGGTAGGGGAATAGGGATTGGAGGGGAACGCTCTCCGTGCCAAGATCTGCCAAATCGATGATTGCGTGGGTGAGATTGTTCAGCCTGAGCTCAAGGCTCGCGTTCTGCGCGGCGGATGGGGTGGAGCCTAGCAGGAGGATTAGAAGGAGGATTACCGGAAAGGCCACAACAGCAGAGGCTGGCGCAGTGGATGCCGCATAGCCTCTCTGCTTGCGGATGCTGCCATGAACTGTGTTACACCGCCCGAGCCTCAGAATTCGAGTTGTATCGGCTATGGTATCTGCTGAAGTAATAATTCCACCTCCGTTTTGAGCGCTGTGAGGAATTCTTCGAGTTGTTTGCGAGTGGTGTCTGGCCCGAATGAAATGCGTATCGCCGAATTGATAACCTGCCTTGACAGGGGTAAGCCAGCAAAGAACCTTGAGGTTTTTTTGTCTCTGTTACCATGGCAGGCGGAGCCTGTTGAAACTGCAAAGCCCTTTTTTGCGAGCACCCGCGCCAGCACTTCTCCGGGAATCGGGGGGAAGCCAACGGCGACTATCCCGGGAGTGTAGTTCGCAATGCTCTTTGGCGAATTCACTCGACTTTCAGGCACAATTCTGGCCAGACTGGCCAGGGTGGAGCCGTCGGTTAGCTGAGAAAGCAGCCACGCTCCATTCTCCTTGACACTCTGGGAGGGTTGGCCGTGTTTCCTGAGGGCAGATGCCAGTGCGATGGCTCCCGCCACGTTTTCGGTGCCCGGTCTGACGCCGTGCTCCTGACCTCCCCCGCGAAACAGCGCTTGAAAATTTGAATTTCGATGATAAAGCAACCCTATTCCCCTAGGGCCTCGAAATTTGTGAGCGCTAAAAGAGGCGCTATCAAAGTCTAACGCGCTTAGATTAATCGGAATTTTTCCCACCGCCTGGACAAAATCAGCGTGGAAATGGGTTCTTTTTTTTGAGGATGAGCTTCGAGCCGCGGCAATAAGCTCTGCCAGGGGCTGGATTGCTCCGGTCTCATTATTAACGGCCATTATCGCTATCAGCCGGACATCCGCGTCTTCCTCAAGCGCCGCCGCTAGCTTCCCGGCATCCAGGCGGCCGTCGGGATTTGGCGCTATCTCTTTGAGGTTCCATCCCAGGCTGCTAAGCACGCCTGCCGGCTGAGAAACTGAGGCGTGTTCAATGCCGCTTATGATTATTGAGGCGGGCTCACGGCTGCCAAGAACCGAAAGCAGAGCGATGATGTTCGACTCGGTTCCACTGGAGGTGAAGGCAAGTTGACTGGTGCTGCAGCTCAGCATTTTTGCGCACTCAAATCTCGCTGCCTCAAGGGCCGCCTTGGCGGCCCTGCCAGCGCCGTGAAATGAGGAGGGATTCCCGAAATACTTGGCGCTATCGCGTGTCATCTGCTCCAGGATTTCAAAATCCGGCGGCGCACTAGCTGCCCAGTCCAAGTAGACCATGATTGAAATTTACCGCTGAATGCCATTTATTTAAAGCGCTGATCGATTTTTTGGAGTCGCGAGCGCCAATTGCATGCAAGGGCATTGCGCCACTCGCATTTTGCAAGGATAATCTTCCCTTATAGCGAATATAGCGAATCACATCTTCTCTCGACTTTGAGACTGCATCCATATAAAACCTATGTTTACCTTTCATGTTCAAACCCTTTGGAAAGGGAATTATATACTTGACTAACCATCCGCTATCGGCCAATATGCTCAGGTAATGCAGATTGTTATGAGCAGTGCGTCCGGCGGGCATCACAGTGTAAGGTATCAGCCTGAACGAATTAGCTGAAAAGTTTCTCGACGAATCATCTGCCGTAGCGCTGGCAAGTATGCCCGGGATCAGACGCACCCGAAGAAATCGTGTTCCGGTGCTTGCCTGCCTCGATAATATGGAATTTCTGCGTTCGTTGCCCGCCGGGCATTGCAAGCTGATCGTGACGTCGCCGCCCTACAATCTGGGCAAGGATTACGAGGCCCCGTCACCGCTCGGCGACTATCTGCAAAGGCAGCAGCGCGTGATAGAGGAGTGCGTCCGTGTCCTGCACCCCCAAGGCTCGATCTGCTGGCAGGTCGGAAACTACGTGCAGAACGGCGAGATTGTGCCGCTGGACATTCTTACCTATCAAATTTTCCGACAATGCGGGCTTAAGTTGCGCAACCGGATCATTTGGCATTTCGGGCACGGGCTTCATTGCACCCGGCGCTTATCCGGTCGCTATGAGACGATCAACTGGTGGACGCTGAGCGACGATTACACATGGCATCTTGATCCGATCCGTATCCCGGCGAAATATCCGAATAAGAAGCACTTCAAAGGACCGAACGCTGGCAAGCTGTCCGGCAATCCCAAAGGCAAGAACCCATCGGACGTCTGGGAGTTTCCTAACGTCAAGAACAATCATCCCGAGAAGTCAATTCACCCCTGCCAGTTCCCTGTTGAACTAGTTGAACGACTAGTCATCTCCATGACCGACGAGGGTGACGCGGTACTCGATCCCTACATGGGCGTCGGCTCTGCGATTATTGCTGCGCTGATGCACGGGCGCAACGCGTACGGCTGCGATATCGTACCCGAATATGTTAAGATCGCACATCAACGCGTCGCGGATTGGCAAGCGGGGAAGTTGCGCACCCGCCCGATGGGCAAACCGGTTTACAACCCAGCGCTACCAAACGGCGGCCACTGATGCGGATCAAGGCGAGGTATTCCCATCTCAACGGTGAGGAATACCTCTTGGTCCACCACCGGCCATTGTGGGAAGAACTGCTTGAAGTGGTTGCCGGTGTCGATGCAGCGGCTTGCCGCACCAAGGTTTCACGTGAACGCACTCGAAAGGGACAGCGACTTTATTCTCCACTGGACATGAACGCGTTATTCAAGTGTGGCTTCCAGGCAAGGGGCTGGCAGGAACGGCGAAACACGTTCTGGGTAACGGATGACGAAGACCTGCTGCGCTCAATTCAGGGGCAGAATGAAGCTGAGCAGAAGGCCGCCATCAAGTCGACCGGTCGGAAGCCAATCATGTCTTACAACCAAACCGATTTCGTCAAGGATCGCGTCGCAGTGGAGGTTCAGTTCGGGAAGTATGCGTTTGTCGCCCATGATTTGTTTGTCAAGCATCTGAGTTTTTTCGTTTCGGGTATAATCGACGTGGGTGTTGAAATCTTGCCTACAAAGACCCTGGAATCGCAAATGTCGAGCGGGGTTCCATACTACGAGCGGGATTTGCTCAACGTCATCCGGCAAGGGCGAGGCGTTCCTGCTGTGCCTCTCATATTGCTCGGGGTCGAGTCTTAACTCTTGAAACCCACCTTGTCCCCGGGCGATCCTAGCGCTCGAGGATAAGGTGAAGCTCGCCTTACACCCTGTCGCTCATGCTGTGCAATTGTGCTTTTACTCGATTCATTGGGGTTCAAATCGCCTCCCGCCCCAAGTTTCGGGAGAAATCACAAGAGCTGGCCTGGTGTCACAGGCTAGCTCTCAACATATTGCGTTCATCCCCCCGGGAATCAAGGTTAACAAGGTATATAATTTCCTTCTGAAAACTTCAACACCGATGAGTACTGCCCGCCAAAAAGTCATTTCATGCTGAGAAGTTTTTAGTCATTTTGGCCGAATTGTGATATATTGGCCATCAATTAAAGAAAAACTTCAATAGCTTAGGAATTCAAGTGATAAGCAATAGAATTTTTAAAGGCCTGGTTATCTGCTTCATCGCCGCAACAACAGGGATTAATGCCATTACCATTGAGGAAGCCTTGCCGGGAATACCCAAGGAAGTCATAGACGAGTTACTGGAATCCAGGGAGGTTTTTCGCCTGGACAGGGGGTCTGAAGGATTCAAATTGCTTCCCGATATCCCAATGACGCAGGAACTTATGAAGCGTGCGAACGAAATCCAGCCCGATGTATTAACCGAAGGACTATATATCATTCCTTATTCCGGGAGCATTGATGAGATTGACATCGAAATTTACAACATTGCCCGAAAGGTCAGTTCTCTTTCTGAGGTAACCTATCTATCGGCCAGAAAAAAAAAGGTGATACCTCTTTTTGATGATGTTTATGCAATATCCGATTTGAAAAGGAAGAAGCCAATAGACATTCCCCCGGTTGTTTCCATTCCGGCTTCCGAGAGCCTCCTATTGCACATGAAGGAGGTGAATCTTGGCAAGGGATACTACCAAGTAGATTACATCTGGGATGGGCAGAGCCTGGGTTTTTTCATGAAGAACCTAAGCACCCTGCGTTCGATGGTGAAGATTATTGGTAAGGAGGAAATGCAAATTACCTTGCTTATCTTGCCCAGCGATGAGGGTTTCCTTATTCATGGTTCCTCCGTCATCAATCTCAGTAATTCAAGGCTGGTTTTTGCTATGATGGATCCATATACGAGTTTCTACCGACGCGTTTACGCCATTGTCACTTGGATTTACAACACCATGCACAGCGCCAATCGCATCCCGGACTTTGCCGCACCCCTGGAAATGTAGGTCAAAGCTCCTCTTTAAGGGAATTCGTTATCGATAGCAGGTCAATATCGGGGGGTATTGTCTTTGTGGGGGGTGGAACAGGAATTTCACCCTTTATTTCGTTTCTACATTGGCTAATTTTCCGAATCCGGATATCATGATGTTTTCCGAGGAGCGGATCGCCGAGAAGAGATATCATCTCCGAGAGATTCGATTTTGGAGTGATTTGGAAGACAATTAAACAGCATGTGAGGAATCCCGGTTTTTTTCTATCCGCCCTCAGGGGGATGATAGACAGTTTCAGGAAAGATCCATGTCGGACTGCCGGAAACCCGCATTCGCATTGATCAGTGGGAGTGAGGGTTCGGCATTCGGTGTGAGGAATGTTGGTAAACATTGCTTTCTTTAGTCTGATGGAAGCCCCATATCAATTGCGCGAAATTTTCGAAGAAGGCATCGTCAGTGAGATTGAATTTGAATTCGATCCGGTTTATAAAACGCTAGGAGGGTAGGGAATTGAAGAGAGCCCGTCATTATTGGCTGCTGATAAGGCAGAGTTATCAGGATGCAAGACACGCCGTAATCCATCTTGGATTTCTGGATCTTTTCGCTCATCAGCTTGTAGTCAGCGGTGATCCTGCCGAACCCGAAAATTGGAGGTATGTCCGGCAGTGATATTGAAAAATCTACTCTTCTTTCTGCTTCTAATTACCCCAAATTGCCTGCTTTGGTCGGAAAACGGGCTTGGATTTGGATTCTGCGATGCTCCAGGCAATGAAGCCGAGGTGGAAATATTTGATAGGCTGGGCGCAGACTATGTCCGCATGGGTGTCAGCTGGAGCCTGTTGGAGGGATCTGGCGGTGATTGGGATTTCAGCCGTTACGATCCGCTAATCACCGAGGCTGCAAGGGGTAAGCTTAACATCATCTTGATGCTAAGCTACGATCATCCAAGGATCCGCCAGAGAGGTGATAGGAATCCTCGCATCAGAGCCGAGTACATCCCGGATTTCCTTGCGTACGTAGGCAGGGTATATGAGCGCTGGGGGGATTTAATAGCGGGCTTCGAGATATGGAACGAGCCCAATATGCGTTTGTATTGGGGGGGTGGCGACAGCGAATTCTTCCAATTATGCCGTGAAACAGTTTCGTATCTGAAAACCATTGCCCCTGAAAAACCGGTGGCAGTTGGCTCCGTCATGCTAAATCCATGGGTTAGGGGGAGGAGCTATGTGAGAAAATTGCTTGATGCCGGAATACTCAAGGAGGCTGATGCCCTTTCAATCCACCCCTATGCGTACTGGGCTCCGAGTCAGGCAAGAAGGGTTGCCGGCGTTAGAAAGGATATGGATGAGAGGGGTTACGATTCCAAGGAGCTTTGGATAACCGAGGTGGGATTCCCCACGAAGTCTCTCTATCCCTACAGAGTTACCGTAGAAGCGCTCCCTCTCAAAATAGCCGAGAGTTTAATTCGCCTAAGCGCCGCAGGAGCGGACATAATAACCTGGTATCAGCTGTACACCACAATGAAGGACGAGAAGGATTCCAGGGGTTTCGAGGTTGCTTCCTTCGCCCTTCTTTACAGGGAACCGGATGGGGCTTACATTTTCAAGAATGGTTTGGAAACCTGGGGCCGGGTTGCGAACGCATTGGGGGGGCTGGAATACATCGAGAATTTTGTGACTCTTGAGCCTCCTACGGACAAAACCGTTCATGCATTTTGCTACGGGAACAGCGAGGGAAGGCGGGTGGTCTTCCTTTGGTCGAAGATTGGCATTCAGGAATTGAATCTTTCCAATATCAAGTCGGATATCATGATTCAGAATGTCGTAACCGGTGAATTCGACCCTCAAAACGCAGGAGTTCTGCTTGGAGAAGAGCCTATTATGCTCTCTTACCGCTCGAATTCACCCGAGAGCAAAATAACTATTCGCGGGCATGGCGCAATTAGGGAAATTCGAATTGAGGGGCTCTAAGCGGCGGGTTCTGCTTGTTTCCCCGTATCCATTCTCTCACACGAGCAGGGGCATGGATGTATTGACAGAGTCCTTTGAACGTGAGGGCTGGGATGTGGATCATCTGAACTTTCCACGGGCATTCTATACACCCAAAATACCGCCTCCGACAGGTACCAGGGTTAGATGCCTGCAGCCCTCGATCACATGGCTTCCATATATTGATAGATTTATGTGGTGGATTCCCCACATCCTGTTCGAGATCGTTCGCCTGATCAATATTCGATCATTAGGCCGCATCGCCAACCTCTCCTCGTATGACTATGTTGTGCTTGAGAGCGGCAAGCCCCTCTTGCTGCTGCCCGAAATATCGGGAACCGTGAAAATAATTTACCGTCAATCGGACTCCGTGAATCTCGTCTTAGGCAGAGGGCGCTGGTATCGTGAGCTCGAAAATGCTGCCTTCAGAATTTCATCGCTGATTATTCTGAAGAAGGACATATACAAAGACTATGTCCCGAAGGATTGTCGGAAGCGGACCGTCGTTGTGGAGAACGGAATGGCTCTCCCCGATGAATTACCGGCCGGAAATCCGTTTAGGAGTGGCAGCTTGAACGCCATCTACGTTGGCCTGCATCCCCTGGATATGAGAACTCTCCTACTGCTGCTAAAAAGATTGAGGAATGTCGATTTCCATATAATAGGGCCCTGTTTGAACGCATTTCAGAGATGGATTCTGAGATTCTTCCCCAATTTTCTCTACGCGAAATTTTTACCCAGGGAAACCTACATGCCTATGTTAAAACACTCAAGTGTTGCTGTTTTTCCATTCCTAAGGACGAAGAAGATGAAATGGTATGGCCTAACTTCCAAGTTTTTGCATTCCATGTATTTCAAATTGCCGATAGTCTCCTATGTTACCGGGCTGCCGGGAGAGTTTGAGAAACTCCCTGTCAAGTTTGCGAAAGACAGGAGTGACTTTGTCGACAAAGTCGCGGATTCGCTTATGGAAAAACCGGTTACGTATGCGGTTGATTTTGATTATTATTCCCCTCGGGTGCGAATGAACGAATACCGCAAAGTAGTGCGAAGCTTGCAAGTATCCGGCAGTCGAAGAACTATATGTTAAAAGCTATTCGTCTCCTTAGGCAATTTCACGAATTACCCGAGGAGTATCGTGAAATAGTTTTTTTTTCCGAGGGTGGCAGCTATTGGAATACCATGGCTCCGATAATTGAATCACTGCTTGAGAAAGGCAGGGCGCTTACCTATCTCACTATGGGCAGTAAGGATTTGGGGCTGCGGCAACATTCAGGCAGTGTCGCTAGTTTCTGCCTGGGGCATGGAATAAATCCAATGTGCTTCATGAGCATGCTTAGAGCAAATCTTGTTATTATGACAACGCCTGGGCTTCAAACGCTTACGATAAAGCGCTCTCCTGCCGTCAAGCATTATGTTCACGTGATTCATTCACCCACGGGCGTGTCTTTCTACCGCAAATTCTCCTTCGATCATTTCGATACAGTGATGTGTTCGGGGGAGCATCAGATTGATGAAATCAGAAAACTTGAGAGAATTAGGAATAGCAAACCGAAAAATTTGCTGAAAACAGGACTGCCCTACATGGACATGCTAAGCGCCCAGTTGAAGGGCTCAAGAGGAGATAGCCAGGGGGAAGGGACAAGCATCCTATTGGCTCCCACCTGGGGCCCCAACGGCGCGCTTAGCCGATACCGCATGAGATTGATAGAGGTTCTGGCGAGTACGGGGCTGGATACCATCATCCGTCCTCATCCTCAGCAGTTGAAATCGGAGGTTTCGCTGCTGACTGAGCTGAAATCGGCAAGCGCGGGCATCGACAGTATTAGCTGGGATTTCGAGCCATCGGGCCATGGTAGCATGTTATTTTCGGATATTATGATTTCGGATCTTTCGGGCGTTATCTTCGACTATGCATTCGTGTATGAGAAACCGGTGATTACATTGGATTATGAACTCGATACCAAGGGTTTCGAACATGAGGACCTTGAAGGGGCTGTCTGGGAAAGGGAAATGGCTCAGTCTCTTGGGGCTGTCGTATCGGGTGATAATTTGGATATACTTCCGAAAATAATTGCGGACACCCTATCGCGAAAACATTTGAGAGATGAAATGGGAGAACTGCGGGCAGCATCAATATTCAACTTTGGTAATGCAGGGAGGGTTGCAGCGGAGCAATTGATTGAGCTGCTGTGATGCTTCTTCATAACTGCCTGCTTTCCTAATAATAGCCAATGGAGGTGAGAAATTGCGCATTTTGTATTTCTGTTTTTTTTTCCTGATAATTCCTGCATTGCCCGCCTTTGCCTACCTTGATCCGGGCACCGGAAGCATAATTGTTTCGGCCATCATAGGGGGCGTTGCAGCGGTGGTGTTTGTCTTCAAGGGATGGTTTTTCAAGCTGTTTGGAATGCTGAAGAAGAACAGGAAAATCGAAGACAGGAAAGGGGTCGACAAAGAATAACCGCTGCAGGCATGGGTATCCTTGAACTAATCTTTATCGCGCCCCTTAGGTTCCTTATGAACCTAGTGCTTCAGGGCGCCGTCTCTCTGGTGAACAATGTTGGGGTCAGTGTTATCGCGCTCAGTCTTGTTGTTAATACGGCGCTCCTGCCTCTTTACCGCCTTGCGGAAAAGTGGCAAAACGCCGAAAGGCGCTTGCAGCGTGCCCTTGCGCCGCGGCTGGCGGCGATAAAGGAAGCCTACAAGGGAGAACTGCGCCATAGGAAAACAGCGGAGCTGTATAGAGAGTTCAACTACCATCCGATAAAGAGCCTCCGAATCAGCTTTGGTTTTCTGATACAAATTCCCTTTTTTCTGGCAGCATACACTCTTCTGTCCCATAATCCCATGCTCGAAGGCGTCTCGTTTTTGTTTATGATGAACCTGGCGCTTCCCGATGCCGCTTTCGGGTTTAAGGATTTATCGATTAATCTGCTGCCCCTTATAATGACATTCCTCAATGCTATATCGTCCTTTGTGTACGCGAGGAATTTCGGGATTGGTGAAAAAATCAAGCTCCTTGTGGTTGCGGCAGTGTTCCTGCTTCTGCTTTATAACTCCGCCTCCGGTCTTGTACTGTACTGGACTGCAAGTAACTTCTATTCACTGGTAAAAAACCTCTTGCAAGTCTTTGCCCAGGGAAGGAGCGGCTAATGCAGGCAATGATTCTTGCTGCCGGGATGGGAAGGCGGCTCGGGAAATACACCGAGGATAACACAAAATGCATGGTTCGGGTCGGCGGAGTCACCCTAATAAGCAGGGCGCTGAACAATCTGATCCGGCATAAACCCAGTCGGATTATTCTGGTAGTTGGATACAGGGGTGACAAAGTTAAATCCCATGTTGGTTCTTCATGGAAGGGTGTGAGGATTATCTATGTTGAAAACCCGATTTACGACAAAACCAACAATATCTATTCCCTGTATCTTGCCAGACGCTTATTGCTTGAAGAGGATACCCTGCTCTTGGAAAGTGATTTGATCTTTAGTGACAATGTACTTTCAAGAATAGTCAACGACCCTCGGGATTCCCTAGTTCTAGTGTCGAAATTCCAATCATGGATGAATGGAACGGCAGTTAGAATTGATAAGAATAGGCGCATCAGGGAATTTATATCGGGGGAGAATTTGAACCTTCTTAGGACGGGGAAATATTTCAAAACCGTCAACATATACAAATTTTCCGTAGATTTTTCCAAGAACAGGTATCTGCCCTTTCTTGAGGCCTACATCAAATCCGTAGGCTGCAATGAGTATTATGAACAAGTGCTAAGTGTGATTAACTTCCTTGACAATAGCGAATTGCGCGCATGCGTTCTGGGCGAGAGGGAACTCTGGTACGAAATAGATGACAAGCAGGATTTGGATGAGGCCGAGATGCTGTTCTCAAGCGAAGAAAAGAGATTGGAAAAGATGCAGAATCGCTTCGGCGGATTTTGGCGCTATCCTGGACTAACGGATTTCTGCTACCTTGTGAACCCCTTCTTCCCAAATCCCAGGCTTCTGAAAGAACTTAAGGGTAACTTTGACATACTGCTCTCCAGATATCCATCAGGTATTGATGTCCAAAACCTTTTGGCCTCCGGACTTTTCAATGTTAGCAGGGAGTACATTGTCACGGGGAACGGCGCCGCCGAGTTAATCAATGTTATGATGAGTGAACGCGGCATTATCACTGGATTCGTCATACCGACATTCAACGAGTATTGCCAGCGCATTGAGAAGGGAAGTGCAAGATTCTATGAGCCTGGGAATATGGATTTTGGATACGGCATCAATGAGCTGAAGGAGTTTTCAAGAGGCCTCGACAGACTGGTGTTGATTAATCCGGATAACCCAAGCGGTAATTTTATACAAAAAGATGATATACTGAGGCTGCTTGAGCATCTTTCGGCAGAGGGGATCCAACTGATACTCGATGAATCCTTTGTGGATTTCTCAACTGAGGGTGAGGAGAATACGCTGATAGCGAACGAGATTCTCCAATCCTTTCCTAATCTGGTGGTGATAAAAAGCATAAGCAAGAGCTATGGAATTCCGGGCTTAAGACTGGGAGTGGCGGCGAGTTCCGACACTGCCAATTTAGACAGAATTAAGGGAAGGCTTTCAATATGGAACATCAATTCCCTGGCGGAATTTTTTCTCCAGATAATTGGTAAGTACAAGGACAAGTATGTGAATGCATGCAGAAGGATCGCCGCGGAAAATAAGAGATTCTACGGTGAGCTCTCTGTGATTCCTCAAATCAGACCAATACCGTCGCAGGCAAATTTCATCACCTGTGAAATTGCCGGAAACTTGACAGCCACGGAACTGACAAGCATACTTTTGATTAGGTATGGGATATTTGTCAAAGATCTTACGGGGAAGCCCGGCATCCCGGACATAAGGCAGTATATCAGGCTCGCAGTCAGGAATGAATCGGACAACAACAAACTCATGGCCGCGATGAAGGAGCTTTTCGATTGAGACTGACAATCATTGTCCCCTGCTACAACGAGGAAGAGGTTATAGGGGCGACTCACAGCCGCCTGCTGAAGGTAATAGACGGCGTCAGCTGGGATGGCGAAATACTCTATGTCAATGACGGAAGCGCTGATGGCACGGCATCCATGCTGAGGGAGTTTTCCAGCAGGGATTCAAGGGTTTCTCTTATCTCCTTCTCCCGAAATTTTGGGCAGCAAGCGGCAGTTAGCGCCGGAATACACCGTTGCCAGGGTGACTATGCCGCCATCATTGATGCCGATCTCCAGGATCCCCCCGAGCTTATCCCCGAAATGCTGGCTCTATGCCTCAAAGAGGAAGCGAACATAGTCTATGGCCGCAGGAGGAGCAGGAAGGGGGAAAGTCGATTCAAAAGATGGACGGCCAGCCTCTATTACAGGCTGCTGAATAGGCTTTCGAGCTACCCGATTCCGCTTGACACTGGCGATTTCCGGCTTATCGACAGGAAGGTGATAGAGGCCTTCCGATCCTTGCCGGAAAAAAGAAAGTACGTTCGGGGACTCTTTGCCTGGATGGGATTCAAGCAGATAGAGTTCCTCTATGACAGGGATGCTAGGGCCGCTGGAGAAACGAAGTATTCACTTGTTAAACTGATGCATCTGGGCATTGTTGGTTTGATTGCAAATAGCCGCAGGCCGCTGAGTGTGGCGCTCAGCGTTGGTCTCATAACCGTGATTGCCGCATTAATTCTGACAATTTATGTGCTTACTGCTTATTTTGCCAAGCAAATAACGGTTGTACCCGGCTGGGCCTCCGTAGCCCTGATCATTGTGTTTTTTAGCGGAGTTCAGCTTCTGGTTATAGGAGTTTTAGGGCTTTATCTTGGCAACTTGTTCGATGAGGTAAAAGGGAGACCCGAGTACATCATTTTGGACGATGATGAAGGATGACGATTCACTGGAAACCGCTCGTGCCCACAGCGGCCCTTATCCTCATCGTGTGGAGCGGCGGTATTTCTGGTTATCAATAATAATCATTGGTTTTTGGTATCTTTATTTAAATTTCTGCATTCCGTTTTACGCGGGCGACTATTCGTACTCCATGGTTTTTCATACATCCCGGCGGCTTGAATCGTTGATGGACATAATAACATCGGCGCGGGCTCACTATCGGCATTGGGGAGGCCGATTGACGGCCGTGATCATAAGCCATTTGGCATTATTGGGGAAATGGCAGACAGGAATCTTTCGCGTTCTGAACACCTGTGTGTTTTTGGGACTAAATCTTCTTTTAGTCGATTTCGCTAAGAGTAAACTAGGCGCCGATAATAACTCATTTAGCGCAATTGCAAAAAACCATGGCCTTCACAATGAAAATAGGCAGCCGATTTGGATGCTGTTTCTTCTCAGCTTCTCTTTGTTTTGGCTGTTTGTTCGGACTTTGGGAGAAACAACACTCTGGCTTGTTGGTAGCGTTTTTCATCTCTGGATACTTTTTTTCATACTCCTTTTCCTGAGACTTTCCATAGCGCTGTACGCCAGAAACAGTTTTCCAATCTTGATTTCCCACGTATTGGTGGGTTTTCTTGCCGGCTGTGGATACGAATCCACTTCGCTCACGGGCCTGATAATGTTTCTGATTCTTTTTTTCAAGCGGAGAGAGTTTTCCAGGCGTGCGGCCTGGCAGATACCTGGTTTTTTGGCCTATCTTGCCGGTTATATCTTGTTGATGGCGGCGCCCGGGAATATAGCTAGGGTGGAGTACATAGGCAGGGGAGCATTTTTTCCCATGCTAGTCGATAACATCCCAAGATATATAGGCTTTCACCTCTATTCGTGGGAGTTACTGCTCCTCTTGCTGATATTGATTTTGGCGGCGCTCAGGAAAAGGATACGCATCAATTGGGCAGCCTGGCTTTTCATAGGAGCTGGATTTTTCAATAACGGGCTGATGTTGGCTTCCCCAACATTGCCGCTCAGATCCAGCTTTGCATCATCGGCATTTTTCATATGTGGCATAATTTCATTGCTCTCAAATTCCGAATTAGTCACCAAGCGGTTTTTAGGTAGGATTTTGATCGTTTTCTCAGCTCTATCAATGGGTCTGGCTGTCTCAGATGGAATCTCATATTGGGGAGCTAGAGTGTTGGATAAGGAGCGAAAATCCATCGCCAGAGCGGCGCTGGAAGATGGTGAATCGGTGATGGAATGGCCACTCTCGGAAATGCGGTTTAATCGGCGGGTTTTTGAGCGGGACATTCAAGGCAGTTCGAATTTTTGGACAAATGAGAGAGTTGCACGCTACTACGGTTTTGATGCTGTGCTTGGGAAGGAACCGGGTTTTGAATACTACGATGAGGCCGAACTTTTGTTAAATGTCAATAGGGATTTTGGCGATGTTAGGCTGATCGATATTTCCAGGTATCGTGATTCCAAACGATGCTATCTATATTTCCGACTCAGCGCGAATAGGGGCCTGGATGTCGATTGGGACAGATTGTTTTTTCAGTTCAACTACACACATGACGGAGCGCTGCATCACAAAATCATCGGGTTTGTACCGGATAATAAATACTCCAGGCACCTTTGGACCATGGTAGGCATTGGGGCTCGGCCTTATCGGATTAGCGAGAACAACTACGTATTCGTATACGCAATTCCCAAGAGGCACTCTTCTATCAACAGGATTGAATTCACCATAGAATCGAAGACTGGAATATATCGATGGTCTTAAGGAATAATGGACGATGATGAAGGATGACGATTCAGTGGGAACCGGTCGTACTCACAGCGGCCCTTATCCTCATCGTGTGGAGCGGCGTTATTTCTGGTTATCAATAATAATCATTGGTTTCTGGTATCTTTATTTAAATTTCTGCATTCCGCTTTACGCGGACGACTATTCGTACTCCATAGGTTTTCATACATCCCGGCGGCTTGAATCGTTGATGGACATAATAAAATCGGCGTGGTCTCACTATCGGCATTGGGGAGGCCGATTGACGGCCGTGATCATAAGCCATTTGGCATTATTGGGGAAATGGCAGACAGGTATCTTTCGTGTTCTGAACACCTGTGTGTTTTTGGGGCTAAATCTGCTTTTAGTCGATCTCGCTAAAAGTAAACTAGGCGCCGACAATAACTCATTTAGCGCAATTGCAAAAAACCATGGCCTTCACAATGAAAACAGGCAGCCGATTTGGATGTTGTTTCTTCTCAGCTTCTCTTTGTTTTGGCTGTTTGTTCGAACTTTGGGAGAGACGACACTCTGGCTTGTTGGCAGTGTTACTTATCTCTGGACATTTTTTTTCATACTCCTGTTCTTGAGACTTTCCATAACGCTGTATGCCAGAAACAGTTTTCCAATCTTGATTTCTCACGTGTTTCTGGGTTTTCTTACCGGCTGTGGATTCGAATCCACTTCGCTCACGGGCCTGATAATGTTTCTGATTCTTTTTCTCAAGCGGAGAGAGTTTTCCAGGCGTGCAGCCTGGCTGATACCTGGTTTTTTAGCCTATCTTGCCGGTTATATCTTGTTGGTTTCAGCGCCCGGGAATATAGCTAGGGTGGAATACATAGATAGGGGAGCATTCTTCCTTATGCTAGTCGATAACATCCCGGCATATATAAAACTTCACCTCTATTCGTGGGAGTTACTGCTCCTCTTGCTGATATTGACTTTGGCGGCGCTCAGGAAAAGGATACACATCAATTGGACAACCTGGCTTTTCATAGGAGCTGGATTTTTCAATAACGGGCTGATGTTGGCTTCCCCAACATTGCCGCTCAGATCCAGCTTTGCATCATCGGCATTTTTCATATGCGCTATAATTTCATTACTCTCAAATTTCGAATTAGTCAGCAAGCGGTTTTTAGGCAGGATTTTGATCGTTCTCACAGCTCTATCAATGGGGCTGGCTGTCTCAGATGGAATCTCATATTGGGGAGCTAGAGTGTTGGATAAGGAGCGAAAATCCATTGCCAGCGCGGCGCTGGAAGATGGTGAATCGACGATGGAATGGCCACTCTCGGAAATGCGGTTTAATCGGCGGGTTTTTGAACGGGACATCCAAGGCAGTTCGAGTTATTGGGTAAATACTGCAGTTGCACGCTACTACGGTTTTGATGCTGTGCTTGGGAAGGAACCGGGTTTTGAATACTACGATGAGGCCGAACTTGTGTTAAATGCCAGTAGGGATTTTGATGATGTTAGGCTGGTCGATATTTCCAGGTATCGCGGCTCCAAACGATGCTATCTATACTTCCGACTCAGCGTGAATAGGGGCCTGGATGTCGATTGGGGCAGATTGTTTTTTCAGTTCAACTACACATATGATGGAGCACTGAGACACAAAATAATTGGGATTGTACCGGATAATAAATTCTCCAAGCAGCTTTGGGCCAAGGTAGGCATTAGGGCTCGGCCTTATCGGGTTAGCGAGAATAACTACGTATTCGTATGCGCAATTCCCAGGAGGCACTCTTCTATCAACAGGATTGAATTCAGCATAGAATCAAGGACCGGAATATATCGATGGTCTTAAGAAATAATGGACGATGATGAAGGATGACGATTCACTGGAAACCGCTCGTACTCACAGCGGCCCTTATCCTCATCGCATTGTATATACCTTTTCATAATCGTTACAGGATTGAGCACATAGATGATGCCTGGAGTTTATCCTGGGCCTACGGATACTGGGTTGAGGGCGATGTCTACGATTCCGTGTTCGGATACATTGACGGAGACGGAGGGACCTCGGTCTTTGGAAGAACCTATGCGTTCATATATGGGGCATGGGGGTTGGCAACTTCATGGTCGAGACCGGCCGGATATATGCTCTCTACACTTCTTCTCCTCATCACCGCGGCTTTATGGAGAAAAAATCTCTTAATCCTTGGATATGCCCCTCTGGTTTCCTTGAGTTTTGTGTTGATCATGCTCCTAATGGAGGCGTACTATGGGATGGCGCATCGGCTTCGAAGTGATGCCCTGGTGCTGTTCCTATCCACGCTATCCTTCACATTGTATCTTCAAAAACGGCCGTTTTTTTCGGCGATGATTCTCTGTGCCGCAGTCGAAACTCATCCGTATGGGCTGGTTGGCTTGTTCTATATACTGAGCGCCGTGCTAAGCGGATTCTTAGGAACTGCAAAAAAGAGCCGCCAATATGCTCCAGCCGATGTATTCCGATTTGTTCTTGGCGGCCTTTTAGGATTCGGATATTATATTGCGCTGCACTTCAAATGGATTGAGGGCCTTCTGGAGGTATCGAATCGCATCGGGGGGAATCCAATATTCAAGTACTTCTTCGATCACAGCTATTCCTGGAGGCACTGGCCCGAGCTCCTAATGATAGCTGCAGGCATTTCCGTTTTTATAATCCGCAGAGAATACCGCAATGACATGTTTATTCCCATTTTCATCTGTATGATGCTCTTATTCTCCATTCTTCTGCCTCGAGGGAATCACCATTATATCGTTTTTTTATACCCCCCCTTCATACTGCTACTCCTGTATTTGAGCTCAAAATTGAATTTTCTACCTGTGTTTATTGCTGGTTTTTTACTCTTCCAAGTTCCTCAGTATGCGTGGTTGTTCTGGAGTCAGCGGAATTTTTCTTGGCCCAATTATATTGAGAGGCTGCAGAAAGCCATCCCGAAAGATGGAGATACCATGATTTACGGCCCGTCGAGCGCATGGTTTGCGCTGTATGATAGGAACTATAAGGCCTATGGGTATTTCGGAAGGTCCGAAATCGATAAGGCGCAATTGCCGGAAGAAATGTATGTTATCAAAAATGGTAATATGGGGAAGGAGGGCGGCATATCCGATCTTCAGAGCATTGAGCAATATTACAAAGAACGAAAAACAGAGGAATGGTTTGAGCCGGGGCACTCTAGATATCTCATTGAGTATTGGAAGCTTGAGCAACCTTGAAATGGCGGCAGCAGTTTTTTAAATGTATGTAAGAATTCCCAATAAATTGGAGATATTGGCTGCAATCACGGGCTTGCTAACCTTGATTCCAGTGGTAATACTGGATAAGCATCTATTGGTTCTTAAAACGGCTCTCGCCTTCTTCCTTGAGCTGCTCATAATCTTCTTGGCCCTTACCCAATTAAAACAACGCATAATCGCCAGAAGGCGGGTGTTACTTGCCCTTGTCAGCATCGTATCGCTATCCGCCCATGGTTTCTTGTTCTACAAATACAGCTTATGGCGCTTTGCTTCCGTCAGGTACATAGAGCTGATGTATTTCATCCTAGGCCAGATACCGGTTTTACTGCTGCTTAGTCTCTATGCAGCATCCGATGTCTTTTCCAAACCTTTGAAAAGGTTTTATCGGAAAGGGAGCAGGCGGCTTGATGCCCTTTTTGTATTCGGCATATTGCTTTGCTGCGGGCTTGTCCTTTTTTACTCACCCTTGACAGTTTATGCTTCGGACTTCGAATCCCTGCCCTTTCCCTTTGCTCAGCTTGTCCTCTGGCATCTTCTGCAATACATAGCCCTTGTATTCCTAGCTCTCCTCTTTTATAAGACCAGGTTAGTGGAGATGCGGGGGCTTATTGCTCCTTTGGCTGCGGTTTTAGGTCTTAGCGCCTGGTTGTATACCTATGTTTTGCCGGGGGACTATGGACATCTGGATGTTGTCCTGTTCTCGAAAGCAGAGTCGCTTTTGGGCTTCGATCGTCTATATGGAATTCGTGAGAAACTGCTTCAGATCGCGGAAATAGCGCTTATTCTAATCGCGGGATGCACCCTGTATTGTCTTGCCCGAAGGTTTTCACGTGCCGCGCTTTGGATAGTGCTGACATTGAATTTGATGGTGCTGGGACAGACAGCCGCGAATATAACAGCCGCCCCCGAGCTTTGGCAGGCCAATTCAAAGGCCGCGTTTTTGCCGGAAAATGCACGGGCTGCATATCGACTTTCAAGGAACGGCAATGTCTTGCTTTTCATGATGGATATGTTTACTGGCGGATTTATTCCTGAAATATTTGAGGCATATCCAGAGCTTAAAACCAGCTTCAGGGGATTTGTATGGTATCCAAATACCATATCCTTAGGCACAGCCACATTTGCCGGGCTTCCCGGAATACTGGGTGGGGATGCATTTGCCCCTCACAATGTGAACAGCAATCCCGGAGTTCCAATGAGGGACCGCCTTTCTGAGGCATATGGCGTATATCCAAAGGCCTTCAATGCCGGTGGCTACGAAGTTGTCTATGTAAACCCAGTGTATTCCACCCTTGAAAAAGAGCCGGGTAGGCGAGATGTCACTGTTGTGCATCCCGAATCCTTTGCTGAATACTGGCTTAATACCGATGAAGAAGGTTTGGAATTAAATCTTCATTACTCATCCGGGCAATACGCAATTATCTTTTCGGCTGTTGGGCTGTTTAAGGCATGCCCATTCGTACTTCGGCCATTCATCTACACTGAGGGCAGATGGCTGAATACCAATCGAGGTGAGTTGGGTATGCGCAATACAATAAACCATTTGGCATACCTATCGCTGCTGCGGAAACTAACAACAGTTGACATGGGAAAACCGACATTTAGATTCATTGGCAGTGAGCTCACGCATTCACCGTGGGCCATCGATGAGGAACTAAAGCTGACAACGAAAACAACTGGCGGGCGCCGTTACTTTCCTGAATACAATTTTGAGCTGGTGGATAGGGATGGTCCATATTATGCCTCTGCTCGGGCATTGGTTGAATTGGCCAAATTTTTTGACTGGATGCGTGAAAATGAGGTGTTCAACGCAAGTAAAATCGTTATTGTCTCCGATCATGGATTCTATGGCCCCTCACCGCTATGGCCCAAGCTGCCAGTAATCAGAGCCCGCAATGGTGATGGCGTTGAGGGATCCGCCGCATATCATTCACTGCTGATGGTAAAGGATTTCAACTCTGAGCTTGAGCTTAAGCAGGATGAGCGGCTGATGAGTACGGCGGATACGGCGGCGATAGTGCTTTCATCCCTAGGTGATGCCGAGTGGATTGAAAAAGACTTTACAAGGGGGCCAGCACAGTCTAGAGAGGTTGTCACGACTCTCACTCCCGTTCCGCCTGAGAAGAACAGGAAAGATTCTTACAAGATTGAATATCAGTTTTCGATCTCCAGTGATCCTTCGGAACCGGGGAACTGGCATCAGGATTTTCCCTAGGAGTCTGTCGAATTTACCTGTAAGACATGATGTATTTTAGTGAATCCCTCGGTTTTTTCAAATAAGCTCCTAGAAATTGCAAATGAAGCGCTGTTACTACATCCGGTGTTGCACCTCATTTATATTGTAAGCCAAGGCCGCTAAAGACGGGCATGCCGTTCAACGGCAATCTCACCAATGCGAACCTTTCAGTAGTCGAAAATCCATGTAGTTGATTACCTTCTTACTTGAGAACAAAAACGTTCTTCTAGAACGGGAACCGAAATTAAACCTAAAACTAACAAAGCGCATGCTAAAAATCCAGCAACTCCCGTACTCGAAACAGAAAAACTATTTGCCACCATCGACGATACCCTGAAAAGCAAATAATCTGCTCCCTTCGACCTGTTTCCGTGACTCCTCCAAAGCCCCAAGCGGCTTATCCAGGGCCTTGAGGAGCATCAACTTGCAAAAAGCAAGCACGGCCAAAGGCTCAAAGCCTCAAAAGAGCCCAAAACCGGCAGATAGAACGATCAAACTCTCCCAAACCGCAAGGGCGATATCACGCTGCTATTGATAATCGCGCATTATCAACAAGCAGCGCTCCCAAGACCCTTCCTTATCTAGCCTTATGGCCATGCTCATGGACCCCTGGTAGCTAAGTTTAGCTCCCAAGGGTTAGGCTGTGAGTAGGGCCAGCTTCTAACTGCCAAACACCGGCGCTTAAGCAAATAACCGGGTGGCCTGGCGGGGGGAAGTTGTTCTCGCTCCTCGGAAACAGTGGTTATCAACACCTTAAGATGTTTGGCGAGAGGCTTCCCCTCTCAATTCGCTTTTAGGGAGTGATGCAGCTTTAGCGAATAGTCTCCCCTCATCTTCTAGGATGAAGATTGATGATCTGATGGATACAACCCTAAAAGATCATAAAATGTATCCAAAACCATTTGCTTGCCCAGTATGTCATCTCTTCTGGACCAACCTAGTGAATAAACTATAACATCATCGGAAATAACATCAATCAACAGTCGTATATTCTCATACTTCGGATCGTCGTCTTCAACCCGCAAAGCCGCAAAAATCAATTCCTTCATACTGTCAACAGCTTTATTTCTTATAAGAAGTTTGCCCTCATGATAAATCTTTCTCATTCTTTCTTTTGTCACAGGCATGAAAGTAAGTGTGTCGAAACGCATGAAGTATACAATTACGGTTGTATCCCTATTTTTTAGAATAGTTTCCATAGTTGCAACATCCATATCACCACCCCAAATAGGATTTACTAACACAAGTATAAGAAAATGAAAAAGTATACATTTTTTAATCATTTAATTCCCAACCACTCATTAAGCGTTGCCTCCCAATCGATTTTATCTGAAGTCGAACCCATTGTCCTAGCAAACTCTTGTATATCTTGATAACCATTACGCTGAGGTTCACCCAATTCCACAGCAATCGGATTCTCAGTATTATTGACATTATCGTTCTCAAGATGCATTACATCTGACAAATCTTGTGCTTTTTTGAGCTTACCATCTAAGTCTTGTTCCGCCGACCTTTTCCCCAAAAATGGGGCCAACAAACTCTTAGTGTTCTGGCCTGAAATACAAGTGAGGCCAGGATGAAAACAAAATACTAAAGAAGAGAAAATCGTGTAGATTTTGAACGAGGTCGTAGTTGGCGCCAAGGTCACTGGCGGGCTTAACTACCCTGTTCGAGATGGGAACGGTGTGTGACCTCGGTTTTAATCTCCTAAAGCTCCGCGTCCGCGTGTGCTGCTTGGTTCGTGCTTTGGGCGGGATCTGGCGCGAAAACCTGATTAAGAAGCTTCTTAGGATGTTTCCTGTCGAAGGGTTTACAATATGCGTGAAATGGAAGTAGGCTGTCAGGGACTGTGATACACTCAAGTTAGGAGACAGTGCTTTATGAAACTAATCAGAAGCATTATTTTGGCTCTGGTTTGTCTTTTGGCATCCTGCAAGGGTGCAGCCCCAGCAGCCCTGGCTTGGGTGGTAAGCACCTTTGCCGGCAGCGGCAGGGCGGGTTCTTCGGATGGCACGGCGGCGCGATTTGACGACCCCACCGGCGTGGCCGTGGATTCAAAGGGCAATGTCTATGTGGCAGATTTTCATAACCACCGCATTCGGAAGATTACTCCAGCAGGGGTGGTAAGCACCATTGCTGGCAGCGCGGAAGGTTTTGCGGATGGCACAGCGGCGCGGTTTAACTACCCCACCGGTGTGGCCGTGGATTCAAAAAAAGGCGATGTCCATGTGGCAGATTTTGGCAACCATCGCATTCGAAAGATCACTAAAGCGGGGGAAGTAAGCACCATTGCCGGCAGCACGGAAGGTTTTGCGGATGGCGCATCGGCGCAGTTTGACAACCCCTTCAGCGTGGCCGTGGGTCCAAAGGGCAATGTCTATGTGGCAGATAAAGATAACCACCGCATTCGGAAGATCACTCCAAAGGGGAGTGATAGGTGGGAGGTAGAAACCCTTGCCGGCAGTGCGAAGGGTTCTGAGGATGGCGCTAGCGCATCGGCGCAGTTTGACAACCCCATCGGCGTGGCCGTGGATTCAAAGGGCAATGTCTATGTGGCAGATTATAGCAACCATCGCATTCGGAAGATCACCCCAGAGGAGGGAGACAGGTGGGAGGTAAGCACCATTGCTGGCAGCACGGAAGGTTTTGCGGATGGCGCCGGCGCATCAGCGCAGTTTAACAACCCCGTCGGCGTGGCCGTGGA
>Ga0056121_1000103_pt1 | contig 41405 bp, 33 predicted proteins | sample WorMetHEROISLAND_FD_83872 | JGI IMG/M metagenome (GOLD analysis project Ga0056121, IMG submission 83872) | Marine gutless worms symbiont microbial communities from Max Planck institute for Marine Microbiology, Germany - Olavius sp. 1 HERON ISLAND ...
AATCAGTTCATCACAAGCTTCGTCGACGCCTACAATCGAACCAGGCTCAGATGCCTCGACTACAAGGCGCCAATCGAGCTCCTCAGCAATCCCCCGGGACACAACACTTTCGCCGGGGTTTCATCACCCTGGCCTGAAACGCCGGCGAAAGCCGGCGTCCATGCTTGCGACAAAGCGATACGTCGCGCCCAGGCAGGGCGCGTGGCCATTTCCAGGCAAAGCAAACGTTTTCTTGCCGCCGCCTACATCACCAGCACCGCGGCGCCGCGCAGCCTGCCCTCGCGCAAGTTGGCTAGCGCCTCGTTGGCCCGTTCCAGGGCGAACGGCACGACTTCCGTGCGCACCGGCACCTGCGGCGCCAGGGCGAGGAACTCTTCGCCGTCGCGGCGGGTCAGGTTGGCGACCGAGCGGATGCTGCGCTCGCGCCACAGCCACTCGTAGGGGAAGGCGGGAATGTCGCTCATGTGGATCCCGCCACAGACCACCGTGCCGCCGGGCCGGGTCGCCCTGAGCGCTGCCGGCACCAGGGCGCCCACGGGGGCGAAGATCAGGGCCGCGTCCAGCGGCTCGGGCGGGGCCTCGTCGGAGCCGCCGGCCCAGGCGGCGCCGAGCTCGCGCGCGAAGGCCTGGGCCTCGACGTCGCCGGGCCGGGTGAAGGCGTGGACCTCGCGGCCCTGGTGGCGGGCGACCTGGGCGACGATGTGGGCGGCGGCGCCAAAGCCGTAGATGCCGACGCGGGCGGGATCCCCGGCCAGGCGCAGGGTGCGGTAGCCGATCAGCCCGGCGCACAGCAGCGGCGCCGCCTCGGCGTCGCCATAGGCGCCGGCGATGGCAAAGCAGTAGCGGGCGTCGGCGATGGCGTAGTCGGCATAGCCGCCGTCGATCTGATAGCCGGTAAAGCGGGCCTGCGGGCACAGGTTCTCCTGGCCGCCGCGGCAGTAGCGGCACCGACCGCAGGTCCAGCCGAGCCAGGGCACGCCGACGCGGGTGCCGGGCGGGAAGCGCTCGACGCCCTCGCCGGTCTCGACGACATGGCCGACGATCTCGTGCCCCGGCACCACCGGCAGGCGCGGATCGGGCAGCTCGCCGTCCAGCAGGTGCAAATCGGTGCGGCAGACGGCGCAGGCCGACACCTTCAGCAGGACTTCGCCCGGCCCCGGCTGCGGCCGCGCCCGCCGCTCCAGCCGCAGCGCCTGGTGCGGTGCCGCCAGCACCATGGCCCGGCCTGAGCTCTCGTCTGTCATGGTCCCAGTATAGCGTGGCCGCCCGCCGTGGCGGGGTGCGGCAATTGTGAACCGGATCACAGAGCCTGGCTGGCCGGCATGCCAGCGTATCGGCACCGTCAGTGCGTCGACGGCAGCTTGTACTTGCGCAGCGACCCCGGCGGGATGAGTGCCATGGACGCCGTCGGGGTTGACCGGAGGGACAGCGCATGTCCGGCTTCGCTCAACACCTGAACCTGCTGTGGGCCGATCCGGCGTTCTGGGCCGCAGGCGTGATTGTCGTGCTCTATGCCGTGGTCCGCTTCAACCAGCGGCCGGCCGGACCGGCCGCAATGGTGTTCGCGGACGCCGATCCCATGGTGCCGGCCCGCGCCTTCACCACGGCATTCCGCTACCGCCTGATGCAGGCGGGCTATGCGGCGCTGTTCCTGCTCGCCTACTTCGTCCTGGTCGTCATCGTCAGCGTGCCGTCGCTGAAAGCGGCCCTGGCACCGCTCGCCAGCGAGTTCAATCTCACCTGGTTCCTCAATGCCAAGAGCGACGTGGCGGTTACCGCCTGGGCGGCGACGCTGCTCAGCGTCGTGCTGCCGACCGCGCCGGGGCTGCGCCGCGTCGACGACGACGTGCGCGGACATCTGCAGCGGCTGGCGGCGATCCCGTTCAAGGCGCACGGCCTCAGCCGGCAGATGCGCGATGTCGGCTTCAGCTTCGGCGATGCCCGCCTGCTGCGCCAGCTCAGCCGGGAGCTGGGCAGCGCCTGCGTGATCGACGTCGCCCTGAAGGACCGCGACAGCGCGCTGTACCAATTCGTCCGGCTGAAGTACCTGGAGCTGGAGATCGTCGACCTGGCCGAGCGCAACCCGCGCCTGCATGCCTTTCTCAACGAGCATCGCGACAGCTTCGATGCCGTGTTCGCGCAGGTCGAGGAGACCCGCGCCTACGTGCTGCAGTGCCTGGAAGCCTCCGCCGACGCGCGCCCCGGCGTTGCCGACACGGCGGACGGGCCGTTCGACGAAGAAGTCGCCGACCTGGTGCGCAAGCGCCTCGGCGGCGCCTTCGAGCGGTTGACGCGGTTCCTTGCCTGCGCCGTGCTGCAGGCATCGCGGACCGAGGACACGGCGCGCGACCTGATCGAGCGGCTCGGCTTCGCCGCACCCGATCCGGTCCGCCGCATCGACCCGCTGGTACCGCTGTACGCCTTTCTGGTCGTGGTCGCCGCCACCGCCGCCAGCTCCTTCGTGATCTGGCTGGCGGCCCAGGAGTTCGGTCTGCTCGATCGCTGCCAGGACGGCGACCGGGAGTGCGCCGACGGGCTGTCGCGGATGTTCCTGCTGTTCGTCATCTGGGGCTTTTGGTCCGGGCTGATCCACACCGCCTCGGTGTTCTGCGTCATCGTCGTGAAGTTCAAGCTCGCCGGCCACCAGCGGCTGCCGGCGGCGCTGACGCGGGCCTCGCTGAAGGACCGCCGCGCCGTGTCCTACGTGCTGGTCGGCCTGCTGTCCTGGGCGGTCAGCTCGGGTCTGGCCTATGCCTTCGCCGATGTCCATGTGGCGCGCGACCTGGCACCGGTGACGGTCAGCGTGGACTACGCCACGTTGTGGATCTGGGGGCTGGTCAGCGCCACCACCGGCGTCTGCTTCGCCTGGCGCAGCGACCGGCCGCGGCAGGACCGGCACGGGCCGCTGCGCGACGGCCTGTGGCAAGGTTCGGCGACCGCGCTGATGACGCTGGTCGCCGCCTTCTTCGTGCTGGGCGACGGCGACGGCAATTATGCCGGCGTCCCCGTCGCGGTGTTGTGGCTGATGGCGCCGGTGACGGCGTTCGTGATCGGCTTCCTGCTCGGCGTCATGCTGCCCTCGCGCTATCGGCTGAAGAGCCGCCGGCCGACCAGCCGCGCCGCCGTCATCGGCGCCGGGGTGGCCGGCCTCGCCTGCGCCCAGGCCCTTATGCACCGGGGCTTTCGGGTCACGGTGTTCGAGAAGCAGCTGGGCGCGGGCGGACGTATCGGCGCATGGGAACTGGACGGGCACCTGTTCGATCTCGGCGCGCCCTACTGCACCACCAGCAACGAGGCGTTCGAGAACCGGATCCGCGAGCTGATCAAGGACGGCCAGGCCGCCGAATGGCGCGGCGAGCACGTCACCCTGCGCGGCGGCGGGATCGAACGCACCCCGGACGAGGCCAGGCGTTATGTCGCCCGGCCGACGATGAATGCGATCTCGCGACGGTCCGGCCTGCACATCGGCGTGCAGCTCGACAAGCGCATCGATGGCCTGGTCCGCCAGGCCAACGGCCGCTGGAAGCTGCGCACCAGCGGCGGCGCCTCGGTCGACGAGTATGACGTGGTGATCGCCGCCGTGCCGGGGCCGGAGGCCGCGCGTCTGCTCGAGGGCACGGGGGCGGCGTTTCTCGAGGCCCTGAAGACGGTGCGCATGTTTCCGCGCTGGGTCGTCGCCGCCGCCTTCGACGACCGGCTCGAGCTGCCGTTCGATGCCGCCCACGTCGCCGACAGCCGCATTCTCGCCTGGGCCGCGCGCGACAGCGCGAAACCGGGCCGGCCCGCCGGCGAGCGCTGGATGCTGCATGCCGACGACCGCTGGAACCGGTCCCACGCCGACAGTCCGGCAGAACAGGTCCGCCACGAACTGCTGGCCGAATTCTGGAAGGTCACCGGCCACCGGCCGGTCGCACCGGGGGTGCATCGGGCGGTGCGCTGGACATACGGCGGCATCGAGCGGGCGCTGCATGGCGTGCGCACCTACGATGCCAGGCTGGGCCTGGGGGCCTGCGGCGACTGGTGCATCGGCGGCGCGGTCGAGTATGCCTGGGTCAGCGGCCACCGCCTGGCCGAACAGGTCGACGAGGGCGTCCTGTCACGCTGGTTCGCGCCCCGCCCGGCGCCGTCGAAGGACGACCCCGCGGCGCCGGTCGAAACCGCGCAATCGGCCGATGTCGTGCCGCTTCAGGCGTAGGCCAGGCCGATCAGTTCGCCCACCATCACCGGACGCTCCTCGCCCTCGCGCTCGATCTGCACCTGGGTGATCAGGCGCACGCCGTCGCCGTCGACGTCGTCGGCCGAGAGCAGGGTTTGGCGCATGCGGATGCGCGAGCCGGCCGGCACCATGCCGGTGAAACGGATCTTGTTGGAGCCGTAGTTGATGCCGCGGCTGCGGTGCTTGATGCGCATGATCTGCGGCGCCATGCGCGGCACCAGCGACAGCGTCAGGTAGCCGTGGGCGATGGTGGTGCCGATCGGCAGCTCGCGCTTCGCCCGCTCGACGTCGACGTGAATCCACTGGTGATCGCCGGTGGCGTCGGCGAACTTGTCGATCATCTCCTGGTCGACGGTGACCCACTCGCTGACGCCCAGCTCCTTGCCGACATAGCCCTTCAGGTCCTGTGGCGTCTCCAGCTCAAGCATGCTGCGTTCCTCCCGCTTTTTTGTCTGTGGCGGCCCGCCGCCGCGGGCAGCGGCTCAGGCGGCCTCGAAGGCGCCGAAGTCCCAGTCGCGTCCGGGCGCCGCCTCGAACAGCGACTTGGTGTAGGCGTGCTGCGGATCGGCGAAGACCGAGGCGGCGGGGCCCTGTTCGACCACCTCGCCCTGGCTCATCACCGCGACGGTGTCGCAGATCTGCGCGGCGACGCGCAGGTCGTGGGTGATGAACAGCACGGCCAGGTCGAACTTCAGGCGGATGTCGTCGAGCAGCTCGAGCACCTGCGCCTGCACCGAGACGTCGAGGGCGGAGACCGCCTCGTCGGCGATCAGCAGCTCGGGCTCCATCGCCAGGGCGCGGGCGATGCAGATGCGCTGGCGCTGGCCGCCGGAGAACTGGTGCGGATAGCGGTCGATGGCGTTCGGGTCGAGGTTGACCAGCTCCATCAGCGAACGGCCGCGCTCGACCGCCTCGCGTTTCGACGTGCCGTAGTTCATCGGCCCCTCGATGATCGCGTCGCCGATGGTGCGGCGCGGGTTCAGCGAGCGGTAGGGGTCCTGGAACACGATCTGGATGCGCCGGCGGTGCGGCCTGAGGGCGCGCGTGCCGAGGCGGCCGATCTCGTCGTCGTCGAGGTAGATCTCGCCCTCGGTCGGATCGATCAGCCGGGCGATGCAGCGGGCCACGGTGGTCTTGCCGGAGCCGGATTCGCCGACGATGCCCAGGGTCTGACCCTTGTGCACCTGGATGTTCACGTCGCGGGCCGCGTTGACGACACGGCCCTTCTGGAAGAACGAGCGGTCGGCATAGGTCTTGCCGAGATCGCGGGTGTGCAGCACCACCGGCGCGGCTTCGTGCTGGTCGCGGTGGCGCGGCGTCATGCTCGGCACCGAGGAGATCAGCATGCGGGTATAGGCATGCTCGGGCCGCGAGAGCACCTGGTGGGCTTCGCCGAACTCGACCACCTTGCCCCACTGCATCACCGCCACCCGGTCGGCGATCTCCGCCACCACCCCGAAATCGTGGGTGATGAACAGCACGCCGGTGTCGTGGCTCGACTGCATCTCCTTGATCAACCGAAGGATCTGCGCCTGGGTGGTGACGTCGAGCGCCGTCGTCGGCTCGTCGGCGATCAGCAGCACCGGCTCCAGCACCAGGGCCATGGCGATCATGATGCGCTGGCGCTGGCCGCCGGAGAGCTGGTGGGGATAGCTGTTGATCAGCCGCTCCGGCTCGGGTAGCCGCACCTCGTTCATGACCTTGAGGATTCGCTGGGTACGTTCCGAGGGGCCGAGATCGGTGTGCGTGCGCAGCACCTCGTCGATCTGGCCGCCGCAACTCATCACCGGATTGAGCGCCGTCATTGGCTCCTGGAAGATCATCGACATGCGCGTGCAGCGCAGGTCGCGCAGGCGCTGCTCGCTGGCCTCGAGCAGGTTCTCGCCCTGCAGCAGGATCTTGCCGGCGGTCGGGGTCAGCTGGCCCTTCGGCAGCAGGCCCATGACCGAGTGCGCGGTCACCGACTTGCCGGAGCCCGACTCGCCGACGATGCAGAGGATCTCCCGCTGGCGGACGCTGACGGAGACCTCCTCGACGGCATTGTCGCGGTCGGCGCCCTTCGGCAGCTTGACGGTCAGGCCCTGGATCTCGAGGACCGGGGCGGCGACACCCGCGGCCGTGCTGTCTGCTGCTGCCGTCATGCTCTGCCTACCGTTCTCAGAAGCGCGTCGCCATGCGCGGGTCCAGGGTGTCGCGCAGGCCGTCGCCCAGGATGTTCACCGCCAGCACCGTGAAGGCCAGGAAGATGCCTGGGAACAGCAGCGAATGCGGGTAGACCCGGAACAGGATCCGGCCCTCGGCCATGATGTTGCCCCAGGTCGGGATCTCCGGCGGGATGCCGGCGCCGAGGAAGCTCAGGATCGCCTCGACCAGGATCGCCGAGGCGACGACGAAGGTGCCCTGCACGATCAGCGGGGCGATGGTGTTCGGCAGCACGTGGCGGATCAGGATCAGCGGCAACGGGGTGCCGACGGAGATCGCCGATTCCACGTAGGGCTCCTCGCGGATCGACAGCACGATCGAGCGGACCAGCCGCACCACGCGGGGGATTTCCGGGATGGTGATGGCGACGATCACCGTGCCAAGGCCGCCGCCGGAGATCGACACCAGGGCGATCGCCAGCAGAATCCCGGGGATCGCCATCAGCCCGTCCATCACCCGCATGACAATGCCGTCGAGCCAGCGGATGTAGCCGGACACCAGGCCGAGCAGCAGGCCGACGACAATGCTCAGGGCGGCGACGACGATGCCGACGATGAGCGAGATGCGGGCGCCGTAGATCACCCGGCTGTAGAGGTCACGGCCCAGGGTGTCGGTGCCCATCCAGTAGGTACGGGTGAATTCCGAGCCGTCCGCCCGCGTCATCACCTGCTCGGTGCCGGGCACCTTGTTGCGGAACGACGGGTCGATCTCGGTCGGATCGATGGTGCCGAGGAGCGGCGCCACGATGGCGATCACCACCATGATCGCCATGATCGTGCCGCCGAAGATCACGCTGTGATTGCGCGCGAGCTGGCTCCAGACGCTGCGCTTGCGGGCGGCGGCGGCGGCCGACGCGGCGCCGTCGACGAGGACTTCGTTCTGCGTCTCGCTGGTCGCGCTCAATAGCGGATCCTCGGGTCGAGAATGGTGTAGGCCAGGTCGATCAGCAGGTTGATCAGCACGTAGACGAAGGAGAACACCAGCACCACGGCCTGGATGGTCGGATAGTCGCGGCCGAGCACGGCATCCACCGTGAGCCGGCCGAGACCGGGAATGTTGTAGACGCTCTCGGTCACCACCACGCCGCCGATCAGCAGGGCGATGCCGATGCCGATGATGGTGACGATGGGCACCGCGGCGTTGCGCAGGGCGTGGCGCATCAGCACCACCCGATTGCTCAGGCCCTTGGCGTAGGCGGTGCGGATGTAGTCCTCGCCCAGCACCTCGAGCACGCTGGCGCGGGTGATGCGGGCGATCAGGGCGATGTAGATCACGCTCAGGGTCAAGCCCGGCAGGATCAGCCGATGCAGGAAAGGCCAGAAGCCGTCGGTGATGCTCTTGTAGCCCTGCACCGGGAACCAGCGCAGCTCCACGGCGAAGATGTAAATCAAGAGATAGCCGAGCACGAACACGGGCACCGAGAAGCCCATCACCGAAAAGCCCATGACCAGGCGGTCGATCCAGGAATCGTGCCGGTAGGCCGCCAGCACGCCAAGCGGCACGGCGACGACGATGGTGATGATCAGGGTGACTATGGCCAGCGACAGCGTCGGCTCGACGCGCAGGCCGATCAGCTCCGTCACCTGCTTCTTGAAGTAGAACGACTGCCCCAGGTCGCCCTGCAGCAGTTTGCCGACCCAGACCACGAGCTGCTCGTAGATCGGCTTGTCCAGGCCGAGCTGGATGCGGATGCCTTCGATCTGCTCGTAGGTGGCGTTGTCGCCGGCCAGCACCGCGGCCGGATCGCCCGGGGTCAGGCGCAGCATCAGGAACACGAAGAGCGCCACCATCCCGAGAACCGGGATGGTGGCGAGAAGACGGCGAACGATGAATGCGTACATACCCGCTTGCGTCCTCGACTCTTCGTCAGTTGGTCGTCATGTCGCGGAACACTACTACTTGGAAATGTTCCACTGCAGCAGGAACGGCGCATCCAGCACGCCGGCGACCTGGTCCTTGCGCCAGGCCGACGGGCCGAGCCACTGACCGCCGTGACCGTGGGTCACGACTTCCATGGCGCGGACCTGGATCGCCTCGCCGATCTGCCGCTGCTTCGCCGCGTCGGTTTCGGTGGCGAAGGCCTTGCGCAGCTCCTCCATCTTTTCGTCGCACGGCCAGCCGAACCAGGCCTTGCCGCACTTGGCCGAGAAACCCGCGGCCATGATCGGATTGAGGATGTCGACCGAGCTCCACGAGGTCATGAAGACGTTCCAGCCGCCCTCTGCCGGGGTCTCTTTCTTGGCCCGACGGGAGACCAGGGTCTGCCAGTCCATCGCCTGCAGGTCGACGTTGAAGCCGGCCTTCTTCAGGTGCGCCGCCGCGACCGGGCCCAGGTTGTTGAGCACGTTCACGTCGGTCGACTGCATGACTACGATCGGCGTGCCGTCGTAGCCGCCTTCCTTCAGCAGCTGCGCGGCCAGCTCGTAGTCGGACTTCATGATGATGTCCGCGCCGGCGGCCGTCTCCAGCGGCGTGCCGCACAGGAACATCGCCGGGCATTCCTTGTAGTAGGTCGGGTTGCCGATCACCGCATCAAGGAAGTCCTTCTGGTTGATCGCAGCCAGTGCCGCCCGGCGGATCTTCTGGTTGTTGAACGGCGGGTGCAGGTGATTGAGCCGGAACATGAACTGGTTGCCGAGCGGATTCAGCACCTTGACGGTGACGTTCTCCTCCGGCTCCAGCAGCGGCAGCAGATCGTGCGGCGGCGATTCCATGATGTCGATCTCGCCGGCGATCAGCGCGTTCACCGCGGTCTGATGGTCGGGCATGGAAATCCACTCGACGCGGTCGACCTTGACGACCTTGCCGCCGGCCATCCAGCTGGCGGGCTCGGAGCGCGGCTGGTAGGCGCCGTTCTTGGCGAACACCGCGCGATCACCCGGCTTCCATTCGTCTTCCTTGAAGATGAACGGGCCGGAGCCGACGTACTCCTTTTGATCTGCTCGCCCGACGGCGTCGCCGCCACCCGCGCGGGCATCATGAACGGCACGTTGGAGCTGGGCTTGGACAGGGCCGCCAGCACCAGGCCGTACGGCTCCTTCAGGGTCAGCCGCACGGTGTCCTTGGCCAGCGGCTGCATGTCGGCCGTGAATTCCGTGAGCTGCTGGCCGAAGCTGTCCTTGTCGCCCCAGCGCTTGATCGAGGCGATGATGTCCTCGGCCGTCACTTCGGCGCCGTCATGCCATTTCAGGCCGCCGCGCAGCTTGATCAGGTAGGTCAGCTTGTCGTCGCTGATCGTCACGCTCTCGACCATCTGGTTCTGGACGGCGAGCTTGTCGTCGAGCGCGAACAGCGTGTCGTAGACCATGTAGCCGTAGTTGCGGGACATGTACGCGGTGGTCCAGATCGGATCGACGATCTTCAGGTCCGAATGCATGACCACGCGCAGCGTGTCATCGGCGCTGGCTGTGCCGGAAAGCGGCAAGGCCAGCGCGGTCGCGGCGAGCGCCGCCTTTAGTGTTGTCCTGAGTTTCATCCGCCGCCTCCCTCCTTTTTGTTTGGGGCGTACTGGCAATCCATCCGATATCTGCCAAATCCATGCCACACCGGTAGAACGCCAGAGTTAAGCGAACCGCCATCGGCCGGGTGAGTCAATAGGACCTGGAAGTGCCTTTGCCTTGGGCGCCATGAGCGCGATCTGCCTCAGCTTTGATCAACCCGCGCAAAGCCCGTTTTTTGGCCGTCTAGAGCAGCGAGAGCTGGTCGCCGGCGGCGGGCGGCGGGGCGAAGGCCGCGGTTTTCAGGGCCACGTCCTCGCGGTCGCTGAGGCCGAACCGCCGGCAGGCGACCTGAAAACGGCGCTTGAGCAGCCGGGCGTATGGTCCCGTGCCGACCTGACGCACGCCGAAGCGGGCGTCGTAGTCCTTGCCGCCGCTGGCCTCGCTAATGTGGCGCATGACCCGCCCGGCCCGCTCGGGATAGTGCTCCTCCAGCCACTCGCGCCAGAGCTGCTTGATCTCCAGCGGCAGCCGCAGCAGGACGTAGCCGGTGCCGCTCGCCCCGGCCTGGGCGGCCGCGCGCAGGATGGTCTCCAGCTCCGCGTCGTTCAGGGCCGGGATCACCGGGGCGAACATCACCGCCGCCGGCACCCCTGCCTGGCTGAGGCCGCGGATTGCCTCCAGCCGCCGCTCCGGCGTCGGCGCCCTCGGCTCCATGCGCCGGGCCAGGCCGCGCTCGACCGTGGTCACCGAGACCGCCGCCCGGGCCAGGCCGCGCTTTGCCATCGGCGCCAGGATGTCCAGGTCGCGGAGGATCAGGTTCGACTTGGTGACGATGGTCACCGGGTGATTGAAGGCGGCCAGTACCTCGAGCAGCCGGCGGGTCACCTTGAGCTTGCGTTCCAGCGGTTGGTAGGGATCGGTGTTGGTGCCCATGGCGATCGGCTGGCAGCGGTAGCCCGGGCGCCTGAGCTCACGCTCCAGCAGGGCCGGGGCATCGGGTTTGACGAACAGCCGGCTCTCGAAGTCGAGCCCCGGCGACAGGCCGAGCCAGGCATGGGTGGGTCGGGCAAAGCAATAGGCGCAGCCGTGCTCGCAGCCGCGGTAGGGGTTGATCGAGCGATCGAAGCCGATGTCGGGCGATTGGTTGCGGGTGATGACGCTGCGGCTGGAATCGCGCGTCACCGTCGTCTTCAGCGGTGGCGGCGGCGCATCGAGCGAGCCCCAGCCATCGTCCATGGCGACGCGCTGCTGACGTTCATAGCGTCCGCTGGCGTTGCTGCCGGCGCCGCGGCCGCGGCGTGCCGCCGGGTGCTGTCGGGCGGTGTCATCCTGCATCAGCAGCGACTCTATCGTCGGATGAGAACAAAACAAGAACAATTTGCCGCATGTCCCGTCGTGCCCGCGGCGCACCGTGTTTCGCACTACACTCGCCGCCATGTTGAGCGTGGTGATTCCGACCCTGAATGCGGCGGCGACGCTGACGCCTTGCCTGGCGGCGCTGGCGCCGGCCCGGGAGAGCGGCTTCGTTGCCGAGGTGGTCGTCAGCGACGGCGGCTCGGGCGACGGGACGACGGCGCTGGCAGCCGGCGCTGGCGCCCGGCTGGTCCAGGGGCCGGCCGGGCGCGGCGGCCAACTGCAACGCGGCGCCGTGGCCGCGACCGGCAGCTGGCTCTTGTTCCTGCACGCCGACACGGTGCTGGCGCCGGACTGGCTGTTCGCCGCCGAGGCGTTCGTCGCCGGCGATGCGAACCTGCGTCGGGCCGGCTACTTCCGCTTCGCCCTGGACGACGAGGCTGCTGCGGCGCGGCGCCTGGAGCGCATCGTCGCCTGGCGCTGCCGGCGCCTGGGACTGCCCTACGGCGACCAGGGGCTGTTGCTGTCGCGCCTGTTCTACGGCGAGCGTGGCGGCTTTCGCGCGCTGGCGTTGATGGAAGACGTCGACCTGGTGCGGCGGATCGGCCGCCGGCGCCTCGAGGCCCTGCCGGCCGTCGCGTGCACCTCGGCCCGGCGCTATCGCCACGGCGGCTATTTCCGTCGTCCGGCCCGCAACCTGTGTTGCCTTGCGCTTTACTACCTGGGCCTGCCGCCGGCCATGATCGCGAGGCTGTACCGGTGAGCCGCCGGCCCACCGTGGTGGTGTTCGCCAGGGTGCCGCGCCTGGGCGCGGTGAAGACCCGGCTGGCCCGCGACGTCGGCGCGATCGAGGCCTGGCGGTTCTATCGCGGCACCACCTTCTCCGTGCTCGAACGGCTCGCCGGCCGACGGGAATGGCAGCTGCGGCTCGCGGTCACGCCCGACGCAGGCGTCGCGTGGCAGGGCTGGCCGCGCGGCCTGCGCATCGTGCCGCAGGGCCCCGGCGACCTCGGCCGGCGCATGCGCCGCGCGCTGCGGATGGCCGGTACGGGGCCCGTGGTGCTGGTCGGCAGCGACATCCCGCAGCTCCGCGCGGCGCATATCGGCCGTGCCTTTGCCGCCTTGCGCGGCGCGGAGGTCGTGTTCGGCCCGGCCAACGACGGAGGCTTCTGGCTGGTCGGGGTGCGCCGGCCGGCGCTGGCCGCCGGCCTGTTCGCCGGCGTGCGCTGGTCGACCCCGCACGCGCTGGCCGACAGCCGTGCCGGCCTGCCGGCCGCCTGGCGGGTTGCCCTGGTCGATCGCCTGGTCGATGTCGACACCGCCGCCGACTTGCTGGTCATTGCGGGCTAGACCGGCCGGAGCCGGGTGCCGGCGCTGCGGGTGACGAACAGCAGTTCGCCGGTGGCATGGACGACGGCCCGGTGCCAGGCGTCCTGCGGCACGATCACGGCGCCCCGGTCGCGCAGGGCGACGACCCGTTCGCCGTCGTCGGTTTCCAGGACCATGTCGACCGCACCCGACAGCAGACAGACCAGTTCGTCGCCGTCCGGGCGCATCTCCCAGTGCTGCCAGTCGCTGTCGCCGCGACCGATCATCACCAGGCGACCATGCTGCAACGCCTCGCGTTCGCCAAGGCGTTGCCAGAACCCCGCGTCGACCGCGAGCTGGCGCGCCGCCGGGCCGTCGTCCAACTGAACGTAGCTGCGTGTAAGGTCAAAGGCCTCTGCCTGCTTGCCGTTGGCTTGCATCGATCTATCTCCAACGCCGCGAGGGCAGATGGCAAGGGGGCCAGGGGCAGTACTGCGCCGGTGCCGCCAGGGGGAATAGTAGCTTTGCGCTACCGGCCACGCACAGCGTTGCTCGGATCGCTGCTGTTGTCGTGCCTGTTGCTTGCACTCACGGCGGAGCGGGCGCAGGGGACGTTGTCGCGGCCCGGCGATCGCGTCGTGGCCACCGATACGGTTGCCCTCAACCGCGAACTCGCCCAACTGCGCGTCGCTCTGGAGACCACCGATCCGGCGCAGCAGCCGCGCGCCTGGGGTCAGCTTCAGTGCGACCTCGGCAGTGCTCTGCTGCGTCTCGGCCGGCTGAACCGCGACGCCGAGCTGTTGCGGGCCGCGCTCGATGCGCACCGTGCGGCGGCGGCGGCGTTGCGGGACGATGCCACCGCGGTCGAATGGGCGACGCTGCAGGACGACCTGGCCCGCAGCTACAGTGCCCTCGGCGTCGTCGAAGGCGGCGGCGCGCACTGGCAGGCGGCGATCGCGGCGAACCGGCGCGCACTCGAAGTCTGGACCCGCGAACGCGAGCCGGAGCGCTGGGTCGAGGCGATGGACCGGCTCGCCTTTGCCCTGCACGGGCGCGGCCAGCGCGAAGCGGGCATCGCCAATCTGAGAAGTGCGGTGCAAACCTGGCGGCTGACGCAGCAGGTCTGGACGCGGCAAGGCGATCCCGGGCGTTGGGCGGCGGTGCAGCTGGCGATCGCCAACACGCTGTACCAGATCGGCCAGCGCCGGCCCCACGGCCCGCAGATGGAGCAGGCGGCGGCGGCCTATCGGCAGATCGTCGCCATGCCGGCGGGTGACGAAGGCATCGAGGGCTATCGGCGCACCGCGCACCGGAATCTCAGGGCGGCGGAAGCGCAGATCGCCCGGCGCGATGCGGCGCGCCGGGCGCGGACCTGATCGCCTCAGCGTTCCTGCAGCCGCGGCAGCAGTTCGGCGAAGTTGCAGGGCTTGTGGCGGATGTCGAGCTGGTCGGCGAGAATATGGTCCCAGGCGTCGCGGCAGGCGCCCGGCGAGCCCGGCAGGGCGAACAGATAGGTGTTGGCGGCGACCCCTGCGGTGGCCCGCGACTGGATCGTCGAGGTGCCGATGATCTTGTAGCTGATCATCCGGAACAGCTCGCCGAACCCGGGGATCTCCTTCTCGCAGACCCGGGCAAAGGCTTCCGGGGTGACGTCGCGGCCGGTGACGCCGGTACCGCCCGTCGCCAGGACGACCTCGACCTCCGGGTGGTCGATCCATTGCCCGAGCTGTGCCGTGATCGCCGCGACCTCGTCTTTGACGATGGTGCGGTCGGCAAGGTTGTGGCCGGCGGCGGTCAGCCGTTCAACCAGGATGTTGCCCGAGCGGTCGTCTTCGGCGCTGCGGGTGTCGGAAACGGTGAGGACGGCGATGTTGAGCGGCTTGAACTCGGGGGTGGCGTCAGCGCTGGTCATTTTCGACGAGCCGGAGTGAGGGACGATCCAGGGCAAGATAGACCGGCACATGTCCCGTGGCCACTGCGTCCAGCGACGGCGTGTCCTGGTTCAGGCGCTCGCGATAGATCCAGAAGTTGGTCAGCACCCGCTCGACGAAGATCCGCGTCTCGCGCGAGGGAATGCTCTCGATGAACATCAGCGGATCGCCCTCGTAGCTGATCCGCTTGAGCCAGCGGCTGAGGTTGCCCGGCCCGGCGTTGTAGGCGATCGTCAGCTTGAACAGGTCGCCGTTGATCTGCTCGTTGTCGAGCAGGTACGTCAGGTACTGCTGACCGAGCTCCAGGTTGAACTCCGGGTCGTACAGCCGCGACGAGTTGCGCCGCAGGCTGCGGTCGTTGGCCATGTAGCTGGCCGTGCGCGGCATCAGCTGCATCAGGCCGCGCGCGCCCATCGAGCTCTTGGCCCGGGTGTTGAAGCCGGACTCCTGTCGCATGAAGGCGAAGATCAAGGCCTGATCGACCTCGAAGCCGGTGCTCGGCTGCCACGGCGGCAGCGGGAACAGGGCCTGGTCGAACGGCCGGTCGTTGTCGCCGCGGATCCCGCGGGCGAGGCGCAGTTGCATGGCCGGCAGCTCCAGGCGATGCGCCAGCGCCAGCAACGGCTGCCCGATCGTCGCGTCGGCAGTCAGGTACACAAGCCGCAGTTCCTGCTCGGCCTGGCGGAAGCCATCGGCCTGCACCAGGGCGACGGCACGCTGCACGGCAGGGATCTCGAGCAGTTCGGCATAGCCGGCCGGCTGCAGCGGCGGCGGGCGCCAGTCGAAATCGAGCTCGGTGCCGAGCTGACGGGCCGAGATCAGACCGTAGAAGGTCCGCGGATGGGCGGCGGCGCGCTTCAGCAGGCCGTTCACCGCCGCCGGCCGGCCGGTCACGAGATAGGCGCGGGCGGCCCAGAAGGCGCCGGCAGCCGCGTTCCACGGCGACGCCACCGGGGAATCGGCCAGGGCGTCGAAATGCCTGCGGGCGGCCAGGTGGGCGCCCATGCGCTAGGCCGCCAGGCCGGCGATCCAGTCGGCGTGCGAGACATGGGCGCGGGACCGCTCTGCGGCGGCGGCGGCAAGCTCATAGGCGCGTTCGCTGTTGCCATAGTAGAACCAGGCGGCGGCGATCTTGGCCCGCAGCTCGTCCTGCTCGACCGGGTCGAGCAGGCGCTGCACCGAAGGGCTGTTGAGGTACTTCTCCGATACGGTGATGCGGTCGTTGCGCAGGTTGTTGCGGATCTGCCGCTGCGCCCGCCGCACCTCGCGCCAGGTTGCCCGGCTGCGTTTGCGCTCGGAGCGGTAGACCGCGACCGCGCGCATGTCGGCGTAGGCGTAAGACGACTTCGGCAGGCGCGGTCGCCGCGGGCTCTTGTAGCCGCTGGGCTGGCGCTTCAAGGCCAGACGGTAGACCCGGTACGCGCCCGGATGATCGGCGTAGGCGTCGAGCCAGGTCTTCAGCTCGACATACTTGGAGCGATAGCCGGTGGGGTGCATGTAGCGCTGGAACAGCACGTGGCCCATCAGCAGCCGGTTCTCGAGCTGCACGATCTCCCGGTCCGCGGCCCGCCACTGGGCCTCGTGCTGCAGCGCGAAGATGCGGCTGTAGCGGTCCGCGTCGGCCGAGTTCAGGACCGCCGGCGAGGCCAGGGTGGCGCTGGTGACGATGCCGTTCAGGCTCGCACCGGTTGTCGCGACGTCGCGCTTGGCACCACCGGCGGGGGCCTGACGCTCTTCCGCCGCGACGGGTGCGAACGCCGCCGGCCCGGCAACGCCAACCGCTACCGCGGCGGCCAGCGCCACGGTCCGGAATCGTTGCTTGGCTATCGGGCGACGATTAATCATGGTCCCTGTTAATAGCTCATTAGGGAAATTGCGGCAAGATTGTGGCGAAGTGGCAAGACTAGATGTTGTAGTCGTTTACCAATTGTTAACCATACAAAGTGCCGAAAAGTTAGTTAACACGATCAGTTGTCGACTTTGTCTCGGAAAACGGGTGCTCGGTCGCGCCACGACTTAAACGCAACTATAGTCATTTCTTCCTATGCGCCGAATTGGTCCCGTTTGGACCATTGCGGGTCGTTACGACATCCGGGCCTTGATCGCCAGCAGATCCCGCCAGGCCTCGCGCTTCAGCGCCGGCTGACGCAGCAGATAGGCCGGGTGAAAGATCGCCATGGCCGGGATCTGGTGCGTCGACGCCGCGTAGTCGAACCATCGCCCGCGCATCCGGGTGATGCCTTCGCTCCGGTTCAACAGGGCCGCCGCCGAGGTGCCGCCGACGAAGACCAGCAGGTCCGGGTCTACCAGTTCGATATGGCGGCGGATGAACGGCAGGCACATGGTCGTTTCCGCCGGCGTCGGCTTGCGGTTGCCGGGCGGACGCCAGGGCAGCACGTTGGTGATGTAGGCGGAGGTCCGGTCGAGGCCGATCGATGCCAGCATCCGGTCGAGCAACTGGCCGGAGACACCGACGAAGGGCAGGCCCTGTCGGTCTTCGTCCGCGCCGGGCGCTTCGCCGATCAACATGATCGAGGCCTGCGGATTGCCGTCGCCGAACACCAGGTTCTTGGCGGTCGCCTTCAGCGGGCACAGCTCGAATCCGGCCAGCGCGTCGCGCAGCGCCGCAAGCGTCGGGGCCGCGCCCGCCAGGTCGCGGGCGGCGGCTTCTGCGCTGTCGACGTTCTCCGCCAGCCGCCGGGGCTGCGCGGACGCAGCCGGCCGCGGTGGCGCCGGCGGCGGGGTCGAGGCCGTGGCGGTCGGCGCCCTGGTCGCATCAGCCGCCGGCATCACGGCCGCCTCGGCGACGGATTGCAGACGGTTCACCGGCGTCTCGCCCAGCGCCTCGTCCACGCCGGCTTCGAGATAGAAGCGCAGGATCGCTTGTGCCTGTTCCCGGTCCATGCTCGGCGGCAGTCTAGCATGGCGGTCGCCGGCATTGACCGTCCAACTGGAAGAACGGCATAACGGCAACCATTGTTACTCGCGTAATCGGAAGTATGTCTCCGCCAGAGCATGGCGGCGACGCGCGGCGCGCGACAAGAAGGGTGTGGGCATGGAACGCGAATCGATGGAGGTGGATGTCCTGGTGGTGGGCGGTGGACCGGCAGGTCTGGCCGCGGCGATCCGCCTCATGCAGCTGGCCGAAGCGAACGGTCGCGAGCTTTCCGTGTGCGTGCTGGAGAAGGGCTCGGAGATCGGCGCGCACATCCTGTCCGGCGCGGTGATGGAACCGAACGCCCTGACCGAGCTGTTTCCCGACTGGCAGGAGCGCGGCGCGCCCATGAACACCCCGGTCACGGCCGAGAAGTTCATGTTCCTGACGGCGCACAACGATATCTCCCTGCCCGGCTTCATGCTGCCGAAAGCGACTCACAACAAGGGCAACTACATCATCTCGCTGGGCAACCTCTGTCGCTGGCTGGGCGAGCAGGCCGAGGCCATGGGGGTTCAGGTGTTCCCGGGCTTTGCCGCTTCCGAACTGCTGTTCCATGACGACGGCCGGCTGAAGGGTGTGGTCACCGGCGTCATGGGCATCGGCCGCGACGGCGAGCACAAGGGTGCTTACGAGCCCGGCATGGAGCTGCATGCAACCTACACGCTGCTGGCGGAAGGCTGTCGCGGCCATCTGTCGAAGCAACTGATTGCCCGGTTCGATCTCGACAAGGACGCGGATCCGCAGACCTACGGCATCGGCCTGAAGGAGCTGTGGGAAGTGCCGGACGAGGTTCACCAGGAAGGCCTCGTGGTGCATACCGCCGGCTGGCCGATGGACAGCAAGACCTACGGCGGCTCGTTCCTCTACCACCTGGAGAACAACCAGATCGCGATCGGCTTCGTTGTCGGTCTCGACTACGAGAATCCGTACCTCTCGCCGTTCGACGAGTTCCAGCGCTACAAGACCCATCCGGCGATCAGCTGCTATCTGGAAGGCGGCAAGCGCATCGCCTACGGCGCCCGCGCCCTCAACGAGGGCGGCCTGCAGTCGCTGCCCGAGCTGGTGTTTCCGGGGGGCGCGCTGGTCGGCTGTGCCGCCGGGTTCCTGAACGTGCCGAAGATCAAGGGCAGCCACAACGCCATCAAGACGGGCATGCTGGCGGCAGAAGCGGCGTTCGACGCGATCGCCGGCGCGGACGGTGAAGCGCCGGCGTTGCTGTCGGTATTTCCCGGCATGGTCAAGGACTCGTGGGTCTGGGACGAGTTGCATGCGGCGCGCAACTTCCGCCCGGCGTTCGCCAGGTGGGGCCTGGTCGGCGGCACCCTCTACAATGGCGTCGAGCAGTTCATCGGCGGCCGCGTGCCCTGGACCTTCCATCACCGCCACGCCGACAACGAATCGCTGAAGAAGAAGGATCAGGTCAAGCCGATCGAATACCCCAAGCCCGACGGCGTGTTCAGCTTTGACAAACTTTCCTCGGTCTATATCTCAAACACCAACCACGAGGAAGATCAGCCGATCCACCTGACCCTGAAGGACGAGAACGTGCCGGTGCAGCTCAATCTGGCGCTGTACGATGCCCCCGAGCAGCGCTATTGCCCGGCGGGCGTGTACGAGATCGTGCGCGACGACGACGGCAGCAATCCGCGCCTGCAGATCAACGCGCAGAACTGCGTGCACTGCAAGACCTGCGACATCAAGGATCCGAGCCAGAACATCGTCTGGGTCACGCCGGAAGGCAGCGGCGGCCCGAACTATCCGAACATGTAGATCGTGCCGGTACGCGACGGGCCGGCCGCCGGGGGGATCTGCGGGAAGCAAGCATTGAAGGCGACGACGTGCGACATACGCGATTGACGGCCCTGGCGCTGGCCGCGGTGCTGACCGCGGCCTGCCAGTCCCTTGAACCGGCGGTGCAGGAACAGGCGACGACGGCGGAACCGGCCAAGCCGTCCGGCCTTGGCAGCTACCTCGCCGGCAAGGTCGCCCGCAGCGCGCGCGATACCCCGGCCGCGGCCGAGTTCTATGCCGCCGCGCTGGCCGACGATCCGGACAATCAGGCGTTGCTCGAGCGCACCATGTTCCTGCAGCTCGCCGAAGGCCGCATGGGGGCGGCCAGCGACCTGGCGGCGCGACGGGTGGCGGTGGCGCCGCGGGCGCCGATGGCGCGGTTCACGCTGGCCACCATGTCGATGCGCGCCGGCGACATGGCCGCGGCACGCGAACACCTGGAGGAAAGCGACCTGTCCGGGTTCGCCGGCTTCATGCAGCCGCTGGTGCTGAGCTGGGCACGGCTGGGCGAAGGCGACCTGGAGGCGGGGCTGGAAGCGCTCGAGCCGCTGCGCAACCGTCAGGCCTTCGACGGGTTCCGCATCTACCACACCGCCCTGCTGAACGACGTCGCCGGTCGCTACGATGCCGCGGAAGAGGCCTACAGGGCGGCGCTCGAGAGCGACGCGCGCAACGCCACGCGACTGGTGCTGGCCTATGGCGCGATGCTGTCGCGGCTAGGCCGGCGCGACGAAGCGGAAGCGCTGTTCGCGGACTATCTGCAGCGGTTGCCGGACAACGCCGTCATCGTCACCGCCTATCGCGTCGTCCTGAGCGGTGGCGTGGTCACGCCGCCGGTCGCGGCGCCGGAGCACGGTGCGGCGGAAGCCTTCCTCGGCGCCGCCGGGGCGTTGGCGCGGGAGCCCTCGACCGACACGGCAAAGATCTACGTGCAGCTGGCCCTGCACCTGCGACCGGACCTCGACGAGGCGCACATGCTGCTGGCGGAGATCCGCGAGGCGGCGGGCCGCTATGCCGAGGCGAACGCCTCCTATGGCCGGGTCCAGGCTGGCTCGGCCTATCATTGGGAAGCCCGCATCCGCATTGCCGCCAATCTCGACCGGTTGCGGCAGACCGAGGCGGCGATCGCCGCGCTGGAGACGATGGCGGCCGAGCGCCCAGAGGATCCCAGCCCGCTGGTCGCGGCCGCCGACATTCTGCGCGCGCGCGAACGCTACCTGGACGCGGTGGCGATGTACGACCGGGCGTTCAGCCGCATTCCCGAGTTCAGCCGGCGACATTGGACCCTGCTCTACTCCCGTGGCATCGCGCTCGAGCGGTCCAAGCAGTGGGCCCGGGCAGAGCAGGATTTCCTGCACGCCCTGGAACTGCGTCCCGACCAGCCGCTGGTGCTCAACTACCTGGGCTATTCCTGGACCGAGCAGGGCGTGAACCTGGAGCAGGCCCGGGACATGATCGAGAAGGCGGTGCAACAGCGGCCCAACGACGGCTATGTCGTCGACAGTCTGGGCTGGGCCTATTTCCGCATGGGCGACTACGACGAGGCCGTGCTGCATCTCGAGCGCGCGGTCGAGTTGCGCCCGGAGGATCCGGTCATCAACGAGCACCTGGGCGACGCTTACTGGCGGGTCGGGCGCCAGCTCGAAGCGGGCTTCCAGTGGCGCCGTGCGCTGGCGCTCGGGCCGGCGGCCGAGCAGGTGCCGCTGATCGAGGCGAAACTGTCCAAGGGACTGCCGCCGGCGTCGTCGCCCGGCAATGGCTGACGACGCCGTCGCCGAGCCCGTGCGTGCGACCGCGCGGGCCAAGCTCAATCTCTATCTCCACGTCCTCGGCAAGCGGCCGGACGGCTACCACGCGCTGGACAGCCTCGTGGTGTTCGCCGAACTGGCCGACGATATCGTCGTCGCCCGCGCGCCGGCGCTGACCCTGGCGACCGGCGGGCCGTTCGCCGGTGCGCTCGGCGGCGACGCCGACAACCTGGTGTGGCGGGCCGCAACGACGCTCGCCCAACAGGCGGGAATCGAGCCGGGGGCGGCGATCGAGCTGACCAAGAACCTGCCTGTCGCCGCCGGCCTTGGCGGCGGCTCGGCCGATGCCGCGGCGACGCTGCGCGCACTGTGCCGGCTGTGGCAGCTGCCGGAACGGGACACGGCACTTGCGGCGCTGGCAGCACGACTCGGCGCCGACGTGCCGGTCTGCCTGCAGGGCCGGAGCTGTTTCATGGCCGGGACCGGAGACCAGCTCGCGCCCGCGCCGGGACTGCCGGCGCTGCCCGTGGTGTTGGCCAATCCCGGCGCGGCGCTGTCGACGGCCGAGGTGTTCCGGGCCTTCCGCGGCCCCTATGGCGCGCCGGCACGGTTCGCGGCGCCGGTGCGCACGGTGCCGGCGCTGGCGGCGATCCTCGCCGAGCGCCGCAACGACCTGGAGGCGGCGGCAACGGCGCGCGCACCGGCCGTCGCCGATACCCTCGACCTGCTGCGCGCGCAGCCCGGCTGCCTGCTCGCCCGCATGTCGGGCTCGGGGGCGACGTGCTTTGCCCTGTTCGCCGACGATGCGGCGGCGGCAGGGGCGGCGGCCGCGATCGCCGATCAACGCCCGGCCTGGTGGGTGAGGGCCACGCGATGCGCCGCGTCCGACTGAAGCGACGGGACGCCGGCCGGCACCGGCACCGGTTCTGGCCGGCCCTATCGACCGCCGTCGCGCTGGCTGCCTGCGATCCCGCCCTGCTGAACCGCTCCGAGAGCATGAACCCCAGCAGCGTGACCGAGCGCGGCAGCGACATTGCCCGCAGTTTCGACCAGGCCGTCCTGGTGCTGCCGGGCGCTGAGGAAGAACCGCTGGTGATCGGCACCGCGGCGGACCCGGCGGTCGCCGCGCGGCTGCAACAGATCGCGGCGTCGCGGCCGCTGCCGTTCGTGCTCTACATGCATGGCTGCACCGGGCTGGAGAACCTGGCGCCGTTGAAAGCGCTCGCCCGCGAAGGCTTTGCCGTCCTCGCTCCCGACAGCTTCGCGCGCCGCTACCGGCCACTGCAGTGCCGGCCATCGCAGCGGCAGGGCGGCGAGAACGTCTTCGTGTTCGATTTCCGGCTGACCGAGATCAGCTATGCCATTCACCGCCTCGCGCGCGCCGGGTGGATCGACAACCGCTACCTCTATCTCGTCGGGGTGAGCGAGGGCGCCGTCGCCGTCGCGCTCTATCGCGGCGACGTCTTCCGCGCCCGGGTGATCAGCCAATGGACCTGCCACGGCAATCCCTATGTGCGCGGGGTGGCCGGACCGGACGATCTGCCGGTGCTCGCCATCGTCTCGGCCCAGGATCCTTGGTACCGGCGCGAGATGGGGGCGATTCAGGGCGATTGCGGCGACTTCATCGCCGGACGACGGCGTTCCCGCTCGATCGTCCTGACGGACGTCGCCGGCCATGACGTCATGAACGACGCCCGGGTCCAGGAGATGATCGCCGAATTCCTGCGTGGCGAGATGCAGGCGGCGGGCGGCAGATGATTCGCGCGTTGTTCGTGAAATGAACGCCGATCTTCTGCGTTTTATTTGCTTCGGCAAGATGAGTTTCGACCGGGTTAACGATTTTTTCGCATTTTTCGGTAGAATCAGCGCCAATCCTGCGCGTGTGTTGGCAGGCGTATACGAGTGAGTTGGGCTGCGAAGTATCCGGAGCCGGTTGCGAGCCAGAATTTGCGTTGCCGATCTGCAACAGGCTGTCGCAAAGGCGGGGCTAAGTAATCGAAAGCGCTTGCCGTTCCGGAGCTTGACCCGTACCCTGCGGGGACTTTTCAGGCTTTTCTCTCGTTTGGTCGATCTGCGGCCAGCGTCGAGTTTGTGGGCACTAGTGCTTGGGGAGTTGGGTCGCCAGACAATGCTTTGCTGTTGCGGTTCGTCTGGAGACTGGTTAAAGTTCGCACGAGTTTTTACTTGGAGGTCCTCGGCGATGGGCGTTAAGAAAGCTGTCACGGCGTTTGGTTTGGTAATTGCGCTATCTACGGCTCCGGCGGTCGCGTTCGCACAGTCGCAGGCCGCCAAGACCGGCACGGGCGCGGTAGCGGGTGCTTCCGCAGGTCAGGAGCAGGCAGGCGGCGCAGCCGGGCTGTCCGCGGGTGCCATCGCCGCCGGCGTCGCCGTCGCGGTCGCCATCGGCGTCGCGATCGCCGCGGCTTCGGACGATAGCGGCACAACGGGCACGACCGGGACCACGTCGACGACGTCGTCCAGCGCGACCTCGACCAACTAATCGACTGTCACGAAAGTTGGCGTGCAGGCGGGAGCCGTCTGCGCGCCCTTTCGTTCGAGTCGATCACTAGCAACAAGTTCGCCGAAAACCGCTCGGCGGGGTGCGCCATCTGCACCGGCCGCCGCGGGCGCTGCCGCCATGGCATCTGCGTTGCCTGCGTTCGGCACCGTCCGGCGTTGGCGTAACGACAGACCCGCGCGGCGCGGCCCCGCGCCGAGCCGTTCGTCATATCGTCGCCACGCTGGCGCCCGGCGACGCCGGCGCCGAATCAGGCCGACGGCGGCTTCAGGATCTGGAACTCGACTGGCGGGAAGCTGCGGGCGATGTATTGCCGGGACTGCCAGACGTAGCCGTCGCCAGGGTCCACCCAGTAGAGATTTTCGAAGCTCCAGGGGACGGTGCGCGCCGCGTTGCGCTCACGCACCAGAACCGTTTCGAACTCGATCTCGAGGATGGAGATCTTGCGATCGCCAATGCGTTCGAAACGGGAATCGATCGGCAAGGTCGATCGCCCGGCCTGCTCGAGATCGACGAAGCGGAGATGTTCGACGGGCTGGTCGACCAAGTGCAAGAGGCGGTTGACCGGGTCGTCGTAGGGGCTGCGCGTCTCTCTCAGGTTCTCGGGAAAACCGAAGGTCCTGACCACGCGCCCGCCCCGCAACGCCAGCACCGAGCGGTCGGCTCCCGAGATCCAATGCTGCTCGTCGCCTTGGACGCGGCCGAGGATCAGCAGGGCCTGCGGGCCGTCGCCGATCCTTGCGGTCATGGAAGCATATGGTAGGTTCGCGATCGTCGAACGCGCGATCGGCAGGTCGGGATGACCGAACAGCTCGGCCTTGGCGACGTCATAGGCGCCACCGATAACCGGACTCTCGATGCATCCGACGGCCAGGAACCCGGCGCCTGTGGCCAGCACCGAACGGCGCGACAGCCGCGCTGGTGTCGAGTGGGAAAATGGTGAACGCATCTGCCGTTGTCTTCTGGCCACTTCCGGGCGCGTTGGCAAGCGGATCGTTGCCACGGCCTGCCTCGCCGACCTGCGACAGTCTCGGACCTTGTCGTCGCCTTGTCGATTGCAGCGCCTGCCAGACAGCAGACTTGAACCGATGAGATGGCGATTGCCGTTGCCGGCCCCGGAGCCTGGTGGCCGTCACGGGGCGCCGTTGCGATGCTGACGGCGGCTCAGCAGCAGCTCCACGCAGAGGCCGGCAACTGGCTCAATCGCGGCCGCGCCGACTTCCTTGCACGGTTGCTGGCGGCGCATGTGCCGTGCCGGCAAGGTGAGTTGCTGGAAGTCGGGGCTGGCGCGGGTCAGAACCTGCCGACCCTGGCCAGGTTCGGTGACGTCGATGCGCTGGAGGTGAGCGAGGCGGCCCAGCCGCTGCTGGCCGCCAACCCGGCAATCCGCACGCTGTACACGTCGCCGTTGCCGGGCGCGCAGGTAGACCGTTGCTACGACGTCGTGGTGGCACTGGATGTGCTCGAACACATCGAGGATGACGATGCGGCGGCGCGGTGGCTGGTCGATCATCTCAAACCCGGCGGGCTGCTGATCGCCACCGTGCCCGCCTATCAGTGGCTGTTCAGCGCGCATGACCGTGCCAACGAGCACTTCCGCCGCTATACGGTCGGACAGCTGTGCGACCGTGTGCCGCCTGGCATGCACATCCTCGCCCGTGGCTACTTCAACATGACGCTGTTTCCGTTGGCGCTGCTCTCACGGGCGCTCTGGAGCGTCCGCCGACGGCACGCAGTCGCTGACGGCGGAAAGAAGCAGTCGTCTGACGTGCCGGGCGGACTCGGGCGGATCTTCCTGCAGATTCTCAAGTGGGAAGCCGCCATCGTGCCTCGGATGGGTGGCCTGCCTTGGGGCCTGACCGCATTCGTCTGCGCGCGCAAACCGGGCGCGCGATGACCCGTCGCAGGGGTGCGCAGCCATGAACAACAGCATGGCGCTGGTGGCAGGCATCCTGCTGACGGCCGCCACGGTCGCTTGGCTGGTGGCAACGAGCGACCTTGGTGACGTCGCCGAGGCCCTGGGCGCAGCCGCGCCCGTGCCGATCGTCTGGGCCGTGATCGCGCAGGCCGCATCGCAGCTGTTTCGTGCGTTTCGGCTCGAGGCGGCGCGCAACCAGCGCCCTCATCGTGTCGGCCGAAGCATGCGTGTCGTCATCTACCAGACCGCGCTCAATCACATCCTGCCGGCGAAACTTGGTGAACTGGCGCTGGTGGCGTTGCTCCGCCATCAGCATGGCATCGGCATCTCCACGGGTACCGGAATCATGTTCGTCCTGCGCGGCATGGACCTGTTCGTGCTCGTCGCCGTCGGCCTGATCGCCACCGGCATCGCCGTTGGCGAGGCCACCGTCGCCGGCATCGGAGCAAAGGCGTTCCTGGTCACCGGGCTGCTGTTGCTGGTGGCGCCAGCGCTGTTCTACGCGCTGCGCCCCGGCCGTCTGCTGCATCGCCTGGAACCGCGGCTCGCAAGGGGGCGCCTCGGCAAGTTCGTGCACGAGATGCTGGACGTTGTGCTGGCTCTGCCGTTCCGGGTCTTCCTGACGATCTGGCTGCTCACCCTGGCAATCTGGGCGAATCTGTTTGCCGCTGCCGTGCTTTGCTATGCGGCGGTCACCGCCGCGGTGCCGGCGGTGGTGGCGATTGCCGCCATGGCGGGCGGTGGCCTTGCCTTTGCGCTGCCGGTCAACGGCATTGCCAACGTCGGTCCGTTCGAGGCGGCTTGGACGTTCGTGGCGCGGACCCTGGGCGCAGCGCCGGAAGCTGCTCTGGCAGCAGGCGTGCTGGTCCACCTGGTGGCCGTGTTGACCTCGCTGGCGCTGTTGGCTATCTGCCTCGCGGTCCCTTTGGTGCGCCGACGCTCAGCGGTTTGACGGATGCCGGCGGCCGGGCGGCAAAGGCGCGCGGAATACCCGCCGGCGCGACGCAGCGCCGACTGAGGGCCCGGAGCGTTCCGGAAAGCGAGGTCACGTGGGGCAAGCAACAAGCGTAGCCAAGCCTGCAGCCGATCCCCCGGAGCGAAGGCAGACCGGTATCGATCTCTGGCTGCTGGCGGGCTGCGCCGTGCTGCTGATCTACTGGCTGTTGCTCTACCTGCCGGCCGGTGAAGCCCACATCCGGGCGCACGACTTTCTCGACAGTGTCTTCGGCTACTACGTCCTGCGGGCTCGGACCGAAGCCTGGTTCCTCGATTTCGGTGCACGTGTGGAAGCGCTGAACGGCTTGCCCGTGAGCTCGCTGGCTTTGGGTGACTTCTCGCTGCCGGCCGCGCTGTTCGGGCTTCTGCCGCCTTTCGAGGCATTGGTCGTCATGCTCGGCCTGCTTCGCTTGGGGGCGTTCATCGGCATGTATCTGCTGCTGCGCGATCATGTCCTGCGCGGCCTCGGCAGCATCTCGCTGATTGCCGTCGCGGTGGCGCTGTCTTTCGCCTTCCTCAGCCATATGCCATCGCGACTGGGCAACATCATGCTGCTGCCGCTGCTGCTATGGGCACTGATCAACCTGTGGCAGGGCCGGCGACGTCGCCTGAGCAGTTTGATCTGCGTCGGCTTCCCCCTCGTCTGGTCGATGGTCTACGGCGGTTACATCGTTGCCGCCATTGTCGGCGCGGCGGCACTGGCCGCCTACGTCTGCCGGGTGTCGACCCGTCGCGACCTGGGACTGGTCTTCATCGCATTCTGCTGTATCGCCCTGGTCGTCGAGATGCGGCTTGTCAGCACAATCCTGTTCCCGGCTTACGAGAGCTTTCGCGACGTGGCGGTTCCGGCGGGATGGAACGATTCGCTGGCCAGGACATTCGTCGACCACTTCCTCCGTGACGCCAACGGACATCACCACGTCGGCCAGTTCCCCATCGTAGTGGCCGTCGTTCTTGCCACCCTGCTGTGCCTGCCGGTGCTGTGGCTGGCTCAGAGACTGGGCTGGCTGCGTTCGGCTGGCATCGACAGCGAACGTTTCGGCATGGCAACGCGGCGTCTGGCAATCGCGCTCATCGCGACGGCGGCGGTGAGCTTCGCCTGGGCAAGCCTCAGGATCATGCACCCCTTCCTGGTGGAGACGCTGAATCTGCCCTATCGCCTGGACCGCATCGACATCCTCTCGCCCGTATTGTGGCGCATCGACGTCGCCCTTGCGCTTGCGGTGCTGGCGCTGGCCGGACCCGTTCTGCTGCGCCGTGCGGTCTATCCGCTGGCGTTGCTGGCGGTCGTCCTGTTCGCCCTGCAGCATCAGACCTACGAATTGAAGAGCGCCGTGGCGCAGGCAACCGGGGCGCCGCCGTTCACGTCGCTGTTCGCCGTGCTTCGCCACGCTGTCAGCGGCAAGCCCTATAGCGCCGGCGAAGTCAGGTACTACAGCCGCGAAGCCTATCCGCGGCTCAAGGACTACTTCCGCAGCGAGGCGAGCGCCGACATCGACCAAGCCGTGGCGCCGCTAGGTCCACGCGATGAATACCGCGTGCTGGCGATCGGCCTGTCGCCGACGGTCTTCCAGTTCCACGGCTTTCACACGCTCGATGGCTACTTCTACCATCATGCCCGCTCCTACGGAGAGGGCTTTGCGGATCTGTTCGCCGTCGAGCTCGACAGGAAGTACGAAGATGGGGAGGAGCCGCGCTCAATCGACAAGCGCATCTACGCGCCCATCGCTGCAGCGAGCCGCACGCCCGACGGCCTGGATGTCGAGTTCGACGTTTGCCGTTTCCATGCCAGCGGCGGCCGGCTGGTGTTCGCGCCCGAACCATTGTCTTCCGCCCCGCGGCTGGGCCTCGAGCTCTTGGCCCACGTCAACGGTCTGGCGCCGCAGGACCGGCTGACGATCGGCTTCGGCAAATACGAGGACATCTATCTGTATCGCACGACACCTGCGGCCGTCGCGGCTTGTCCGCCTGGCGACGCCGGTCTGCGTCATCCGTAAATGACAACGCGCGAGGGTGCGGCGGCGGGCCGGGCGGTTTGCCGACACATGCCGTTGGCACCTGGTGCGCCACTGCAGTAAACTCCGGCCGCCGCGCCGGGGTCTGCCGGGACGGCGGCAGCAGAAGTGCGACCGAGACATCCTCGATGGCGTGTATCCAAGCGCGGCACGGCGCGGTACCGACGGCTGCTGGACACAGCCAGGGCGGTCATGCGATGACCGCCTCCGCAACGCAAGCACCGCAAGCTGGATCGCCCAGGCAAGTTCCGTCCCATGTGCAAGATGCCGGCAGACCACGCGAGTAGCACCGTCCGATGAATTTCCCAAGCCCTCCTGCCGCCCATGCAACGTGGCGGTATGCCATCAGGCTTGTGTCGCCGAGACCCGGCGATGAGGCCACGGCGCGGCGCGCCGGGAACGAGCATTTCTTTGTGTGCGGCCGTCGGCCGCTGTCTGCTGGCTTTGTTGTGGGGTGACGATGACGGACAGGGTAGAGGATGGCGCGGTCAACCGGCGCGCGACCGTGCTGTGGGCACTGGGGCTTGCAACGCTCGTCGTGACGCCGTCGGCCTACTTCTTCTTCGAAACCATCGGCGCGCCGTTCGACGCCGTCTTTGTCGGTAACTTCTATCACGCGCCGCTCGAAGACCGGTTCGAGCCCTTTGGGCTGCTGATCGCATTGGCGTTGGCGGCCATCGGCTCCGTGGCCTTGACCCTGGTTGTCCGTCGCTGGTTGGGACCGGCATTTCCGGTCTTTCGCCTGGCGATCTCGGTTCTCGCCCTGCTTTACGCGCTCAACTTCCTGCGCTCCGGTGTGTTCTTCTGGTACTCGCTGAGCGAAATTCTCGCGCTGCTGCGCGCACAGCCGATCGTATCGGCGATCGTCGTGATCGCCGTCCTGTCCCTCATCCTGTTCGTCCTGGTACGCTACCGCCGCATGGTCGACGCCGTGCTGTCACGCGTCATACAGGCCTACGCGCTGGTCGGCATCATCTTCGTCTTCAACGCCGTGGCGGCGATCGTCGTGTTGCATCCGCATCGCAACCTGCAGCCGCCGCCGGTCGCCTCGGCGGCGCCGGCCCCCGATGGCGCGGACGCGCGCCAGTTCGTCTGGGTGATCTTCGACCAGGCGGACGAGGCGTACATTTTCGGCAATCGGGACGCGACCGTCGAACTGCCGCAGTTCGACCGCCTCAAGGCACAGTCGATATCGACGGCTGGCATGTATTCGCCCCTCCCCGACACCTTTAAGGCGATCCCTTCGCTGACCATGGGGCGCAAGGTGGATGTCAAGAAGGGCTCACCGGACTCGCCGCTGGTCGAACGGCTGGATGGCACCTTCGCCCCTTGGTCCGATGTGCCGACGGCCTTTTCCGATGCGCACGAGGCCGGCATCGAGGTCGTCATCATGGTGCAGGACTTCAACACCGGTGGGTACTGCCGCGTCTTCGTCAACTACACCAGCAAGTGCTGGCAGGGCTCCAGCTGGCGGGATTATCCAATCCCGGCGGCAAAGACGATCGCCCATGACGTCCACGTCGTCTTCAAGCGGTTCGTCTATGCCATGCCGCTGGTGCGACTGCTTGCGCCCGACTATTTCGCCGACGTCGCGGGTCTCGGCCTGTACCCGCCGCAATACTACGCCGATACGCTGTTCGACATGCGCGATGCGGCGGTCGACGAGATCACCAGGCCCGTCGAACGATCGCGTCTCGTCTACCTTCACTGGAACGTGCCGCACCAGCCGTACATCTACGACCGGCACAGGGATGTGGTGACCGAGCCGCAGGGCAGTTCCGGCGAAGGCTATCTGGGCAACCTTGAACTGACGGACATCATCCTGGGCAATCTGCTGGACGCGCTGGAGGGGTCGGTGGCCGGGAAAAGTACGACCTTGCTGGTTTCCGGGGACCACGGCACCGAGCACGTCCACGGTGAAGGCCGCAGCCTGAATGTGCCGTTTCTGCTGCTGTCGTCAGATCTGCAGGAAGCGGCGGAACTGAGCGGCGAGTTCTCGGCCACCACGTCGCGGACCCTGATCCGGGAGTCCCTGGCGGGTGAAGTCAGGACGCTCGACGACGTGCGACGCATTCTCGGCGAATGAGCTGGTGACAGTGGCCGGCGTCAGGGGCGCCCGGCGCCGCCGGCGTCGGCAGAGTTGTCGTTGTCGAGATTGATTTCCTCGCGAATCAGATAGGTCGGGCGTTCGCTCGATTCGTAGTAGATCCGCACCAGCAGCTCCGCCAGCAGCCCCATGAGTATGGTGACGATGCTCAGGATCAGGCACAGCGCCGTGAGCAGGGGCAGCGGCGTGGAAATGAACGAGATGCCGGCAAACAGCCGCAGCCCGATCGCCGTGGAGCCGCTGATCACGGCGGCGACGAAGATGAACAGGCCGACGGCGCCGAAAACGTATATCGGCTTGGTGTCGTACTTACTGAGGAACTGCACCACCATCAGATCGAGGATGACCTTGAAGGTGCGCTTCCAGCCGTACTTCGACGTGCCATGGATGCGTGGCCGGTGATTGACGGCGATTTCGCATACCCGCCCGCCATACCAGCTCGAATAGATCGGGATGAAGCGGTGCATCTCGCCATACAGCTTGACGTCCTTGAGCACGTCGCTGCGGTACGCCTTGAGGGTGCAGCCGTAGTCATGCAGCGTGACCCCGGAGATCAGCGAGATCAGCCGGTTCGCCAGCATGCTCGGCAGCACCCGGCTGATCGTCTTGTCCTGGCGGCTGCGGCGCCAGCCTGAAACGACGTCGTAGCCTTCCTCCAGCTTCTCGAGCAGGCGCGGGATGTCCTGCGGATCGTTCTGCAGATCGCCGTCCATCGGGATCAGGATGTCGCCGCGGGCATGCTTGATTCCCGCCATCAGCGCTGCGGTCTGGCCGAAGTTGCGGCGGAACTGGACGACCTTGACCCTTTGGTCTTCGCCGGCGAGCTGGCGCAGGATCTCCGCGGAGCCGTCGCTGCTGCCATCGTCGATGAAGATGACCTCGAAGGGCACGTCCCGGCTGTCCAGAACGGCAAAGATCTCCTGCTGCAACTGACGCAGATTTCCCTCTTCGTTGTAGATCGGCACAATGATCGACAACACGTGAATCCCTCCTTCTGCCAGACCGGCCGGCCGGTTTCGGCCCGCAGGCCCTGCTTGCTTCAGCCTGAACGCAAATGTCCGCAGGTCTGACCTTGCGGCCCCGGTGGACAGCCCAACCGCCGGGGACAACTGCTTCTCTTCACTGCCGTGTCGCGCCCGTCACGACGACTGTCGCCACGTGCACGAGGTGCTGCTTGGCGCGACACCAGGGTTTCGTGTGTTGTCATGCTGATCCGTTGACCGGAGCCGAGCCGAACTGCGTCGATCGCCGCCGGTCGCGGGACACATTCTGCGTCTTCTCCGGCATTGCCAACCGAACGGGTTAGCCACATTCGAGGGCGGCCAGAATCCATGCACGCGACAGCAGAATCAAGGGCGAAGAAGCAGACTGCAGGATATCCCGCTGGCCCCGCCATGCCGCCGGCTGCACGGTCTTGCGGTGAAAGAGGCTTGTGGTAGGTTCGCCATCTGTATTGGGTACCAAGCGGCAGGTGAAGATGCCTGGGCAATCGTCACTCTGCGACAAGGCAGGCATGGTTCAGCATCCAGGTTCCGACAGTCTGGCGCCCGGCGGGGCGACCCGCGGCCACACGTGCATGCGCCAGGGCCGGCGCGGCGCCGGGGCTGGCGCGGTCCGGCGGCGCCTGTTCGCGTGGCTGCTGCTGCTGGTCTGGCCTTTCCTGTTGCCCGCAGGGGGAGCGCTGGCGCAGCCGCTTGGTGCGGAAGGCGGGACGCTTGCATCGTTGCTGGGGCAGCTGCAGGCGCTGCAGGAATCCGGTGTCCTGGGCGGCCTGGAGGGCGGACCCGGGGGATCCCTGCTGGACAGCACCCGCGAACGCAACATCCAGGACCTATCGAAACTGGGCCAGGAGACGCGTGCCAGCGAGGGCGGCGAGCCTCAGGGCCAGGCCGGGCGTTCGATGGAAGTGCTGCAGCTGATCGACCGGCTGTGCCAAGGCGCGCTGACGGCAGAGCAGATACGCCAGCTCCGTCCCATGCTGCGGCTGTCGCTGATCGAGGAGGACTACTGTCAAAGACTGGCAGAGCCGATCTTTCAGTACGGCTACGAACTGCTGGAGCGGGAAGGCAACGTCAAGACGCTCGACGTCGGCGCGATCCCCGACACCTACGTGCTCGGCATCGCCGACGAACTGATCGTGACCTTTCACGGCCAGGACAACCGGACGGTCAGTACGAAGGTCGACCGCGAAGGGCGCATACTGCTGCCGGGTTGGGCGCCCATGGCGGCGGCCGGCCGGCCGTTCGGTGACGTCAGGCGGGAAATCGAGGTCCGCACTGCCACGACCAAGCTGGGGACAGAAGTCTTCGTCTCTTTGGGCGCAGTCCGTGTCGTTTCGGTCCTGGTACTCGGCGAGGTCACAGCGCCGGGGCGGCGCCAGTTGTCGGCGCTGTCAACGGCGCTCGACGCGATTGCCGAGGCGGGTGGCGTAAAGAGGACCGGCAGTCTGCGACGCATCCAGCTGTTGCGCGGCGACAGCGTGACCTGGATCGATATCTACGAGCTGCTCTATGCGGGCGTCGCGGCGCGGGACCTGACGCTGCGCGATGGCGACCAGATTATCGTGCCGCCACTGGGGGCCACGGTGGCGTTGTCCGGTGGCGTATTGCGGCCGGGGATCTACGAATTGGCCGAGGGCGAACGGACGCTCACCGTCGCCGAAGCGCTCGCGCTGGCCGGCGGTACGATTCGCCCGCGCGGGAACCGCTTTGTCCAGGTGACGATCGCCGAGAGCGGCGCCGAGCTCGTCGTCGAACGGGACAACCTCGCGGCACGGCTGCAGGACGGCGACATGTTGATCGTCGCGCGGCGGGGGAACTTCCAGGCCGGCGGCGTGCATCTGGACGGGCACGTTCGCGTCCCCGGGCGTCGATCGCTCGCCAACGTCACGACGGTCGCCGAACTGCTCGGCGACGTCACAAGCCTGAAACGGGACGCCTACCTGCAGTTCGGTGCGCTCGAGACCACCGACCCGGCCACCCGCGCGCGGCGGCTGTTCCCGCTGAACATGCAGCGGATTCTGGACGGTGAAGAGGACTATGCGCTGCGCGATGGCGACCGGCTGGTCATCATGAGCGCGCGTGACGTGCGCTTCCTGCAATCGCGCGACGTCCATGACATCCTCAGAGATCGTGTGGAGGCACCCGCGGGTGTGCTGGCGCCGGCGCAACCCGGGGCGCCGGCGCAGCAGGCGCAAGCGTCGGCCGGAGAGAGCGATCGGGCGGCTCAGTTGCAGCGCCTCCTTGGCCTTGGGACCGACAACGCGGCCGGGGCAAACGCGGCGGCACAGCAGGTGGCCGCGGGCGTCACCGAAGAGCCGCTGACGGAGCAGATGGTGCGCATTCGCGCCTGTCCCGGGCTGCTCCGGTTGACGAGCGTGATGGCCAACCAGTCCGTGGAGCGGTTCACCAGCGCGCTGATCACTCGGAGTATCGCGGACGACCTGCGTCGTCTCGACGTGCAGCCTTGCCCGAGGGTTTACCAGGAGTTCCCCGAGCTGTTGCCGCTCGCCCTCGAGTTCGTGGTGACCGTCAACGGTGCGGTTCGCGAGCCGGGGCTGTTTCCCGTTGTCGGCGACGTGCCCATCACCTCCATTATCGCGGTCAGTGGCGGTCTGAGCCGCGATGTCGACCTGACCCGGGTCGAGGTCTCCCGACACATCCCCGATTCGGTGCGTGGCGAAGCGAAATCCTCGCGCGGCTTGGTAGATCTGGCCAAGGCCGGGGCCGAGAACGTGAAGATCGCGGCTGGCGACGTGGTCCGCTTCAATGCCGTCTTTACGGATCGGGATTCCGGCCCGGTGGTCCTGGCCGGCGAGTTCATCCGCCCGGGGATCTACGAGATCCGGCGCGGCGAGCGGCTGTCGGAGGTCATTGCCCGTGCCGGCGGGCTGACGCCGCAGGCCTATCCCTATGGCGCGATCTTCACCCGCGAGAGCGTAAAGCTGGCGCAGGAAATCGGCCTTCGCCGCGCCGCGCGCGAACTGGAGTCGGCGATTGCGGTTGCCGCCGTGCAGCGCGGGATCAATCCGGCAACGATCATTGGCGCCCAGCAGGTCAGTCAGCAGCTTGACACCATCGAGGCGCTGGGGCGCGTCGTCATCGAGGCCGATCCCACCGTGCTGCAGGTGCGCCCGGAACTCGATCCCGTGCTTGAGCCGGGCGACCGGCTGTTCATGCCCAAGCGGCCCAATTTCGTTGCCGTGATCGGCGACGTGCTGAATCCCGGCGCGATGCAGTTTGTCGCCGGCACCACGGCCGATCGCTATATCAGCCAGGCCGGCGGTCTGCAGAAATCGGCGGACGATGACCGCATCTTCGTGGTCTATCCAAACGGCGCGGCCGAGCCACTGACGGTCAGCGTCTGGAATTTCCAGGCCGTTCAGGTCCCGCCCGGCAGCAGCATCGTGGTGCCGAAGGACCCGGCACCGGTCGATTTCGCGACCTTGCTGCGTGACGGCACCCAGATCGTTGGTCAATTGGCGATTGCCGCCGCTTCGCTCGCCGTGATTTCGCGGAACTAGCACCATCGCGACGCTGAACTAATGCAGGTGAACCTGACGGCCGATGCGCGCTGAAGTTCCACGTCGCTTCAGGTCAATCCTGCTGTCGTTGGCCATCGGTGCCATATTGGTTACCGGCGCTGCGCATGCCGAACAGCGGCACCCGGTCTACCGGCAGCCGACGACAGGCGATTATGGCAACATCGGCATCCTGGCGACGCGCACGGCGCGATTTCACGACGACGGTACGCTCGACGCCAGCTTGACGCTCATCGATCCCTATCGTCGCTTTACCCTCAACTATCAGGCCTTGCCGTTCCTCGAAGCGACGTTTCGATACACCTTGATTATGTCACGGTCGTTTTCTGAAGGCGGCCTGGACTCCGAAGAAGCTTTTCAGGACCGCGGCGCCGACTTGAAACTACGGCTGGCAAAGGAAGGCCGCTGGATGCCGGCGCTCGCCATCGGCGTGCAGGACGGCCTGGGGACGGGTGAGTTCGCCGGCGAGTTCCTGGTCGCGACCAAGCGCTACTACGACCTGGATTTCAGCTTTGGCGTTGGCTGGGGACTGCTGGGGTCGGCGGACAGCTACAAGAACCCCTTGTGCACCTACATCGGCGAGCCGTTCTGCAGCCGGACCGGTGCCGGTGACAGCCAGGGCGGCGTGGCCACCTTCGGCAACTGGTTTTCCGGCGAAACCATCGGCCTGTTCGGCGGCGTGCAGTGGTTTACGCCCGTCCGAGGGCTGATCCTCAGCGCGGAGATCGACGGCAATTCCTACTCGCCCGACCCAGGCGGCGATCTGGGTGCGGTCTCGCGGTTGAACTTCGGCGTCACCTATCGCCCCACGCCTTGGTTGGAACTCACCGGGGCATTCGAACGCGGCAACACGGCCATGTTCCGCGCCTCGCTGCGGTCCAATCTGAAAGACCTTGGCGTGCCAAAGCTCGATCCACCGCCGCCACCGGTGAAGCCCCGGCCCAGCGTACAGCCGATCGAGCAGTCCGATGCCCGCGACGCCCAGCTGGCGCGACTGGAACCGCAGGCGGCCACGCAGACGTCGCAATCTTCGTTCCGTCTTCCCGGCGACCCCATGCCGGTGCCGCCACGGCGCAAGGCCGTCGTGGCGCGATCGGAGCCGCCGCCCGCACCCGTAAGTCGGGCCGAAGACCCGGTCGTGCTCGCAGACGCGCTTTTCGATGGTCTCGAAGATCAGGGGTTCATCGTCGAGGGCATCGAGACGGCCTCGAAGGATGCCGTGATTTCCGTGTCGAAGGGCCTGCGCAGCGCCGGCGAACAGGAACTCAGCCGCGCCTTCGATGTGATTTCCGGCACGTTGCCGCAAACGGCGGAACGCATCACGCTGGTGCAGACCGAGCACGGTCGCGAAGTCCACCGGGTCTCCAGGAAGCGCGACGAGATCGAGCAGACGGCGATCGTCGACTACCTCTTCGACGGACTGGAAGCGCAGGGCTATGCGCTGGAAGGTGTCGAGCTGACGCACGGCGAGGTGGCGCTGCTGGTGTCGAGCGCGCCGCCGCAGGGCGACGGCGGTGACGACCGGGCGGCGGCCATCGCCTTTCGTGCATTGCCGGTGCCGGTGGACCGGGTCGCCATTGTCCGCGTTGCGGGCGAACGCGAGCTCAGCCGCGTTTCCTTGCGCCGTCGCGATATCCGTCGGCAGGCCAGGATCGATCAATTGTTCGACGACATCGAGGCGAAGGGCTTCCAGGTGGAATCGCTCGAGTTGTCTCGCCGCCACGCCAGTGTCTATCTCACCTCGATCGATGCCAGGAGCGCGCCGGACTACCGCGACGTGGCGGAGACGGTGGCCCATCTTGCGCCGGCGCCGGCCGACACGATCGACGTGATCGGCCTGTCGGCCGGCGTCGAGTCCGAACGGGTCTCGCTGCGCCGCGTCGACAACGGGAGAGGCGACGGCAGCGAGCGGGTCTTCGTCCCCGATCTCAGTGACAACGAGAAGCGCGACATTGCCCTCAAGGTCTTCAAGGACCTGGACGCGGAGGGCTTCCGCGTCGACGCTTTCCGTATCACCCGGCACCGGGCGACAGTGTTTGTGACGCCGCTGCGGTTCGTCGAGTACGCCCGCAACGTCGGCTGGGCGTCCCGCATCGTCGCCAATCACGCCCCGGCCAGCGTCGAAGAGATCGAAGTGGTCACCATGCTGGCCGGCCTGGAAACCGGGCGCGTTACGATCATGCGCCAAGACCTGGAGCGGGCCGTGGTGGGCGACGGCAGCCCGGAAGAGATCTTTGCCAATGCGATCATTCCGGGCCCGAGTGCCGGCGTCCCGCCGCGGGGCACCGTGCCGCGGGATGCCGTGACCAATCCGCGCCGCTATCCGGCGTTGAACTTCTTCATCCGCCCGGCACTGCGCCAGCACATCGGCGGTCCGGATTCGGCCTATCTCTACCAGATCTGGCTGGCGATGACGGCCAGCGTCGAGCTCTATCGGGGCCTGACGGTCAGCGGCACGCTGGGCAAGAACATCCACAGCACGTTCGACCAGCTCACCCTGGAGACGGACACGCAGCTGCATCCTGTCCGCAGCCTGATCAAGGAGTATCTGCAGCAGGGCGCCGACGGCAACATCGTCCACCTGGACGCCCAGTACGTGTTTCAACCGACGCGGAACCTGTTCGGCCGCGTGGCCGCCGGCCTGCTGGAGGAAATGTATGGCGGGCTCGGTGCGGAGGTGCTGTACCGGCCGTTCGGGTCACGCCTCGCGGTAGGCGCGGACGTGTTCCGCGTTCGCCAGCGGGAGTTCAAGCAGCAGTTCGAGTTCCTCGACTACAAGGTGACGACGGGCCATCTCAACGTCTACTACAAGTGGCCGGCCCTGCGGCTTGTCACCGAGATGCACGCCGGCCAGTTCCTGGCCGGCGACCGCGGCGCCCAGTTCGTCGTTTCCCGGAACTTCGATTCCGGCTTCCACATCGGTGCCTGGGCGACCTTCACCGACGTGCCGTTCGAGGTGTTCGGGGAAGGCAGCTTCGACAAGGGCTTTTTCGTCCGCATCCCGTTCCAGGTGTTCCTGCCGTCGTCGACCCGCCGCGCGGGCAACTTCGCCTTCCGGCCGCTGACCAAGGATGGCGGACAGATGGCCGGGCGCACCAAGGCGCTCTATGGCATTGTCGAAGACGGCAACCTGGACAACGTCATGCGTCATTGGGACAGGTTCCTCGACTGAACCCGGCGCCGGTCGCCGGCCTGTCGGCGGGCGTTGGCGCAATCCGGGATGAAGGCGCCGGCCGGCCGCAGGCGCGAGCGCGTGCAGGCGGTGATGCGGCTGCGTCGTACGTCAGGCTGTCGCGGCCTTCACTGCATCAGCAGCTCGGCGAGGATCCTGTTGCCTTCGATCAGCTGCTTGCCGAAGATCACCTCGCCGACCGCGGACCAGTGGTCGCCGTCACTGTAGGTGAACTTGTTGTCGACGATGATCGGATAGTCGACCTGCGCTTCGTCGGTCTTCAGCTTCGACACGTAGACATAGGGTTTGTCGTTCGCGTAGGAGATCAGGTAGTCGTCCAGATCATGGATCGCCCTTCGTTCGGAGTAGATCATCCGCGCCCCCATGGGTGAGAATATGGAGTTCGCCATCTTCGAAGGGTTGATCAGGATCTCTTTCTGCGGGCCGACCCAGACGATCGGCAGGCCGCTGTCGACGAGCGTTTCCAAGTAACGCGAGACGCTGTCGACCAGATCGTAGGCGATCGGCAGCCTGATCCACTCGTGCAGGAAGTAGCCGCCCTTCTGCGTGTAGATCACGCCGCGGATGTTCGCCTTGTTCTCGTACACAAAGCGCCTTGCCTCCTCGTAGTGGCAATGGTCCTTGTGCGTGTGCGGCCGACAGCCGGGCACGGTGATCCCGGCGACGTGGGCAATGTCGGCATTGTAGGCCAGGGAGTTGAACAGGTCGGTCCCGTGGCTGTCGCCGACCACCAGTACCGCCGGGCCGTGCGCATCGACACAGGCCGAGAAGCGCGCCCAGAAGGCGTCATCGGGCTTGTGGTCGATGCGATACTTGCAGGCCGCGGTCAGCTGGACGTCTCTGTCCTTTGCCGAGCGCAGCAGCGCGGCGGCTTCGCGGTCGATACGCCATGGCCAGCCGCTGTTCGCCCAGGTGCTCGCCGCCGGCAGGATCAGGACCAGGGTCAGCATGGCGCAGCCGAAGCCAAAGCCGGCACGCGACCAGGCCCCGGGCGCTGCGGCGCCGCGGCGGAACGGACGCTCGATATAGCGGTACATCAACGCGGCGGCCACAACGGAGACGGCACAGATCGCCAATTGCTCAATCAGGGTCAGTTCGCCGAACTTCCAGTAGCGGTAGAAGGCGATAATGGGCCAGTGAATCAGGTACAGCGAGTAGCTGATGAGGCCAATGCCGACGGCGATGCGATTGCTGAGCAGCCGGCCGCTGTACCGGGCCGTGCCGGCATAGACGATCAAGCCGGTTCCCAGACAGGGGATGAGCGCGTTGATCGACGGAAACGGCGTGTCGTACGAGAACGCGACGGTGGCGTAGAGGATCATGGCCAGACCGACGAGCACCAGCGGCTCCAGCACAAGCCGGTTGCTCGGCTGAAAGCGAATCAACCACACCAGGATGGCGCCGATGGCGAACTCGTAGGCGCGAAAAGGGGCCAGGAAGAAGGCGAAGTTCTTGTGTTCGAAATGCCACGCCAAGCCGACGCTGACGATGCCACCGACGAGCAACAGGATCGGCGCCGTCAGCGGCGGGGTGCGGCGCAGCAGCAGGACAAGCACCAGCGGCCACACCATGTAGAACTGTTCCTCGACGCTGAGGGACCAGGTGTGCAGCAGCGGCTTGAATTCGGCTTCCGTATCGAAATAACCGGTCTCCAGCCAGAAGTAGAAGTTGGAGATGCTGAGCAAGGTATGCAGCAGCGCCCCGCCAAAGCGTTCCAGGTGCTGGGGCGAGAACAGCAGGACGGCAAAGACGAAGCACAGGCAGAGCGTGAAAAACAGCGCCGGGAAGAGCCGTCTGGCCCGCCGGGTGTAGAAGTTGCTGAAGCTGAAGCTGCCGTTTTCGACGACTTCGTCGCGGATCAGCCGTGTAATCAAAAACCCGCTAATCACGAAAAAAACATCAACCCCTACGAATCCCCCGCCAAACCAGTCGAAGCCGACATGAAAAAACACCACGCTCACAACGGCGATGGCGCGTAGTCCGTCGATGTCTGGTCTATAACGAGGGGGGGCATCAAGTACTCGAAAAGCCGAGTGACGCGAACACTTTGCCCGGTCTATAGCAGGCAGCCGAAACCGGGCCAAGCGATAAAAGGGGCGATGTCACCGCCGCGGAACGCCGGGCGCTGGATCGTTATCTTCCGGCGTGCCGCGCATCCGGCGTGGCCTGGGTTGCCAGGCACGCGCCCTGGCGCTGCCGGCGCGTCACTTGACACACCGGCGCCCGTGGGTCAGTTCCTGGCCGTAAGGCTCATCGCGCGCGCAGCGCCACGATGCCAGGGGGCGACAGCGGTGGAAGACAAGGCATGACGGGTCCGGTCCCGCAGCTCGAACCGGCGCAGGTCCGCACCGTGATCGACGCCAACTCGGAGCTCGACTTCATCTGGCGGAACCTGCGCAGCTATCTGGGGTTCAAGCTGCGGGTATGGCGCAACTGGCTGCGGCATGGCCATGTCGTTCGCAAGCGCGCGATCGCCCGCTATCTCGCCGACAGCGATGCACCCAGGCTGCACCTGGCGGCGACCTATCCCGTCCCGGGTTTTCTCAACTCGCAGATCCTGGGGCCGGCGCCGATCGACATCACCACGCGGCTGCCGTTTCCCGACGGGGTGCTGACCTTGATCTACTAGTCGCATCTGGTCGAGCACATTCATCGTCGCGAGTTCCACCGTTTCCTGCTCGAAGGCTACCGGGTCCTCGGGCCCGGGGGCGTCATGGCCGTCGCCGCACCCTCGGCGGAGAAGCTGGCGCGGGTCTCCTACGGCCCCGACAGCGAGCGCCGGCGCCAGTTGTTCGCCCGTGCGCAGAGCTACTACGGCGATCCGATACTGACCCCCAGCCACCAGCTCAACCTGGCGATGCGCGGGTTCGGCCACCGCTTCCTGTACGACAGCGAGTACATGCGCTGGATCGGCGAGCGGGTCGGCTATGCCGCCGTGGAGTCGGTCGGCAACTTCGAGGTCCCCGACGAGGGGATCTGCGCCTACCTGAAGGAGCGCAAGCCCGAGCGCTGGGACACGCAGACCGAGACCTGGCTGTTCACCAAGGGGCAGTCCTAGTGGCCGTTCAGGCGCCAAGCACCGCCGGTCGCCGCGGGCCCTGGCTGGACCTGTTCTGCCTGATCTGTCTCGGCGTCGCGATCGCGCTGCTGCTCGTCTACTACCAGCAGACGCAGGCGACCATAAGCAAGGC
>Ga0056121_1000104_pt1 | contig 41224 bp, 33 predicted proteins | sample WorMetHEROISLAND_FD_83872 | JGI IMG/M metagenome (GOLD analysis project Ga0056121, IMG submission 83872) | Marine gutless worms symbiont microbial communities from Max Planck institute for Marine Microbiology, Germany - Olavius sp. 1 HERON ISLAND ...
GCCGCAGCAGGCCTCATTTCCAAGCAATATCACTTGGCCAACAGCGCCAGTATGAAACTGAAATTTCGAAAATTCTCATTTTGAATGCAAATTTTTCTCATTTTGAGTGCAAAGTTACACCTTGCGTATCGGCAGTCTTGTCTATGTGACTTATCATCATCGATGTTTTCTATAGCGGCTCGAGAATCACAGTCTCTCGTTCCGGTATTCAGATCAGGCTGACCGAGGCCGGTATTGTTCCTTCGGTTGGGAGCAAAGGCGACTCCCTACGATAAGGCCGCGGCCCCGAAACGATCAACGATCTCTACAAGACCGAAGTTATCCACCATAGAAGCTCCCGGCATCGAATAGAGCAGGTGGGACCCTGGACTTAAGGTGAATAGTCAACAGCCGCCGAATTATGGAGCTGATATCTCGCCAACGAAATTCAAATCGTTGTATTATGAACATAGAAAAAAGTTCGGCGGCAGCTGCCGGCTTCGAACGGCCTCCGGAATTCCTGGGCGGTTCACAAATAACCAAGGAGGATTATCTGCTTATGCATAAGAAAGATAAGTGTGGAAGAGCACTCATGGCACTTGCCTTTTCTCTTATAGTTACAGGGGTAAGGTGCAGCTCCGGTATCAATTCCAAAAGCGACCCCGGAATCACAGGCTCTAGCTTTGTCACCCGCTGGAATACGGATGTCACCGGCGACAACGTGGAGACGAATACAGATCAAATAAGGCTGCCCCTGAGCGCAAGCGGCGCCTATGACTTCGTGGTTTCATGGGGTGATGGGAATACTGAGAGGATTACCAGGCACAATCAGGCAGATCATACCTATGCGGCCCCGGGGGAGTACGAAGTTACAATAACGGGGATCTGTGAGGGATTTGGATTTGATTATGATTTTGATTCATATGCGAGTATTGGCGACTGCGCGAAGCTTCTGGATGTGAGCCAGTGGGGATCGGTGAAGCTGCACAATGGGGGATTCCAGTTTGTGCGCTGTACCAACCTCTCAGGCTTCTCAGCGCCTGATACTCCTGATCTTAGCAGCGTTACCAATATGTTTGGCATGTTTGCTGACGCATCGGGATTCAACCAGGATATTGACTCATGGGATGTGAGCAAGGTTACTAATATGTCTGCTATGTTTCTTGGCGTATCAGCATTCAATCAGAATATCGGCTCATGGGATGTGAGCAGTGTCACTGATATGTATGCTATGTTTGAGGATGCAGAATCATTCAACCAGGATATCGGGTCATGGGATGTGAGCAGTGTCACTGATATGCGTGGTATGTTTCTTGGCGCATCGGCATTCAATCAAGATATCGGCTTATGGGATGTGAGCAGCGTCATTGATATATCTGGTATGTTTCAGAATGCAAAATCGTTCAATCAAGATATCGGCTTATGGGATGTGAGCAGTGTCACCAATATGCGGACTATGTTTCTTGGCGCGTCAAAATTCAATCAGGATATTGGCTTATGGGATGTGAGCAGTGTTACTGATATGTATGGCATGTTTGCTGACGCGTTAGCATTTAATCAGGATATTGGCTTATGGGATGTGAGCAGTGGCACCAATATGCGGACTATGTTTCTCGGCGCGTCAAAATTCAATCAGGATATTGGCTTATGGGATGTGAGCAGTGTTACTGATATGTATGGCATGTTTGCCCGCGCGTCAGCATTCAATCAGGATATTGGCTTATGGGATGTGAGCAATGTTACTGATATATCTGGTATGTTTCAGGGTACAGAATCGTTTAACCAGGATATCGGCTTATGGGATGTGAGCAGCGTCATTGATATATCTGGTATGTTTCAGGATACAGAATCGTTTAATCAGGATATCGGCTCTTGGGATGTGAGCAGTGTTACTGATATGGCTGGCATGTTTCAGAACGCAAGATCATTCAACCGGAATATCGGCTTATGGGATGTGAGCAGCGTTACCAATATGCATGCTATGTTTTTTGGCGCATCAACATTCAATCGGGATATCGGCTTATGGGATGTGAGCAGAGTCACCAATATGTATGGCATGTTTGCTGACGCATCGGCATTCAACCAGGATATTGGGTCATGGGATGTAAGCAATGTCACTGATATGTATGGCATGTTTGAGAATGCATCAGCATTCAACCAAGATATCGGATCATGGGATGTGAGCAGCGTTACCAATATGCATGCTATGTTTTTTGGCGCATCAGCGTTCAACCAGGATATCGGCTTATGGGATGTGAGCAGCGTTACTGATATGCATGGTATGTTTGCTCGCGCATCGGCATTCAACCAGGATGTCGGCTTATGGGATGTGAGCAGTGTCACTGATATGTATGGCATGTTTGCTGACGCATCAGCGTTCAACCAGGATATCGGCTTATGGGATGTGAGCAGTGTCACTGATATGTCTGGTATGTTTGAGGATGTAGAAACATTTAACCAGGATATCGGTTTATGGGATGTGAGCAGTGTTACTGATATGGCTGGTATGTTTCAGGATGCAAAATCGTTCAATCAAAATATCGGCTCATGGGATGTGAGCAGTGTCACTGATATGCGCGACATGTTTTTTGGCGCATCAGCATTCAACCAGGATATTGGCTCATGGGATGTGAGCAGCGTCACCAATATGCCTGGTGTGTTTCTTCGAGCATCAACATTCAACCAAGATATCGACTCTTGGGATGTGAGCAATGTCACCGATATGCGGGCTATGTTTTTTGACGCATCAGCATTCAACCAGGATATCGGCTCATGGGATGTGAGCAATGTTACTGATATGTCTGGCATGTTTGCTCGCGCGTCAGCATTCAACCAGGATATCGGCTCATGGGATGTGAGCAGCGTCACCAATATGCATGCTATGCTTGAGGAAGCAGAATCGTTCAATCAGGATATTAGTGGATGGACTGTTGCTCAAGTAACTGATTATGAAAAAATGTTCAACGGCTGCCCCATAGATCCGGATAACAAGCCCAAGTTCTAGTCAGTGCTCCTAGCTGCCTAGGATAACACTTAAGCCTGCCTTTCCCAAAGTCGCCTGAAGGTTGAACAATTGGCAATTATCAAGGGTGTGCGGCCATTGCGGCGCACTCTGCGTAAAATCTATCCCATAATGCCTCCTTCCATTCAATGGAAAATAATACACCATCAAAATATGGGTCCAAACATATACCTGCCGCGAGAAAGGCAGATCCTACTTGACCCGGCAAAACGAGCCAAAGCACAATGGCGGTGAGGATTGTTATGAAAGCTCTTCTGGTAGAAGATGACGCGGCCATTGCATCATTTATCACCAAGGGATTGAAAGAGGCCGGATACACTGTCGATAACGCGGCGGATGGTGATCTGGGATTGAAACTTGCCAGTTCAGGTTTATATGAGATAATAATACTAGACCTCATGCTGCCGGGTAAGGATGGTTTTGCCATTGTTACCGAACTTAGAGAGATGGATGTTCACACCCCTGTCCTATTCTTGAGTGCGCGGCGCAACGTAGATGACAGGGTGAGAGGGTTGAAGGCAGGGGGGGATGACTACCTCGTAAAGCCCTTCGTATTCGCCGAGCTCCTTGTACGAATTGAGGCCCTGATCCGACGTGGGAGCCGGGCAACCGCGGCGCAGGGATTGAATGTGGCGGACTTATCGCTTGATCCCCTAACCAGACGTGTAACAAGGGGCGAGAAGCTAATTGAACTTCAGCCCAAGGAGTATACTCTTCTGGAATTCCTGATGAGGAACGCCGGCAGAATAGTAACAAAAACGCTGATACTGGAGAAAGTCTGGGGTTACGACTTCGATCCTCAAACCAATGTTGTGGACGTTTTAGTCTCCAGGCTCAGGAACCGGATCGACAATGAATACCCCGTGAAGCTGCTAAGAACTATTCGAAGCGTGGGATATATATTTGGGAATCCCTGTTAGGACATTTCGGAAGATTCATGTTCGTCTTACCCTGGTAGTTACTCTCGGCGCAGCGCTCTCATCGATACTGGTATACGGAATACTTCTTGGAGCTCTTTTCCTCGGCTTTGGAGGCCAGGATAGGGCCGAATTGGACACCAGGCTGCTCTCTTATTGGGCGATCTGGCAGTATGGGGGCACGGAAGCGGTGCTTGACCAAGCCTCGGCAGATATGAAGAAACATGGCGGACGTCCCTTCCTATTGACTCTAAATGGCCCGGAGGGAGAGATGATTGGAGCCCTTATCCCCGGCGCCTGGGAAGAATTTGACCTTATGGATCCGGAATTGAAACTGCTCTCTCCCGGATCGTACGCGGTCTTGAGAAACGAGAAAATGCACTATGCGCTTCTTGTCACCGGAGCAACACTCTATGATGGATCATTGCTGCTTATGGGAGTGAGCACCGAAAACCGTCAGTTTTTGGTAAGAATGTATCAGAGGTATTATCCGTGGGCCATTGTGGCCATTATTCTTGCGGGAATTATAGTTGGGATTATTTCATCACGGCGGCTGCTAATGCCTGTTGACGAGCTTAACGAGGAAATTGACAGAATTATCGTTACAGGGGAATTGAGCAGACGCCTTAAGAGCTCGGGCACCGGAGATTCATTCGACATACTGATTAGCAGATATAATCGCTTGCTTGACAGGGTTGAACTGTTGATTAGCGGGATGCGTGACACTCTAGATGCAGTTGCGCACGATTTGCGCACCCCCCTTACCAGGTTGCGGGGGCATGCGGAGATGGCGCTGAGTATAGGGAATACGGCTGAGTACAAGGAGGCTCTCGCTGTAGTAGTGGAACAAACGGATCAGGCCGTAGCACTGCTCTCCGCTATTATGGATATTGCCGAAGCGGAGCGGGGGATGCTTCATTTCGATATAGTGCCCTGCAGCCTGGGCACCTTGGCGGCCGAGGTATGCGGGATGTATGGATTCATCGCGGATGAAAAAGCAATAAGCATACACTTTGAGGCGCCCGAGCCTCTGGAACTGATGGGTGATCCCGTCAGGCTTAGACAGATATTTGGCAACCTTCTGGATAACGCGGTTAAATACGCTCCCCATGGGAGCAGAATCGACGTTTTCTGTGCTAAGGAGGGTGATGATTGCCGAATCGAGGTGATAGATGATGGGCCGGGTGTTCCGGATAGCGACAAAAACCGAGTTTTTGAGCGTTTTTACCGAGGGGACAGAAGCCGTGCTTCGCGTGGGTTGGGGCTCGGGCTCAGCATGGTAAAGGCTTTGGCGGAAGCGCATTACGGATCGGTCAGTGTTGCAAACATCAGGGGGAGGGGCGCCTGCTTCAAAGTCGTACTCCCAAGAAGGGCAAATATTTCAATTTAGTAAGCATCATGCAATACTCCTGCAAGGTTCATATGTTATTCTGAGCACATAGGAGTGATTGTATGAGAAATCTTAGCAATAACCGCCGTGGCCGACTTTTCAGGCTAGGTTTCCTTCTAACGATTGGAATCTTTGCTTCCACTGCGGCAGCACTAGCTCAGTCACCAAGTTCTGCTGAGAGTTTACAGAACGCGTTTAGGGAAGTTTCCTCGGATGTCCTGCCAGTGGTGGTCCAGGTGAACACGGTCAGCGTTATCGACAGACGCATCGCCAATCCCTTTGAGTTCTTTTTTCGGTTTCCCGACAGACCGGATCAATTCGGGGCGCCTAGGGGAGAGCCATTTGAACAGAAGGGCCTGGGCTCCGGCGTTATTGTCGATAGGCGAAATAACAAAGTATATGTTCTGACTAATAATCATGTTGTGGAGGACGTGGACGAAATTGAGATTAGCCTGCACGATGGCCGCACCTTCGAGGCTGAACTTGTCGGCGGCGACCCCCTTCGTGATTTAGCCCTGATATACTTTGAAACTCGGGATGAGATACCAATAGCTGTTTTGGGAGATTCTGATGAGGTTAGGGTTGGCGATTGGGTGTTGGCTGTTGGGAACCCGTTTGGTTTTGAGTCAACTGTTACAGCGGGCATTATCAGCGCCAAGGGCAGAACCGGCACGAGCCAGGGTTTTACTGACTATCTGCAAACAGACGCTTCTATCAACCGGGGCAACTCCGGAGGAGCGCTCGTAAACCTCAATGGCAAGGTTATCGGAATCAATACCTTTATTGCTTCCACCGGCGGTGGAAACATTGGGCTTGGCTTCGCAATTCCCATCAACAATGCCCTAAAGGCAATCGATGACTTCATCAAGAAAGGAAGCGTTGAATATGCTTGGCTGGGCGTGAACATGGGCAATTTGAATAAAGATTTGAAATCAGCATTGAATTTGGAAGGCAAGGAAGGGGCATTTGTTTTCAACGTCTATGGCAAATCGCCGGCAATGAAGGCCGGTGTTTTTCCTGGTGATTATATAATCAAACTGGCCGGACGTGATATTGAGGACTCCGACGATCTAATCGGAACAGTGGCAACCCTGTCACCAGACGAAAGCGTCCCGATTGTCCTAATTAGACAGGGATCAGTCACGAATCTTAACCTAAAACTCGCTGAGCGCACTATAGATCGGGACGAGGTTAAAGTTGATATATGGCCCGGATTTCGGGTGATCCCAATAACTTCCCAGCTTCGTGAGAAGATGAGAATTCCCCGCAACGTAGGCAATGTGCTCATTTGGAACGTAGTCAACGAGAGCTCCGCTTCAGAACTGGGACTTCGCAGTGGGGACATTATAAGGGCCATTAACGGGAAGAACGTTCGGAATTTAGAGCATTTTTATGAGCTTCTGAATTCAAGCGACCGTGTTGTGATAAAAATCAACCGCACGGGAAACATGTTGGAATTTGTATTGAACAAGTAGAAACAGCATGTTTTGATCTTACGCTTTTCCTTTCTGGATTTTGACTCTTTTTTCTCTCCTTTTGGGCGGATGTTGTATATCCGCCCTTTTTTTCGGATTAGCGATGCGCTTCTATGATATGATTTCGGTATTGTGAGGGATGCAAGTATGGGAAAGGGCAGAATGAAAATAGGTATTCTTACAGCCGGAGGTGATTGTCCAGGCTTAAATGCCGCGATTCGTGGTGTCGGCAAAACGGCCGTTCTGAAGTACGGCCACGAGGTTATTGGCTTCTCTTCAGGCTTTCTAGGCCTGATTCGGAACGAATACAAGCAACTGGATGAATTGGCCCTTAGCGGTATTCTGACTATTGGGGGAACGATACTGGGAAGCTCCAGGGAAAAGCCGTTCAAGCATACGGAATACGATAAATACATAAAGAGCAAACCGAAGATTATACAGGAAAACTACAAGGCGCTTGGCCTAGATTGCCTTGTGTGCATTGGTGGGAACGGTACTCAGAAAACCGCCTATCGACTCAGTCAGCTGGGATTAAATGTCGTTGGAATTCCAAAAACAATAGATAACGATGTTTGGGGCACCGATTTGACATTTGGATTCGATTCGGCAGTAAGCATTGCCGCCGAAGCGATTGACAGACTGCATAGCACCGCGAATTCTCACAGACGGATAATGGTAGTGGAGCTTATGGGGCATACAGCGGGCTGGCTCGCCCTGCATGCGGGAGTGGCAGGTGGCGGAGATGTAATTCTAATTCCCGAGATACCGTACAAGATTAAGGTTATTTCCGAGTATCTGATTCGACGCTGCGAGGAGGGCAAGCCTTATTCCATTGTCGTTGTTGCCGAGGGGATTAAACTGCCGGATAAGAGAAACGGCACCCCCCGCAAGGTGCCCGCGGGCGCGTACATCGCTAACCAGATTCTCAAAAAGACAGGCCTGGAAACCCGTGAAACAATCCTTGGCTATATTCAAAGAGGCGGCAGCCCGACTGCGCGGGACAGAATAGCGGCGACAGAATTCGGCGCCCATGCCGCCGAGATGATACACAGGGGCGAGTATGGCAAAATGACCGCGTACAAGGGGTATAAACTAGTTGGAATTCCTCTTTCGGATGTGGCAGGCAAGACCAAGACAATTCCCCGAAAACATCCACTGGTTCTACATGCCCGCTCCCTGGGCACCTGCTTCGGCGATTCACCCTAGAATCTAGCCATCCCTTAGGGCCCAGGGGAAGGCGGCGGCAACAGTTCTTACTGAGTCAATTCCCTACAAGAGAGGGCAGCCCACTCTTCATCTAACGAGCCCTTAAACGGCGGCCGCCGAGCTCGCCGATACCAGTATTCGGCATTCCATTCAACACCTTCCTTGCGGTGCAAATAAGCATGAACAGCGCTGCCCTGCTCAGCTAGGCGCATTCTTAAGCTATTCGATGGGCGGTGTCCCAGTCGCCGGCTCTGTCAAATGCCAACGATCTAAGCAGCTCCGGCCACTCACTCGGCGGCTCCCCTTCGATCCCAGGCCGAACTCTTCGAAGCTCATAATTTTCGCAGCCCTAGCCGGGAAGGGGAGCTACTTCAAAAATTTCTATCGAGTACTCACCGGTCTTCCGCTTCAGAAATGGATGATTCTCAGTGAATTTCTTAGCGGCTTCTATATCTGGCGCCTCCACAACGGAGTATGTGCCAATTTCCAACGGCGCCTTGGTGCCGCCGTTATCCACAACAGAATTGCAGGGGCCAAGGGGCGCTCCAGGGTTTACCAAGGCCTTGCCGGTCTTACTCATCCAAGCCATCCACTCCTCCATCATAGTTTCGGATTCTTCTTCGGGCATTTCTGACATGTCAGGTATGGGGCCATTGTATAGAAACATAAACCTTGCCATTAGAATCCTCCATGTAGGCTATCGGCTGGACGCATTGATCTGCCTAAGACGGCATTGGGAACACTTGAAAGATCTCAACCGCATACTTACCGGTTTCGGTTCTTAGCATCGGGCAGCCTTTGGTTAGCCCTTTCGCCGCATTCATGTCATCCGCCTCGATAATCGAGTAGCCTAAAACCTCCAGCGGTTTTTTGCTGCCGCCATCATCAACAACTACTGTCGATTCGTCAAACGGAGCTCCAGGGTCCAGAAAGCTCTCCTTATTGCTATCTATCCACTGAGTCCAGGCATTCATCTCGGTCTTGGTCTCCTCCTCACTCATCTGCATATCAGTATTGGGCCCACTGTAGAGGAAAAGAAATTTTGCCATAATTTACTCCTAGTTTTTTGCCTCCTAAACTAACGGAGGAGTGGATGGCTGTCAACCTAAATCAGGTTTATTGATAAGTTCAGCAGCTAGTTCCATATCTCATAGCTTTTTGATAGAGCACAGACCGCTGCCGATTGAGACTAAGGAAATTCTCCCGATTTCTTTCGCTTCAAATCGCCGACACCGCCTGAGGCCAAATATCTCAAAAGGGGAAGCTTTTCGGGTAAACTCAAAACCAAACTTTCCGAGCCGATAATCAGACGGTGGCCGATACTTTCAGCAGCTTCAAGGTGGACAGCCGATTCCTTGCGGTTATGAGGATTCATCAAGGCAGGCAAAAATCGTTTAAGCAGCAGGAAAAAGGTGTAAACGAAGGCTGAGAGCCATAGACGAGGCTGGTTCGATTTCACTTTCAGTTTGTCGAAGTTCGGGTGGCCGGCATCCTTTCTTTTCAACATCTCCTAAAAATCAAATCATTGGCATTGAATTATTAACCAAGAAAAATGGATGGGTTAATATGAGGCCCAGGTGTCAAAACAGCTCGTTGATGAAATTAAACCCCTCAAGGCATACCTCTTTCGGGCTTTTGCGGGAATCAATCTCAAGATATTTTATGCCGGAATCCCGGTATTTATCAATTGATCGCCTGTAGCCTTCGATAGCCCTGCGCTGAAGTTCCGCTGTTTCGAGGATGGCCCTTCCTCCCCGCATCGAGATACGTTCCAAGGCATGCTCCACTGGTATCTTGAGATAAATCATGTGGCTTGGGAGGGGATATTTGGAGTTCAGTTGATCCACCCAGTCCCAACCCACAAAAAGCGTTTGATAGGCCAACGACGAGAAGAGATATCTATCAGTAATATAAACATTTCCCGAATGCAGAGCCTCCTGAATTCCTCCCACTCCGTATATGTGCTCATGCCTGTCGGCCGCAAAGAGCATCGCCAAGGTTTCCGGGGTTACCGCTCTGCGGCCTGAAATCGCATCTCGTATTACGTCTCCGATATTTCCATCTGTCGGCTCGTTACCCAGCCGTATGTTCTTATCCGTCAGAGCCTTCCCCAGTGACTTAAGCAAGGTAGTTTTTCCGGAGCCATCAATGCCTTCAATTGCAACCAAGCCCTTCCAAACATCTCTGCTCTTATTCATCTTTAATCCTCAAATTGGATTCGCTGTAACCCTGCGGCATCGGGGTGGTTTAACCGCAAAAAAACACACGGCCCCATGGCCTTGGCGTCTAAGCTGACAGGTGCAGCAAGGAGAAGCTTCCCCAACCACCGAACATGTTTTCGGAGAGCCCCGCCTGATCCCTGCAGTGTTTAACCCGAGGCCAGTCGCGCCTGAGCTCCCATTCTTCCGATCACGGGTATTTTTCGGATAAGATAGGATTGATGAGAGCATGCAGTCCATCCCCAGCGCTTAAGATAGTGCTTTTTCTTGGATTTTCTCTGCTTATCCGCGGGGTCGCCCACGGGCAGGTGTTCACCCTTCCGGATCTGATAATCATAAGGGACGCAGAACCCGACATACCACTCCCTAATCAGTTTCCGGACTTGGCGGCAACCTGGAGACCGGCCCTCCCACGATATCGGCGACAGTACAGATTTCCCCTTGAGAACTATTTGAAAGCCCCAAAATCTCTGCCCGAGGATTTGATGCCTATCGATTTAGCGGCAGATCTCGACACATTGGAACCGCCCGAAATTGCCGCGTCCATGGAATCGGAGCCCCTTCAACCGGGGATCTGGGGCGCCAGCGTTACTATGGATGCTCTGGAAGGGGTTGATTTTGATCTAAGCCATATGCTTATGAGGTATTGGCGAAATTGATACGGCAGCTTCATTCCGTCTTCGGAAGCAAGCTCGCCCCCTGGTTTGGTTAGAGGTGGGCTGGGTGAGAAACGATTTTTTATCGGGCACTGGCAAAGTTGGATTGAAGGAGGGAGTACTTACGTATTTAGCTGCCAGCTTGAATTGGGACAGGAGAATAAACCAGCCCGATAACTGCTTTGGCTGATCGGCCTATCATCTACCCATTTTGAGCGCCATAGATTCGTCTTTTCGATTCAGGGGAAAAGCTGGCCGATAATTGCATAAATTGAAAGCGGCGTGTCGCGTACGGAGAATGATACAGAGAGAAGTGCCCGAGATCGGCTCGGCATCGCTCAAAGTGGAAAAAAGGTCTTAGCTATCTGCTTGAAATATCCTACGCTGAAGGCCGCTTTTGCGGAATGAAGAACAGGGTTATCGTAAGCAGGGATGATAGGAGTATGCACGGGCTAGTATCAATCGGTTATCTTTTTGGCAGTCAGCGTATCAGTTTTTCGGGTAAACTGGATTTTTCCCTATCTGGATTCACTGATATTTGGGGAAGTAGAATCGAATTAGCGGGCAAGAGACTGCCCTATTGCATATTCAGCGGTTCGCAAGATGCTATTCCTGCTGAATTCTCAGGTGTTTCTAGGGGCAGAGAGGCTATAATAGGTTTAGGGCTGAACTGGGAAATCGATAATGAGGTGGATGAGCAAGCATGTCAGCATATGCAGGAGTGACATGGGATAGACACCCTCACTGAAACTGGCTCTCGTCTGGGAGAGCGCTGGAGCTGCCGATGAGTGAATTGATTAGAACAAACTGGATAATACTCTCTCCGATAATATTGCTCTCTGTGGCCGCGCTTGGAATAATGCTCGAAAGGGTTGCTTTCTACTACAGAACGCGCGTCAGATCTCAAGCGGTTCTCAGAGGGGCATTGGATAGGATAGGGAGGATACCGGTCGACTCGATCCTCAAGAATCTTCCCAAAAAAGATTCGAGCCTGGAAAAATCGCTGCTGATATTCGCTCTCACAACAAGAATCAGATCGATTCCGCAGGTGTATAAGCAAAAACTTGAGGCCCTAAGCGAGAAATACCTGGGACAGATGGAACGCAATCTCCCAATCTTGAACGGCATCGGCAATGTGGCAACGCTAATGGGACTTTTCGGCACCGTAGCCGGTATGATTTCCGCTTTTGCCAGGATGAATGCAGCCGGCAGCTCAGACCCCTACGTTCTGGCTGGCGGCATCTCCCAGGCCCTTGTTACCACCGCCATGGGTTTGGCGGTGGCAATTCCGGCAATGCTCGCGCTCCATCTGTTTGAGGCGATCGTCAATCGGCGTTCGGAGCTGCTGGATGAGATAGTTGCCGAGTGCCTTTCGATAGCAGGTGCGCAGTATGTCTTTAAGAAAGAATCCGCCAAGAAGACATAGGGGAGGGCTACCGCTCACCCCTCTGATTGATATCATCTTCTTGCTCTGTCTCTTTTTCGTCTTGAACACCAGCTTCCGGCAGGAAGGTTATATTGAGGTTAACCTACCCGAGTCAGAGACCTCGGATGATGGTCAGACAGTTGAAATCGTTCTTACGCTGCATGAAAACGGATCGGTGTCGATTGATGGGGAGAATGTCGAATGGGATTCTATTGAATCCGTCTTACGGGATAAGGCCGCGAACCAGGCTGCACGGGAACTCGTCATACAGGGGGATGAAAGCATTGACTACGGAAGGATTATTGCCACTCTGGATAAGGTGAGACAGGCCGGTTTTGAAGCAATCGCACTGCAAACAATCAGGAGGAGGCAGTGATAAGGGCGATTCTGGCATCGGCGGTTTTTCATGGGGTTCTTATCGCTATGATCCTGCTTGTTTTTGTAACAGCCCGTGAATCCAGTGGTTTCGCCGATACTCGGATACGCATCAGAATAGACAGCAATCCAAATGCAAAACATACAGCAGAGCCATCGGCGGCGAAGAGCAAAGCCTCTCCACGGAATTTATCAGCCAGCCCCCGAGAAGTTACTCCCGACACCGAAGAAGTCAGCATGAGTGATGAATCGGTTGATGAATTTGCAAATCTTCTGGAATATGAGCCACTCGCGCCGCCCAGGCCCAAACCCGGTGAGCAGCTACAGAGCATTGAGACTATGAATCCCCTAGCCAATTCCAATGAGCAGGCGAACTCCAAATCATCCCTCCAGGGCCCCTTGCAGATAGACTGGGCAGACGGAAGGGAACGGGGAATTCTATCATTTCCTGTTATTGATGCGGCGATTTTTCCCCAAAAATCCGAGAAGCTATTGGATGTTGTGATAAGAATCAGAGTATCACCGCAGGGAGAGGTGCTTTCCGCCGAGCTTGTGCCGCCTGGCTCTGGAGATACGCGAATCGACCGCTACATGCACAGCGCCGCGCTTCAGCTTACTCTTGAACCGCTGCTCGAAAACGGGGGAGTCCAGGAAGCCCTTCTGCGCCTTCTTTTCCTTGAGGACATCCCGTGAAAACTAGGCAAATACATCTCGTTCAGGCCGCCTTACTTCTTATTGGCGCCGTGCTTGGCGCACTGATACTGAATCCCCTGCGAATCCAGGTTGGCAGCAGGGCGGAAATGCTGAAGGAGCGTATAATTAGCCAACTGGAAGTTTCACAGGATGTCAAGATTAGCTACAAGAGCATTTCGCCAGCGCTTCTGTCGACAGTTGTTGTGCGGGACTTGAATGTCACTTTCGACCAGGGCGATTTCAGGGCGGAAACCGTTCGGATTTTCTATAACCCTCTTCGGGGCTTGGCAGGCGATGGCCCGCTGCGGTTTATCAGCGGAGTTACGGTTCAAAGCGGGCATCTTAATCTCACGGTTTCATCTGAAACATCGCGGGAGGAGGTGGCAGTAAACAGGGAAATTGCCGCTATTTGGTCCCTTCTTACGGATAAATCAGTGAACCTTTCCGGCATATCCGCGGAAATCCGTCTGAACGAGGTAATCCGGCTAAACGCGGATAACCTAACCCTGGCTCTAAATGATGAGAAAGGGATCGTTCGCTATGAACTTGCGGGGGAATTTCACGTGGACGATATGGGCTCTCCGAGCAACATCGGAGACATACGGGTCGCTGCATCCTCTGGGGGCAGCCTTTCCCCCACCGAGTCGACGGCTAATGGCCGATTTGATATACAGTCGGCCGCTTCGGAGTACGTGGTTCTGCAGCCCATATCCGTGGATTTCACCTATGCGGATGGCCAGCTCGCCGCCAGACGAGTCGGCGACAACATTCCGATGGATCTGCTGATCAGCTACTCCCCTGGCGGCTGGCGCATAGGTGGTGAGGTAGAGGATCTCAGTGTGATAAACGTCGCATCGTCCGGCATTTCCTCGGGGTGGTTCACGCCATTTTTTTCATCGGTAGCCGATGGCCGATTTCAAATCTCCGCTTCTCCGCTTTTCGATGATTTTGACTATGAAGTGGACATGGATGTTCGGGCAGATCCGGCAATCGAAACGCGTGATTATAAAGCCGAGTTAGAATTTCGAGGTTCACTGGGCAGCGTCTACATAGATACGCTGCTGATATCATCTGAGTTGGGAAGTCTTTCGTATGCCGGGACTCTGGATATCGAGCGATTGGCTCCCAACGGCTTCCTGACCCTCAACTTGGATGAGCTCCTGCTGGGTTATCCGGCATTCGCAAGGTTTAACCTGGGAACGAAAGCGGGAGTAATCACTGCCGAGCCGGAAGCGCTTGAGGCAAACGGAATCCAATTTGAAGATTTCCGGTTTCTTGTCATACCCGAGAATGACTCATTTGCTGTTTCATTGATCGCGGTGCCGGAAAGCGGGGGAGAATCTCGAGAAAGCAAACTGACGATGGACCTCTTCGTGGACTCGCGTTCAGATTGGGCAATTCGTGCCTTTGTAAATGTGAAGGGGTTTGAAACCTCCTTCATCGCACGCCTCATCGAGCTTACAGGGCAGTTTGATTTGCCATTTGCCAAGAATTTTCTTTTTGATATGAGCGCCTCTTTTGAGTCTAACAGCAGCACCTGGCTGGCTTCTCTCGATGAAGTCGCATTCCGCCATAGGGACAATCCGGATAAGAGCCTCATTATCAGCGGCAGGGCCTCACCTGAGAGTTGGTCGCTCGATATCCTTAGATTCACCTGGAATGAATACGTTGTGGATGGAAGGGGCTATGGCAGAAATCTTGTGGAGGGAGGATTCGCCGAGGGCAGAGTATTAATGGGAGATCAGATTTTCCCATTGACTGCCGAATGGTTTGATGATGGGAATGTGGTTGTTGAGAGCGATTTCGGATTGGCGGCATACGTGGAGCCCCAATCCGATCACGGGAGACGGATCAGATTTATCTGTGACAGTGTTTCAATCCCATTGTCGGATGGACAGGTGGTGACTTCACTTGACGCTAGGGGGCAGGTGTCGACACGCGGTGATCTGGAATTATATATCAATCGCGCGCAGATCCTGTTAGCGGGAAGATCGGAAAAATCGGATCTTGCAGTTGCATTCAACGGCATTCTAAGCCGCGACTCTCTACTTATCCCAGAGATAAGCATAGCTGATAACTATGGTGATCTTACTGGAAATGCGGCATTTGAAACCGCAGATGAATCGCGAAATCTGCTGGGACAGCTGTTTCTCGAGGGATCGGACGATGAAAAATATCATATCAACCTTGCCAAGGATGGTGATTTCTGGGATATGGATTTGGATATATCGGCAGCCAAAATTGAAAGAGTGATGCACGAACGTTTTTCCGGTGAGCTTTTTGTCGATGGGAAACTGGACGGCGCCCTAAAGAATCCTTCGATTTCCCTGAGCCTGCGCAGCAGCAAAGGGATGTCCGACGGTCGGCCCTTTGAAGTGAGGGGCGCGATTTCACTTGAATCAGGGCTTATGCGAATCAACGACATTCAATACAGCCACAAAGGCGTAAGCCTTGATCGGGGTCTTGTTTTGCTGGATATGAAGAAGGGCTCGCTGAAATCAACTGCGGAATTGAATGCCACGTATAATCAGGTTCCAGTGTCATCGGGTTTTTCTCTGGCAGTTGACTTTGGCAGGGCTCTTGCCATGGCCGAAATTCCTTACTTACTCGACTCAAGTTACATGGGAACGATAGCAACCCAGCCAATCATATGGGATTCATCGCCGCACTTACCGGCCTATACATTTCATTTCTCCAGAAGCAATGATTTTTTCAGAGTAGTCTCTCCGGGAAGCGAGATGCTGAATTTGTCATATGCATATGGACGTGGTGAATTGAATGTGATTTCGGGCTCGAAAATGCCTGTTGTCTCGCGGGGAAGGGGGACAATCAGGGATGGGGAAATAAACTTCTCATTCTCCGAATTGAATATAGATCCGGTTCTAATCAATTATGTAATGTTTAGAGATCCAATTCTCCTGCAGTATCATGTTGTTTTTCAGTCGGGGAGCTTTGTCGGCGAGCTTGATATATCAGGCCCGCTGGGCAACCCCGAAATTGACGGGGTGCTGAGGGCTGCAGATTTAAAAGTTGACACGCCCTACACATATGCGGAAATTCAGCCCGCAAGCACCCTCATACATTTCGAAGGCCATAGAATCACCATTGACAGAATTCATGTTCCTGTTGGGGACGGAATCCTATATGGCGGCGGTTTCATCGTTCTGGACAGATTCAGAATAGCGGAAATCGACATGGACTTCGGGGCCACTTCGACACTGGAGGGAGCTGGTGTGCAGGTCTACTACCCCTTGCTCGGCGTCAATCTGGATGGAGTATTTATCGGCGAAATGCATATGAGGGGAGGGAATAAGCGCTTTTATTTGGATGGGGATTTCACCTTCCCCAAACTAAAAGTAACGCTTGGTGATTCGGTAAAACCTGTGAGTCAGAGAAGGGAGGGGGTATATCCCAGCGCGGTTTTTTTGGATTTTGATTTCATTACAGGCAATAGCTGCGTTTTCTACCTTCCTAACGAGGAGTTAAGGATTATTCGAGCGACGGCGGAGGGTGGACAGACTTTGAATTTAACCTTCAGTAACTATCCTTACAATCTATCTTTCACAGGTGTTCTGCCAATTAAAACGGGCGATATTTTCTACTTAGACAGGGGTTTTCGGATTACCGAGGGATTGCTGGCATTTAACGAAACTTCTAAGAAATTCAATCCCGCGCTTTCTTTTCGGGCAGAGACGCGCGTTAAAGATGAGGAAGGCGAAGATGTTCAAGTTGCATTAGTTTACAACGCGCCGATCATGTCCGATTTTAACCCGACTATAGAAACTGTCCCCCCACGTTCGGACATCCTGACCCTTTTTGGGCGGGCTGTTGCGCCTTATCCAAATTCCCAGGATAATCAGATGACGAGAAGGCTATTGCTTGCGACAAGCGGCCTATTCGGCCAAATGGGCATTGTTCAGCCGTTCGAAGATGCGTTAGAGGAAGGATTGAATCTCGACATGGTTTCGATTCAAACGGATATTATTGAAAACACCCTGGCGGAGGGACTTATAAGAAATGCCGATTCAGAGTCGACATCCGGCCCCCAAAGCTTGGGCCGGTATCTGGATAATACAAGCATGTATGTCGGTAAATATGTAGGAAATTCTCTATTTTTCTCTGGTACAGTCTCAGCCAATTATCTTGAAGACCGGAGATCCAACTCCATTTTTGAAGGGCTGGGATTCCGAGCTTCTATCGATTTGGAAATGGTAACTCCGTTCTTCAGTATTCTATGGTCGTATTCTCCCAATCCTCTCGGTAACGAAGGATTTGTCGTTGACAATGTAATAACCCTTAAACGGCGTTTCTCGTATTAAAACTCGCGGCGCCAAAGAATGAATTCTTGAGAATAAGAGGTGGATACCGGATGCGTCATTATATAAAAGTCCTGATTCTATTAGCTGCTTTTTCCGTAAATGCCCTTGCGCAGGAAGAGCAGGGGTATGAAGGCAAAACAATCTCCGATATCCGATTCGAGGGGCTTCAAACGGTTTCGGAAAATGAACTTCTGGGATTAATTCGGCCCTACCTAGGGAGCGCTTACACAGATTCACTATCCTGGGAGATACAAAGCAAGCTCTACGCGCTGGAGTATTTCGATATCATAATCCCTGAACTGCGCCCGGGCCCTCCTACCCAAGAAAGTGTAGAGCTTATCTTTCAGGTTAAGGAAAAACCTCAGGTAGAAGATGTGCTGTTTATCGGCAATTTCAAAATTAGACGCGGAACCTTGGCGAATAAGGTCTTGGTCAAATCCGGAGATTTTCTCGACCCAGGCTCCCTTACCCTCGATGAGCAAAGAATCATCGATTACTATTTGGAAAAGGGATTTATCGATGTAAGGGTGAGTTCAAGCTATTCCGTAGACGAATCCACTAATACGACAAACATTTTATTCACCATAATTGAGGGCAGCCAAACAAAAATCAGTGATATCCAATTTGTGGGAAATGATAAGCATGTTTCCGATAAAACGCTGAGAGGTTTGATGAAGACAAAACCTCAATCGCTTTTCAGCAAGGGTCTATATGTTGAAACAAAACTCCAGGAGGATATCAAGGCAATAGAACAGTACTATGAGGACCATGGTCTCATCGACGCAAAGATTCTAAATGTTGACAAAGAGATTGTGGAAGGAGAGAAGGAGGATACTGGCAAAATTATCATTACGATTGCAATTCAGGAGGGTGATATATGGACATACGATGGGATAAGCTTTGATGGGAACAGTATTTTCACGGATGCCGAACTGGAGGAATTCGTGCTGCAGCAGCCCGGAGACATATTCAATGGCTCCAGATTTCAGATGGATATCCAGAGAATCGAAAACCTCTACTACGAAAATGGCTACATATTCAACACCTTCGCCTACGAGGAAATTCGGCAAAATGAAGAATACAAAATTTCTTATAACGTAAGAATAACCGAAAGGGATCGCGCGCACATTGAAAACATAATCATTCGTGGAAATACCAAGACAAAAAGCTACGTTATCCGCAGAGAGCTCCCTCTCGAAGAGGGTGAGGTGTTTAGCAGGTCGAAGATTCTTGAGGGAGTGACCAATTTGTACAATCTTCAATTTTTCGATGTTGTTGAACCACAGCCGCATCCAGGGGATGAAGATGGATTAATGGATTTGGTGATTGATGTGCAAGAGGGAAAAACATCCGATATTAGTTTTGGTTTATCGTTTTCGGGCGGACCTGATTTTCCGATATCAGCTCAGGTAAACTGGAGCGACAGAAACTTCCTCGGCCGCGGGCAGATTATTGGCGCCACCGGCGCTGTGTCGCCAAATGTGCAAAGCGTATCGCTAAACTTTACCGAACCCCGAATTTTGGGCTTGCGTTGGTCCGGGGGAGCCGAAATTCGATGGGCCCACAGCGTAAAAAAACGTTTCAACATGGATTTGGATGGCAATGGCCTCCCCGATCCCTATCTTACTTGGGATGAGTATGATGCGGTGGGCAGGGCCGTCCCCAGCGATCATCTGATGGAGTATAATTCCCATTTTATTTCTACCTCTCTCAATACAGGATATACATGGTTAACCAGATTGGGCCGTTTCGGCGCCTCGACAGGGCTTCGGCTCTCATGGGAATATATCAAGTATGATCCAACCGTACATAGGCCTCACAGCGTGGACATTAGAGAGAATTTGCTTACCTGGAAATATGATGACAGTGTTTCCCTGCGTGTTTCCTGGGATACTAGAGATCTCATATTTAATCCGACGAAGGGATTCATATTGAGTGAGAGTCTTACCTTCGCCGGGATACTCCCGGTTTCTCGGCGGGATCATATAAAGAGCGTAACGCGATTCAATTTCAATCAATTATTGTTCAGTGTGCCCCTGAATGATAAGGGAAGAGCCTTTGAAAGCACCCTTTACTTCAATACGGCATTTCAGGCGCTGCTTAACAAACCATGGGCAGAGAGAACCGCAAATAGACAGAGAGACGGTTTTTACATCGATGGAATGTTTGTCGCAAGAGGCTGGGAGCCGAATTCCGGCTATCGATATCTGTGGGATAACACTCTGCAGTTTATTTTTCCGATTGTCCCCAATATCTTGGCCTTTGATATCTTTCTGGATGCGGTTGGCACCTGGGTTGCAAAGGACGGCAAAACCAAGGGCAGCAACGCCTTGCTAAAAATGCACATCAATGATTGGCGATTTAGTCTGGGCGGAGGGCTGCGATTTGCAAATCCTCAGTTTCCCATTGGCATATACCTGGTGAAGAAATTTCGGTGGGATATTGACGGAAATATTAACTGGAACCCCGAGCCGCACCTAACTGAGTTCAGAAACTTGAATATGGATCTGGTTATAGCCTTCAAACTGGATATTTATTAGGAGCCCTGCTAATGAAAAAGCTTATTATTTCGACATTGCTTACGGTTGGATTAGTTCGAATTTTCCATCTTGGCGCTGAGCAGATTACCAAGGTGGCCGTTCTGGACTATGCGAGAATACTATCTGCCTTTTATGTCGATTCCGCCGAAGCCAGAAGAATTGAAAAAATGAAAGAGGCTTTCGCCAATGAGGTCCGCAGGCTGCAGGATGAAATACAAAGCCTGGAGGAAAGCAAAATCGCTGCCATAGCCCGCGGCAATGCGAGAGATGAGATGAATCTGGAAAGTAAAATCCAGGAGAAAAAACAATACTATCAGGAATATGTCAGAATCAAGGGAAATCAGATTCAACAGGCGGTGGCAGGCCTGGGCTCCAGCAGCGAATTGGCTCGGGAAATACTTGATAAAATCCAGTTTGTTGCGGAAACAAATGGATTTAGCATTGTCTTAAACCGCTCGGATCCAAACTTGCTGTGGTGGAGCTACGAGGTTGATATAACAGAGCTGATACTGCAGCAATTAGCAAAAAACTGAAGCGAAGGATGCCTTCCGGTAATGAAAGCACGCCTATGTTCCGCCAATACGACCGGCAGAAGGAGAAATACGGGGATTCCGTACTTTTTTTCAGAATGGGTGATTTTTATGAGATGTTCAAAAGCGATGCCATAGAAGTTAGCCGATTGTTGAATTTAACTCTAACACAGCGGCAGGGTGTTCCGATGTGCGGTATACCCTATCATGCTGCGGATAACTACATCGCCCGCCTGCTAGGGCACGGGAAGAAAATTGCCATATGCGAGCAGGTCGAAATGCCCAGGGGAAAGGGGCTGGCAAGGCGTGAGGTTGTTGAGGTTGTCACGCCGGGAACGATAGTTAATGATTCCTATCTGGACAATCGAACCAATAACTATCTTGCCGCGTTAATCGGGGATAGGGAAAAAACCTCCCTTGCCTATGCCGATTTATCCACGGGAGAATTTCGCGCCACTGTGTTTGAGAAGGGCTCGGAGAAGGAGCTGCTGCGGAGGGAAATCGCGCGGGCAAATCCCAGGGAGATGATCATTCAGGAAGGCTTGCTCGAGACTTATGCGTTTATAGGCGATTTGGACATAGTGCTAGACCGTCAACCCGACTGGGTATTCGACCTGAGACAGTCGCGGGAACGGCTTCTCAGGCAGTTTCAAACAGTCAATCTAAAAGCATTCGGAATCGATGATGAGGAGCTATGCATCCTGGCCGCAGGCGCTATACTCAACTACCTTGACGATAAGCATAAGGGAGTGCTGCCCCATATCCGCTCGATTGAAATTTTCGAAGAGAACAGCGCTGTCGGATTGGATGAATCCACAATAAAAAACCTGGAAATAGTCAGTAATTTGCACGACGGAGGAAGTGCATTCACACTGCTTGAGGTTCTAGATCATACGAAAACTTCCCTGGGAGCGAGAAGGCTTAGACGAAGAATTCTGCAGCCCTTCCCAGAGCTCAAAAGCATAACCCTGCATCACGAACGGGTGGAAAGATTGTATCGGAAGCAGACTACTCTCGCTGCATTGCGTGAATTGCTCTCCGGAATTTTGGATATTGAGAGGCTTTCGGCCAGGATTGCGATGGACAAGGCCCATGCCAAGGATCTTATCGCAGTGCGGGATTCACTGACTAGGGCCTTTAAAATCCGGGATATTATGGATGACCTTCTATTGGACGACAGCAGGAATGGTCTGGAAAAGCTCTTTTCCTCCCTCCTCGTACTGGCGGAAATGCTTACCAATTCGCTGATGGAGGAGCCCTCAATTCTTTTAACGGAAGGGCAGCTGATAAAAGAGGGTTGGAATAAAAAGCTCGATGAAATGAGAGGAAAAAATGTCAACGGGGAAAAAACACTAAGAGACTATGCCTCGAAAGAGAAGGCCGCTAGCGGAATTGGCTCCATCAAGCTGAAGTATAATCGGATAATTGGGTACTTCTTTGAGGTGAGCAAGGGGCAGTCCAATAGGGTTCCGGAGAGATTCAGAAGGAGACAATCTCTAGCGCAGTGCGAGAGATTCACAACCGAGAGGCTTGGGGAACTTGAGGCTGAAATCAATAGCGTGAAGGAAAGGGTGATTGAGTATGAGCAGGAACTCTTTCTCGGCATAAGAGAAGATGCAAAAAAACACATTTCAGAGCTGCTTCGGCTAGCGGGCATCATTGCAGATATTGATGTTGTTCAATCCTATGCCCATGTCGCGACCGAACATGGATATGTTCGCCCCCGCATGGTGGAAGCTGCTCGAATTGAGATCAAAAACGGACGTCATCCAATTGTCGAATATCATATCCCACATGGCTCATTCGTACCAAACAGCATTTCCGTGGATAGTGAGGAAGTTTCCCTTGCTCTTATTACGGGCCCCAATATGGCCGGTAAGTCGACAATCCTGCGCCAGGTCGCGCTAATTACGCTGATGGCGCACGCGGGGAGCTTTGTACCGGCGGATTCCGCGCTAATCGGGCTGGTGGATAGGATTTATTGCAGGGTTGGAGCGACCGACAATCTGGCGCGGGGAGAATCCACCTTTCTTATTGAGATGAATGAAACGGCAAACATTCTTAGGAATGCGACCAACCGGAGCCTTGTGATAATGGATGAGGTGGGGAGGGGCACCGGAACGGCGGATGGCCTGGCCATTGCAAAGGCAGTGTGCGAGCATCTTCTTACCCAAATAACGCCAAGAACGCTGTTTGCGACTCACTATCGAGAATTGACAAAGATAGAACATCCGCATTTGATCAATCTATCGATGGCCGTACATGAGGAAGATGGGCGACTGATACTCCCCAAGACTCTTGTGCCGGGCCCATCCGAGGCCTCATATGGGATTCATGTCGGCTCTATGGCGGGACTTCCGGGGTCGGTGGTGGAAAGAGCGCAGGAACTGCTGAGCTTGCAGGAAGAAAATGGGGAGAGCTTATCGCGCTCATCAACGAAGACCACAGGGGCTCTGCAGGCTTCCCTGTTTGACAGCGGAGAAATGATACTGGATAGGATTCGGAATTTGGATCTGAATAATCTGACCCCCCTAGAGTCACTGCAGATTCTATCGAGATGGCAGGAAGAACTGGATTAGACAAATTGATCTCAAGTAGAGGGAGTGGTTTCATAGTTATTGCAGCTAATGGCTATTGTGAGCTGTGCTTGCCCGCTATGCGGCGCCGATTCATCCGCGTATTTTGAGCCCTGCGCCGACTGCAGCAGCAAGATTTCTCGGTTTGATTCAGATGCCTGCGAGTACTGCGGCGCTGACTTAGCCGGAAGTGACAATCCATGCCTTGCCTGTCGAAGTAATCCTCCTACCCTGGACGCATTTCGCGCCATGGGGAGTTGGAGCGGCCCCTTGCGTGAATGGCTTTCCGCTCTTAAGTATGGTGGAGATGCAAGAATGGCCTTTTGGCTCTCAGAGAAGCTTATTGAAATTTATAAAGGATGCTGGGTCGGAATTCCTGTTGTACCGGTCCCCCCCCGAAGGATGCGTGTTTTTCACAGCGGAATTGATACGGTGAATAAAATTGCATGTTGGATGGAAAAGAGAGGAATTCGGATTTTAAGGCTGCTAAAACGCAGAGGCAGCCAAACACAGAAATCTTTAAACCGCCTAGAACGCTTGCAGGCATCGGCGCTCAAGTACGAGCTTAAACCGAAGGTCAGGATTGCATACAGTGAAGTAGTTGTTTTGGATGACGTAAGTACAACAGGCGCAACTCTAAACACATGTGCCCGTGTGCTTAAATCCGCTGGAATAAAAAGGGTTTATGGACTGACGGTTTGCAGGGATTAGTTCCCGAAATTACTTGACTATTACCATCAAGACCGCTAGCATTTTCCGAGTAATCAGTGTTGCTTCTTCATAAGTAAAGGGCCCGCCTGGCGGTCTTTTTTTTTAGCTCGGTTTTTTGGAAAATTATGTGGGTAAATCCTGAACTGGAAGAAATCATCACTGAAATGATAAATCAAATGGCACTTACCCTTGTCGAAATGTCCATTGAACACCGCGGAGGGGGCGTAAAAATAAAACTTGTGCTCCACAAAAGTGGAGGGGTCAGTCTCAATGACCTCGCTCAGGCCCAAAAGGTGCTTCGCCCCAGGCTTGAAATAGAATTTAACAGGGAAAACCTTGTATTGGAGATATCATCGCCTGGCCTATCGCGTATTATGAAGCACCCGCGCGAATACGAGATTTTTCGTGGGAGTCAGGTGGAGTTATTGCGTGGGGGGAGTTGGATCAGTGGAATGCTCAAGGAGACCGACAATTGGAATGTCGTGATTGCAGCAGGAAGCGGTGAGCTTGCAATTCCAATAAAACAGATCAAAAAGGCTAGACTATGTGGCTAGCGGTTAGTGAGGTGCGTTGAAATGAATCCCGATTTTGCTGACTTGGTGAAACTGATACAGACCGAAAGAGGAATCACCAAAGATCTAGTCCTGGCCACAATTGAGGAGTTCCTGATTGCCGCATATAACAGAACCTTTGGAACATCCGAAAATGCGGTTGTCAAGTTTTCGGAGTCCGGAGGCGACGTCTCGATTTTTGCAAGAAAGGCAATAGTTGAAACTGATGATTTATACGATCCGGTGACAGAAATCGAGCTTTCGGAGGCCCTGGAGCTGAATGAGGACTGTGAGGTTGGCGATGAGCTTCTGATTGAGATAGATCCCAAAAATTTTGACCGAGGGGCGATTCAAAGCGCCAAGCAGAAGGCCCGCCAGAGCCTTAGAGAAATTCAGAAAGATACACTCTATTCTGAATTCAGAGGCAAGGTTGGGGAAATGATAATCGGCTATTTCCAGCGTGAAAAGAATGGAACGATTTTTGTTGATCTGGGAAGGATTGAAGGAATACTCCCGCGCCGGTTTCAATCACCAAGGGAGGAATATCATCATGGAGACAGAATCAAGGCAATGATTGCCGAAGTGAAAAAGGCTCCCACGGGGCTGGAAATTATACTGTCCCGCTCTCATGGCGAATTCGTAAAGCGAATATTCGAATTGGAAGTGCCGGAGATATACGATGGAACCGTCGAGATATTCAAAATTGTAAGGGAACCGGGCTTCAGAACAAAGGTGGCGGTATACTCAACCCGTGAGGATGTTGATCCAGTCGGCTCCTGCGTCGGGCTCAAGGGGGTTAGAATCCAGGCCATAGTTAGAGAACTTGAGGGTGAGAAGATAGATATCCTGAAGTACGACAGCGATCCGATAGAATTTATTAGAAATGCGCTTGGCTCAGCCGAGGTTCAGGATGTCGTGATTCTTGACAGCAGCAAAAGGCAGGCGCTGGCGATTGTGCCCGAACAGCAGCTTTCGCTGGCTATCGGCAAACAGGGATTGAATGTCAGATTAGCCAATAGGCTGGTCGATTGGAGTATCGATGTCAAAACCGAAACACAGTTCGCCGAAATGGATGTTTCAAAAGAGGTGTCTAGAGTCGCCTCAGATCTCTTTAGTGGAATTGATTCCGGCGGCGAGGAGATAACAAAGATTGGCGAACTGCCGGGTATCTCCGACCGCCTTGTTTCGGTGTTGAAAGAAAACGGTATTGAGCTGATTGAAACGCTTGTCAGCTTAGCGAAGGAAGAGCTTGAATCTCTTGCAGGCTTGACTCCGTCTGATGTTGAACAGATTCAAAAAATCATCAATGATAATGTGGAAATAATAGAGGATGGTGAAGATGAAGTTAGGCGGACAGAAAAGGGAGCTGATGATGCCGGGGAAAAGACAGTTGACACCTACGAGTGCCCCAATTGCGCACAGTCGATCACCGCTGATATGTCCGCCTGCCCAAATTGCGGCGTTGGCTTGAGCTTTGAGGCTGAAGAAGTCAAGGAACAGGAAGATAATTGATGGTGGAAGAACCGGAAAAGAAAAAACCAAAGGCCACTCTGATAAAGCACAAAAAACTAAGGGTTTCAAAACCTCCGATGCAGGAAGACCTGGCAGATGCCGAACGGAAAAGGGTTTTGGTGGTGAAGAAGAAGATAGTTGTTGTCAAACCCAAAACCACTTCCCCCTCAAGAGTCAGAGGGGCGGACTTAATCCGCAGCGAAAAAACCGAACTTTCGGAAACTCAAAAAATGACGGCGAAAAAAGGTGAGTTGGACAGGAAGGTTTCACAATTCCCAATCGCCGAAAAAACTTCTCAAAAATCTGTTTCACCCGCCTCGAAATCTGCCCAAACCGGCGGGATCTCCGAGACATTGAGCGATGTCCCCTCAAACACCGGGGATTTGGGCAGAAATGCGAAGAAGGAAGGACAGATTGGAGCTGCTTCTGAAACGGATACTGCTGCCCCGAAGAGCTTTGGCGCTGAAATCACCGGGATAAGCTCCGAGAAAATTGGATCCGGCAAGGACACGGTGGCATCGCCTCCGCGTGGAGTGAGGAACTTTGGCGGGGTGCAATCCTATGAATCCAAAAGAGTTGGCGGTAGGGCCGGCATAGTTTCCGGACGGCGTGTAGATGGCAGCTACAATCAGCGTCCTCCTCTTCGACCCGAGAATAGACAGGATGCCTTTGGCCGCGGTGATACAAGAAACGCAGGACGCGCCGGAAGCTATGTGCCGGACAGGCCTTTCAGACGCTCGGACGATCGCAGAGAGAGTAGGAGCAACCATGGGGCGGATGCTGGGCCGGGTAGAGCCAACTTCAGGGCAGGGGGTGGTGCTGGCAGAACTGGCGGGGGGGCTCGAACCTATGGGAATCCGCCAGCGAGCCCCCCACATTCCAACCGGGGCAAGACGTTCTACAAGGCAAAAAAAATCTACGATAAGCACCGCGAAGAACAGGAGAAAATTTATCAATATTCGAAGAAGAAACAACTAGTACAATCCAATCCAGTGCCCAAAGAGATTGATATCATGGAGGTGATAACAGTATCGGAACTTGCCAGAAAGATGAATTTGAGAGCTTCGGATCTTATTTCAAAGCTGATGGGCATGGGCATGATGGTAACAATCAACCAGCAGATTGATGCCGAGACGGCAACAATTCTGGCAGACGAGTATGGGTGCAAAATCAGAATCGTTAGTCTATATGATGAAACAATAATTGCATCCGAATCCGATGGCGAAGGGGAGCAAAATCAACGCCCTCCGATTGTCACTGTAATGGGGCATGTCGACCACGGCAAAACAAAGCTCCTTGATGCAATCCGGAACGCGGATGTTGTATCAGGGGAGCATGGTGGCATTACACAGCACATTGGAGCCTATATGGTTCACTCGAAAAGGGGGAATATAACCTTTCTCGACACTCCCGGGCATTCGGCATTTACCATGATGAGAGCGCGGGGAGCTCAGGTTACCGATTTGGTAATCCTGGTTGTGGCCGCAAATGACGGCGTAATGCCGCAAACCGTGGAAGCCATAGAACATGCAAAGGCGGCTAAGTCTCCGATAATTGTGGCAATTAACAAGATGGATTTACCCGAAGCAAATCCGGATATGGTAAAACAGCAGCTCTCTGAGCACGATTTGGTTCCGGAAGACTGGGGGGGGGCCACTCAATTTGCCGAGATATCCGCTTTAAAAGGCGAGGGAATCGATAACCTCCTTGATATTGTGATACTCGTGTCTGAGATGCTTGAACTAAAGGCCAATTGGACCCGCAAAGCTGAGGGGAAGATAATTGAATCCAGAATAGACCAGGGTAGGGGGATTGTATCGACGGTATTAGTGGAAAATGGAACTTTGAAAATCAGTGATGCCTTCCTCGCTGGAATATATCATGGAAAAGTGCGAGCCATGTTTAACGACAAAGGTCTTCCTCTAAAGGAGGCCACGCCGTCCATGCCAGTGGAAATTCTTGGATTTTCCGGCGTTCCGGATGCAGGCGATCCTTTTCAGGTAACGGAGAGCGAGAAGGAAGCCCGCCAATACGGCGGCAAGCGGCAGGAGCTCAAGAAAATAGAAACGGCCAAGAATGTGAAGAAGATTACTCTTGACACCCTGTACGATTCGATACACGACGAGAGCGTTCAGGAACTTCGGATAATTATCAAGGGAGATGTGCATGGCTCTGTAGAAGCGCTGCAGAACACGCTAGAGAAGTTGAGCACAGATGAGATACGGCTTGTTTGCATACGTGTGGCCGCGGGCGCGATTATTGAAGACGATGTAAACCTTGCGGCTGCCTCGAATGCCATTATTATTGGCTTCCATGTCAGGCCGACGGCCAAGGCGCTCACGATAGCGGAGCGGGAAAAGGTGGAAATCCGGAAGTACAACGTTATCTACGATGTTGTGGAAGATATCAGGAATGCCATGGAAGGTATGCTAACTCCTGATACGGAAGAGCGCCCGGTTGGCCGGATTGCGATTAGAGAAATTTTCAAGGTTCCCAAGTTCGGAACCATCGCCGGGTGTATGGTTATGTCAGGCAGCGTGAACAGAAGAAGCCAAGTTCATCTTCTTCGCGAAGAAGTTGTGCTGCATACCGGTGGGATTGCCTCGCTGCGCCGTTTCAAAGAAGACGCAAAGGAGGTTAAGGAAGGATACGAGTGTGGCATAGGTCTTGAAGGTTATTCCGATATAAGGGTAGGCGATATCATGGAGGTCTTCGAAATAGCGGAGATAGCCAAAAAATTGAGAGATCCAGCGAAGAATGAATGATATTCGCCTAAAACGAGTGGAGAGCCTAATTCGTGAAAAGGTGAGCTCCTTGATTATTACAGGAGATGTGAAGGATCCCCGAGTCGATTCCACTGTGGCGCTCACTCGGATTAAGGTTTCGAAGAATCTCTCGTCTGCCCGAGTTTGGGTGAGCTCCTTTGGGGGAGTGCAGGCGACTCAAAGAGCAGTTACCGGGCTAAACAACGCAGCAGGGTTCATTCAGTCAAGAATTGGCAGGGAAATCCACATGAAGAACACTCCAAGACTGTGCTTTGTGTCGGATGATTCAATTCGTGAAGGGCTGACAGTAAGTGAACTGATAGAAAAAGCCATTTCGACAGATAAACAAGGCTCCTAACCCGTTGCATCCATTTTCCGGAGTCTTCCTGCTGGATAAACCGGTCGGCATTTCGAGTTTTAGGGCCCTTGATAGCCTCAAACGGGCGCTTGACACAACAAAGGTTGGACATGCCGGCACTCTAGACCCCTTCGCGACAGGCCTCCTTATTGCCCTTTCGGGCAAGTTAACCAAGGCCGCGTACCTATGCGCGGGAATGGATAAGGGCTACGAGGCTGTTATCCGCTTTGGCGCTGAAACCGATACGCTTGATGTTGAAGGAAGGGTAGTTGGCAGGGGTCCACTGCCTGACTATGACGCCATCAAAAAGGCCGCGGGAAATTACACTGGAGCTATAACACAGACACCGCCCGCATTCTCCGCGATCGGAATCAATGGCAGCAGATCCTACAAATTGGCGCGGGAAGGATTGAAAGTCGAGGTTCCGGAGAGAAGGGTCCGGATACATTCTTTCAAGATTCTAGACTGGTCTCCTCCGAATCTTCGGGTTTACATAGGCTGCTCGTCGGGAACATATATTCGATCTTTGAGCAGGGATATCGGGATTGCCTGTGGCAGCAGGGCCTTTTGCTTCTCTCTAAGACGTGTTTCAATTGGGCCGTTCTCAGTTCGGGATGCGATAGGGCCGGATCAAATTGTCAAAACAGACGGATATGACCCCATAGAATTTGCCCGGATTGCCCGAATCCCAGCAATATTGCTTTCGAGCGGGTTGACCAGGGAGCTAAGAATGGGAGTATCTCCGGATCGGCTCAAGCTATGGTTCCCCAGGATTGAATCGCCAACGCTTTGTATGAGTTCCGATGGGAAAGCGCTTGCAATGCTGGATGTCAAGGAAGGGCGATTAGCCTGCCGTATTTTGTTCTAATATTGCCATTTTGTTGGAGCCGGTACTTTGAACGCTCTGCTGCCTTGACTAAGGCGTCAATTAATGCCATTCTTGACTAAAGCTCCTTGATTGGGAGCCTCAGATTTTGAACTTTCAATGAGGCTGGCTGCAATCGATACTTCCGGTGTTCAGACTCCGGTATCGAAATTTCGAATGCTTATGTTCGACTGGCAAGTGGTATTCTTGCCATAAACAAATATCTTAAGGTGAGGAATACATTATGCCTCTAACGGCGAACGAGAAGACTGCTATAATAACGGATTTCGGCAAAGACAGGAAGAATTCAGGTTCTACTGAGGTTCAAATTGCGCTTATAACAAAGCGCATTGAGAATTTGCAGGTTCATTTCGGCAAGCACAGAAAGGATAACGCCTCCAGACGCGGGCTGTTAAAAATAGTTGGCCAGCGTAGACGGCTTCTTCGTTATTTCAAACGGACCAATCTTGAGGGTTATAGAAATCTCATATCCAAACTTGGGCTGAGAAAATAGGGCAGGAATATGTATACATCAAGCTTTCGCATCGGAGACGATGATTTAATTCTCGAGACAGGCAAAATAGCGAAACAGGCAAATGGCGCCGTTCTAGCTCGCTACGGCGGCTCGGTTGTGCTTGCCACGACATGCTGCAGCGCTGAGATAACTGAGGGTTTGGATTACGTACCACTGATGGTTGATTACAATGAGCGCTATTACTCCGCCGGGAAAATTCCCGGTGGGTTCATAAAACGTGAGACACGTCCCAAAGACAAGGAAATCCTGGTTTCCAGGCTGATTGATCGGCCCATGAGACCTCTCTTTGACAAGAGATTCGGGCGGGATATCCAGATTATACCTATGACAATATCAACCGATCAGATTCATACGCCCGACATATTGGGTATGATAGCGGCCTTCGCCTCGGTAGAAGTGTCCGATATACCATTTAACGGCCCTCTGGCGGCGATAAGAATTGGCTCTATTGACAGTAAACTCATTGTAAATCCGACATTCCAGCAGATTGAGGAATCTGAACTTGATATTGTCATTGCCGGAAACAACAACGGGATAGTAATGGTTGAAGGCGCCGGCAGCCAGATTTCGGAGCAGCTGATGCTAGAAGCGCTCGAGCACGCTGAAAATGTATTGAAGGAGCTCTGTAAGCACATATCGGATTTCGCGGCCGCGGCGGGTAAGAAGAAACTCCCGCTTCCCGATGAACTGCCTCCTCTTGACTCCGAAGAGGAGATTATAAGGGAGGCTGCGTCCATGTTCAAAGATGCGGCCTTTCTTCCGGATAAAATCGCCCGCGCGAAGGGCGCCAAGGATGTTAGGGAAAAACTTATCGAGCTATTTGCTGCGAGCATAGAAACCTACGGCGAGAATGGCGAGGCAGTTTTCGATGCCTTACTCGATAGAGTTCATTCTGACATTATGCGGCAATCCATAGTAAGGGACCGAAGAAGATGTGATGGGCGCTCACCCTCTGAAATTCGCCCTATAAGCGCCGAGGTGGGGCTTCTGCCAAGGGCTCATGGCTCAGCACTTTTCACCAGGGGTGAGACTCAATCAATCGGGGTGGCAACTCTTGGCAGCACTTACGATGAGCAAATATTTGATGACATAGATGGCGATAGGCGATCACATTTCATGCTGCATTACAATTTCCCGCCCTTTTCGGTGGGCGAAACCGGCCGAACCGGAACGGGGCGTCGAGAAGTCGGGCATGGGCACCTGGCGCAGAGGGCGATTGAGCCGGTTCTTCCCGATAAGGAGGATTTTCCCTACACGCTGCGAATTGTGTCGGAAATCACCGAATCCAATGGATCCTCGTCGATGGCGACGGTCTGCAGCGGAACCATGTGCCTCCTTGCGGCAGGTGTCCCTATCAAGGCACCAGTGGCGGGCATTGCCATGGGGCTGATTCAGGAAGATGGGGAAAACATCATCCTCTCGGACATCCTAGGCGAAGAAGATCACATGGGCGATATGGATTTCAAGGTGACAGGGAGTAAAACCGGTATCACTGCCTTTCAAATGGACATAAAAGTGTCCGGAATAGGTTTGGATGTTATGAGGGACGCATTGGAGAAGGCTCGCGAGGGCCGCCTGCATATCTTGAACGAGATGCTGAAGGTTATCTCTGAGCCGTCCGAGAGAATCAGCGAATACGCCCCAATCGTCCTGACATATAACGTCGACATCGATAAAATTGGAGCTGTTATCGGTCCCGGTGGTCAAAATATTCGCAATATTATCGAAACTTCAGGGGCAAAGGTAAATGTCGACGATCAGGGTGTGATCACGATATTCGCAAGGGATGGGGAAAAGGGCGCGGAGATTGCCTTGGATATGGTGAAGGCGCTCGTAGAGGAGCCTGAGCTTGGGAAAAACTACAACGGAACTGTGAAAAAAATAGTTGATTTTGGCGCCTTCATCGAAATACTTCCCGGGAAAGAGGGGCTTTGCCATATTTCCAAATTGGCGAAGAAGCGTGTCAGCTCCGTTGAGGATATCTTGAAAGAAGGGCAGAGGGTTAAGGTTAGGCTAATTGATGTGGATCGTATGGGTAGATATAAGCTCAGCATCGTGGATGCCGAAAATCCGAACTGGAAGCCCTATGCTGAAGGCCCTCGGCCGCAGGGCCCTCCACCTAGGAAACCCAGACGTTAGGCGGCTAGCCGCATACCGTGAATTTTTTTCGGCCACAAGCCGAAGAATGAGTCTTATCGGAGGAGAGTTTTGACTGAAACTGATAATCCGGTTGTGATGTTTACCGGCAATGTCGAGTTTCTTCCAACCTATGCCACTCCGTCTGCCGCGGGCGCCGATCTGAGGGCCAACCTGACCTCGTCTATCTCCATGAAACCAGGAGACCGCTGTCTAGTGCCGACGGGCATATCTGTTGCAATCCCTGCCGGTTGGGAAGGGCAGATTAGGCCGCGATCGGGTCTATCAATCAATAAGGGCCTTACCCTGCTTAACAGCCCAGGAACAATTGATTCGGACTACCGGGGAGAAATCAAGGTTATTCTTATCAATCTGGGAGGAGAAACCGCTGTTGTTGAACCTAGAGAGCGAATAGCTCAATTAATCATTAGCAAGAGCGCAACCGTGGCTTTTAAGCAGGTTGAAAAGCTTCCTCCCAGCAATCGCGGTGCGGCTGGTTTTGGTTCCACCGGAAAATGAGCTTGAATCGCTTACCCCATGCATATCTTTTTGTCTGTGCGCTTTTTGCCTCGTTTTCATTCTTTTCCTGCAGCACATCGAAACCAAAAAAAAGAAGTACAGTAATTTCAAATTCAGTCGATGAAATTCACCGTGATATGGGGAAGGAATCCGCCGCGTATATGGATGAAGCCGATTCAGAGATGGAAGCCTCAGAGCCGATTGATTATCTGCTGACAGAAGTCGACACCCTGTGGGAGAGGGATAAGAGGGAAGAGGCAAAGCGTCTTTTTGGTGAAATCGACAGGGAGAAATTATCGCCTGGATGGGAAAAATCACAGTGGACATACCTCCGAGGGCTCTTGTTCATCGAAAAATGGTCTGGGCCGGAACTGGGATTAGCGGAGGGAAATATTTCCTCGCTGCTTGTTGATCGTGATGATGTCTGGATTGGAACTTGGACTGGGGGTATAACCCGGCTATCAGACCCTTTGCAGAGTCACACAGTCAAGGATGCCGGCCTGCCAACCATGGCCATACGCACAGTGAACCGGATTAGGAGATATAGGACCTCAATTTGGGTGGTGAGGTATGGCAGCTTGGAGAGATATGATACCAGATCGGGAATATGGGAGCCTGTGGGCTATTTGCCGGTTAATGAGCGCCTGCAGGATGTGTGCATTCTTGATGGCAAAATTTATCTCGCCACGCTCGGAAGGGGGCTCTGGGTTAGAGAAGGAAATGAATGGAGTATTGTTCCTACTCCGGGTAAATTTATAACGAAACTTGAGTTGGGACATGACGGGGAAATAATTATCGCTACAATGAACAATGGATTGTTCCTGCATAGCCCCGGGGAAGATATCTGGCTTCACCCCCCCTCGGATGTGTTCGGTGGGGTAAATGTAACCTCTGTTTTAAGATCTGGCGATCGAGTTATTGGGGGAACCTTCGGAGAAGGCGGATTTATCTGGGACACGAAAACTTCGGAGGTGCTGTGGTTTGGATTGGAAGAGCTTGGGGATCTTTGGGTTCTGTCGGTGGCTGAATTGGGCGATTCTTTACTTTTCGGCACCTTTGGCTCAGGTGTAAGCCATCTGAATACGATTGATGAAACCTGGGATAGGGTGAGCATTGAAGAGGGATTGCCATCCGCTGATGTAACCAGTCTGTCTGTCGATACCAGAGGGAATATATGGGTAGGAACCCTGGGCGGAGGTGTTGTCAAGGTGCCCGGCGATATCTATGATATTCGGTAAGCATTCCACCCTCAATCGATATATTGCATCCGAGTTTTTATTCTCTTTCTTTGTCAGTTTTCAATTCTTCTTCCTGGTTTTCTTTTTTAATCAGCTTCTATTGATGGCCCAGGGGATATTGGCAAAGGGCATACCGGTTGGCTCGGTGCTGCTGCTAATACTGTACTCCACTCCCTCTTTTATAACTCTATCGGCCCCATTCGCAACGATGACTGGGGCTCTGATGGCCTACGGCCGATTTTCTTCCGACAATGAAATTTTAGCCATGAGGAGTGCGGGGTTCAAAAGATTTACAATCTTTCAACCTGTTCTGACTCTGGGAATTGTCATTGCCTTTGTGTCCCTCGGTGTGGATGATGTTTTGCTTCCGGCTGGCACAAAGGCCTTTCAGCAGCTATGGCTGGAGCTCAGTCTCAAACATCCTGGGTTGGAATTGGGGGAGTATTCGGTCCGCAACTTTCGCCACACAACCTTTGTCACGGGCGCAATTGACGATACCGGAATTCATCCTATGATAATAGTAGAGAGAGATAATTCGGGGAATCTCAACACCACCATCGCACGCCTGGCATCACCTGCTATAAAGGGGAATAAGGAAGGATTCCCCGGCTTCAGAATGCACAATGTCCTATCGCTCATCCCAAATTCAATCAGAAGCGATGAATGGACCTGGAGACGGGCCGATTATATGGATTATCGTCTTCTGGGCGACACATCGACAATATATGACCAGTCTGAAAATCCGGCATACATGCGCATTTTGGCGGTCCGGAGTGTTATAAAGGAGAAGTCCGAGAAGCAGAGGAAGAACCTCGGGGAGCAAAGGGCACGGATTGAGCGGAAGAAATATGAGCTATCTCTAGAGTATCACAGCCTGGCCAGGGGCAAGGCCAAGGTGATGGAAAACGCCAAGCTCAATATTGCCGATGATTATTCGGCGCTAGAGGGGCTTATGGAGAGTTTCCCTGTGGATCATTCGCTGCAAATCTGGAAGCTGGAGTATTATCAGAAATTCGCCATACCCTTTGCTTCCCTGCCTTTTGTTTTTCTGTCTTTCCCCCTTGGTTTGCTTGCAAAGAGAAGCGGGAGGGCCGTAGGATTCTTTATTGGCTTGATGTTAACAACTCTTTATTGGAGCCTTCTTATACTGGGGCGATCTTTGGGATTGAGAACCGAAGTCTCACCCTTCCTTGTGATGATAGCGCCCGAAATTGTGTTGCTTATAATTGGAGTAGGTTTTTATTTGCGTCGGGTGCAGACTTGAGGTTGTTTCAGAAATTATTGCTTCTGGAATTCCTTCCCTTTCTGGTTCTTGGAATTCTTTTTTTCGCTTTAATACTGGTGCTTGCGGATATTTTTGCCAATCTGTGGCAGTATCTCAATCTTGAAGTGCCCTTCGGCCAGGCTATCCGAATGAGCTTCATGTACGGCCCAAGGGCCTTGATACTTGCAATACCTATAGGTGCAATGTTTGCCGCCGCTTTTGCCTTTGGTAACCTTGGCGCAAGAAACGAGCTGGTTGCGATCTTTGGATCGGGAGTTCCGCTAATCAGGTTTGTCTTACCCATGCTGGTGCTGGCGGCCATTTTAAGCGCAGGAGTTTTCATACTGGAGGACCGTGTTGCGATACCAATCACCAGGAGACGCAACATAATTTCCAATGAGCTCCTTGGAATACAGGATTCAAAAAGCCGTTCAAATGCGGTGGCCATATCTATGGAAGGGCGGGTTATTTATTTTGCGGATTACTATGATGATTTAACTTCCACACTTTCATCTTTAACTATCATTATCTTGGACGAGAATTACGAATTTTTTAAGCGAATAGATGCGCAAAAGGCGTTTTGGAGTGAATCGGGGTTGTGGCAGCTTGAGGGATGCAGAATTTACTACCAGGGTGAGAATGATGAGATACTGCAAATCTCGGAAGAAAGATACAGCGAGGAGTTAATCAGCGAGAATCCGGATACCTTCCGCCTTGATACAAGGGAGATTGATGAAATGACTGGAAAGGAGGCGCGAGCTTGGATAACAACACAGAAGAGGGTTGGATTGCCTTATAAGGTGCACCAGGCAAAATACTATCAGCGTTTTACAATGGCGCTTACACCCTTTCTGGTCGTACTATTCGCTGGCGCACTTGGTGGTCGTTTTCGACGAAATATTCTGCTGCTCAGTTTGCTTGTCAGTCTTGTGTTATCCTCTGCATGGTACATAGTTCGCATGATATCAACCCTGCTCTCTGAGTTAGGCATTCTCTCGCCAATAGCGGGAAGCGTGATTCCTTACCTGTGCTTCCTGATGCTTGGTGCGTGGATGTTCAGACATGCGAGAACCTAGATACACGGATGTTAGAAATAGCAGCGATCGACAGGGGCTGCTCGGCCAGAACCGGAACGCTTCACCTGCCAAGAGGCGATGTTGAGATCCCAGCATTCCTGCCTGTTGGCACCAATGGTACGGTTAAGGCAATCCAGCACAGCACCCTCCGCCATATTGGCTATTCGCTTATTCTGGGTAATACCTACCACCTGTATTTAAGGCCGGGCATAGAGGTTATAGAAAAACATGGAGGATTACACGGTTTCTCATCCTGGGATGGGAACATACTCACGGATTCAGGTGGTTTTCAGGTGTTTTCACTTGCATCGCTTAGGGAGATTACAAGGGACGGGATTGTTTTCAACTCCCATATTGATGGCTCTAGGCATTTCTTAACGCCGGAATCGGTTGTGGATATGCAGGTTGCCCTTGGGAGCAATATCCAAATGCAGCTTGATGTTTGCACGGCCCCGGGTATAGGAGTAAAAGAGGCGCGGGAAGCAGTTGAGCTTACGGCCCTTTGGGCCAAGCGCGCAAAACAGCGCTATCTTGAGCACTCCGAATCATCCAGAGGATATTTATTCGGAATTGTTCAGGGAAATTTTTACAAGGAACTGCGAACTCTGAGCTCGTCACTCCTTTCGGAACTGGATCTCCCGGGCTATGCAATCGGCGGTCTGTCGGTTGGCGAGGAGCCCGAGATATTCAGGGAATTTCTCAGATACACGGCCTCTCTGCTGCCCGTCGATAAGCCCAGATACATAATGGGAATAGGCACACCCGGATATATGCTGGAATCAATCGAGGCGGGGATTGATTTTTTTGACTGCGTTTATCCGACGAGAATTGCCAGAAATGGCGGCTGCTTCACCCGGTTCGGAATAGTAAATATCAAGAACTCGCGATTCAAATACGATGTTCGCCCTATCGACCCGGAGTGTATATGTCCTGCCTGCATGCGCTACAGCCGCAGTTATCTGAGGCATCTATTTGCAGCAGGGGAAATCTTGGGTTCAATGTTGCTTACCCATCACAATTTACAATTCGTATTTACGATGATGGAAGAGGCGCGCAAGGCAATAAGAAATGGCGCCTTTCCGAATTTTAAGCGTTCATTTCTTGAGAGGTTCGAAACAGTTGACAGGTAGTACGAGCAGCCAGCGAAGTGCGCTTTCCGCGTTCGTAGTAATGGGATGCACGCTGATTAGCAGAATTCTGGGTTTTGTCCGCACGGCGACAATAGGCGCTTTATTTGGTGCGGGGGCCGAAGCTGATGTTGTCAACTTGGTATTCAACATCCCTAACAATTTGAGAAAACTCTTGGCTGAAGGCGCTTTGAGCACCGCGTTCGTACCCGAGTTATCTCGTGAAATTGTCCTAGACCCCTCTGGTTTACAGGCCAGGGGGTTAAGCAGAATCGTAATCGGATTTCAGATAATCATTATCGTTCCCATTTTGATTGTATCGCTTCTATTTCCGGAGCAGGTTCTATACATCTTCGAGAAATTCGACGATCCGTACAAGAAGGAGCTCAGCGTCATACTGCTTCGCTGGATGATGCCCTACATATTGTTTGTCTCATTCAGCGCGATTATGATGGCTGTTCACAATAGCCATTATCGGTTCTTTGTTCCGGCGATCACTCCAATAGTTTTCTCGATTTGTGTGATACTGTCTCTGCTCTTCGGGCAGGCAAGGTGGGGAGCTGTTTCGATTGGCATAGGTGTTTTGGCTGGCGGACTGGCGCAGATACTTGTGCAGTACCCAAGTTTCAGAAGAATGGGGTATCGATTGATTCCATCATTCAATTTCAACAGCGACTCGCTAAAAAGAGTCCTATTGAGATGGCTGCCCATGCTGCTAACCTCCTCGCTATTCGTTGTGAACAATCATATAGCAATGCTGCTGGCATCGACTCTTCCCGATGGCAATACCTCTTCGCTTGCCTATGCGATTGTCTTTTTTCAACTTCCTTTTGGCATATTTTCCGCGTCGATTGCAACTGTCCTATATCCAAAAATGAGTCGATGCGCGGCGATTAATGACAACAGCGGTTTGGTAGAATGCCTAAGCTTTGGATACCGAAACCTCTGGGCCTTTCTGGTTCCTTCAGCCATGATTCTGGTGCTGCTTGGAGAACCCATAGTAGCTATCGCCTTTCAGAGACATGCCTTCACACTCAAGGATTCGATTGCGACGGCCGATGTACTTGCCGCGTATTCGGTGGGAATGCCATTTATTGGGCTTTTCAATATCACCCAAAGAGCTCTATATGCCCTCGGTGAAATTCGACGATCCTTTTTTTGCGCCTTGTTAACGGTGCTCATTGACATTGCTCTATCGTTGATATTCATTTTCCGGAGTGATGGAAACAGCGTTTCATTGGCGTGGGCCAATTCCATAGCCTTTACGGTTGGTGCGATTTTGCAGTACATCTTTATTCGGCAGGTAAGCAAATTCAGGATAAGGGGGGGGGTGTTGACAGCATTCGGAAAGATTCTGGTTGGCAATTCCGCTGGTGTGTTGGTAATTTTGGGATTTTATCAGCTTCTTGGAAGAAACTGGTGGCTATCGGGAGTTAGCTGGGCCGGGTTTGGGCTGCTGGCGCTAATTGCCTTTGTGAGTTTCGCGGTCATAGTTCTTCTCTATGCCTGCATGAAAATTGAAGCCGTATCGCTAATTCTTGGTTGGGTGGGACGGAGTGCTGATGGTGACAAATAAATCAGCGGTTTTTTTGATTTTCTTCGTCTCGGGGATTCTCTTTTCACAGGAGCTGAGTAAGCAGGCAAGGCCGGATGAAGCGGTCTCGGGGGACAACTCCAACAAACTGCCGGGCAATAGAGCCATGGATCCTTCGGTAGAGGCAGACAGCGAGAAGGCAGACCACAGGGAGAGCGTTCTTCTGAACGGAATAGATGATGAGGTGGCAGCACTGTTGGCGGAGCTCAGAAGGGAGGAAAATGACAGATACAACAGTCTGCTTGAAGACATATTGGAGGAGACTCGAAACCCGTCAATCGCCGCTGGGATATATGGGTTATGGGAGGCGACATCCTATGGGGCAGGATTAAATCTTGCGAGAAATGAGTTGGTTAAGGCTGCAGATGATGCAGACTACGAATCTGCCGCGGTTCAGGCGGCGATTTCATACCTAGCGGAGCTAAAGCACCTGGAATCGCAGGATTTGCTGATTGAAATTGCAAATAGTCAGGGCTCAAGAATTGCAGCCTCCGCCATAAGAGCCATTGGGCGTATGGGCGAAATAACAGATGCGGCGAAAATTGAATTGCTGCTGGACAAGCTGAAAACGGAGAATCCGTTTGCGGAGGAGGATCTCGTAGCGGCGCTTATAGTAATGCTTGGCGAAATACACTACGAACCAGCCGCGGAGGAGCTTGTTGCCATAGCTGACGATGTGAGCGCCCCTCCTATTCACCGCAGATTCGCGTGCATTTCGGTTGGCAAAATTGGACGAGCTTCGGATTACGAAGTTATCAAGCGAATCTACTATGAAGCCGATAACGCAGATCTGCGCTCCTATGCTCTGGCTGGGCTCTCCGAATTTCCGAATCAGGATATAACCCCAATTCTGGTTCAAGCGCTTAGACGAGATTCCTCTTGGCGCATAAGAATGACCGCGGCCGAAAAGCTCACCGATTTGGATTCACCCGGCGTTCATGAGCTACTGAGATACAAGATAGCCAACGACCCGGTAAGCCAGGTGCGAATCGCATCAATTAAGACACTCGGGAGGTCATCCGACAGGGATGATTGGCAATTCCTAATTGAGTATTTCAAGAATGATAAAAATCCTTCTGATATTCGATTAGCCGGCCTCCGGGCGCTCATCGAGAACAAGATACCCGGCACCAATGAGACAATTTTTGCCGTCATGGATGAATTGTGGAACAAAGATGAGGGACGTTTCCTCGAGTTCACCTGCCTTGAGGTTTCAAAAGGTAAGTGGGCAGCTCTCGCGCCGGTTTATGAGCGTATGCTGGATAGCAAAAACTGGATAATTCAAGTATACGGAATTCGAGGAATCCGCCGAAACAATATTGCATCACTAAGGGGCAGGATAAACAATCTCGATAGCGATGGTATCGACGATAGGGTGCGCCGAGAAGTGAGATTCGGCAAATAATCAATGTCACATGGAGATTGTCTGACCTTACCCCCCAAAATGGGGCCAACAAACTCTTAGTGTTCTGACCTAAAATACAAGTGAGGTCAGAATGAAAACAAAATACTAAAGAAGAGAAAATCGTACAGATTTTGGACGAGGTCGTAGTTGGCGCCAAGGTGATGGATACCTGTCGAAAATACGGTATCAGCGACGCGACTTACTACAACCTAACGTTCCAAATACAGTGGAATGAGCGTCAATGA
>Ga0056121_1000105_pt1 | contig 41061 bp, 39 predicted proteins | sample WorMetHEROISLAND_FD_83872 | JGI IMG/M metagenome (GOLD analysis project Ga0056121, IMG submission 83872) | Marine gutless worms symbiont microbial communities from Max Planck institute for Marine Microbiology, Germany - Olavius sp. 1 HERON ISLAND ...
CTTTGTCCAAGGCTGGATATTCCCTGGAGGAACTATCGCAAACGGTGGACTTCTAAGATTTTTCGGAAGCTTTTGAACAAGGTCCTAAAATATTCAGACCGCAAGAAAGGTGATTAGATTGTTTAGTCTCAGTATTTGATGGATTGGATTTAGGAGATCTGTTCAATCAACTGTGTCAGCCTTGGCATCATTGTCTTAAGGAGTACATATGGCAAAAACAACAGACAAAGATGGAAATCCCATCGATTTCGAAACTTTTCGCAAGCAGGCTTATGATGAGATTCTCAAAGGCAAGTCCCTAAACAGGAGAAGGCGGTGTCCTGACTCACCCTGATCAAGGAGATCGTCCAGGTTTCCCAGGAAGGGGAACTAAATGCTCACCTCGCTAGATGAGCTCTCTAGAGAAAGGCAAATGGTTTTTTGAACCGGAGGTTATGGGGAATTCTCAATGGCGGCTTTTATATCCGCAAGATCGGATTCGAGGCCCTTGATTATGGATTTTTTCATCATTGTCCCAAATATGAAACCGAGGATTTTTGCTCCTAGAGTTTGGGGGATAGATTGAAATTCCTGGGTGAGGCGGCAGCAGTCGGTTTTCTGCTCGATGCTGATTTCAGTTATATAGCGGGCGCCGTGACTTTCGGCGTTGACGGTGTAGCCCTTACCGGGCTCAACCGCGGTAACCCACATAATTTCCGTTGCTGACTTGCCGAAGAGAATTCTAGTTTCCTTCCACTTCAGGCCTATTAAACCCTTTTCGGGCTGCTTAAGAACTTCAATCTTCTCAATTCCCCGTATCATGCTTTGCCAGGAGTTAACATCGGTGATGGTTTTCCATACTTTTTGAGGCTCGGCGTGGATGTCGATGGCGACTTGTATTTTCATATAATTACCTCCGCGGGGAAGTGTAGGTTGTTAGTAAGGAACTGTCTAGGTGATTGTCGGATAGAAGTCACTAGGCTGGGGCAAGGGTGAAAGGTCTATTGACAGGAGGAGCCGGTAACTTGGGTGTCTGCAGGGGTGCCGGAAATCAATTGGGGGTTTTCAGATGATAGAAACCCTGATATGGTACTGGGCTACTCATTATTGTTGCGAGGTGGAAATGATTGTTGCTGTGGCTAGGGAGAAGTCGGATAGCAGGAGCGCGCTGATTCCGGAGGCCGTGGAAAGGCTTGTGAGAATTCAGGGCATCAAGGTGCATGTTGAAACTAACTTATCGACTCACTGGACGGATGAGGATTATCGGACAGCGGGAGCCGAGGTGGTAAAAAACCGCGGGGCCTTATTCGAACGGGCCGATGTGATACTTCGGATAAACCCCTCGGATATGCAGGAAATTGAGCATGCCAGGAGAGGCGCCCTGCATATTAGTCTCTTAGACCCCTATAACAATCGGAAACTGGTGGAGGCATATGTAAGAGCCGGTGTAGACGCCTTGAGCCTGGAGATGATCCCACGAACTACTTTGGCGCAGAAGATGGATGTACTGAGTTCACAGGCATCGCTTGCGGGATATGCTGCTGTGATAAAGGCAGCTGAAAGATTGGCCCGAATTTTTCCTATGATGATGACACCGGCCGGAACGATAACGCCTGCCAAAGTGTTTATTATTGGGGCGGGTGTGGCCGGTTTACAGGCTATCGCAACGGCAAAGAGGTTGGGGGCTCGGGTTGAGGCCTTTGACACGAGGTCGGTTGTGGAGGAGCAGGTGCAGTCTTTGGGCGCTAAATTTTTAAAAGTGGACCTGGGAGAAACTGGGCAGACCAAGGACGGCTATGCCAAGGCCCTTACTCCGGAGCAGATGAGCAGACAACAGGAGGCGATGAGCAGGGCGATTGCCAGCTCGGATGTCACTATTACGACGGCGAAGCTCTTTGGACGCAAGTCTCCGATTCTGATCACTTCCAAGATGTTGAAACTGCTCAAACCGGGTTCGGTTATTGTTGATCTTGCTGCTGGCTCGGGAGGCAATGTTGAGGGCGTCGAGGTGGATAAGGAGATTGTTCTGAACGGGGTGCGGATAATCGGCATTGATAATCTGCCTGGAGAGGTGGCAGTGCATGCGAGTCAGATGTTTGCCAGCAACATGGTAAACCTGCTTGGGCATATCTACGATGCGGACAAAGACGCCTTGAAGCTGGATGAGAGCAGTGGTGCAGATGAGATTGCCCTTGGCTGTGTTATTGTTCGTGGCGGCGCCATAGTTCATAAGAGCATTAAGGCTCACTATAGAGGAGAATAGATATGGGAATTATGCTGTTTTTCGTTTTGGTTCTGGCTACCTTTTTGGGTTTTGAGCTTATTGCAAAGGTTCCAAGTCAGCTGCACACACCGCTGATGTCCGGCTCGAATGCGATAAGTGGGATTACGATTGTGGGAGCGTTGATCAGTTTGCTTGGCACCTGGAGCGCCGAGGATGATGTCCTTCGTACTGTGCTTGGAACCCTCGCCGTTATGTTCGCAACGATCAATGTGGTTGGCGGTTACCTTGTAACCGATAGGATGCTTGGCATGTTTGCCGGAGGGAAGAAGTAATTATGCCCGATTCACTGGTAAATCTTTTGTACATTGTTTCTGCGATGCTGTTCGTCTTCGGGCTTAAGATGCTTAGCCGGGCGAGTACCGCCCGCAAAGGTAACGGCATCTCCGCGATTGGGATGCTTCTGGCGATTGTTACGGCTTTGGCTTCGGATAATCTAATCCATTGGCACTGGATAGCAGCCGGCTTGGCGCTTGGTTCAGTTATTGGGGCGCTTGCGGCGCGATTGGTAGCGATGACTTCCATGCCGGAGATGGTGGCTCTCTTCAATGGCTTTGGAGGTATTGCGAGTCTGCTTGTCGGCTGGGTGGAATTCCAGCGCCTTCACAGCGGCGAGATGCTGATAGGCGCCCCGTGGAGCGATTTGTTAATTATCGGCATAACGGTTTTGATAGGCGGGGTAACTTTTACGGGATCTATCATTGCCTGGGGGAAGCTTGCGGAGAAGATAAATTCGAAGCCGGTTCTCTACAGGGGACAGCAGGTGGTGAATGCCCTAGTGGTGATTCTTGTGCTGGGGGCGATTTTGCTGATTTCAATTGGACGCCCATTGATTGGCTCCGGCAGGGAGCTGGAATTTCTTAGTGTTTACTCAGTTTTTGCGGCTCTCGGAGTGCTTAGCTTTGCTCTTGGCGTTATGGTGGTGATTCCGATTGGCGGCGGTGATATGCCGGTTGTAATTTCTCTACTTAATTCGTACAGCGGCATGGCTGCCTGTGCGGCGGGTTTTGTTATCAGGAACAATGTTCTGGTTGTGTCGGGGGCGCTTGTCGGATCCAGCGGTATAATACTCACCAATATCATGTGCAAGGCGATGAACAGATCGCTTTCGAATGTGCTCTTTAGCGGCTTTGGATCGGGTGGGAAAGCAAGGCATGGCGCCGGAATTGTGGGGGAGGCGAAACCTATTTCGGTGGAGGACGCTTACCCAATTTTGGAGGCGGCTCAAAATGTTCTCATTGTGCCTGGTTACGGTATGGCGGTTGCGCAGGCACAGCATGTGGTGCAGGAGCTATCCTCCATCCTTCAGACTAACGGGGCGGAGGTGAGCTTTGGAATACATCCCGTTGCCGGCCGCATGCCCGGACATATGAATGTGCTGCTTGCCGAGGCGAGTGTCCCCTACGATCAACTTCGCGAGATGGATGATGTTAATCCCATCATGGAGCTTGTTGATGTGGCGCTTGTTATTGGAGCGAACGATGTGGTGAATCCCGCTGCCCGCAGTGATGAAAAATCTCCGCTTTACGGTATGCCTGTTGTGAATGTGGACAAGGCGCGAACGGTGATTGTGTTCAAGCGCTCATTAAATCCGGGCTTTGCCGGCATTGATAATCCACTGTTCTTTGGCGAGAACACACGCATGCTTTTTGGGGATGCCAAGTCTTCTATTCAGTCGTTGGCAGCCGAGTTCAAGGATTGACCCCATGGGCATGAGATTGTCAATACTTTCAGACTCAGGTGGACTTTGCATCTTATAGCAAGAGACGGCCCGAAGTAAAATCCATGGGTTATCCCCGGAGTTTCCCTGCTCCAAATAAAGCAGCAGGAGCCTATTCGCGCCTTCTTAAGGCCCCCCCAAGGGTGAAAGCAGGTGATTGAGAGCGCGCCGGGAAGCAGCTGCGGCTTTTTTGGGCCGCGATCAAGAAGACTGGGATCAGTCCGTATGCTGATGTGCCCGCATCAATCAGCGATTCGTTTGGTCGCCAAGGAAACATCCCAGTTGTCGGAACGATTGCAGGGAAACGCTTTCGTTTGACATTGGTTTCGCTCGGCGGTGGGCGGCGCCGTCTTTATGTGAGCGGTAAAATGCGGAAGGCTGCCGGAACCGACGTGGGAGATAGTGTTTTAATCACTGTCTGCCGCGATCCCGGGCCTCAGGGTGCTTCCGATACGGAGCTAAGCGCTTAAGCTTGCCAAGGATGCAGAGGAACGTGTGTCATGGGATGGCTGGACACTCATCGCGCCGCAAGGAAATTCTGGCCTATCTTAAGTTCACTTAAGATTAAGGAGGCATCGCAGCGCAACCTGATCAAGATTCTAGTGCAGCTGCGCGTTTCCTAATTTAAGCGCTTAAGCTCAAGATGGGTAGGCTGGCGGCGCCATGGACACAGGGATGTAGGGCCAAGAGCTTCGACAATGCCGCTAAGAATTAATCCCCACTTCAACCGGCGGCCAAAAACCATCTGCCGGAGGAGCATTCCCACTGCCCTTTGCAGGTGAAAGCCGAGATGTTAGAAACCACTCATCTCTATCCCTGCTGGCATTGCCAGCAGGGTCAGCGCTCAACAAGGCGCGAAGCCCACGCGGCATTCCGCGGTATTGTACTCTGTTTGGTTCCGGCACGCTGGGTGCCGATGCGCGGCGTCATAGAATCTACTCACGGAAATAAAGAAGTTGCCGGGGCCCGGATTCGAACCGGGTCTTCATGGCATCGTCAAAACAAAATGTGCTCAACGAGCAAAAAAAACGACATGGAAGATCTATTAAGACGACCGGAGGGCATTCTCCATCTAGCAGCCTCTTACCCCAGCAGCTTCGTTGCAAAGGTAACCCGTATCCCTTCTTTCTGCAATAGCCTCCTCATCTATTCTTCGCTTTTTCTCTTAAACAATGAGTCGACTGCCGCCGGGGAAAAACGCCTTGGAAATTTTCATCTTCACACAGCTATTCCAGTTTCAAAAAACGAAAATTTTTCTCGTTTTGTCTGTGGTGGATCATTGTCTTCAAAACCGCCCTTACCATATGCTTCATGATTAAATACAGCGATTAACGCCAAATTTTCTATTTTCTCAAACTAACTGCACCCCTGCAGCCATACAGTGTTTTTCAGTCAAAGCAGAAGTAGCGCCGCTGGGCGCTCATATATCTATGCGTCCTGCGGGCGCCGGGATTCTTCCTTTCCGATCGATGGAATTGATGATGTGAATGAGCCTGCAGATCATCATCTGCCGATGGAATCAATTATTTTGTTGAGAGTGGGGCTCGGCTTCATAATGACCTCCAGGGCGTCCGGATCCGGCAGGTAGTAACCACCCAGGCTGATAGGTTTGCCCTGAATCTGTGTGAGCTCGTTGACGATTTTTCGTTCGTTTTCGAGCAGACTGCGGGCAGGATTGAGAAATTTCGCTTTCAGCTTGATGTCCCTATTCTGCTCCGCAAGGGCCTGCGACCAGTAGGCGGCCAGGTAGTAGGCGCTGCCCCGGTTATCAAGCTCGCCGCATTTTCGTGAGGGATTCTTCCGGTTTTCCAGTAGTTTGCCGATGGCTATGTCGAGGGTCTCAGCCAATATCTCGGCCTTGGGTTTGTCCGATGTGTCGGCCAGATGCTGGAGAGAGGCGGCCAATGCAAGGTATTCGCCGCATGAGTCCCAGCGCAGGTGGTTTTCGGTCTGGAGCTGTTGGACATGTTTCGGTGCGGAGCCGCCAGCCCCGGTTTCGAACATACTGCCGCCATTCATTAACGGCACTATTGACAGCATTTTGGCGCTTGTGCCGAGTTCGAGTATGGGGAAGAGATCGGTGAGGTAGTCACGCAGTACGTTCCCGGTGGCCGATATAGTGTTCTTTCCTGCGGCGGTGCGCGCCAATGTCATCTGACAGGCCTTAGCGGGGCCGACTATCTTGATATTGGCCCCCCCGTCGACTTGCATATAGCTCTTAACCTTGGCTATCAGCTGTGCATCGTGGGGTCTTTTCCGATCCAGCCAGAAAAAAGTTGGTGTCTTTGTCTTTTTAGCCCTGGAAACCGCTAGGCTTACCCAGTTTCTAATGGCCGCATCCTTTGTTTGGCACATTCGAAAGATGTCGCCTTTCTCTACTCTTTGTGTCAGGAAACCTCTTCCATCCGCGTCGACGGCCTGGATTAGGCCCGCGGCGGGGGCGATGAAGGTTTTATCATGCGAGCCATACTCCTCGGCTCTTTGCGCCATCAGGCCGACGTTGGATACGCTTCCCATGGTGGCCGGATTGAAGGCGCCGTTTTCACGGCAGAAATCAATGACACACTGGAATATAGGGGCATAGCTGCTATCGGGTATCAGCGCCTTGGTATCGCTTAGGCTGCCATCCCTGGCGTACATCTTTCCCGAATTGCGGATTAGAGCAGGCATGGAGGCATCTATAATTACGTCGTTCGGCACATGGAGGTTTGTTATCCCCTTCTCGGAATTCACCATCGCGAGGGGGGGGCGATCTCTGTAAATGGCCTCAAGATCTGCCAGAATCTCCTCTCTTTGTCCGGTTTCCAGCTGAGCGATTTTACTCTCAAACCGACCCAATCCATCTTCAGGGCGTACACCGAGCTCCTCGAAGGCAGCCCGATGCTTTTCGAAGAGAGATTTGAAATAAACCGATACCGCGTGCCCGAATATCACGGGATCGGAGACTTTCATCATGGTGGCTTTGAGGTGCAGTGAAAGCAGCAGCCCCCTTGACTTCGCATCCGCCATTTCTCGTTCAAAGTACTCCCTGAGAGCTCGACAGCTCATCACTGCTGAGTCAACTATTTCATTCTTCTCAATAGGAGCTGGAGGACGAAGAAGGATGGATTCACCCTTCTCGGGAACGAGCTCAATGTGAAAGGTTGTTTCATATGCCGCGGTTAAGGATTTCTCGCTGCTGTAAAAATCTCCATGAGACATACTGACCACGTGAGTTCTCGATTCGGAAGACCAGGAGCCCATTGGATGGGGATGCTCTCTGGCATAGCGTTTAATGGCGGATGGAGGACGCCTGTCGGAATTTCCCTCTCGGAGTACCGGGTTTACGGCGCTTCCCTTGATCTTTTCGTATCTTGCCCGAATCGATCTTCCCCTCTCGCCCCCGGGGTTTTCAATATATGGGGGCAGGTGGTAGTTCTTCTCCCGGAGCTCTTCTACTGCCTGCCGGATTTGGGGAACTGAGGCGCTGATATTGGGCAGCTTGACTATGTTGGCCCTGGGCTTTTTAACCAGCTTCGCAAGGCTGGCTAGTGCGTCGGGAACTCTTTGTTTCTCGCTGAGGTGTTCGGGGAAGGCGGCAAGGATTCTTGCAGCGAGGGATATGTCTTTTGTTTCAATTTCTATTTCAGCAGCGCGGCAAAAAGCCTGTATAATCGGCAGCAAGGCATGGCTTGCAAGCATGGGAGCCTCGTCAGTTAGCGTGTATGTAATTGTTTGCTTCATCTTCGAGTGATAGTTTAGAATAAGCGCCGTATTTTCGCAATCTTTAGGGGAAGATAGAACTTGGAGATGGTTTGAATCATCACTTGTTTTTGACACCTCCATATCCCCCCGGATATGATGTTGTCCGACAGGTTGGCGCCAGCCATCCCGGGTGATGCCTGGTCTGACTTCGATGAGAAGAGAGATCCGTGACCGATGCTTCGACCACGAGCTGATTGGAGGATACTGTTGTTCGAGACTTTTCTGGCAAGGATTGCTGCTTATGGGGTTATACCGCTTGTCACTCTCGGGGATTCCAGCAGCGCCGATGAGCTTGCAGAGGCGCTCATTGACGGAGGGCTTCCTGTCATTGAAGTGACTTTTCGAACTTCCGAGGCGCTTGAAATTATCGGAAAAATGTCAAAACGGGGAGACCTTCTGGTGGGAGCCGGTACCGTGCGAACGCTCTATCAGGCCAGGGCGGCGCGGGATTCGGGCGCCAGTTTCCTGGTATCCCCCGGATTCAATGATACAGTGGTGGACTGGGCCATAGAACAGCAAATCCCCATCCTTCCCGGTGTGGATTCGACTCTCGGCATTGAAATGGCCGTCGCGAAGGGGCTTAACGCTCTTAAATTCTTTCCCGCCGCAGCGTCGGGCGGCCCGGCGAGGCTTGATGCCCTGCATGGCCCATATGCTGATGTTTGGTTTGTGCCCACCGGAGGTATTGATGCCGCCAACCTGGCTCAATGGCTAGCCCGTCCGGCGGTGCTCGCATGCGGCGGAAGCTGGCTGGTAAGCGCTAAAATCCTAAACAGCCGGAAATGGGCCGAGGTGGAACGTCTTGCAAAAGAGGCCCTTGCGATTGTCAGACACCGCGGCAATCCTCCCCTGTTCCCATCCGCAGTATCAAACGCCGGCGGCTGATTAGAACAGCCTGCGAATTTCGTCCAAATGAACCCTGGATGACATATCCAGGCTCAGCGGCGTGATGGCAACCTCCTTCTGATGAAGAGCAGTCAAATCATCATATGGCTGCCCGATTTTACCCGGGCGAGGGCCTCTTTTCCCAGTAGTTTCGCCCACTGGCGTGTCGTATCGTGCACTGGGTACAAAACTCCACCAACCAGGCTCGCGGGACTGCCTGCAGGCTCTCCAGGGAGTAGTTTTGTTGGCTGTCTCCGGTATATCCACCTTGATAATATCCACATCCCCGGGCCAGATGCTAACCAGTAATTGCCTAGCCGCACGCTCTAGCACCTCCTTGGCGCCCCTCCAATTCACTTTTCCATGCTTGTAATGGAATTCATATGGCACCTCGAAAGAAACCGCCAATGCTCTTATGCCCCAAATTGCGGCCTGTATCGCCGCTCCGACGGTTCCGGAGGCGCTGACATTGGTGCCCAGATTTTCACCGTAGTTGATTCCGGATACCATCATATCCGGCCACCGCTCGGAACAAAGACATTGAAGCGCGTGACGAACCGTGGTTGCAGGCGAGGCGTTAAGACACCAGATCCTAAGGTTCGCACCTGCAACGTTGAGGAGGCGTGATTCAAAGATGGCCTCCGGAGGGCCTTGGAGCGCACGCCCAGCTGCTGTCTGCTGAAACTTGGGCGCGGCCACAAGAATATCAGCAGTTGGAAGCAGCGCTTCGGCGGCGGCTGCCAACCCGGGCGAATCAATGCCATCATCGTTTGCAAGCAGTATTAGCGGCCTTCCTGTCATGAATGGAACATAACGATAATTTTTCTGATGTTGAAGACCATTTGGAGACCTATTTTGCGCCCGTGATGGCAGGATGCCCGATTTCAAACGTTCTAGGCCCTAGAGTCTGCTTGTCACTATGCTCCTATTGCATGATAGATTGGGGCATCTGGGCTTCTTTTTAGTCAAATGAGGAGAATTATGCTGCATTCCCTGGAGCATATCAAAGGAACGGTTGGCTTTATCGGAGGGCGTTTTCTTCCGTTTCATCGCGGACATATTTTTGCAATCATTGAGGCGAGCAATCATGTGGAAAATCTCTATGTGGTTGTCAATTCCAGTGATGAGGATGATCGGGTTTGCCGGGCGGATGGCGTACGGGCTATGCCGGTAGAGGTAAGACTGAGTTGGATTGGTGAGTGTTTGAGCCAACTGGAGAATATACGGATAGTCCATATCAATGTGGAGAACTGGGGAAAATCTGATAACTGGGATGATGGAACGAAGGCCGTGAAGAGGACCATCGGGAAGGCTATCACCCATGTTTTTAGCTCTGAGCATGAGTATGATGAACTTTTCGATAAGTACTACCCCGAGGCCGAACACGTTGTTATCGATGTTCGGAGGGATGCCCTTGACGCTCACTCGGCTGCCGAGATTCGGCGGAACTTGTATGACTATTGGTGGCTGCTGCCCAAGACAGTGCAGACATTCTTTGTGAAGCGAATAGCCCTGGTGGGTACAGAAAGCGTGGGCAAAACCACGCTCACCGAAAAACTCAGTAAATTCTATAACACGCCATATGTCCGTGAAGTTGGCAGGGATTATTCTTACCAATACAGCAACCAGCTAACCGAAGAGCATTTTGATCAGTTGGCAATGGAACATTTCTTACTAACCGAGAAACTGGCCTTGAGCTGCAACAAAATCCTACTGGTCGATAGTGAGGCGATAGTAACGCAGTACTATTTGGAAATGTACTTTGGGCGGCGCAGCAGCCTAATCGACCAAATCATCAGGCGGCAAAAATTCGATCTCTGGCTATACCTGGAACCCGATTTGGAATGGGTTAGCGACGGTATACGCACTGCCGGCGCTGAGGAAACTAGGAGGAGAAATAATGCGCATCTTAAGGAGATGCTTGCGGAATATGGGATCGCCTTTCGGATTATCAGCGGCGACTACAATGATCGCTTTGTTGAGGCTAAGAATGCGATAGATGGGCTCTTTGAATCGAGCAATCCCTAGAAAACAGACAGCGGATGCCGCGCCCTTTGACGGCTGCAACCCCGCTGGCCTTTTTAACTTGAATTATCTTGTCTAAATAATCTAAGGTGTATATACTGGAAAGAGCATTATTGATATTAGGGGGAATAGCCGTGCCGGATTGGAAGAAGATTGGAGCTAATATCGCAAAGGAAATCAAGGATGGGGCGAATGTCGTTGCAAAAAAGGCCACCGAGCTATCTGCCGAGGGGCAGAGGAAGCTGGATGCTCACAGCCTGAAGCGGAAAATTCGCGAGCAAATGACCACCCTCGGTGAAGAAATTTACAAAATTGAGAAAAAAACGCCGGGGACAATAGCCGAGGAGTCAATCCAGAAACTTGTAAAAAAGCTGAACTCCACCCACAGGGAGCTTAGAAAACTCGAGAAGTCGAAGTAGCGATGGCTAGGATGCGGTTTTCCGCTTTCTGACGTAACTTACTTCCCTATCGAACATACTGTATACAAGCCTGGGGAAAAGCCTGTAGATAAGCCAGCCTACCTTGCCCATTTTCCCCGGGATTATGAGGAATTTCTTGCTTCCGAGAGCTTCCATGAGCGCCCTTGCAACGGTTTGTGGGCTCATTATGGGGGCGTTCCTGCTGATTCTCCGGGTTTCGTCCGGTTTCGTTTTGTCTTCGGCAGCGAGCTGAGGCGTGTCGGTATCCTGGGGGCAGAGCACCTTTACGTCTATCCCATCAGGTTTAAGCTCATTGCGCAGGCACTGCGAGAGCCCAACGAGGGCGAATTTAGAGGCCGCATATGCGCTGTATCCGTAGGTGCCCACAAGCCCGGCCATTGACGATACGATGGCAATAATCCCTCCTCCGTCGTTTTTCATCCGAGGGATCACGGCGCTAAGCATGTTCCAGGCGCCGCCAACGTTCACATCCATGGTCTGCCGGAAAATTTCCAGGGGTATTTTTTCAAAATGATTGGGATAAGCCATGCCGGCGCCTATGTAACACAAATTAGGAGTGCCAATTTTGTCGAGAAGGGGGGGTATCATCTTGCTGACTGCATTTGCGTCGGAAACATCCAGAGATAGAATGTGAATTCGCACGCGGATCGCTTTCCGCACCGCCATTCGTTCAAGCTCTGCCTTTGCCCTGGCCAATTGCTCTTCCCTGCGTGCAACAAGGATTACCGAAGCGCCGCTTCTTACCAGTTCAGCTGCCACGGCAAGCCCTATGCCGCTGGACCCGCCGGTTAGCAGAGCTAATTTTACTTTCATTGCCATCATTGCCTCACCTCAATCACTATATCATACCGGAAGTACGGTGTGCTTGAATTCCGTTTCAGCCGTCGTCTTCCAAGTTGTTCTTTCCCAGTGTATAGTTACTTAAATGTTCAAGAAACGCTCTGATGGCACTTATCTTGGAGATATTTCCCCACATACCAGGATTATGCCCTATATTATGCCGTCGAGGATTGGCGGAACTATTTTTTCGGAGCAGGAAATCGATATAACCGATACCCTGCTCTTTCTGCGTAAGTTTAACAGGCGGCAGGCAGCGGAGGGCAGGGCCAAGATTACTTTTTTCCAGCTTTTCATCACCGCGATTGTGCGAGTGTTTGCGCTTAAGCCAAAGTTAAACCGTTTTACCATCGGGTACCGCATGTGGCAGCGCAATCACATCGGTATCAATTTCATTGCAAAAAAACAACTAACCGAAGATGCGGAGGAAATATGGATTTTTGGGGATTATTCGCCATTTACAACTCTCAAGAGTATAGGTGATACGTTTAAGGAGTGCTTAAGAGAGGCAACCAGAGGCGAGGGGAATGATAGTGAGGACTTAAATGTGCTCTTATTGAAATTTCCGCGCTTTGTTATTCGATTCTTGTTTTGGTTGATTCGGAAGAGCGATTCGTGGAATATGATGCCCCGGTTCCTGATGAGGGGTTCACCATTCCATGGTTCTGTCTGCGTAACAAATGTCGGAAGCGTAGGCGTGGAATCACCGTTTCATCACCTCTATGATTTTGGCACCTGCGGGCTCTTTGCCTCGCTTGGAATTGTTAGACGGAAGTGGCAGCCCGATGCAGAGGGGAAGATGAGACAGAGAGATGTTGTAAAGGTTGTCTATACCTTTGATGATAGAATCTGTGACGGAATATATAGTGGACGAGCTATAATTCTGCTAAAGGACCTAGTCGAAAGCCCCGAAAGGCTTTTGGAGCCGCCCCTGCTGACTAAGGCTGATTTACAGGCCCTATCACTGAAAGATTACCCGCCGGAGCTGGCCAATTCCCGAGGAGAGTTGGAGGTGTCGGAGGAACGCGGGGTGCGACAAAGTAAGCTCAGAGAAATGAGCGGGTGATGTCCATCCATTGTGATACATCTTCGAACCCGACAAAGTGAGGAAATATGACTTGCTATCTTTTCCCTGGTCAGGGTGCTCAATATCCGGGTATGGGATACGAACTTTATGAGCACAGTAAGGAAGTGAGACTGTTTTTTGAGGAGGCATCTGATAGCAGCGGCAAGAATTTTGCCAGGCTTCTTTTTGAGGGATCAGAGGAGGAGCTAAGATGCACGGAGAATACTCAGATTGCCGTTACCCTGGTTAATTTGGCGTCATCAAGAGTTCTCGCGGAGCGTGGAATAATTCCGAGTATTTGCGCTGGCTTCAGCCTGGGCGAGTATTCGGCGCTTTACCAGGCGGGGGTTATCGAAAGGAGCGATTTGTTTTCCCTGGTGCAGCTGCGAGGGGAGGCAATGGAAAGGGCGAGCCGCGCCTTGGATTCTCCCGAGGGCTCTCCGGGCATGATGGCAGTGATTGGCCTGGAAATCGATAGCGTTGAAAACGCCATCAAGGACATTGATTCTATCTATATCGCTAACCATAGCAGCCCAAGCCAGGTGGTGCTTTCGGGTGTTTACAAGGCCATGTCGATTGCCGAGGAGAGGTTAAAAGAGGTGGGAGCCATGAAGATTGTGCGTTTGAAGGTATCTGGCCCCTTTCATTCTCCGCTGATGGCTGCCGCGAAGGAAGAGTTTTCTGAGCATATAGCGAATATCCACTTTTCCGATCCAACTATTTCGGTTTTCGTTAACGTTACGGGAGAGGCCTTAGGGAGTGGGGAGGATGCGAGGAAGTACTGTCTTGACCAGTTGATTTCACCGGTTCAATGGGTTGCCTCCGAGTTTGGAATCATGGGCCTAACTCCCGAGCGTGTTCTTGAAACCGGCCCGGGGACTGTCCTAAGCGGGCTGTGGAAATCATTGCGAAATGGCTTGAAATGTGAGGCCGCGGGCACTCTCGAATCGATCAACAAGCTAGCTGTTTAGGGGATGCATATGAGCAGACGGGTTGTAATAACCGGCATGGGAACAGTGAATCCGCTTGGCGATACTCTTGAGGGCTATTACAAGAATTTGATGTCCGGAAAATCCGGCATGAGACGATGGACTTCAATTGATCTTTCAAGGGTGGAATGCAAAATTGGCGGCGATATGGGAGATTATGATGCCATTTCCGTCTTGGCGCGTTTCAAGGGCGCCTTGGGCGCCGACCGGTATAAGTCTATAAGGAAGCTTTTTCGGCGTACGACTTTTTCGGCGCAGATTGGTATTCTGACGGCGCTGGATGCCTGGCTGGATGCGGATTTGGCGATTGGGGAGGGAAGCCCGTATGAAACCAGTGTGATGGTAGCAGGGCATAATCTCAATTCTAACTATGTCTTTGAGTTAATCAAGCAGTACCTCAATGAACCGGAGTATATAGAAGCAATGGCAGGGGTTGAGGCTATTGATTCAAACATACCCGGCATTGTTGCAGAAGCGCTTGAGCTAAAGGGGCCAAGTTTCGCGCTGGGGGGGGCCTGTGCGAGTGGCAATCTGGCCCTCCGTGACGGTTTTCGGGATATCATGGGCGGTGACTGCACACGTTCGGTGGTTTGTGGCCCTCCCTTTGATATATCACCTGTCGATATCCTGGCATCCACGATTATCAATGCGGTGGTAATAAAACCGGAGTATCAGGATAAACCCGAGGAAGCTTCCAGACCCTTTGATGTCGACAGGTGTGGTTTCCTATACTCGCATGGCGCGGCTACGCTTGTTTTGGAGAGCCTCGACAGCGCTCTTGAGAGGGGCGCCCATATTTACGGCGAGGTGCTTGGCGTCAGTGCCGGCGCCAATGCGAATCACCTTCCCATGCCCGGTGCTGAAGACCAGGAAAGGGTGATGCTTGAGCTCTTAAGAGAAAGCGGCGTGAGTCCTGGAGAGGTGAACTATGTGAATTGTCATGCAACCGGCACTCCGTCAGGTGACTTGCAGGAGATTAGAGCGATAAAGAATGTGTTCGGCGAAAATGCCAAAGAATTGAGAATAAACGCCCCGAAATCGATGCTCGGCCATACCTGCTGGGCTTCTCCTCTCGTGGAAACAGTTGGAGGTCTTTTGCAAATGAAGTACGGAAAATTGCATCCCACAATCAATATCCGGAGGCTTGATCCGGAAATCGATTTGAATGTGGTGCTTGAACCCTGTGATTTTCAAATTGATTTGATGCTGAAGAATTCCTTTGGTTTTGGCGGAATCAATAGCTGCTCGTTAATAAAGCGGTATGAGGCCACAGGGTGAATGCGCTTGTAACTGGCGGATCGCGGGGGATTGGCCGCACCATCGTGCTAAAGATGGTGAGCGAGGGATATAACTGCGCCTTCACCTATGCCGGAAATCGGAAGGCGGCGGATGAAACACTGAGATTAGCTAGGGAGATTGATCCTAATCTTCAGATTGAAGCCCATCTTATGGATCAGGGATATATAGAGCAGGTGGAGAAGGTGTCCGGCAGCATACTGGAATCCTTCGGCAATATTGAAATTCTTGTCAACAATGCTGCCATTAACTGTAATAATGCGGTTGCGTTCATGAGCGATGAACAATGGGACGCGGTGATTCGCACCAATCTCTCCGGACCCTTCTATCTCATTAGGCAGTTTATTATGCACATGGTTGGAAACAGGTTTGGACGTATTATAAACATCTCATCCTTGGCGGAAAATGGAGCCAGCGGGCAGGCAGGCTATGCCGCTAGTAAGGGTGGATTGGTGGCCCTTTCGAAAACCGTGGCCCGTGAGTACGGCCTCAAGGGTATCACTTGCAATGTGATAACCGTTGGCCTGGTGGAAACCGAGTTAACGAATCAACAGCTCTCTGAAAGGCTTAAGAAGGTTTGGTTGGAATACTGCCCAATGGGGAGAATTGGCAGGGCAGACGAAATAGCGGACGCGGTGCACTATCTTACCACGGAAAAGGCTGGATTCATCAACGGCGAGGTGCTAAAGGTCACCGGGGGGCTCACCTATGTGCCTTAGAATATAGGAAGTGGGAATGAAAATCGGAGTTGAAAACCTAAACATATATGGGTGCAGTATGAGCCTTGATCAAAGAAAACTGGCTGAGGTCAGGGGGAAGGACCCTCAAAATGTTGTGGAGGATTTTTTGATCGATACCCGTTCGCTTAACCCATTATGGGAGGATGTGGTCACTATGGGGGCAAACGCGGCCAAACCAATAGTGGAAAATACGGATTCCAAAGGCATCGGTATGCTGATTGTTGGCACTGAAAGCTCAATTGACTTTGGCAAGCCCATTAGCACGAACATAGCAGGAGCTCTTGGTTTGCCGTCCAATATCAGGAACTACGAAACGAAACACGCCTGCTATAGCGGCATCGCAGCGGTGGATGCCGCTGTGAATTGGCTGGCCTCCGGATTGAACGGCGGCCGCAAGGCGCTTGTTATTTCATCCGATTTCTCACGAGAGCACCTGGGAGGCAAGGAAGAATTTGTGTTGGGCGGAGCCGCTGCCGCGGTGCTGCTGAGCGATACCCCGAGATTGTTGGAACTCGAGCCTAGCAGGAAGGGCACCTGGACGGCGGATATTTATGATACGTTCCGCCCCAGCGCGACGGCGGAAGTGGGAAACAACGAGGTGAGTCTCTATGCCTACATGGACGCTTTAGAGGGCGCCTGGGGAGACTATGTAAGCAGGGTTGGCAGGGGGACTGATTTTGATAGGGATCACCGGTGGCTTTGCTATCATACGCCATTCCCGGGCATTGCCTTTCAGGCACATCGCACATTGTGCAATATAAATGCGCCGCGAAAGAAGGCTGAGGTGATTGAGGATTTTGAAAGGAGGGTTGCTCCAACCCTGCAGTTTTCACGCCGTCTAGGCTCCACCTATGGTGCGAGCAATCTTGTGGGCATAGCCGGTTTGCTTTCCGGCGACTTGGAAATGAGAGCCGGAGATAGGATGGGATTCTATGCCTATGGCTCGGGCGCCATTGGCGAGTTTTGGAGCGCAAAGCTCTGCGATGGAGCCCAAACTGAGATGCGGAAGATGGATATTCGAAATAGCCTTGATGCTCGCAGGGATGTCTCGGTGGAAGAATATGAGAGAATTGAATGCACTCGAAACCAGGTTGCGGAGCTTTCTGATTTCATTCCCGATCGCAGTTTTCCGGAAGGTCTGTGGGAATCCGCCTACAGGGGCAGGGGGCTCCTCACCTTAGAAGGGGTGAGGGACTACGTAAGGACCTATGTGTGGAGTTAGCGCCTGCGGCATTGGAAACCTTTGTTGTCTCGGGAGCGGGGGTTATAGTGATGGGCGATGGCGATGGAGGGAACCGATTGACCCCCGGTCTGCTTGATTCCCTGATAGATGCGGTTGAAGCGCATGTTGGCGATCCGAATGTCCGCTTCATACTTCTGCGCTCCCGTGGTGAGCACTTCTGCCATGGAATGGATTTGGAGGCCTATCTTGCCGGTTCGGACGGAAGGGTTTTTGAGAGGGGAGTTGAGTCTTATGCTGCCTTACTCCTAGCTTTGAATGACTGTCCAAAAACTACACTTGCAATTCTGGAAGGCTCGGTTAAGGCCGGTGGAGTAGGTTTGGCGTCGGCCTGCGATATTGTGATTGCGGCTGAGGAGGTTGTCTTTGAGTTGAGCGAGGCCTATTTGGGTTTGATACCGGCCAATGTTATGCCATATCTTCTAACGCGCCGTATTTCCCCCAAGCGGGCTGCTTACCTGGTTCAGACTGCTGCATCTGTCAAGGCAGGCGAGGCCTTGACGCTGGGTTTGGTTGAGGAGGTGCATCCCAGGACAGAGATGGAGGGAGCCGTTCGGCGAATAGGGAGGAGATTGTCCCGTATTTCACCCACTGCCACATTGCAGTACAAGGACTTTATCGCCGATATTCAGGATTTACCGCTTGCCGAACGTGGGAAAATTGCAGTTAGGCGGCTCGTGCAGACTGCTTCTAATCCTCAAATTCGAAGCATAATCCATGCCTTCTTACAGGGAGATATGCCAGATTGGTTTGGGATCTTCAAGCCTGCTAGGGCTTTAACCAATTCCGGGGAACAGGGAGAAGTATGAGCGGAGTAATCAAGCTGCGAATCGACGACGATGGAATTGCCTGGATGAAGATGCATGATGAGGTTAGCAAAAACACTTTTTCCAAGGGTTTCGTGGAGAATTTTCTCGATACTATGGACGAGTTGGAAACTTTCAAAGATTCCATAAGGGTAATGGTGCTGCAGGGTCTATACGATGTGTTTTGTGCGGGAGCCGATGAAGATACATTGGTGGCGCTCACGAAGGGCAAGGTGCTAGTGAGGGATATTGCTCTCTCCGAGCGTCTTATAAACCTTGAGTTTCCGGTTATTGCGGCTGTTGAGGGGCATGCGATGGGTGGTGGACTTGCCATAGCCTCCTGCTGCGACATTGTTGTTGCTGCGCGGGAAAGCCGTTTTGGCGCGGTTTTTATGTCCATGGGGTTCACACCGGGAATGGGTGTCACTACCTTGCTTTCCGAGCTGGTAGGGCCGTATATTGCTTCGGAAATGATGTTTTCGGCCAAGCGTTTTAGAATAAGTGAATTGGAGCGGATGGGCACAAATATCAATCACATAGTGGCGAAAATCAGAGTTCTGCCGGTTGCCAAGGACATTGCCCGGCAAATTGCCGATAAAAATCCGAAGAGCGTTCGACTTCTAAAACATGCTTTGAGCGCAAAGAAAAAGAAATTGTTGATTGAAGCGCGTATGCAGGAGGATTTGATGCATCGAATAAGCTTCAATTACCCGGAAACTTTGGAGAATATAAGAGACTCTTATATTAAGTAGGAGTTGTTATGAAGCAGGTTGATTTATCCGGCAAAACAGCGCTGATTACCGGCGGGACAATGGGTATCGGATTAGCTGCCGCTCTTGAATTGGGCGCCGCGGGAGCCCAGACAGTTTTAACCTTCAAATGGGGTTCTTCAAAGGAAGAGGAGGTTCTGAAACATTTCGAGAATCGCGGCGCCCGCAAACCAATGCTTTTTGAAACCGATGTCTCACGGGAGGAAGATACGCTTTCTCTGATAGACAAATTGAAGGGCTTGGTGGCCGGTATTGATATCTTCGTTAGCAATGCGAGTTTTGGGCTCAAGACTGAAACTCTGGATGATTACAGAAGAAAATCACTCTACAAAACCTTTGATTACAGCTCGTGGCCGATAGTAGACTATACAAAGCGTGTGAAGGAAGGTTTTGGCAGGTATCCCAAGTATGTAGTCGGAATTTCATCCAACGGCCCGGATCGCTACTATCGCGCCTATGACTATGTGGCGGCATCAAAGGCGCTGCTGGAATGCCTTACCCGCTATCTGGCGGTTCATCTCTATCAGGAGGGCTGCCGAGTGAATTCCGTGCGGTTTGGCATGGTGCGAACCGCTTCTTTCCATGCCATATTCGGAGATGATTATTTCAGTTGGCTCAAAGATTACAGGGGCATTGATGAATCTGATTTGCTTGGCGCCGAGGATTGCGGCAAGGTTATACTGGCCCTCTGCAGTGGGCTGATGGATGCAATGAATGGACAGATCATAGAGGCTGATTTGGGTCTTCCATTCGTTGACAATGCCCTGATGGATTGCATTAATATGAGGAATAAAAAAAACTCAGACGAGTGATGATGGTATTATTTGTGAACGCGGGAGAGTAGGATGACTAGATCCGAAGTGGTTGAGACAATAAAAAGAATCGTTGAAGATAACTTAGATGATGTGGACGCGGGAAGTATTGATCCGCAGAAATCAATGAAGGATTATGGCGCAAACAGCCTGGATATAATTGAAGTGGTTTCCTGCTCAATGAGGGAGCTCAGTATCAAAGTGCCCCGCGCCGAATTGGCCGAAATTCAGAACATTGATGATCTAGCTGATAAATTCATGGAATATATCAATACGCAGCCAGGATAAACGTGGGCAATAACATCCTGAATTTCAGCCTGGCTGATTTTTTTTATAACGATAATCCCGATGTGCTGGGGCCGCCCTCCGATTTTGACGAGTGGATAACCCATCCGGATGTTCGAAAGGGCTTCAGTTTCTTTGAGCAGGAGCTTCTAGAGGCCCCTAGGGTATCGACACGAGTTCGCAGCAAATCAGACGGCAAAGAGCGGAAGATGATAAATCTTACCTCATACAACTACCTGGGTTTATCAACACATCCAGAGGTTATCACTGCGACAAAGGCTGCTTTGGACAGATACGGATTAGGCTCTTCCGGTGCGCCGCTGCTTTCAGGAACCTTCGACATTCACACCGAATTTGCCCGGCGCCTCGCTAAATTCAAGCGAAAGGAAGACTGCATTCTTTATTCAAGCGGTTTGGGGGCCAATGTTGGCGCGATTCAGGGAATAATGCGTAAGGGCGACTGCCTTATCCTGGATGAGAAATGCCATAAGAGCCTGATTGACGGGGGAACTCTCTCCGGAACCAAGATACTTTTTTTTGCGCATAACGATATGAAGAGCCTAGAGATGATGCTCGAAAAAGCCAAGGGCAGGCGAACCCTAGTGGTGGTGGAGGGAGTTTATTCCATGGATGGCGACCTTCCCAAGCTTGCGGAGATACTCGAGCTATGCGAAATTTATGGGGCAGGCTCGTATGTCGATGAGGCTCACTCCACGCTGATATTCGGAGCAAACGGGCGGGGTGTGGGTGAGCATTTCGGTGTGGAGGAGCGCATCGGAATATCCTTTGGAACGTTCAGCAAGTCCTTTGGCGGCGTAGGTGGTTTCATCTGTGCCGCGGAGCCCCTGATACGATATCTGAAAGGTTACTCATCGCCATGGAATTTCTCATGCGCCCCCTCACCCGCTGTTATCGGCGGGCTAATGAAGGCCCTGGAAGTGGCTACCAGGGATACCTCTCTTAGGGATGCCCTGTGGGCAAATGTAGAGTATGTAAGAAGCGGACTGGAAGGCATGGGTCTTAACCTCGGCGGCAGTGAATCCCAGGTGATACCGATTATCATCGGACATTCGGGTGAAAAACTCATGGATTATGCCGAGTCGATGCAGAAAAGGGGGCTGTTTCTGCAGCCAGTGGACTTTCCGGCGGTTCCCGCCCATGCCAGACGGTTTCGCATTTCGGTGTCCTCTCAGCTGAACAGGAGTGCAATGGATGAGGCTCTTTCAATAATAGAGGATGTAATTGTCAAGGGTCTCAAATAGCGGTGGATGAATCGAAACTGATCAGACAGTACCGAAAAAAGGTGCTGGCAAATCCTGATACCTTCCCCTTCCAGTTTGACTATGCAAGAGATGACATTGAGAGACTTATTCCCCATCGCGATCCATTTCTGTTTTTGGACAGGCTCTTTGCCCTGGACTTAGAGAATGCCACCCTGGCTGGCCGGAAGCGCCTCATTCCCGGTTTATCCTTTTTTAAGGGACATTTTCCGAGCCATCCTGTCTTTCCCGGCAGCCTTCAGGTTGAGACGATTGGGCAGCTGGGCCTTTGTCTGCATCATTTTGTTGGGGGAAACACCTACCTGATTGGCGGCGGTGCAAGCTCCCCGGATGTTCGCGCCACGCGAATTTGCGGTGCTTATTTTCGGACGGAACTGCACCCTGGCGACGATATGGTGGTTTTGGCGAGGCTCGTTGAGCATGATGCATACCTAGGAAAGATTCTCGGCCAGCTGACGCTTTGCGGCGAAGTGGCGGCAGTGGCCCTTCTGGAAGTGGTTTTTCTATAGCATGCTAAAGATATCGTTTCAAGATCAGAACTGCGTTCAGGCCCCCGAAGCCGAATGCGTTCGAGAGAATGTGATTAACCGATGATGCGTCGGTGGGCGCTGTAATAACATTTAAATTTATTTCCGGATCCAAGCGATCGTGGTTGGCTGTTGGGTGAATTATATTTTCCTCGAATGCCATAATAGCGGCTATCGCCTCTATTGCGCTTGCTCCGCCAAGGAGGTGGCCGGTCATGGACTTTGTGCTGTGAACCGGGACTCGGCTGCCGTGTTCCTTTAACGCAGTGTTTATGGCGATGCCTTCGATTCTATCTCCGATTGGTGTGGCGGTGCCATGCGCGTTGACTAAGTCAATATCCTCCGCCTCTAGTCCAGCCATATTCATTGCGGTCTTGATTGCGCGAACCGCGCCCTCTGCTTCCGGATGGGGGGCTACCAAATCGTGGGCATCGCTGGTAAACCCAAAACCCACAATTTCGGCGTATATGTGAGCATTTCTGCGTTCGGCATGTTCCAGCTCCTCTAGGCAAAGCACACCCGCGCCCTCCCCCAAAACGAAGCCATTCCTATCTGCGTCAAAGGGACGGCTCGCCCTTTCCGGATTTTCGTTTCTGCTCGATAGGGCTGCGATATTCCCAAAAGCTGCCAAACCCATCTCGTTTACCGCCGACTCCGAGCCTCCTGCGAACATCACATCCACGATTCCTGACTTGATAAGTGAATAAGACTGACCAAATGCATGATTTCCGGTGGAGCAGGCCGAGCACACCGAAAAACTGGGGCCCCGTATGCCTGCTTCCCTGGCGAAAAAGGCGGTTCCAGTGCTTGGTATGCAGCTGACAATGTAGAAGGGCGGAACCTCATTCATCCTGTTCTCATGAATTAGGTTGATGGCGTTTTGATGAGCAAGGACCCCTCCTGCGCCCGAACCGATAATGGCGCCGCAGCGCTCGCCCAGGTTTCCGGCTGCAAGTCCGGAATCCCTAAGAGCCTGAATTCCCGCAATATGGGCCATGACGATGTATCGATCGAGCCGCTTAATCATTTTGGGCTGCCCGAAATAGTCTCGAATATTCTCAGGATAATCCACTTCTCCGCCGAACCGGATATGATAATCATGAAGTTTGATATTTTTAATAAAACGGATGCCCGAGCGTCCCTGTTTCAAATTCGCCCAATACTCCTGCACAGTGTTCCCTATGGGATTCACGGTTCCGAGGCCGGTTACAACCACCCGTCTTTCTTTGGAATCGATTCGGTGATGCGCCATTTTTCATCCCTGTCCTAAGTTACTAGGTGTTAGGTTCGCGGTTTGCGAAAAAGGACTTCGCAGCACCTGCTGCCCTTGGCAATGGTTCCGCCAAGGTGAAAATCAAGGCCCACCTGTCTGGCAATAGCCCGATCGCCATCCATGGCAATATCACAGAGAACCTTGATTTTTTCGTCGTCGATGTTGAGCTTTCGCCAGGCGCTAACGAGGGGGCAGTAGTTGAATTCGATTTCGAGCCTATCTTCGCTGAGCTTGGCAACTTTCATCTCAAAGAGTTTTTTACTCAACTCGGGCAGAAATTTTTCGGCAAACGCCGGTATATCGTTTTTCCCCTTTAGGGCTCTGCGAATGTCATCACCGCGTAATTTGCCGGTTTGACTTACGGCCTTCCTGGCTATATCTTCCCAGTCTGCGCCGTTTTTCTCGGCTTCGAGACACATTAGACCCATCCATTTAGCCCGATGTTCAATGGCCATTCTAACGCTGTTGACGGTTTCATCGCCGTTGATAGAGCTTATATTGCGATTCATAAATGACTCCTGAAAAAATTGAATTTTGCGGTGTAAACAACCCTTCCAAGATAGCATATGGCGGATTGCTCTGTCATCCATCACCGGATATGCTGTCATGGAGGATGCTTGCCGACCGGGAACCGCTTGCAGGGGGTAAAAAATGGGCGGAAAAATGATGAAGTTAGCTTCAACAAAGGCGCTCTGTGTTTTATAATCCCCCCCAATTAAATTTTTTCGTAAGGAGGAGGGTTATGAATAAGTATCTTGCATTTCTGTTTCTCGCTCTGATATCCGTGGCGATGATTCTTTCTGGCTGCCCGAAGAAGACGGATACAGAAACGGAAGATGATGGAGTTTTGAAGATTGTAAATTTGATTAATGGCACCCTGGGAGATAAGTCATTTTTTGATTCATCTGCAGTTGGCATGGACTTGATTAAGGCGAAGTACGGCGATGCTGTGGTCACTAAGACGATTGAGATGACTTTCGATCAGACAAACTGGGAACCAACTCTTCTGGATATGGCAGATCAGGACTGGGATATCATTATTGTGGGCACCTGGCAGATGACGGAGATACTGCAGGAGGTGGCGAAGGATAATCCTGACATAAAATTCATTATTTACGATACGGAGGTGGATTATTCGCTAGGGTTGGAGAATGTCTACTCGATTCTTTACAGTCAGAATGAGGCCTCATTTGTGGCTGGCGCGATGGCGGCGGAGATTACAAAATCGAATTTGCCGCTTACAAATCCCGAAAAATCTATCGGTTTTCTGGGTGGAATGGATATCCCTGTTATCAATGATTTCTTGGTGGGTTATGCGGAGGGAGCCCGCTATATCGATCCCGATACCAAGATAGCCATATCCTATATTGGCTCGTTTGAGGACAGTGCCAAGGGCAAGGAGATGGCCCTGGCGCAATACAATCAGGGCGTGGACATCGGTTTCAACGTTGCGGGCCAGGCAGGATTGGGCCAGCTTGATGCCGCCAAAGATATGAGCCGCTATGCCATTGGTGTGGATTCCGACCAGGCCGAGCTTTTTGCAGAAAAAGATAGGGCGACTTCGGAGCTAGTGGCCACCAGTGTCTTGAAACGGGTGGATAGATCGCTTCTCAGGGCGATAGACATGCACATGGAGGGCACGGCGCCATATGGCAGTTCGGAGACACTGGGATTTGCCGAAGGCGGTGTTGGAATTGCAAGGAATGAGTTCTACATGAACCTTGTCCCGGAGGATATACGGGCAGTAGTTGATGAGGTTGAGACAAAGATTCGAGACGGGGAGATTGAGGTGGGCACGGCCTTTGGCATGGACCCTGCGGCATTAAATGAACTGCGCATTTCGTTAAGTCCATAGCGGGCGTGGCAGAGGATGCCGTCCTCAGCATGGAGGATATCACCAAGGTTTACCCTAACGGGATAGTGGCTAACAAGGGCGTGAATTTTTCCGTCCGGATGGGGGAGATTCATGGCCTGGTGGGAGAAAACGGAGCGGGTAAAACCACCCTGATGCAGATTCTCTTTGGCTTGAATCAGCCGGATGAGGGGAGGATATTTCTCAAAGCCAGGGAAATCAGGATTGACAGCCCCCATGCGGCTATCGTGCATGGCATAGGGATGGTTCATCAGCATTTCATGCTGGTGCCATCGCTAACCGTATCGGAAAATTTAGTGCTTGGCTTGGAGCCGCGCCGGGGTTTTATCCTCGATAGAGCCAGGGGAATCCGCATCACCCGGGAACTATCCAGGAAGTATAACCTCAATGTGGATCCCGGCGCAATTGTTCGTGACTTACCAGTAGGCCTTAAGCAAAAGGTTGAAATTCTAAAAGCGCTGCATCGGGGCGCGAAAATACTGATTCTGGATGAACCAACTGCTGTGCTTACTCCCCAGGAGATGGTGGAGCTTTTCAATGAGCTTAGGCAGCTAAGAGATGGGGGGAACACGATCATATTTATCTCTCACAAACTGGCAGAGATAAAGGCCCTTTGTAACCGCGTTACGGTGATGCGTGCAGGAAAAAACCGGGGAGTGTTCAATGTGGAGGATGTAACCGAGCAGGATATCTCCCGCATTATGGTTGGCCGTGATGTGATATTGCAGGTGGAGAAGAACGCAGCGAAGCCCAGGGAACCTATATTGGAAGTCAATGAACTCACTGTCGTTAACAGCTTTAGCAGGAAGGTGGTGGATAATGTTTCGTTTTCTCTGCGCCGCGGCGAAATTCTGGGAGTGGCGGGTGTCGAGGGCAACGGACAGCGGGAACTGGTGGAGGCCATAACTGGCTTTGGGAGTTATGGGCAGGGCAGCATTCTAATTGACGGCAGGGATATAAAACAGCTGAGTATCAGGAAGATCCGTGATTTGGGGTGCTCTCATATTCCTGAGGATCGTATGAGCTACGGCTGTGCCCCAAGCTTAAGTGTTCGGATGAATTTACTATCCTATAAGCATAATCACAGCGAATTCAATCGGCTATTCTTTCTGATGGATATGGATGCCGTTCGGGATGCTTCGATGGAGCTGGTGAGGGAGTATCGGATTCTTTGCACTTCACCGGAGCAGAAGGTGGGGCGTATGTCGGGCGGAAACATACAAAAGGTGATTGTTGCGCGAGAATTCTCTGACAATCCCAAACTGATTGTGACAAATCAGCCCACTCGCGGTATTGATGTCGGCGCAACCGAATTCATTAGAAAGCGTCTGGTGGGGCTGCGTGATGGGGGAGCGGCAGTGCTGTTGGTATCGGCCGATTTGAGTGAGGTGATGGAGCTCTCCGACAGTTTTTTTGTTATGTACGGCGGCAGGATTAGTGCGTTCATTGAGAATGTTTCCAAGTTTGACGAGGAGGAATTGGGGCAATACATGCTGGGCGTAAAGACCCAAAGTACGGATGAGATAGGGAGAGCTCTGCGTGATTAAACTGCAGCGGCGCTTCGAGATTTATCGCACAGGGGTAGTGATAGTTATCGCTGTCCTGCTGGCGCTGCTTATCATTGTTTTGGTGAGCGATATGCCTGGTTTGGCAATAAAGCTCTTTCTCACGGGCCCCCTAGACAGCCTCCGACACTTCGGGAACCTGGTGGAGACGATGGTTCCTCTGATCTTCACAGGCTTGGCGGTTGCCGTGATGTTTAGTGCTTCGCAGTTCAATCTGGGCGCCGAGGGGGCCTTTTTTTTCGGAGCTGTCGGCACGGCTTTTATCGCGGTGAATTGGAATTTGCCCCCAATGCTGCATCCGGCGACAGGAATTATTTGGGGAGGGATTATCGGGTCCGTTTTTTGTGGGATTTTAGGTGTTCTGAAGGTGAGATGGGGCAGTTCAGAGCTGGTTTCCTCCCTGATGCTCAACTACGTCGCCTTTTTCCTGGGCTTGTATTTGATCAATTATCTGCTGCGCGATGTAAATGCAGGGGCGATGGTTTCTCTTCCATTCGCCAACTCCGCGGGCTTAGCTAAGATAGTGCCTAAAACCAGGATACACACGGGAACATTTATAGCGATATTTGCGGTCCTCGTGATGGGTGTTTTTACATACAGAACTCGTTGGGGATACAGGATACGTGTTATCGGCACGAACATCGATTTCGCCCGTTATTCGGGAATAAATACGAATTGGGCCATCGTGATGAGCCAAATTCTGGGCGGATTTCTTGCCGGCATGGGCGGCTCCATTGAACTTCTGGGAATGTATCGGCGTTTTGAATGGCAGACTATGCCGGGCTATGGCTGGACGGGAATCATTGTGGCGATCCTTGCGCGCAACAACCCATTCTATGTGCCGCTGGCCGCACTGTTTCTGGCATATATGAAAATCGGTTCGGACATTATGTCTCGATCCACCGATATGCCCAACGAATTTGTGGCGATTATTCAAGGGATAATAGTAATACTGATCGCGGCCTCCAGTTTTCTTTCAAAACAAAGGCACAAAATGGTAGTTCGTGAGGCGATATCATGAGCGCCCTTTTCGATGTTGTTTTGAATCCGGCTTTTGCCTATGCCGTGCTTCGGGTTTCCACTCCCATCCTATTCGCTGCTCTTGGGGCCTTGATCTCGGATAGGGCTGGTGTAATCAATATTGCGCTTGAGGGAATAATGCTAATCTCCGCCTTGACGGGGGTGATTTTCTCGGCGATCACCGGCAGCGCTTTCTTAGGGCTTCTTATGGCTTTGTTCCTTGGGGGCCTGGTGGCCTTCATTTTGGGGTATGTCTCCTTGAAGCTGAAGGCCGATATTATTTTAGCCGGAATTGCGATAAACCTTATCGCATCGGGCGGCACGGTGTTTGTGCTATACCAGCTAACCGGTGATAAGGGTATTTCCACATCCCTGGCTTCCGAACTGCTTCCCAAAATTGATATTCCAATTCTCAAGAATATTCCGATATTGGGGCCAATTTTTTCTGGTCACAATGTTCTTACCTACTTCGCTTTTATTTCGGTTTTCTTGGTTTGGTTCCTTCTCTATAGAACCCCGCTTGGGCTTCGGATTAGGGCGGTGGGGGAAAATGAGCACGCTGTCGATTCGGTTGGCATAAGCGTTATCAGAACCAGATACACAGCATTGATAATCAGTGGAATTATGGCCGGGATGGGTGGGGCCTATATGTCCATGGGATATGTCTCCTGGTTTAGCAAGGATATGATGGCAGGAAGGGGGTATATTGCCTTGGCAGCTGAGTCCATGGGGGGCGCTACGCCGCTCGGTTCAATGCTTTCGTCCCTGCTTTTTGGATTCTTCGACGCTCTTTCCAATTCGCTGCAATTGCTCAAGATTCCATACGAGTTCGTCAGCATGCTGCCTTATATCGCCACGGTTGTGGGGCTTGTTATTTATACGGTTCAGAAAACCAGAAAGATTCGCAGAGTGAGAACCAGGGCTAAAGGCAATGGAACACCCCTGTGAGCCTAGGCCAAATTCCTGTAATTGTGGACTGCGATCCCGGGCACGATGATGCTGTCGCCCTGTTTTTTGCACATGCGCGAGAGGAAATCGATATTAAACTGGTTAGTACGGTGGCCGGAAATCAGACTGTCGAGAAAACCACCCTTAACGCAAGGAAGATTATGAGCTTTCTAAGAGCGGAAGCACCGGTGGCCAGGGGGGCGGCGAAGCCGCTCTTTAGGGATTTAATCACCGCTGAGGCCATACATGGGGAGAGTGGGCTTGATGGTCCTGAGCTTCCGGATGCGTGTATTCCGGAGGCAGAGCTGCCGGCATTCTCCATGATGGCTAAGGTGTTGGAAGAAGGCGAGAGACCACTGAGCATAGTGGCTACCGCCGCCCTCACCAATGTTGGACTTCTGCTCATTCTTCGCCCCGATTTGAAATCAAAAATAGAGAGGATTAGCCTGATGGGCGGAGCGCTTACAGGCGGCAACTGGAGCCCATCGGCCGAGTTCAACATTCTGGCGGACCCCGAGGCGGCGCATGTGGTGTTTTCTTCGGGACTGCCAATAATTATGAGCCCGCTCGAGGTTACTCATAGGGCGCTTGTCACCGCTTCGGATATCGAAAGAATTCGCGCGATTGAAAGCCGCAGCGCCTTGCTGCTTGCTGGATTGATAGAATATTTTTTGAAGGTTCATGAGAGAATTGGTTTTGCCGGAGCGCCGCTTCATGATCTTTGTGCAGTGGCCGCCTTGACGACTCCGGAAATTTTTCGGGAGAAAAGAGCGCGGGTGCGGATTGAGTGCGGCGGAATCTACTCGAGCGGCGCGACTGTAGTGCGCTTAGCTGACTTCCCGGATCCCAGGGCCAATGTCAGGGTTTTATTGGATGTGGACAGAGAGGCGCTTGTTAACCTGCTCGTGGAGGCCTTGGAAACCCTGGGCTAGGCGGCACTGGAGGGCAAAATGATAGATTTTTGGGGCATGTAAAATGGCGGGTAAACGAAAAATCATTATCGACTGCGATCCGGGCATCGACGATGCCCTGGCAATTTTCATGGCTCTGGCCTCTGATGAGCTTGAGGTTCTTGGTATAACAACCGTTGCGGGGAATGTGAATGTGGGGCAGGTTACTGCCAATGCCCTCTCCCTGGTGAGTCTTTGCGGCAAGAGAATTCCGGTGTGCAGGGGGGCGGCGAAGCCGCTGATGCATACCCGGAAGGAAGCAATCCGTGTTCATGGCGCAAATGGGCTGGGGGGCGTGCGCCTGCCTGAAGCCGATTTTGAGGAAGACTCCCGATTGGCGATTGACTTTATCCGGGAGACGGTAGAGGTCAACAAAAACGATTTGGATATTGTTGCCATCGGTCCGCTCACAAATATTGCCGGGGCTCTTTTGGCTTTTTCGGATCTGGGGCAGAGAATCAGAGGCATCACCCTTATGGGAGGGGCAGTGGGTTTCGGAAATGCCACTCTCTCGGCGGAATTCAATGTTTTCGCCGATCCCCATGCCGCGGCCGTTGTTTTTAAATCGGGTGTTCCTATTACAATGCACCCCCTTGATGTTACCAATCGGGCCTTCATTGGAGAGACGGAAATGGCTGAGCTGCGGAATATGGGCGGGAAGATTTCGGGAATCTCTCATGAAATGCTGACGGCGTATGCCGACTATTATCGCGGCAAGAAGCTTGCTGAAATCGCGCTGCACGATCCCTTTGCAATGGCCTGCGTGATTAACGGAGACTTGGCGGCTTACAGGGAATACCGCGTTGATGTGGAAGTCAGAGCCGGGCTAACCCGAGGAAAGACGGCTGTGGATGTGAACGGCGTAACCGGGGACAGGGCAAACGCGAAGGTGGCTGTTGATTTGGATAGAGGCGGCTTCCTTTCGCTTATGCTCAGGCTGCTTGCGTCGTTGGACTAAAGGGGACGGCTTTCGCCGTCCCTGATACCCTATTCTATTACGGTGATGCGCCCTTCAAGCTCGGGTGTTAGTGTCCCTCCCAGGTGCTGTATATAATTGATCAGTGTATCCCGCTGGAACACCGAAGTGTCGTATTGGTAGCCGTTAGCCATCATGGTATAGCTGTCTCCGCCATCTGCCATGAATGAGTTAGTAGCCACTTTGTATGTTTTGTTTGGATCGATTGGCTCACCGTTAATGCTGATGTTGCGGCTTTCACCGGAGATGAAATCCACGGTAAATTGCACGCCTTCCGAAACTTGCGGAAATCCACCCTTGCCTCTGGGGATGGTGGGAATGAAATTAAACATTTCCTGCACTTCTGCGCCTGTCATTTCCACGATCACCACTGAGTTGTCGAAGGGAAGTATCTCGTAAATGAGCTTCTTGTCGATTGGGCCCTCGGGCAAATCCGCGCGAATTCCGCCGCCATTCTGTATGGCGAAATCGGGCTCATGGAGCTCGGTTCCCCAAAGCATAGCATCGGCCACCAGGTTCCCCAGCGCCGTTTCGGTTATGCGAACCTCGCTGTTGTCAAAGAATGCTGTTGATCTGCCAATTACTTCCTCAAGCTCTTTTTCCACCTGCTCTGCGTAGGGGGTGAGCATGGATAGCAGGATGGGATCCTCGGCATATTCCTTGCCGATATACGTGTAGACATTGTTCCCCTCGGCATCTTTGCTTGCCGTTTTGAGGTTTATGGGAATTGACTCCCACTCAAAGTTGGTAAGCTCACCCTTATCCACTGTCAATGTTGCCTTCCCCACATACATACCCCACTCCCAGGCCTGCACGATCGGGGTTTCATTTACCCAGGCTGCCTCTTCCATCCTATCACTGCTGTGGCCGTCAATGAACACATCAATGCCGTCCACCTCGGAAACCACTCTGCTGGAGCCGAGACTGGCATCATCATAGAGCCCAAGGTGGCCTACAGCGATGATTATGTCAACTTTCGGTTTCAACTCGGCTACCATGCGCTTTGCGGTTTCGACTTCATCTTCGAATACGAGGTCGCCGGTTACGCTTGGCGGGGTGATGGTTGGGGTTTCGGTTGTGGTTAGGCCAAAGATTCCAACGCGAATATCACCAAGGGTTTTGATGATGTAGGGCTCCGCGAGCAGCGTACCGTCGGCGTTTTTGACGTTGGCGGAAATAAAGGGGAAATCAGCCAGCTCCCGCTGTTTCTCCAGAACTGTCAAGGGTTTATCGAATTCGTGATTGCCCAGTGCCAGGGCATCGTATCCTATGTAGTTGTATCCGATTATGTCAGGCTCGGCATCGAAAAAGTTTGATTCGGGGCGCCCCATATTCAAATCGCCGGCATCCAGCAACAGCACGTTCGAGTGCTCGGCGCGCACCTCCTCAACGAAGGTCGCGATGGCCGGTAGGCCGCCTACATCCGGAGCCGGATAGTTAAAGAATTTTAGGGGATGACCGTGGAAATCGTTTGTGTGGAGAATAACTATCTCCCCGGATCCCTTAAGCGGCTTCTCTCCCTTGCCGTTTGCCATGAGCGCGAACGGCATGGTCACCAGCAACAATGTTGCTATAATAACAGAGCGAATTTTTTTGTTCATAGAAATCCTCCTTTTCACACCGATAGTAATCGAAGGCGGCACTTTGTGCAAGTATGATCGGATTTTTCCCCAGGGAGAGAGATCGAAGGGCAATCTAAGGGTGGGAAGGCGCAAGTTGCTATTCCGGAGCCATTCGGTTGACTAGGGATCTTGGGTAGCCGCGCTTTAGCATTTTTTTCCTTGTCGTTTTGCGATCCCATAAGCAGCTCTTGAAGATGATTGTTTTTGATTCGGGCCGCAGCACCATGTAGCGGGCGGTGGGTGTGCCGTCTCTTGACTGCCCGACGCTTCCCGGATTTGCTAAGTGGGGAGTGCTGGAGTAGGCGAATTCTCTGTCATATTCAATTCTCAGCCGCTCCACGCCCATCCTCGGGCTTAAGCTCCACAGCGCGGGGATATGTGTATGGCCTATTAGGGTGAGGGGGGTTTTGGCGGATGCTAGAGCTCGTGTGGCCGAAGCATTATCTATCACATAACCCCAAATCGGGTTTTCCGGGTTGCCGTGAGCCAATGTTACCGAGTGTCTTACCATGATTTCCGGTAGGTTTCGGAGAAAGGCCTTTGACTCCTCGGACAGGATGGACCTATGAATTTGTATCGCCTTCTCTGCCTCAAAGTTGAAATTGTTGGCGCTGAGCTTTCCGCAGGCGGCGAAATCGTGATTGCCGGCTATCATTACGGCATCGTACTTGCGGAGGAGATCCAGACAAAGGCTCGGATCAGGGCCGTATCCGGCTATGTCGCCAAGCACCCAGATCTCTTCAAAGCCTCCGCCAGCCCTGTGCAATACTGCTTCAAGCGCTTCTAAATTACCGTGGATATCGGCAATCACCAATATGGGGGAGTAAGACATTGATCCTCCTTGCTTATTATAATTGCAGCGAATAATTTTGGGACAATGTTTGAGCGTTTTCGAACCCGAATGGGAGAAAAATTTGCGAATGTGTGGGTGCTGCTATCGGACACTGATCGCTTTGTTAGCCGCGCTGGCCTGCTTGAAAGGTACGAGAGCCAGCTTAAACTGTGGCGTTCAAATCTGCTTCGATTCAAGAATGATACTGAGGTCACAAGGAGAGTTCGCAGGGAGATTGTCGATTTCCGCCGTGCGAGGAGGGCAGAGGGCTGGGAGTTGAGACTGGGGTGGCTGGATATTCAATTGAAGGGTTTTAGATCGGATGAAGCGATGGCGGTGGGGTTTCGCCGTCTGGTGCTGTCGATAGGCAATGACGGTGAGGTTCAGTTTGCTAAGGGGAGCGGAAACCACATTGAGTTGGACCGCGAGTTGGATTTCAAGCTTCGCCAATTGGCAGCGGTTGGATCCGTGGAGAAGCACTACCTTTGGTATAGGCGAATTGAGGGAATAATTGAGTTAGCTGGCGCCGATTCCGAAACGAAGGAGTCGTTTGCACAACTTAAAGCATATGTCGATGAGCATAAATCCAACCTGGTAAGGGCAATGCATGAATTAAGATGAACAGAGCCTCACAGGATGCTCGAAGAGGTATCCTGCCTGCTGGAGGGGTGGATATGCCTTTGAGTTAACTCCCCAATCCTTTGATGAAAGATCTGCCTAGGGACAGAATGAGAAGGCCCGCGCCGCCCGCTCCAATATCCGCAAGAGCAGTGAAAGATGTCTTTGCTTAAATCCAAAGAGCCAAGATTGGAGTTGCCAATCCAGCTTACAGCATGCGCCCTTTTAACTGGCTTCAACGCCCAAGGCGCGCTATTCTTAAGGATACTGGAAGTCAAAACACCGCTTGGATCACCGCAAAACACGAAAAATCATCTTGAGCATGCAGCGGCGCAAAGATTTTTCAGGGATCACCAACCCCTGAAACGATCCATAAATATGGGCTCTTATGGGATATTTAAAGACCTAGGAGAGATTAAATGTACAGCTCCTGGCCTCACCGAAGTTGAGGTTTTTCGGGAGAGGGAAGTCCGGAGCGATTGTGATTTTGCGGGGGAATGGCGAAGATGCTATTGCGAGGATATACTCCTTGGAGAGCGTGAAAAACATCGCTTCTATTTGCGGGCGCCCGGAATCGGCGGGGGGTAATTCGATATTCAGGTTGTCATGGGTGATACTGAGCCTATCGCTTATTTTGACTGGAGGCACCATCCTGAGGTTTCCGACAGACATATTCCTGGCCTTTATATAGGCTTCCTTGATGGTCCAATACTCATAGAAGAGCTGCAGGGCCTTGACGCCGCCTTCGCGTTTAATTCGGGTGAATTCTGATTCGTGGAAAAAATCTTCGGCAATCGATATGTAGTGTCTTCTTTGCAGCCTGCGCTCCAAATCCAGGCCGAGAAGCTTCTGACCGGCGACGCACGCGGCAAGCCCCTTTGAATGGGAAATGCTAAATTGCATTTTCGCCGTGTTAATAGGGCGCCCACTTGGATGAATTCTGATTTTGACACTGAGAGGCGCAATACCCAGCCGCATGGACAGTAGGGACTTGGCCAGAATTCTTCCGGCTAGAAACTGGCTTTGGAGAAATTTACTGGCAAGTCGGTTCAGTTTTTCCTTTTCCGACGAATCAAGGTATCTTAGATTAGCAGGGGATAGTTCCAGCTTTTTGTAATCAAGAAAACCAAGAGTGAGACTCAGGTTTGCCGCCATAGTAAGGGGGGTGGGAATGGTGGCGCCAAGGAGTATGCTTACCACTGCTTTTCACTCCGCGCTAGGCGCCGGATGCCTGAGTTAGTCTCTTTTCCCCGGTTGCAATTATTGCCTGAGGGGGGGCGCCAAGGCCCCGCGTAATCCGGATGTTGATAAAGCCGGCCTCTTTCATCATGTCACCAAGCTCCTCTTCGCTGAGGAATCGGAACCAGCCGTCTTCTTCAAGTGAGAGAAGTCTTGCTGTCTCGCCCAGCATGCTGAGCGTTGCTTCCAGGTTTTCCTCGCGATGCTTCCCACCCTCGGTATGATTGCTGAAAATGGCGAGGATGTCGCAATCCGGTTTCATTGTGGAGAGCAGGATGCGTCCGCTCGGTTTCAACATTCGGGAGAATTCCTTTACTGCTTCGGCGGGCGCGAAGAGGTAGGGGAGGAGAAGGCTTCCGCATATTGCGTCGAAGCTGTCATCTTCCAGGGGGAGTTTTCCATCGCGAGTCCAGGAACCGAAATCCAACTTCCGCAGGGCGAGATTTGAGCTTTTGAGGCTTTGCAGCTGCTGAGTGCTCATGAAGTCCAGACGGAGACTGGTCTTCAGGTCTTCTTGGGTAAAATTACCCCTTATGAATCTGACTCCGCGGCTGATATCCTCGAGAAAAAGCGCCTCATTCGGTCCGATGCTTTCTTCGATGACTTGCCTAGTGGGGGTATCGATTAGCTTTCCCTCCAGAATGTCGGACATGAGCTCTTTGTCTAGAGCCCCAAGTCTATCAAAGCATTCGGAGTTGATGCCCCGCACCCTTCCTCTAAGCTGCTCTATGGATTTTGCACCGGACTGTTTCACTACATCTCGAATCCCTGCGAGGGGAAAGGGCTCAAGATTTAGTGATTTCCATGTCACTTCAATACTTCTCAATCCCGGGTTCTCCCTGCTCAGTTTGTTGTATTTCTCGTTGGCCTTTGTTAGCAGTTCCGGTATTAGATCGATGCCAATGAATTTAGTTCCGGCGAGATTGACGGCCTTGGCTCCCAGATCGAGTAGAATTGCCTGACTAATCAACCCCGTGCCGCAGCCCATATCCGCAATGGATTCACCTGCCATAGGCTTAAGCAAGGCAAGTTCCTGCTGCACAAATTCCTGAAACTCGGCAGATTCGTTATAGTCGCCGCAGCCCTTACCGCCGATACGCTCACCGAGCATGTAGGACTTCCAGAAGCTTGGAGTATCCAGGCCTTTCTTTGCCATAGTTCTTTCCTGCTCTCTGACTATAAGCTCCGTGAGTTCGGACTCGTCGGGCATAACCGCAGGGCCTGAGAAACCTACCAATTTGCGAAGGATTGCGTCGGATATAATCTGAAAGCCTGCCATGGCATTGCCGCTAGCCCGTAGGTTGTGGGCGCTTGGAATTTCGATTAGCTCACGTTCTCCAGGAGATGCAACGCTCATGATGTCTCGTATTTCTTCCGGGGAAGTCCATGTGTCGCAGGCTCCATATATCCAGGTTAAGGGCGACTCAATTTGAGCCATGGCCTCTCGCGCATCGGAGGTTGTGGCATATCCCAGATGTGTTATATCGGCGGCCATTCTGTCCATATCGACTAGCTGCCCAAGCAGTTTCATTGTACCGACAGGTATGCCCATCCGATGATTGGCTATTACATCCAGGCCGCAGAGCATGTTCTTCAATGCGCTCTGAGCTGAGACAACGCCCATAACAGAAACCCAATGATCGGCCCGTGGATCCTCGGATGATGCCTGGAGGCGTCTTCCTTCAAGTGCTGCCATATCAAAGGTTATCAGGACGGTCCTATCCACTCGAATTTTCCCGCTGTTGTATGCCCAATTAATGGTAGCTTCCAAATCGCTGTATGATTGGTTGATTCGGTATCCAATCATTTCATTACCCGGCCGGGCATTGGGATTGGAATTGGCGCTCTCGCCGGGGCGATCTGTGCCGTCATATCTTAGCACCGCGACATTTTCGCCCATGGCAGTGAAGTTAGTGAGGAGGGTGAGGGCCAGGGCTGCAAATGATTCTTTTTTTCTGCCAAAGGCGGGCGGAATTATTATGATAGTGGAGGGTAGTTTCGGATCGCTGGCATGCAGCAAGGCAACGAGTTTCCTTCCCATATGATCCTCGTACGAAACACGTTCGGGCTGAAGCAGTTCTTGATTCCGTAAGGCTCTTGGCGGCCCACTCCAGGTTTTTATCCAATTCTCCGGTTCGTGTATGATTAGATTAGGAGCACTGCGCTTGATGCCGGTTTCCAAGCCTATTCTATAGACTATTCGGTTTTCCATATCGCCAAGGTGTTCAACGATATGCCGAATTTCACCTGGTATGGATTCTCCACCTACTGCGATTTCCAATGCTCCGCCAATTACCGGAACCACACCCGATAAGGATTCCGCATACACTTCCACCTGCATGCCCCTTCGACTCGAATTCAGAATCTGGACGGGTACTGGCTTTTTGACGGAGGGAATTCTCAGTTTGATTCTGTCACTGCTGGTTTTTCGCCTTTCCGCGCGTTTCTCACCGCGGTAAATGCGAACCGGGATTTGGAATTCTCCGTATCCATCATTCCAAGTTTTGAGCTTGGCCGAGAAAAAATAGGATGCGCCGTTGCGGGTAAAGGAAAAAAATGCCGGATCCGATACGTTTTGCGGAGTGGCTGTCTTGAAGATTATACCCTCAAAGTCTTCAATTCGTGTTTTGAGGATTCTTAGATTTTCTTCATCAAGCAGATTGATTGTGCGGACCTCCTTGTGCAGATCGTGAAACATGGTTATTGCTTGAGATCCGCTTATCTGAAATTCTTCGGGTGGTTTTCCCTGTATTATTCGTTTGTGATATTCGAGCATGGCGAGATTGTGTGAAGTATCGCCTATGAATTGTTGAAGTTTATCATGTCCCGCCTCGCTCATTTTCACTATGGATAGCCCGGCTTGAAATGGGTTATCCGAACCGCTGTCTATCAGATAAATAACACGTGCTTCCAACGGTATTGGACGGAAGAAACCGGGGAGATTCATTTTCAAAGGGAGCAAGTCCCCACGCTTCAATCTGCCGCTGCCCCGAATCATCATCCCTCTGGTGGATATGTTCTGTGCTGAATGGATAACCAATTCTCCATTGGCGCATTCGATGTTCGTGATCACGCAGCGAGTTCTAGGTGCATGCCGGGATGAGAGCGGCATAGATTCGCTTTGCTTCTTGCGCTTTCCAAGGCTATCTATCCAATGTTTCACCAGGAGCATCTGGGCATTTGTTTCACCAGCGAATTCAAGCCCGAATTCCCAGGCGCCCTCTCCCTTGACATTGCGCCTAATTAGGCAGGGGATGCCCTCTCCACCTGCGCCCGGCAGTTCCACCGATATGCGTTTAACCTTGTCAAAATCATTTGGTTGATTGACTATGATACGCATTCCACTGAGACTAATATCCATCATGGCTGCGGGGATTTTTTCCTTGCCGTCTTCCAATCGAACAAATTCTTCCAGTTGATAGCGGTTTGTTCTGCGTTTTTCCAAGGCGGCCTCAACAACTGTCTTGTAGTCTATAAATGCGAAATCGGCACGGGAGTCAATTAGCTAGACACAATAAGGTAAAAACTTCAAAAAAACAAGGCTAAGTGAAAATACTTGTAATCGCCTGCTATTTGAATGATGATGTTCTGTGTTCATGGATCCAAAAGCCCTTCTGAAATCGACAGCCCTGTTCTCAACCTGCACGTACAGAGACCTGGCCATAATAGCTTCTTACAGCCGCTTCATGCGGCTTCGTGATGGAGAGGCGCTCTTTCATGCCAACGATTCGCCTGAGAGGCTCTATGTTATTGGCAGCGGTGAAATAGTCATCAGAAGATTTGATGAGGAAGGAGGTTTCTCGGATATTGCCCGATTTCTTTCTGGTGATTGCTTTGGCGAATTGGATATGTTCACAGGGGAGAAGAGAAATGCTTCAGCGATTGCTCTTGGGGAGGTTTCCCTACTCGCATTTCCTGGCGGGGATGACAAATTTGAGGATGTTTTGGAGCTGCAGCCTCGGGTTAGCGCCCGCCTCTTACACGCCTTTCTGGTGCAAATCTCGGCAAAAATCAGAGAGGTTAACGCGTTGGTTAAAGATAATTCTCCCTTGATACAGGAGCTAAGGCGCCGGGTTTATGTTGATAAATTGACTGGCTTGAATAACAAAATCTATTTTGAGGAGACTCTCGCACGGCTGGTAACCGAAGGGAAACGAGTCGGATTACTGATGTACAAACCCGATAATTTCAAGGAGATCAATGATACCTACGGCCATGAGGTAGGCGATAAGACGTTGCGGCACATAGGGGAAGAGCTGAGGGCCATTGTCCCCAACAGGGATTTGCTCTTTCGTTACGAGGGCAATGAAAATGCAGTTATCCTGCCGAATGCTGATAGACCCGCTCTAATCGAACTTGCGAAGAGGATTAGGAATGCTTTGCAAAATTTGGATTTGGGTAATTTTCCGGATGGCGGCGTGATACCGCTCACTTTTAGCTTCGGATTGGGCCTTGCGCCCATTCATGGTAAAGATGCCGCAGCCTTGATTAAGGCGGTTCACTCGCTTCCGCTAGAAGGACGCCGGCGCGGCGGCGCTGCTATTTTGTTTCCGGAAGATGCCTGAGATGTCGAATAGTAAAATCGACAAGCTTGATATTTTTTCCAGCCTGGATGCAGGGGAGCTTAAGAAGGTTCGGCGCTTTCTGAAGGGGCACAGAGTGCCGGCGGGAGAAGTGATTTTTCGAGAAGGCGAAGTGGGACTTCTGATGTACATCATCCTGTCTGGCACGGTTTCGATTTCCATCAAAGCGGCCGATGGCGAGGAGGTGGAAGTTTCACGAATACCCGAAGGAAGCTTCTTCGGCGAGATGTCCATTCTGGAAAAAACTGCCCGCTCCGCAACTTGCAGGGCGCTTGATTCCTGCCATATGCTCTCGCTCGACTGGAAGGGTTTTGAAACCCTGATAACTCATCACTCTAGGGTATCCATCAAGGTGATTCAGCACATGCTCAATACCGCTACGAGCAGGTTTTTGAAGACGAATTCCTTTCTTTCGGATATGCTGAAATGGGGCGAGAGTGCGCGGATTCGCGCTGTAACGGATAACCTCACTGGCTTATATAACAGAAGATTCTTTGATGACGCCTTGGTGAATGCGGTTTCAAAATCAAATCGGGATGACGAACCCGCCTCATTGATTATTCTTGATTTGGATCATTTCGGCGAACTCAATGCCAAACATGGCGAAGCTGTTGGGGATCGGGTAATACTGGGAGCGGTTGGGGTGTTTAATTCCATTTTCAGGGGGAGTGATATTCTTGCGCGATACGGGGGCGATGAGTTTGCCTTCGTACTGCCGGGAACAGGGGGCAGAGAGGCCCTGCGACTCTGCGAGTCCGTTGTTGGGGCGATTCGTGCCATAAGCATATTCGATGAATGCCGGAAATCACCCGTGGAGGTTAGCACGAGCGCCGGAATTGCGGAATATCCCCTGCATGCCAATTCTCCGGAGGCTCTGCTGGAAAAGGCGGATAAGGCGCTGTATGAGGCCAAGGAGGCCGGGAGGAACCGCTCAGTCCTGTTTTCCAAGTAGATACTAATCACTCCTCATTAGCCTGTAAAAAATCCTGTGCAAAACTTAGGGCCATAGGTTAAATCGCCGTTTGTATTCTGATTCGATTCATAGCGGGCCTCCATTCTCGGATGGGCATCGTCCATTCCCTATGAGGTCTGCTTTAGTTGCCGGATAGATAATTTTAAACACTAGAGTTGTCATTGGGAAAGATTTTTCGATTCTTGATGGATTTCCGGATTACTGAGTTAAGGGATTCTATCCGCGTTGATCGCGAAAATTATCCTGTGAGATTTCACCCAAGATAGTCAAACATCGTTTTCTCCCAATTGGCCCTCCATCCCTTACTAATTGACAGATACTGGAATCCAAAACACGGAGAATCATCTTAAATATACAGCGGCTCAAGAATTTCCAAAATCCACCGACCCCTGAAAGAATCCATAAGTGTGAGCTCTTATTGAGGTTTTTTTCTGGTGCTGTGGTTGAAGGAATCTGCCACATAAATGTCGATATTGCCGTTGTTGTCCCTTGGGCTCGCAGGCTTGAGCTGCAGGATAATCTAAACTGTGCCTTTGCGTCAGAACCATCTCCATGACCTTGCCTGTGTCACTGCTGGCAAAGGTGCTTATCACCCTCGCAGAAGTGATCTTCCGGATACGGAGTTTCAGGCTATCCGGCATCTGGATATGATGAAATTTATTCAGCAGACATATAACATTTTTGCTGCTTCCAGGACCTTGTAACTAGCTGTATACTATGATTAAGGAGTCTTTGACTTCCAAAGGAAAAGATAGATTATGACATTGAATAAAGAGCTAACCAGCGCAATAGATCACTACGTGAATGAGCATTTCCGGGAGTGGATGAACCAATTTGGAAGCCTGCGAATCGTCGGAGAGCGGGAGA
>Ga0056121_1000107_pt1 | contig 38772 bp, 40 predicted proteins | sample WorMetHEROISLAND_FD_83872 | JGI IMG/M metagenome (GOLD analysis project Ga0056121, IMG submission 83872) | Marine gutless worms symbiont microbial communities from Max Planck institute for Marine Microbiology, Germany - Olavius sp. 1 HERON ISLAND ...
AGTTCATCACAAGCTTCGTCGACGCCTACAATCGAACCAGGCTCAGATGCCTCGACTACAAGGCGCCAATCGAGCTCCTCAGCAATCCCCCGGGACACAACACGGAAGCCGGGGTCCAGTCGCGCGCGCGTCAGTGCGCTCAGCCGCCGTTGCCGCCGTTGTCAGGCTTGGGAATGCCGACTACGTTGAAGCCGGCATCGACGTGCATCACCTCGCCGGTCACCCCGGTGGACAGGTCCGACAGCAGGTAGAGGCCGGAGTTGCCGACCTGATCGAGGCTGATGTTGCGCTTCAACGGCGCGTGCTCGCGGTTGTAGCCGTAGACGAAGCGGGCGTCGCCGACCGCGGCACCGGCCAGCGTGCGCATCGGTCCGGCTGAAATGGCGTTGACCCGGACACCCGACTTGCCCAGGTCGGCGGCGAGATAGCGCACGCTCGCCTCCAGCGCTGCCTTGGCCACGCCCATCACGTTGTAGGACGGCATCACCCGCTGCGCGCCCAGATAGGTCAGCGTCAGCAGGCTGCCGCCATCCGGCATCATCGCTGTGCTGCGTCGCGCCAGGTCGGTGAAGGAGAAGCAGGAGATATGCAGGGTGCGCAGGAAGTTCTCCCGGCTGGTGTCGATGTAGCGCCCGCGCAGCTCGGTCTTGTCGGAAAAGGCGACGGCATGGACCAGGAAGTCGAGCTGGCCCCAGCGCGTCGCCAGCTGGTCGAATACCGCATCGAGAGAGGCCACGTCCTCGACGTCGCAGGGCATGACGATATCGCTGCCGGCCTCGGCCGCGAGCGGGACGACCCGCTTCTTCAGCGCCTCGTCCTGGTAGGTGAAGGCGAGCTCGGCGCCGGCCGCGGCGGCCGCGCGGGCGATGCCCCAGGCGATCGAGTGATCGTTGGCCACGCCGACGACCAGGCCCCGCTTCCCCTTCATCAGCTCGCTGTCGCCTGCCTCCGCCATGCCTCGCCCGCTTCCCCCGTGCCCTCGTTTCCTGTCGTTGCCGGTGCCCGGGCGTGCCGCCCGGGCCTGCCCTCGGCCGCCGGTTCAGCCGTCGTAGCGCGAAAAGATCAGGCTGGCGTTGGTGCCACCGAAGCCGAAGCTGTTCGACATCACCGAGCCCAGGCCGGCGCTGTCGATCCGCTCGCGGACGATCGGCACGCCCTCGAACTCGGGATCCAGGTTGTCGATGTTGGCCGAGGCGGCGATGAAATCGCCCTCCATCATGAGCAGCGAATAGATCGCCTCGTGCACGCCGGCCGCGCCCAGGGAATGTCCCGACAGCGACTTGGTCGAGGCCAGATGCGGGAAGTCGGCACCGAACACTTCGCGGATCGCCTCGACCTCCGGCGGATCGCCGACCGGGGTGCCGGTGCCGTGGGCGTTGATGTAGTCGACCGGCTGGTTCGAGGTACCCAGCGCCATGCGCATGCAGCGCACGCCGCCTTCGCCGGACGGCTGCACCATGTCGAAGCCGTCGGAGGTGGCGCCGTAGCCGGTCAATTCGGCGTAGATCTTGGCGCCGCGCGCCTTGGCGTGCTCGAGCTCCTCCATCACCAGCACGCCGCCGCCGCCGGAGATGACGAAACCGTCGCGATCCTTGTCGTACGGCCGCGAGGCCCGCTCCGGCTCGTCGTTAAAGTTGGCGGCCATGGCGTTCATGCCGTCGAACAGCACCGAGAGCGACCAGTCGAGCTCCTCGCCGCCGCCGGCGAAGACCACGTCCTGCTTGCCGAACTGGATCATCTCGGCGGCGTTGCCGATGCAGTGGGCACTGGTGGAGCAGGCCGAGGTGATCGAGTAGTTCACCCCCTTGATGCCGAACAGGGTGGCCAGCACGGCCGAGTTGGTCGACGACATGCACCGCGTGACCATGTAGGGCCCGACCCGCTTGGCGCCCTTTTCGCGCGCGGTGTCGGCGGCCCAGACCTGGTTGCTGGTCGACGGCCCGCCCGAGCCGACGATGATGCCGGTGCGCTCGTTCGAGCGCTCGGCCTCTTCCAGGCCGCTGTCGGCGATCGCCTGCTCCATGGCGATGTAGTTGTAGGCCGCTCCCGGGCCCATGAAGCGCAGCGCCTTGCGGTCGATGTGCTCGGCCAGATCGAGCTTGATCGAGCCGTGCACCTGGCAGCGGAAGCGCAACTCCTCGTACTCGGGCGCGTGGACGATGCCCGAACGGCCTTCTTTCAATGACTGGCTGACCTCATCCCGGCTGTTGCCGAGGGACGAGACCACGCCCATGCCGGTAACGACGACCCGTCGCATGGCTACCTCTCGTGCTGGTGGTCTGGTCAGGTGGCCAGGACCACGCGCAAGTCTTCGGCTTCGTAGATCGGCTCGCCGTCGGCGGCCAACGTGGCATCGGCGATGCCCAGCACCAGCTTGCGGTTGATCAGTCTCTTCACGTCGACATGAAAGGTCAGACGTTTCACATCCGGCAGCACCATGCCGGTGAACTTGACCTTGCCGCAGCCCAGCGCCCGGCCCTTGCCCGGCAGCCCGGTCCAGCCCAGGAAGAAGCCGAGCAGCTGCCACATGGCATCGAGGCCCAGGCAGCCCGGCATCACCGGATCGTTCTCGAAGTGGCACTTGAAGAACCAGAGGTCCGGCTTGATGTCGAGCTCGGCGATGATCGAGCCCAGGCCGTGCTTGCCGCCGTCCTTGGTGATCTTGGTGATGCGATCGAACATCAGCATCGGCGGCAGCGGCAGCTTGGCATTGCCCTCGCCGAACAGCCGGCCATGGGCACACTCCAGCAAGTCCTCGTAGCTGTAGCTGGATTTCGGTTCGAACCCGCTCTCCGGGGCCGCCGCCTGGCCGTCTTGACTGCTGCTCATGCCGTACTGCTCATGTTGTCTTGGTTGTGGCGCCCCGCCGGCGAAGCGATCGTCGGTCCGGGCCCTGTCTGCCTGTGCCGTACTCCTGCTGTCAGGCGCAAGCACTTGCAACTATAGCGGATTTCCAACCGGCGCGAAAACGAAACAGGGCCGGCGGCGCGAGGCAATGCGTCGCGCCTCCCTGCACTTAACCCTTGTTCCAGCTTTTGCAACTTCCATATTGCCCGTATAAGAGTTTCGCCGGGTATGCCGGCGTGCGCCGAGGAACCGATATGCAAGAGCGTCCTTTTGCCAATGCCCTGCAGCAGCTGCGTGGTGCCGGCCTGCGCCCGACCCGCCAGCGGCTGGCTTTGGCGCGGCTGCTTTCGGAAGGCGGCGACCGCCACCTGACGGCCGAGCAGTTGCACGACGAGGCGCTGGACGTCGGCATCCGGGTCAGCCTGGCCACGGTGTACAACACCCTGCATCAGTTCACCGAGGCCGGACTGCTGCGCGAGGTCGTGGTCGACGCCAGCCGGACCTACTTCGACACCAATACCAGCGATCATCACCACTTCTTCATCGAGAAAAGCGGTGAACTGCGGGACATCCCCGGCGATGCCATTCGCCTGTCGGACCTGCCGGCGGCGCCGGCCGGCACGGAGATTTCCCGGGTCGACGTGGTGATCCGCGTCCGTCCCGACGGCGACGACTAATCGCCTGATTATCAATCGCAATTTCAGCGGACTGACCGTCTTATTGGAATAATTCCAAAAGACGTTGACAGCCCTCCGGCGGCTTCCATATAAGCAGACACGTGAGCCCGTCATCGCGCGAGCGCGGCGGGCGCACGCAGATGGGCCCCATGGCCGGCGCCCGAACGCCGGCCCGCGCCAATCGCGACAGCGCAAACCAACCCGGCGCACGGCGACGCGTCGTGCCCGCCAACACGGAGGATCATCCATGGCCTCGCTGAAAGGCTCCAAGACCGAACAGAACCTGAAGGACGCGTTCGCCGGCGAAAGCCAGGCGAACCGGCGCTACCTGTACTTCGCCCAGAAGGCGGACGTCGAGGGCTACAACGACGTCGCCGCGGTGTTCCGCTCGACCGCGGAAGGCGAAACCGGCCATGCGCACGGTCACCTGGAGTTCCTCGAGGAGGTCGGCGACCCGGCCACCGGCGAGCCGATCGGCGGCACCTCCGACAACCTGAAGGCGGCGATCACCGGCGAGACCCACGAGTACACCGACATGTACCCGGGCATGGCCCGCTCCGCCCGCGACGAAGGCTTCGACGAGATCGCCGACTGGTTCGAGACCCTGGCCAAGGCCGAGAAGAGCCACGCTGGCCGCTTCCAGAAGGCGCTCGACAACCTCGACGACTGACGATGGCGGCGCGCTTCGCCGCATAGACCGACACGGTTCGCGAACGCGGGCGGCCGCTTGCCCGTCCGCCCGCCTTCGCCGCCGTGCGGCGCCACCACGACCACGCTGACAACGAGGCCGCCATGCGCGAAGGAAGCCTGGACGCGCCGACGCGTCACCCGATCCGATGGACGGATCCCGACTTCTACGACGAAGAGAAGATCGACGCCGAACTGCGGCGCGTGTTCGACATCTGCCACGGCTGCCGGCGTTGCTTCAATCTCTGCGACTCCTTCCCGCGCCTGTTCGACCTGATCGACGAGAGCGAGACCGGCGAGCTCGATTCCGTCGATAGCGCCGATTTCAAGCCGGTGGTCGAAGCCTGCACGTTCTGCGACATGTGCTTCATGACCAAGTGTCCCTACGTGCCGCCGCACGAGTTCGACCTGGACTTCCCGCACCTGATGCTGCGCTACCGGGCGGCCGAGAACCGCCGCGGCGAAATCGGTACCGTGCGCCAGCAGCTGGCCAAGACCGACCGCAACGGCAAGCTCGCGAGCATCGCCCCGGCACCGGCCAACTGGCTTACCGACGAAGACAACTTCGGCGGCCGCAACATGCTGCGCTCGCTGGCCGACATCCACCCCGAGGCGGCGCTGCCCAAGTACCACAGCGACACCCTCACCAGGCGGGCGGCCAAGTCCGTGCCGACGGTGAACCGGGCGGCGCCCGCGTTCGGCCGCAAGGCGGCGATCTACGCCACCTGCTTTGCCAACTACAACAACCCCGACATCGGCACCGCGGCGCGCAACGTGCTGGCCCACAACGGGGTCGATACGCAAGTCGTCTACCCGTCTTGTTGCGGCATGCCGCTGTGGGAACAGGGCGAACTCGAGCAGGTGGCGAAGAACGCCGAAAAGGTCGCCGCCGAGATGCAGCGCTGGATCGACGACGGCTACGACATCGTCGCCCTGGTGCCGTCGTGCGCGCTGATGCTGAAGTTCGAATGGCCGCTGCTGCTGCCCGACAACGAGAACGTGAAGCGGCTGGCGCAGAGCACCTTCGACATCACCGAATACGTGGTCGAACTGGCCCGCGCGCACGGCATCGCCGACGGCCTCAAGCCCGTCGCGGGCGGCGTGACCCTGCACCTCGCCTGCCACGCCCGGGCCCAGAACATGGGCGCCAAGGGGGCGGAGATGCTGCGCCTGATCCCCGACACCGAGGTCGACGTGATCGAGCGCTGTTCCGGGCACGGCGGCACCTGGGGGGTGATGGAAGAGAACTTCGAGATCGCCCTCAAGGTCGGCCGGCCGGTGTTCCGCCAGGCGCGCGAGAAGAACCGCGGCTGGGTCGTCTCCGAATGCCCGCTGGCCTCCGACCACATCCGTCAGGGCATGGCGCGGATCGACGCCGAGACGCCGGCGCCGAAGACCACGGCGCACCCGATCCAGATCCTGGCCGACGCCTACGGCCTCGCCGGCTGAGGGCGGCAAGCGACAGGGACCGAGAACTGCCGAACCGTTACGCCATCACCCGTGACGACATCCTCGAGCCGGCCGCGTTCGAGGCGGTGCGCGCTGAGCGCCGCGGTGACCTGATCGCCCGCAAGCGCCAGCGCCGCCTGGCGGTCGGGCCGGACGCGACCTTCTACTTCGAGAACTGGGACACCATGTGGTGGCAGATCCAGGAGATGCTGCGCATCGAGAAGGGCGGCGAGGAGCAGATCGCCGACGAACTGGCGGCCTACGCGCCGCTGGTGCCGAACGGGCACGAGCTGGTGGCGACGCTGATGTTCGAGATCGACGACCCGGTGCGCCGGGATCGGGTCCTCACCGGCCTGGGCTACGTCGAGGACACCATCGCCATCGAACTCGACGGCGAGCGCGTCGCCGCCATTCCCGAGCTGCAGGACGGCGTCGAGCGGACCTCGCCCGACGGCAAGACCTCCTCGGTGCATTTCCTCCACTTCCCCTTCAACGACGAGCAGATCGCCCGGTTCCGCGATCCCGCGGTGCGCGCCGTGCTGGCGATCGGTCATGACAACTACGCCCACATGGCAGTGCTGCCGGCGGCCATGCGCGAGGAGCTGGCGGCTGACTTCGACTAGCCAACGAAGCGCGATCTGCTAACGTTTCAGGGGCGGTCCGGACGGATCGCCCTTTTCTCATGTCGGGAGCTCAAGCCATGATCCGCCAGGACCGGGACGGCGGTATCGCCACCTTGACCATCGACCGGCCCGAACGGCGCAACGCCTTCGACGCCGAGACCACCGCCGCGCTGGCAACCGCGTTGGAAGACCTCGCGCGCGACGGCGAGGTCCGCGCCGTCGCGTTGCGCGGCGCCGGTGCGGCGTTCTCCACCGGCCGCGACCTGACGGCGATCGAGCAGGGCGACGAGCCCCGGGCGGAGATCCTGCAACGCCACGACGACTGGGTGCGGATCTTCCATGCCCTGCACCGCCTGCGCGTGCCGTCGGTCGCCGTCGTTCAGGGCTACGCCGTCGCCGGCGGCTTCACCCTGGCCATGGGCTGCGACTTCGTGCTGGCCGAACGGGGCGCCCGGTTCGGCGCCCTGGAAATGCGCAACGGCTTTCCCGCCTCGGTCTGCACCCCGGTGCTGGCCCGCCTGATCGGCCCCCGGCTGGGGCTGGAGCTGGCCCTGTTCGGCGAGCTGGTGCCGGCCGAGCGGCTTTATGCCGCCGGCCTGATCAACCGCCTGGCGGACGACAGCGAGGCGCTCGACCGGATCGCCGGCGACTTCCTGGGCCATCTCGCGGGCCTCGACCCGGATGCCGTGGCGCTGACGCGGGAGACCTTTCGCGCGGCGGAGAACATGCCGATCGACAACGCGCTCGACATGGGCAAGCACCTGAACCAGCTGGTTGCCGCCAGCGGCTGGTTCGCCGAGGGCGCCCGGCGCGGGCTCGACAAGAGCCGACGCTGAACGCCGCGCAGCCGGCGGCAGAGACGAGGAGACGCCGATGACCCTGTCCGTCGACCTGTTCTGGTCGTTCCGCAGTCCCTACTCCTACCTGGCGACGCCGCGGCTGGTCGAGCTGGAGCGCGACTACGATCTCGCCATCGCGGTGCGGCCGGTTTATCCGATCGCCGTGCGCACGCCGGACTTCTTCGAACAGGTGAACCCGCTGTGGGTGCCCTACCTGCTGCGCGACACCCAGCGCGTGGCCGACTACCTCGGCCTGCCGTTCCACTGGCCGCGACCCGATCCGATCGCCCAGGACCTGGAAACCCGCAAGATTGCCGCCGAGCAGCCGCTGATCCGCCGCCTGACCCGGCTCGGCATCGCCGCCGTGCGTCGCGGCCACGGCCTGGCCTTCCTCGACCAGGTTTCGCGGCTGATCTTCTCCGGCACGCAGAACTGGCACGAGGGCGAGCACCTGGCACAGGCGAGCGCCGCCGCCGGTCTCGATCTGGCCGCGCTCGAAGCCGACGTCGCCGCCGACCTCGACGGCCACGAAGCGGAGATCGTCGCCAACCAGGACGCGCTCGCCGCCGCCGGTCACTGGGGCGTGCCGACGCTGGCGTTCGAGGGCGAGGCGTTCTTCGGCCAGGACCGCGTCGAGCTGTGCCTCTGGCGCATGCAGCAGAACGGCCTGCAGAAGCGCGGCTGACGGGCATTGCGGGTGGGTCTGAGACCCGCCCGACGGGAACCCGCTACAGCCCCATCTGCGCCTGCAGCATGCCGGACAGTCGGCTCGCCGGGTCGTTCAGCTCGGCGATGATCGAGAAGTGGTGGATGTCGGGCAGCACCGCGGTGGTGATGGCGAGGCCGCTGTCGTCCCAGGCCTGCGCCAGCGCCTCGGTCTGACGCAGGTACTCCGGGCCTTCCAGGCCGCCGACGACGAGCGCCAGGTCGGGCGTTGAGCCGGGGCTGAGCCGGATCGGGCTCAGCCGCGCCGCCGTCTCCGGCGTCAGTCCCAGGTCCTGGTTGAGGAAGCACAGCCGGATCGGCTCCAGGTCATAGAGACCGGAGATGCCGCAGGCGGCGCGGATCGGCGCCGCCGGCAGGTCGGGATCGAACTGCTGCCAGTCCGTCGCCACCATCATCGCCGTGATGTGGCCGCCGGCGGAGTGGCCGGAGATGTGCAGCCGGTCGCGGTCGCCGCCGAAGCGCTCGGCGTGCTTCCAGCACCAGGCCAGCGCGGTACGGCACTGGCGGATCAGCTCGGCCATGTCGACCGACGGCACCAGGGCATAGTCGACGACCACGGTGATGGCGCCCTTGGGCGCGAACGCCCGGGCGACGAACGAGAACTCGTCCTTGCTCAGGGCCCGCCAGTAGCCGCCGTGATAGAACACGTGCACCGGCGCCGGCCCGGCGCCGGGTTGCTGCGGCGGGAAGATGTCCAGGGTCTCGGCCGGGTGCGCACCGTAGGCGACGTTGCGCTCGCCGCCCAGTTCGCGCCGGGCCGCGGCACTTTCGTCGGCACAGGCCTGCAGGTCGTCGAGGGCGCTTTCGACCTTGGCCCGGTTGTCGTACTCGGCATCGAGCCCCGCCTGGTCGTAGTCGCGAAAGATCTTCGTCATCCTGGCCTCCCTGATCGTCGCCGCTGCCGTCGCGCTGTTATGCTGCCGCCATGGCCGCGGTCCAAGAAGCCGCGACGACGGCGCCGACCGCACGACGTTATCTGGTTCTCGCCACCGTCTCCGGCGCCACCATGCTATACGCGATGACGATCACCATCGCCAACGTGGTGCTGCCGCAGATGCGCGGCGCGCTGTCGGCGACGCCCGACCAGATCGCCTGGGTCGTCACCTTCAACCTGGTCGCCACGGCGATCGTCACGCCGATCTCCGGCTGGCTCTCGGTCCGTTTCGGCCGGCGCAACGTGATGCTGGTCGGCACCCTGGGCTTTACCCTGTCCTCGATCCTGTGCGGCCTGGCCGGGTCGCTGGAGACCCTGGTGCTCTACCGCATCGGCCAGGGCGCGTTCGGCGCGCCGCTGGTGCCGGTGTCGCAGGCGATCATCCTCGACATCTTTCCACGCCGCCAGCACGGCATGGCCACCGCCCTGTGGGGCATGGGTGTGGTCACCGGACCGATCCTCGGGCCGACGGTCGGCGGCTTCATCGCCGAGGACTTCGGCTGGCGCTGGGTGTTCTTCTTCCTGGTGCCGTTCGGCCTGATGACCCTGGCCGGGGTCTGGGCCTTCATCACCGACCGGCCGACGCGCGGCCGGCCGAGGCTGGACTGGACCGGCTTTCTCGCCCTGGCGGTGGCGTTGGGGGCGATGCAGCTGATGTTCGACCGCGGCGAGCGCAACGGCTGGTTCGAGTCGCCGGAAATCATCATCGTGGCAGCGATCGGCGCGCTGGCGCTCTACCTGTTCGTGGTCCACATCTCCACCGCCCGCCAGCCGTTCATCCAGCCGACGCTGTTCCTCAACCGCAACTTCTCCCTCGGCCTGCTGCTCGCCTTCATGTTCGGCATGCTGAACTTCGCGCCGATGGTGCTGATCCCGCCGCTGCTGCAGGACCTGCGCGGCTATCCGGATTCGATCATCGGCCTGCTGCTGGCAACCCGCGGCGCCGGCAACATGCTGTCATTCATCGTCGTCGTCCGGGTCGCCGCCTGGGACCCGCGCATCGCCCTGGCGATCGGCTTCCTCAGCCAGGCGGTCTCCGGCTGGGCGATCTCGCAGTTCGACATCAACCTGACCTTGTTCGGGCTGGCCTGGACCAGCGCCCTGCAGGGCTTCGGCATCGGCATGACCTGGGTGCCGCTGACCCTGATCATGTTCTCCACCATCCGGCCGCACCAGCTCGACGAGGCCTCGGCGGTGTTCCACATGCTGCGCAACTTCGCCTCCAGCCTGTTCATCTCCATCTGCGTTGCCGTGGTGGTACGCTCCACCTTCATCAACGCTGCCGAGCTGGGCGGCTTCCTGTCGGTGTTCAACAAGACCCTGCTGTTCCCCTGGAGCACCGGCAGCCTGGACCTGACGCAGCCGGCCCAGCTGGCCCTTGCCGACGGCGAGGTGCGCCGGCAGGCGGCGATGATCGGCTACCTCAACGCCTTCAAACTATTCACCGTGATCGCCCTGCTGCCGCTGCCGCTGATCTGGCTGGCCAAGCTGCCGAAGCGCGGCACGGACTGACCCACGGCGTACCGCGGCGGGCCTGCGTCTCACCCCTCGTCGCGGCGCAGCTCGGCCAGCAGGGCGCGCACGCGGGCCGGCGGCAGCCCGGCGATCCGCTCCGCCAGCCGGTTGGCCAGCTCGGTCGCCTCGGCCGACAGCCCGGCGGTGTCGATCACCACCCGGGGATGGCTCAACCGGGCGAGGCGGCGGATCTCGTCGGCCTCGTCCCAGATGATGTTGAAATAGCCGCAGATCTGGTCGACCAGGACCGGCGACGGGCGGCCGCGCCGGCCGTGCTCGAGGGCCGAGAGATAGGCGGCGGAGATCTGCAGGTCGGTGGCCATCTGTTTCTGGGTGACGCCCTTGTCACGGCGGAGCTGGCGCATGCGCTGGCCGAACGGGGTCATGACGGCCGTTCAGTCGCGCTGCCGGCGCAGCAGCACGTAGTAGGCGCCGCCGCCGCCATGCTGCGGCCGGGCGCCTTCGACGCCCAGCACCAGCTCGCGGACCGGCGCCTCGTTGAGCCAGCGCGGGACGTTGCGGCGCAACACCCCGGCATCGCGGTCGGGCATCAAGTCGCCATCGGCCCGCGCCCGCGGCCCGCCCTTGCCGGTGATCACCAGCACGCAGCGCTGGCCGCGCCTGGCCGCCGCGCGGACGAAGGCATGCAGGGCGCGGTGCGCCTCTTCCTGGCTGTGGCCGTGCAGATCGAGCCGGCCGTCGATCGCCAGTTGGCCCCGGCGCAGCCGCGTCGCGGTGCGCCGGTCGAGTCCCGGGATCGCCGTCCGCGCCGTCGCCCGACCCGTTGCGGCTCGTACCGGCTTGCCGCTCTTGGCCGGTTCGGGTTTTGCCTGATCCGCCTTGGCCTTGCCGCCGCCACCCGCGCGGCCCGCGCCGTTGCGCACCGGTTGCGGCGGTTTGCCAGCCGGCGCTGCCCGGGCGGGTTTGGGCAACGGCTTGACGCCGCGCATCGCCGCCTCGAACAGCTCCTGCTCGTCAGTCCCGCGCCGCCTCTTGGTCATCGATCAGAATGATATGCAGGCTGCGCGGTCCGTGCGCGCCGAGGTGGATGGTCAGCTCGATATCGCCGGTGCGCGACGGCCCGGTGATCATGTTCAGGGTGCGTGGCATCGCCGCATCGGCGCCGCTTCGCGCCGCGCGCAAGCGGGCGAAGGCGTCCTCGTAGGCGCCGCTGACCTGGCTTGCCTTCAGCACCACGACGTGATGGTCGGGCAGGAAGTTCAGCGTCGACGGATGGCCCGGTCCGGAAGCCAGCAGCAGGGTGCCGGTCTCGGCGACGCCGGCAAACGCCGGGGTGACGCTGACCAGGTCCTCCGGGCGCGGCGTGCCCTGGCGCAGCTCGAGCATCGGCTGGCTGTCCCAGTCGAGGCCCGTGAGCCAGTCGTCGGGCGCCAGCGTCGCCACGGTCGGCAGGTTGTGCGCGCGCAGATAGTCCGTCACCGCGCCCGGCACCGCGGCCGCGTCGTCGACCCGCACCAGGGTGCAGGCGGCCGCCTCGGCCATCGCGGCGAAGCGGTCGACCAGCTCGCCCGCATCGCCCCGCGCCCGGTCGGGAATGATGTTGGTGGCGTGCGCGGCGATGCGCGCATCGAGCTCGCCGCGCGCCGCCGGCGACAGCGGGGCGCGGCCCAGCGACTGGCGGATCGCCGCCAGGGTCGCGGCCCGGCGCTCGTCGTTGGCCGCGCTCATGTCCGCCCGCCCCGGCGCTGCTGTTGCCGCCAGCGCTCCTGAAACGTCCGGCCCTGCGGCGCCGGCAGATCGCGGCCGTCGGTCCAGGCGCCGGCCAGGGGCAGCCGGGAGATGCGGCCGTCGCCGCGGCCCAGCCGGCCGAGGACGCGCGCGGCCAGCCGCGACAGCGGCCGGTAGAGCCAGCCGCGCCGGGCGAAGAAGGCCCAGACGCCGAGGCCCCAGCGCTCGGTCGCCGGCACCTCGCCCTGCTCGAAGGCGCGCTCGCGCCAGTGCCGCATCAGCCTGGGCAGGGGGATCTGCATCGGGCACACCGACTCGCAGCGGCCGCAGAAGGTCGAGGCGTTGGGCAGGTGACGCATCTCCGGCACGCCGAACAGCGACGGACTGAGCACCGAGCCCATCGGCCCGACATAGACCGCGCCGTAGGTGTGGCCGCCGACCGACTGGTACACCGGGCAATGGTTCATGCAGGCGCCGCAGCGGATGCAGCGCAGCATCTCCTGCACCTCGGTGCCGAGCATGGCCGAGCGGCCGTTGTCCAGCAGGATGACGTGGAACTCCTCCGGCCCGTCGAGATCGCCCGGCTGGCGCGGGCCGGTGGAAAAGGTGTTGTAGGCGGCGAACTCCTGGCCCGTGGCCGAGCGCGCCAGCAGGCGCAGCATGGTCGCCGCGTCCTCCAGCGTCGGCAGCACCTTCTCGATCGAGGTGATCACCACGTGCACCTTCGGCAGCAGCTGGGTCAGGTCGCCGTTGCCCTCGTTGGTGACGATGATGGTGCTGCCGGTGTCGGCGATGAGGAAATTGGCCCCGGTGATGCCGACGTCGGCGTCGAGATACTTCTGCCGCAGCACCTCGCGCGCCTCGGCGATCATCTTCGCCGGCTCGGTCTGGCGTTCGGTCTTGCCGTACTTGCGGTGATGCTTGAGGAACAGGTCGGACACCTGGTCCTTGGTCTTGTGCACGGCCGGGCCGATGATGTGGCTGGGCGGCTCTTCCGCGAGCTGGATGATGTACTCGCCCAGGTCGGTCTCCACCACCTCGATGCCCTGGCGCTCGAGAAAACCGTTGAGATGGATCTCCTCGGCGATCATCGACTTGCCCTTGGTCACCGACCTGGCGTCGGCCTGGCGGCAGACGTCGAGGATCACCGCGCGGGCGTCCTCGGCACTGGGGCACCAGTGGACCTGTCCGCCGGCCGCGGTGCAGGTGCGTTCGAAGGTTTCCAGGTAGTGGTCCAGGTTGGCCAGCACGTGGTCCTTGATCTCGCGCCCGCGCGTGCGCAGGGCCTCGAACTCGGGCAGCTCGTCGACCGCCGCCTGGCGGCGCGGCACGAAGCCCGAGTTCATGCGCTCGAGCGCGGTGCGCAGATTGTCGTCGGCCAGCGCCTCGCGCGCGTTCTGCTTGAAGCCGGTCGGATTCATGAACTGCATGGCTCAGTCCTCCAGCCGTCCGTCCGCATCGCTCGCGCCGATCGGCGGCACCTCGTCGGTGATCCCGGCCAGGACCTCGGCGACGTGGCGGGCCTCGACGTCGTAGCCCTGACGCTGCAGGCGGCCGGCCATGTTCAGCAGGCAGCCGAGGTCGCCGGCCAGCAGCACGTCGGCGCCGGTGTCGGCGATGTCCCTGGCCTTGCGCTCGACGATGTCGACCGAGATGTCGGCGTACTTGACGCAGAAGGTGCCGCCGAAGCCGCAGCAGACCTCGGCCCCCGGCAGCTCGGTCAGGCTCAGGCCGTCGACGCTGGAGAGCAGGCGGCGCGGCTGCTGCTTGACGTTGAGCTCGCGCAGGCCGGCGCAGGAGTCGTGGTAGGTGACGGTGCCGTCGAAGCGTGCCTCGACCCCGTCCCGCTTGAGCACGTCGGTCAGAAACGACACCAGCTCGAAGGTCTTCAGCGCCAGTCCCCGCGCCCGCCTGGCCCACACCGGATCGCCGTGGAACAGCTCCGGGTAGTGTTTGACCACCATGCCGGCGCACGAGCCCGACGGCACGACGACATAGTCGAAGCGCTCGAAGTCGGCGATGACCTGTTGCGCCAGCGCCGTGGCATTGCGGCGGTCGCCGGCGTTGAAAGCAGGCTGGCCGCAGCAGGTCTGGTCCGGCACGTGCACCGTGCAGCCGGCGTCCTCCAGGAGCTTCACGGCGGCAAAGCCCACGGCCGGGCGGAACAGGTCCGCCAGGCAGGTCACCAGCAGGGCAACATGCGGTCCTGCCGCGGGCGCCTTGTCAGTCTGTGGTTCGCTCATCTCCGGCCTCTCCTGCACCCGCTCTATATAGCAGGGCCAGGGCCCGCGCACAGTGGCGCGCGGTTCAGCTGGTGGCCGGCTCTGCCAGCTGCCGCGGCAGCAACAGGTACCATTGCCCGGGATGAGCCATGTGGCCGGCGATGTGCTCGGCCCGGGGGCCGGCGCCCCAGAACACGTCGCCGCGCACCGCGCCGCGGATCGCCCCGCCGGTGTCCTCGGCCACGAACAGGCGCCGCAGCGGTTGTTCGGCCGCGTCCGGCCGGTCGCCGGGGCGCTGGGCGTCGAGCCAGATCGGCGCGCCGAGCGGGATCAGGCGGCGATCGACCGCCAGCGATCGACCGGGGGTGAGCACTGTCCCCAGCGCGCCACGCGCACCGGCGGCGTCGCTCTCGCGAAAGAACACGTAGGACGGATTGCGCTGCATCACGGCGGCGGCTTCCCCGGGGTTGGCCTGCAGCCACGCACGGATCGTCTGCAGCGACACGGTCTCGCGGGTCAGCGCGCCGCGCTCGATCAGGGCCCGGCCGATGGCGTAGTAGCGGTGCCCGTTCTTGCCGGCATAGCCGACCCGCCGCTCGCTGCCGTCGGGCAGGCGGACCACGCCGGAGCCCTGGATCTGCAGGAAGAAAGCGTCGACCGGATCGTCGACATAGAACAGCTCCAGCGCCTGCCCGGACAGGGCGCCGCCGTCGATCTCGGCCCGCGTCGGATAGGGCACCAGCCGGCCGCGCTCGACCCGGCCGACCAGGTTGCGGCCCGCCAGCTCCTGGCTGAAGGCGCCCAGATCGACGGTGACGAGGTCGCCCGGGCGGCGATAGAGCGGCGCATTGAAACGCCGGCTCTGCGTCCGGCTGCCATGCAGCAGCGGCTCGTAGTAGCCCGTGAACAGGCCGGTGCGACCGTCCGTGCCGCGCACCGCGTGGGCGACGAAATGGCGTTCGAAGAACTGCCGCGCCGGCTCGTCGCCGGCGTCCCCCAGCGCCGTTGCCGCGGCACAGGCCTCCCGCCAGTCGGCCGCGGTCCCCCCGGTGCCGGTACGGTCAAGGCGCCGCCCGTCGGGCCAGCGGGCCAGCACGGCGCAGCTGGCGCGAAACCCCGCGAGCGCCGAACTCTGTTGCCCCTCGGACCAGCCGGGCAGCGCCGCGAATCCGACCGGCTGCAGCGCCAGGGCGGGCGGCGGCGCCACCGGGCGGGTCAGCCACCACAGCAGCAGGCCGCTGGCAATGAGTAGAGTGACGGTAAGGCCGATCGCCCAGCGTGCGGGCATGGCGGCGCCCCGCGCCTCAGTCCTCGCTGCGGGTCTCGATGAGCTGCCAGTTGGGGTCGCCCGAGCCGGTATCGCGCCCGAAGGTCCACACGTCGGTCACCTCCCGGGGCGCCGTCGACTGCCCGGGCAGCACTTCGCCCTGCGCATCGAGCAGGGCCGAGCTCATCTGCGAGGTGAACTTGACGGTGACCTCGGCGATCCGGCCGTTCAGGTCGGCGTCGACGATCTCGGCATCGTCCAGCGAGACGATCGTCGACTCCTGGGTCTGGCCCTGGGCCTCGCGCTCGTCGATGGCCCCGACGAAGTTCTCGTAGACTTCGTCGGCCAGCAGCATGCGCAGGCTCTCGCGATCGCCGCTGGCGTACGCACTGACGATCATCTCGTAGGCGGCGCGCGATCCGTCGACGAAGGTCTCCGGCTCGAAGCCGGGATCGGCGATCTTGATCCGGGTCAGGCCGGCCCCCGCCGGGGAATCGTCGGCCCACACCTGGGCCGCCTCATGGTTGGCATCGGCGCCGTTCGCCTTGCCCCGTTCCGGCAACTGAACGACCTTGCCCTCGTCCTGATTGCCGCCCATGCCTAGCATGCCGCCACGGCGTCGTTCGTGCCCGGTGCGGCGCCCCAGCACGCTGCGCAGGCGCAGGAAAACGAACGCCGCAACCATGGCGAGCAGGATGATATCGAGAAAGTTACCCTCGCCCATGCGTCATGCTACCTCATCGGGTCAAGGGATCTGCGCCACCGGAGCAGAACCGCGCGGCCATCGGGATCCGTTCACCTTACGTCCACCAACATTCGGAGTCCAGCCAACGACCTCATTGCCGGACTAGACTTTGGCGGCGCGCAACCATAGCTGCATGTTACATAGTCCCCGGTAAACGAAGGAACAAGCGTGCCGATTCTCCTGCTCATCTTTATCGGCGTGCCGCTGATCGAGATCGCCGTGTTCATCGAGGTCGGCGGCTGGCTCGGACTGTGGCCGACGCTGGCGGTGGTGATCCTCACCGCCGTCGTCGGCACCGCCCTGCTGCGCCATCAGGGCCTGTCCACCCTGCGCCGGGCCCAGGCGGCGATGGACCGCAGCGAACTGCCGCTGAAGGAGGTGTTCGACGGCCTGTGCCTGCTGGTGGCGGGGGCGCTGCTGCTCACCCCCGGGTTCGTCACCGACGCCGTCGGCGGACTGCTGTTCGTGCCCGCGGTGCGGACCTTGCTGCGCCGCTGGCTCGGGCGCCATCTGCTCAGCCGGGCCGAGGTCCACGTCGTCCACCCCGACGGCACGCGCGGCCCGGTCCGCGGCGCCGGCGACGTGATTGACGGCGAGTACGAGGACCTGACGCCGTCCGACGACGACGGGCCGCCGGGCGACGGCCGCGACGGCCGTCTGCCGCCCGGATGACTGCGGCGGCAGGCCGGTTGTCCGCCCCTGCCGTCCATGCTAGAGCCTGCCCCGCCATTGCGAACATGCGCCGCCCCGCCCCGGCGGCGCGCATCAGGAAGGTCCACGGAAATGAGCGATGTCGACGCCGGCGGCCTGACGGCCACGGAAGGCGACGCCGAGGCGCGGCCGCAGATCCAGATCAACGCCCAGTACGTCAAGGATCTGTCGTTCGAGAACCCGGCCGCGCCCCACAGCCTGTTCGAGGAAGACCCGCCCCAGGCCGACGTTTCGGTCGACGTCGGTGTCGAAGGCCTGGGCGAAGACCGCTACGAGGTCGAGCTGCGGGTCACGGCACGCGCCAACCGCGGCGAGTCGCGGCTGTTCATTGCCGAAGTGGTCTACGCCGGCGTGTTCACGCTGATGAATGTCGACGAAGCCGCGGTGCAGCCGGTGTGCCTGATCGAGTGTCCCCGCATGCTGTTCCCGTTCGCCCGCCGGGTGATCGCCGATGTGACCCGCGATGGTGGGTTCCCGCCGTTGATGCTCGATCCGATCGATTTCACGGCCCTCGCCCTGAACGCCGTGCAGGAAGCCGAGGCGAGCGAGCAGGCCTGACGGCCGGCGCGGTGGCGCGCTAACGCGTCCAGAGCGGTTCCTTCAAGGTGGCGACAAAGGCGGCGTGGGCCTGCTGCTCGTCCGCCGTGGGCGCGTGCGCGCGCGGCGGGCGGATTTCCCGTTCCGCCACCGGCACGGCGCTGCTCGCCGCGGTGTCGGCAACCAGGCTGAGCCCCGGCTGCCGGCCGCCCACCAGCTCCAGATAGACCTCGGCCAGCAGTCCGGCGTCGAGCAGGGCGCCGTGCCTGTCGCGCCGGGTCAGGTCGATGTCGAAACGACGGCACAGGGCATCCAGGCTGTACTGGGCGCCCGGGATCTTCTCGCGCGCCAGGGCGATGGTATCGATGGTGCGCTCGTGCGGCAGCGCCGGCAGGTCCAGCGCGGCCAGTTCGGCATTGAGGAACTTCAGATCGAACGCGGCGTTGTGGGCGATCAGCCGCGCCTCGGCAATGAAGGCGACGAACTCGTGGGCAATCGCCGCGAACACCGGTTTGTCGGCGAGGAACGCCTGCGACAGGCCGTGCACGCGAAACGCGTCCTCGGGCATGTCGCGTTCGGGATTGATGTACCACTGCGCCGACCGGCCGGTCGGCACATGGTTGATCAGTTCGACGCAGCCGATTTCGACCACGCGGTGGCCGGCATTCGGATCGAGGCCCGTGGTTTCCGTGTCAAACACGATTTCGCGCATTTCGGTATCGCCTGTGCATGGGTCTGCGGGAAGGATGATCGGCAGCGCGCCGGTTCGGCCGGGCGCGCGGCGGCCAGGTGCTGCCGCGCCGCCCGCGCAGCCGTCGGACCAGTCCGGAAACGTGGCGCAGGGTCACGTGCTTGCCCAGCCCGGTGGGGATGACCACGTCGGCCCGCTGGCGCTTGAGCACGTCCGGCACCTGCTGCCGCTTGATGTGTTCGAACTTCTCCACCGTCATGTTCGGCCGGGCCAGGACGCGCTGGCGCTGCACGAAGGGCGGCGCGCTCACCACGGCGGTGACGTCGCAGCGCTCCTCGCCCGGGCCCTCGAACAGCAGCGGAATATCCAGCACCACCAGCGGCAGGCGCTGCCGGGTCGCCCGGGCCAGAAACTGCTGCTGCATCCGCCGCACACGCGGATGCAGGATGCGCTCCAGCCGGCGCAGCTCGCCCGGCTGGCCGAACACGCGGGCACCGAGGGCGACCCGGTCGATGCCGCCGTCCTCTGCCCGCACGCCGGCAAACGCCTCTTCCACCGCCGCCACGGCGGCACCGCCCGGGGCCATCAGCGCATGCACCGCGGCATCGGCATCGAACACCGGCACGCCCAGGCGGCGGAACATCTTCGATGTCTCCGACTTGCCCATGCCGATGGAACCTGTCAGGCCGAGCACCAGCACCCCGTTCAGCCCTCCAGTCCGGCTACGACATGGGTCCGCAGCGCGTCGTCGACCTCGGGTTCGCGGCCGAACCAGCGGGCGAACCCGGGCCGGGCCTGATGCAGCAGCATGCCCAGGCCGTCGACGGCGGTATGCCCCAGCTGCCGGGCTTCGGCCAGCATCGGCGTCTGCAGAGGTACGTAGACGGCGTCCATCACCACCGACGCCGCCGGCAGGCGGCCGAGGTCGAGATCGAGCGCCGGCTGACCGGCCATGCCGAGCGAGCTGCTGTTGACGAGCAGGCCGGCACCGTCGAGCGCCGCCGCGCGACGCTCCCAGTCGATCACGCGGATCGCCGCGGCAAGGCTGTCGCGCAGCGCCTCGGCCCGGGCGCGGGTGCGGTTGACCAGGCGCAGCTCCGGCACGCCGGCATCGAGCAGTGCCACCGCAATGGCCCGCGCGGCGCCGCCGGCGCCGACCAGAACCGCCGGTGCCGCCGTCGCATCCAGCGCCGGTGCGCCGGCGCGCAGCGCCTCGACGAAACCGAACGCATCGGTGTTACTGCCATGCAGGCGGCCATCGTCGTCGACCACCACGGTGTTGACCGCGCCGATCCGCTCCGCCGCGCGATCGACCGTGTCGACCAGCCGCAGCACCGCTTCCTTGTGCGGCAGGGTGACGTTGCAGCCGCGAAACCCCAGCTGCGCCAGCGCCGCCAGCGCCGTTGCCAGGTTCTCCGGCGCCACCGCCAGCGGCACGTAGGCACCGTCGATGGCGTAGCGCTCGAGCCAGTAGTTGTGCAACTGCGGCGAACGGGAGTGCGCCACCGGCCAGCCCATGACGCCGGCCAGCCGCGCCTTGCCCGTGATCAGACGCTCGTCACTCACGCCTGCACAATGCCATGGCCGCGCAGGAAGTCCAGCAGTGGCAGCAGCGGCAGGCCGAGAATGGTGAAATAGTCGCCGTCGATGCGCGCGAACAACTGAATCCCCCGGCCTTCGAGCTGATAGGCGCCGACCGACTGCAGCGCGGCGTCGCCGACGGCGTCCAGGTAAGCCTCGATGAAGGCGTCGCTATAGGGCCTGGCGGTCAGCCGCGCGGTCGCGACGTGCCGCCAGATCACGGCGCCGGTGCGGGCCACGGCGACCGCGGAGACCAGGTCGTGCGCGCGGCCGCGCAGGGCCTCCAGGGTTGCCCGGGCGTCGGCGCGCGCAACCGGCTTGTCGAACAGGCGGTCCTCGCAGACCAGGACCTGGTCGGCACCGATCACCAGGGCGTCCGGGTGGTTCTGCGAGACCCGTTGCGCCTTCAGCTCGGCCAGCGCCGTGGCGATCTCGCGGGCCGGCGCCCGTTCGGCCTGCATTGCCTGCTTCAGGGCGTCCTCGTCGACGCCCGCGGGCCGCACGGCAACATCGACGCCCGCCCGGCGCAGCAGCGTGGCGCGGACCGTGCTGGCGGATGCCAGGACGACGGCGCCGGCCTGTTCCGACGCGCCGCCTTCAGCCGTTTGTGATCTGGTCATGAATCTGGAACGTGATTAAGATAAAGTCGTTAGCAAGCATTCTTCAGGTAAGAAGGTATCGAAGCGCCGGTTCGCCGCTGCTATTCGTCGTCCGGGACCAGGGATGTCCGACAAGGCCAAGATCATACCGTTGCCAGGCGCCGGCGAGCGCGATGCCTACGCCGCCGGACAGGAACGCCTGACCCGGTTGCTGGTGCAGCATTCCCTGATCGACAGCTTTTTCAACTTTACCAGCGACGGCAAGCCCTATCCGTTCACACCGGCCGATCAGGTGCTGCCGCACACCAGCAGCATGCGCGGCGAATACCGCCACCAGAACGCGGCCCTCATGTTCGCGATCGACGGCACCATGCCGCGGCCGTTGAACAAGCATTTCCGCCTGCGCGCCTCGAACCGGGTAACCTGGCGCAATCTGCAGCGCATGGCGCCGGAAATCGACCTCTCGGACTTCAAGGCAGCCCACTGCCAGACCGACGACGAAGCCTTCGCTGCCCTGCTCAGCCGCCTGCTGCCGCTCGACTTCGCCCTTGTCGCCGAGCGCCTGAGCAGCGGCCGCGGCCGCGGTCCCGGGCCGCTCGAGCTCACGCACATGCACGTCAAGGTCGAGCGGCTGACCGACAATGCGATCAAGGACCTGGGCAAGCGTCTCGGCTACATCGAGCGGCGCCTGTTCGAACGCGGCGAGGACTACGTCGAGGCGCTGGAAGCCAAGTTCTTCGAATACTACGGGTTCTCGGGCAACGCTTCGGGCCGCAAGGGCGCCGCCGCCATGGCCGCCCAGTTGCTGGCGATGCACGGGGGCCGGTTCAGCGTGTTTGTCTCCGGGCAGGAAGACTGCCGGCTGACGGTGCTCTCCGAGGTCGACGGGGTGACCCAGTATCTGCTGGTGCAGGTCGCCGGCGCGGAGCTCGAGGCATTCAACGCCCGGCTTGGCGAGGCCGGCGGCCTCGACATCGCCGACTACGCCGTCGCCGGCTCGGCGGACGGCCCCAGGGTGCTGATCTACCGGGTCAAGCTGGAGCATACCGCGGCAGCCCGGCCGGTCGGGCGCCGGCGACCCGACCGCGCCCTGCTGGAACCCTGGCTGGCGATCGCCGAGGAAGCGATCGTGCCGCGCCCCGGCGTGCGCGGGCCGGACATTCCATTCGCCTGGGCACAGGTTTAGTCTCCGCACCAGGACTGCCGGCGGACGTGCGGCCGGCCATTTCGGAGGTAACACAGATGTCCGACAGGGCACACATCGCCGAACTGCGCACCCATGACGTCACCAATCAGCCGCCGGCGCTGGTCGACTACAACCTGTTCGAACGCGATACGCCGCTGCGCGAAGCGCTGGCGCGCGAAGATGTCGCCTGGGGGCAGCCGGCACTGCAGGCCATGGGCGCGGCGTGCGGCCGGGCGGAGACGCTGACCTGGGCCGACCTGGCCAATCGCCACACCCCGGAGCTGCTCACGCACGACCGCTTCGGCCACCGCCTCGACGAAGTCGTCTTTCATCCCGCCTATCACGAACTGATGCGCCTGGGCATCGAGCACAAGGTGCCGAGCATCGCCTGGAGCGGCGACCGGCCTGGCGGGCACACGGTGCATACGGTGCTGGAGTACCTGCTGTTCCAGACCGAGGCCGGCGTCTGCTGTCCGCTGACCATGACCTATGCGGCCATTGCCGCCCTGCGCAATCAGCCCGAGGTGGCGGCGGAGTGGGAGCCGCGCATCCTCGCCGCCAGCTACGACCCGAGCTTCCGCCCGGCCAGCGAAAAGAGCGGCGTGACCATCGGCATGGCGATGACGGAGAAGCAGGGCGGTTCGGATGTCCGCACCAACACCACGCGCGCCGTGCCGCTGGGCAAGGGCGGGCCGGGCGAGGCCTACGAACTGACCGGACACAAGTGGTTCTGCTCGGCGCCGATGTGCGATGCCTTCCTCACCCTGGCCTACGCCGAGGGCGGCCTGTCGTGTTTCCTGGTGCCGCGCTGGCGGCCGGACGGCGACCGCAATCCGTTCCTGATCCAGCGCCTGAAGGACAAGCTCGGCAACCGCTCGAATGCCTCCAGCGAGATCGAATACGACGGCACCTGGGCCCAGCTGATCGGCGAAGAAGGCCGCGGCGTGGCAACCATCATGGACATGGTGCAGCACACCCGCCTCGACACCACCCTGGCACCGGCGGCCATGATGCGCCAGGCGGTAGTGCAGGCAACGCATCACAGCTGCCATCGCAGCGCCTTCCAGCGCCGCCTGGTGCAGCAACCGCTGATGCAGAATGTCCTCGCCGACCTGGCCCTGGAGTCGGAGGCGGCGACGATCCTGACGGTCAGACTGGCCCGCGCGTTCGACGATGCCGGCAACGACGACACCGCCGGCGCATTTGCCCGCATTGCCGTTGCCGTCGGCAAGTACTGGCTCAACAAGCGCCTGCCGAACCTGGTCTACGAAGCGATGGAATGCCTCGGCGGGGCCGGCTACGTAGAGGATTCCGGCATGCCGCGGCTCTATCGCGAGGCGCCGCTGAACAGCATCTGGGAAGGTTCGGGCAACGTGATCTGCCTGGACGTGCTGCGGGCGATCCAGCGCACGCCGGAAAGCCTCGAGGTCCTGCTGGCCGAGATCGGCGCCGCCCGTGGCGGCAACCGTCATCTGGATGCGGCGATCGAACGGCTGCAGCGGCTGCTGGCCGATCCGGCCGAGGTCGCCCCGCAGGCCCGCCGGCTGACGGAAAGCCTGGCGCTGTGCCTGCAGGGCAGCCTGCTGGTCCGCCATGCGCCCGACGTGGTGTCGGAAGCGTTCTGTCGCAGCCGGCTGGGCGACGCCGGCGGCCACGCCTACGGCACCCTGCCCAGCGACGTGGATCACGCCGCGATTATCGAACGGGCCTGGGCTCCGGCCGCCGCCTGAAGCCTACGGCGCTTCCATCTGCTCCAGCCGGCGGCCGTAGAGATTAAGGATCGCCGCCGCGGTTTCCTCGATGGAACGCCGGCTCACGTCGATCACCGGCCAGCCCTGCGCGCTGAACAACCGGCGCGCCTGGGTGACTTCGTCCTTGACCATGTCCGGCTCGACGTAATCGGTCTCCGCCTGCTCGTTCAATGACAGCAGACGATTGCGGCGGATCTGCACCAGCCGGTCCGGACTCGCGGTCAGGCCGACCACCAGCGCATCGCTGACATCGACAAGCTGCGGCGGCAGGTCCATGCCGGGCACGATCGGGATGTTGGCCGCCTTGATGCCGCGGTTGGCGAGGTAGATGCAGGTTGGCGTCTTGGAGGTGCGCGAGACCCCGACCAGCACCACGTCGGCACCGTCGAGATCGTCCAGGCCCTGACCGTCGTCATGCGACATGCAGAAGTGCATGGCGTCGATCCGCTCGAAGTAGGCACTGTCCATGATGTGCTGGAGGCCGGGCTGCTCGCGGCTCTCGGCGCCGAGGAAGGTCGCCAGCGCGCCGAGCACGGGATCGAGCACCGGCACGCAGGGGATCTGCCGCTGCCGGCATTCGTCCTGCAGGACCCGTCGGAAGTCGGTGTCCACCAGCGTGAACATCACCAGACCCGGCGTGTCGGCGATCGCGGCGATGGTCTCCAGCAACTGCTTGCGGCTGCGCACCATGGCCCACAGATGCGTCACCGGTTCGGCGTCGGCGAACTGGGCCAGCGCGGCCTTGGCCACGGAGACGAGGGTCTCGCCGGTGGCGTCCGAGACGAGATGCAGATTGAACTTGGTCATGGGTGGCCCGCCGTCGTCGGCCCCTGTAGATGATCCCGATGAAACCGGGGATAACCGGGCCTTTCGCCCGGACCGCCGGATTCGCTGCACATAAGGCCTGACATCATGCAGCAAGTCGAGGCCGGGATAACGCCGGCGCCGCTGCGCTGGCGCAACCCGGGCATGGCGACGATTCGTCCAGATGACTCACAGCGACTCACGCTGTTCCATTGCCCGCCCTGCCTGCGAACCCGCCGGTTATGCCCATCGCCACGGCGCGATGCCATGACCGTGGGCAAATGCGTGGCCGAATCTGTGCACCACCGGGCGTACCCGGGATTCACAGGGATTCAACAACAACCACTACTTTTCTTCTTTAAAGACTCTATTTTGATCGCGTCATGAACACCCAGTCGATCAGCGACCGCGCCGGGGAGCTCGGCACCGAAAAGCTGCTGTTGCGAGCTCTCGCCGGCGAGCGCCTGCAACGCCCACCGTTCTGGCTGATGCGCCAGGCAGGCCGGTACCTGCCGGAGTACCGGGAACTGCGTCAGCAGGCCGGCAGCTTCCTCGAGCTGTGCTACGACCCGGCGCTGGCAACCGAGGTGACGCTGCAGCCGATCCGTCGCTTTGCCATGGACGCGGCGATCCTGTTCGCCGACATCCTGCTGGTGCCGCAGGCAATGGGCCGGACACTGGCGTTCCGCGAAGGCGAAGGACCGGTGCTCGAACCGCTCCGTCATCGCGAAGACATCGCCCGCCTGAGACCAGGTGCGATCCACGACACCCTGGCACCAGTCTACGAGACACTGCGTCGTCTGCAGGCTGAACTGCCCCAGGCGGTGACGCTGATCGGCTTCGCCGGGGCGCCGTGGACGGTGGCGACCTACATGGTGGAGGGCGGCAGCAGTCGCGACTTCGCCAACGTCAAGCGCTGGGCGTTCGAGGATCCCGATGGTTTCGCGAGGCTGATCGATGCCCTTATCGAGGCCACCGCGGACTACCTGGCGGCCCAGGTGACGGCGGGGGCGGAGGTCGTGCAGCTGTTCGATACCTGGGCCGGGGTGCTGCCGGAACGCGACTTCGAGCGCTGGTGCGTGGCCCCGGTGCGGGCCATCGTCGAGCGCCTGCGTGCCGTGCATCCCGACGTGCCGGTGATCGGCTTTCCGCGCGGCGCGGGCGCCGGCTATGCCGGCTATGCCGCTGCCGCCGGCGTCGATGCCGTCGGCCTGGACTGGACCGTGCCATTGGCCTGGGCGCGCGACGTGCTGCAACCGCAGGCGGCAGTCCAGGGCAACCTCGATCCCCGCTATCTGGTGGTTGGCGGCGCGGCCATGGAAGCGGAGATCGAACGGATCCTTGCCGCCCTGGCGGGCGGTCCCTTCGTCTTCAACCTGGGCCATGGCATCGTGCCGGAGACGCCGCCCGAGAACGTCGCGCGGCTGGCGGAACTGGTGCGCGGCTTTGCCGGCGGGGACGACGCGCCGTCATGAGCCGTATCGCCGTCGTTGCCTTCAATCTCGGCGGTCCGGACAGCCTCGAGGCCGTGCAGCCGTTTCTGTTCAACCTGTTCAACGATGCCGCCATCATCGGTGCGCCGGGACCGATCCGCTGGCTGCTGGCCAAGCTGATCTCCCGCCGCCGCGCGCCGGTGGCGCAGGCGATCTATGCCGAGCTGGGCGGCGGCTCGCCGCTGTTGCCGGAGACGCAACGCCAGGCGGCGGCGCTGTCGGCGGTGCTGGCGGATCTCGGCGAGGTCGAGGTCTTCCCCTGCATGCGCTACTGGCATCCGCGCAGCGATGCGGTGGCGGAGCAGGTACGGGCATTCGCGCCGGATCGCATCGTCCTGCTGCCTCTCTATCCGCAGTATTCGACGACCACCTCGGCCTCGTCGATCGCCGACTGGCGCAAGGCGGCGGCAGCGGCGGGCATTGGTGCGCCCGATCACGGCGTGTGCTGCTATCCGTGCGCAGACGGCATGGTCGCTGCCCAGGCGGCTTTGATCGCCGACAAGCTGCGCGTGGCGGCGGCGGCGGGGCGACCGGTGCGGCTGCTGTTCTCGGCGCACGGTCTGCCCAAGCGGGTGATCGAGCACGGCGATCCCTACCAGTGGCAGGTCGAGCAGACCAGCGCCGCCGTGGCGTCGCGCCTGGCCGCCGATAGCCATGCAGAACTCGACTGGGTGGTCTGCTACCAGAGCCGGGTCGGGCCGTTGGAATGGATCGGCCCGTCGACCGACGACGAGATCGTCCGTGCCGGCAGCGACGGCGTCGGCGTCGTGCTGACGCCGATCGCCTTCGTCTCCGAGCATTCGGAAACGCTGGTCGAGCTCGATATCGAGTACCGCAAGCTCGCCGACGACAACGGCGTGCCGGCCTACGAGCGGGTGCCCGCCCTGGGCGTGCACGAGGACTTCATTACCGCGCTGGCGAACGAAGTCCGCGGTGCGTTGGCCCGCAGTGCCGGCAGCGTGGCGCCGGCCGGTGGCGTGCGCCTGTGTCCGGGCCAGTGGCGCGGCTGTCCCTGCAGTAAGGGGGCGGCGGCATGACCGCGTGGCTGAGCGACTGGTATCCCTGGATCAAGGCCCTGCACATCATCTCGGTGATCGCCTGGATGACCGGCATGCTCTACCTGCCGCGGCTGTTCGTCTATCACGCCGAGAGCGAGCCGGGCTCGCAGCAGTCGGAGACCTTCAAGGTGATGGAGCGCCGCCTGCTGCGGGCGATCATCAATCCGGCGATGATCGCCAGCTTCGTGTTCGGCATCGCCCTTCTGGCGACACCCGGGATCGCGGAATGGGATGCCGGCTGGCTGTGGGTAAAGCTGGCCTGCGTGGTCATCGGCCTGGGCGGGATCCACGGTCTGCTGTCGCGCTGGCGGCGGGCGTTTGCCGAGGACCGCAACACCCACAGTGTGCGCTTCTACCGCTACATGAACGAAGTGCCGACGGTGCTGATGATCGTCATCGTCGTCATGGTCGTCGTCCGACCGTTCTGAGCCGCCGTTTCGACCGGCGAGGCGGCATCTGACGTTAACGAAATCTTCATGACGAGGGTCTTTGACTTGTCGCGGCCCTGTGTTACTCCTACATCCCCTAGCGGCTACAGGCGCCGGTCAGATCCGCGCTCACCAGCCACACCCTCCTTGTTACATCGACAGACCGGTCACCCATAGAACCGGCGCGATTTCCAAGCGGCAACAAGCGGATCGGGCGCTCTTTCGGGCCTTCCATCATCCATTCGCCAGCCGCGATGAATTGACGAACGAGCCATGAATCTCCAGGAACTCAAGGAAAAGTCGCCAACCGACCTGTTGGCCTATGCCGAGGAGCTCGAGGTCGAGAATGCCTCCGCCCTGCGCCGTCAGGACATGATGTTCGCGATCCTCAAGCAGCTGGCGTCGAAGGACGAGGAGATCACCGGCGGTGGCGTGCTCGAAGTGCTCCAGGACGGCTTCGGTTTTCTGCGTTCGCCGGAGGCCAACTATCTGCCGGGGCCCGACGACATCTACGTTTCGCCGAGCCAGATCCGCCGCTTCAGCCTGCGCACCGGCGATACCGTCGACGGGCAGATCCGCGCGCCCAAAGACGGTGAGCGCTATTTCGCCCTGCTCAAGGTCAACGAGATCAACTTCGAGGATCCCGAGCAGGCCCGGCACAAGGTTCATTTCGACAACCTGACGCCGCTCTATCCCGAAGAACACATCGGCATGGAGCGCGACGACCCGACGATCCAGGACATGACCGGACGGGTGATCGAGCTGGTCTCGCCGATCGGCAAGGGCCAGCGCGCGCTGGTGGTGGCGCCGCCCCGCACCGGCAAGACCATGATCCTGCAGTCGGTCGCCCATTCGATCGCGGCCAACCACCCCGAGTGCTATCTGATCGTGCTGCTCATCGACGAGCGCCCGGAAGAGGTCACCGACATGCAGCGCTCGGTTAAGGGCGAGGTGATCAGCTCGACCTTCGACGAGCCGGCGGCGCGGCACGTGCAGGTCGCCGAGATGGTCAGCGAGAAGGCCAAGCGCCTGGTCGAGCACAAGCGCGACGTGGTGATCCTGCTGGACTCGATTACCCGCCTGGCGCGGGCCTACAACACCGTGGTGCCGTCGTCGGGCAAGGTGCTGACGGGCGGCGTCGATGCCAACGCCCTGCAGCGCCCCAAACGCTTCTTCGGTGCCGCCCGCAACATCGAGGAAGGCGGCTCGCTGACCATCATCTCCACGGCGCTGATCGACACCGGCAGCCGCATGGACGAGGTGATCTTCGAAGAGTTCAAGGGCACCGGCAACTCGGAGATCGTGCTGGACCGCAAGCTGGCCGACAAGCGCGTGTTCCCCGCGATCGACATCGCCAAGTCCGGGACCCGCAAGGAGGAGCTGCTGGTCGACAAGCAGACCTTGCAGAAAATGTGGGTGCTGCGGCGGATCCTGTCGCCGATGGGCGTCATCGACGGCATGGAGTTCCTGCTCGACAAGATGAAGGGCACGAAGAACAACGGCGAGTTCTTCGACCTCATGAACACCTGACGGGGCGCGCCGCCCGGGCGGCGATTGATCGAACGAAAGACGCCGTCCCTTGCGGGACGGCGTTTTCGCGTTGCGGGCAAGCGGTGGCGGCTACGGCACCAGGATCGTCGAGCCCGTGGTCTTGCGGCCCTGCAGGTCGCGGTGCGCCTTCACCGCATCCTTCAGCGGGTAGCTCTGGTTGATCTCGATCTTCACCTTGCCGCTGCGCACGACCTGGAACAGGGCGCGCGCGCAGGACTCCAGGTCAGCGCGGCTGGCGGTGTAGTCCATCAGCGTCGGCCGGGTCAGATAGAGCGAGCCCTTGGCGGAGAGAACGCCCGGCGGGAACGGTGGCACGGGTCCCGACGCATTGCCGAAGCTGACCATGGTGCCGCGGCGCTGCAGACAGTCCAGCGAGCCGTCCCAGGTCGACTTGCCGATGGAGTCGTACACCACCGGCACGCCCTCGTTCTTGGTCAGGCGCATCACCTGCTTGACGAAATCCTGCCTGGTGTAATCGATGACGTGGGCGTAGCCGTGCGCCTTGGCCAGGCGCACCTTGGCGGGGCCGCCGGCGGTGCCGATGGCGGTGACGCCGAGCGCTTTCAGCCATTGGCCGGCGATCAGGCCGACGCCACCGGCGGCGGCGTGGAACAGCACGGTCATGCCCTTCTTCACCGGGAAGGTACGGCGGATCAGGTATTCGACGGTCATGCCCTTGAGCATCATCGCCGCGGCCTGCTCGTCGCTGATGCCGCGCGGCACCTTGACCAGCTTGTCGGCCGGCATCAGGCGGGCCTGCGAATAGGCGCCAGGCGGTCCGCCGGCATAGGCGACGCGGTCGCCCGGCTTGACGTTGCTGACACCGCGGCCGACCGCCTCGACGACGCCGGCTGCCTCGAGGCCGATGCCGGACGGCATCGGCAGCGGATACAGGCCGGAGCGCTGGTAGGTGTCGATGTAGTTCAGGCCGACGGCGGTGTGACGGACCAGGGCCTCGCCTTTCTTCGGCTTGCCCAGGGTGACGTCTTCCCACTTCATCACCGCCGGGGCACCCGGCTTGTGGAAACGGATCGCTTTCACTTTCATCTGACGCACCTCTCCCGTTGTGTCGATATGGAGGCTTGCGGGGCAGAAGCGCCGGCTGCGCGGGTCGGCTGCGGGGACGGCGCGGGCATGGAAGTCTGCCACCAGGAATGGGATGCCGGCGTTGAGGCGGCCGGCAATGGACGAGTGACTGGGCGCAGTCTAGTCCGCGCCCTCGGCGATTGTCATCCGGGCGTTGTCGAACCGCCGTGCGGCGGTCGCACGACTATGCCAGCAACGCGCCCTCGAGCCTGAGCAGGGCGATCTTGGTTTCAACGCCACCGTTGCCGGAGTATCCGCCCAGGCCATCGCCGGCCAGGACCCGGTGGCAGGGAATGATGATCGGAATCGGATTGCGGCCGCAGGCCACGCCGACGGCGCGGGCGATGCCGTCGACCCGTGCCGCCAGTTCGCCATAGGTCTGGGTGGCGCCGTAGGGAATGGCGCACATGCCGCGCCAGACGCGGCGGTCGAACGGCGTTCCCACCGGCGCCAGCGGCAGGTCGAAGTCCTGCAGCTGGCCATCGAAGTAGGCGTCGAGCTGGTCGCGGGCCGTGCGCAGCAGCGCGTTGTCGCTCTGGTCGCGTCCCCAGCCCCAGTCGACCGCGACGATGTGCTCGTCTTCGCTGGAAATCGTCAGGTCGCCGACGGGTGAATGCAGCGAGAGCTGGGGCATGGCTCAGGCGGCCGGCGGTTGCGGCAGGGCGGCGGCCAGGGCGGTGGCGTCATGCAGCGGCAGCGAACAGGTCTGGCCGATGCAGACGTAGGCGGTGGCTTTGCCGTCGATGGCACCCTTGCCGGCCGCCGGGTGGCCGTCCGGGAGATCGTCGCCGGACGGCAACACCTGCAGCACGCGGTTGGGCAGGCTGTGGGCGTAGACGGCGGCGAGCAGCGCCTGCACTGCCGGGTCGCTGCGGCTGCCGATGACCACGATCGACACCGGGTGCAGGAACAGTTCGGCCGCGTTGAGCAGGGTCGTCAGGGGGAACAGGTTGCGGGTCAGCTCGGACGAGAAAGCGGCGAACACCGCTTCGGCGCGCGCGCGCGCGGTGGTATTGCCGGTGAGCAGCCACAGCCGGGTCCAGACGGCGGCCATGACGGCATTGCCCGCAGGCACGGCGTTGTCGGTGCAGCTGCGCATGCGGGTGACGAGATGGGCGCTGTCGGCGGCGGTCTGAAAGTAGCCGCCATGACGGTCGTCGTGGAACAGGGCGTGCACCGTCTCGGCCCATTGCCGGGCCCGCTGGAGATAGCCGGTCTCGCCGGTGAGCTCATGCAGGACCAAGCCGGCGCGCGCCATCTGGGCGTAGTCGTCGAGCATGCCGGCGTGCTGGCTGCGGCCCGCGCGGTGGGCGTGCAGCAGGCGGTCGCCGTCGCTCAGGTTGGCGGCGACGAAGGCGAAGGCGCGCTCGGCGACGGCCAGCCAGGTCGGTTCGGCGAAGGCGACGGCGGCGTGCGCCATGGCGGCGATCATCATGCCGTTCCAGTCGGCCAGGACCTTGTCGTCCCAGCCGGGCCACACCCGCTCGTTGCGGTGCGTAAGCAGGGTTGCGCGGTTGGCGGCGAGCCGGGCGGGGTCGGCATCGTCATCGCGGCCGATGCCGTGCGAGCGGTTGAGGATGTTGTGGCCTTCCCAGTTGCCGCCGGCGCTGACGTCGTAGGCGGCCTTGAAGGCGGTCGCGTCGTCGCCCAGGACGGCGTCGATTTCGGCTTCCGACCAGACGTAGAACTTGCCCTCCTCGCCCTCGCTGTCGGCGTCGAGCGTCGCCGCAAAGCCGCCGCCATCGGCGATCATCTCGCGCAGGGTCCACTCGACGGTTTCGCGCACCCGCTCGGCGTAGAGCGGTGCGCCGGTGCCCTGCCAGACGACGGTGAGCAGATCGATCAGCTGGGCGTTGTCGTACAGCATCTTCTCGAAGTGCGGCGCCAGCCATCGATCGTCGGTTGAATAGCGTGCGAAACCACCACCTAGATGATCATAAATGCCGCTCTGGCACATCTGCTCCAGGGTGATGTCGACGGCGCGGCGGAAGGGCTCCTGACCGGTGCGCAGCCATGCCCGCCAGATCGTCTCGAACAGGTACGGCTGAGGAAATTTCGGGGCCGGACCGATCCCACCCCGGAACGAATCCACCTCCTTGGCCATGCGTTCGGCGGCCTGGTCGAGGATGGCCAGGCTGAGCGGCACCGCCTGGCTGTCGGGGGCCGGTTCGGCCAGCCGGTTCAGGCCCTCGAGCAGAGCCTGGCGGTTCTTGTCGATGGCGCCCGGGTCGCTGCGGTAGACCTCGGCCACCCGGCGCAGGATGTCGGGGAACCCGGGGCGGCCATACTTGGCCTCAGAGGGGAAGTAGGTGCCGCCCCAGAACGGCTCGCCGGCCGGTGTCAGAAACATGGTGAGCGGCCAGCCGCCGTGCTGGCCGGTGAGGGCGAGCGCGGCCTGGTAGATGGCATCGACGTCCGGGCGTTCTTCGCGATCGACCTTGATGTTGACGAACAGCTCGTTCATCAAGGCGGCGATCTCGGGATCCTCGAAGCTCTCGTGCGCCATCACGTGGCACCAGTGGCAGGCGGCATAGCCGACCGAGAGCAGGATCGGCTTGTTTTCGGCTGCGGCCAGGGCGAAGGCGGCGTCGCCCCAGGGTTGCCAGTGGACCGGGTTGTCCTGGTGCTGGAGCAGATAGGGGCTGGTTTCCCGGGCGAGGGCGTTGGCGGACTGGGTCATCGGGGATCCCGGTGCGGTGGGCGGGCTGGCACTGGTGCTGAGGCTGAAACGTGGTATGAATCCGAACCGCGGCAAGAGTGGAGCGGCAGGGCGATGAAGATCAAGGTCGATATTGACTGCACGCCGGAAGAGATGCGCAGCTTCCTGGGTTTGCCCGACGTGACGCAGTTGCAGGACGTGGTGGTGTCGACGATGCGCGAGCGGATGGAAGAGATGATCCGCTCGGCCGATGCCGAAGCACTGATGAAGCTGTGGACGCCAGGCGGCATGCAGGGCCTGGAAGCGATGCAGAAGATGTTCTGGTCCATGGCCGGCGGCAAGGAGCCTGGCGACAAGGGCTGAGCCGGGGCGCGGCGGCCGGCGGCGAGGCGAAAACGGGGCCGGCGGCCAGGTCTTACCGGGCGTAGATTTCGTAGTTATATCAGGAACTTAACGGTAGTACCGAGAGGTATGACAATGGATGCCATGGCCTGTCTGCTGAGCCGGCAATCGACTCCGCCGCGGTTGCTGGCGGACCCCGCACCGGATGCGGCGGCTTTGGACGAGATCCTCGAGACGGCAATGCGGGCGCCCGATCACGCCGCGCTGCAGCCGTGGCGCTTCCTGCTCATTCGCGGCCCCGCGCGCGAGCGGTTGGGCGGGTTGTTCGCCGAGGCGCATAGGCGCCGCTATCCCGATGCCGACGAGGCCGAGCTGGCCAAGGCGCGGGCAAAGCCGTTGCGGGCGCCACTGCTGATTGCCGTCGCCGCCGAGCTGACCGCGGGCCATCCCAAGGCGCCGGTGGTGGAGCAGGTCGTGGCCGCGGCGGCAGCCGCGCAAAATGTCCTCAACGCCCTGCACGCCAAGGGTTACGGCGCCATCCTGCTGACCGGGACGCCGGCCCACGATGCCGGCGTAAAGACCGCGCTGGGTCTGAAGGCCGAAGACGAGATCATCGGCTTCATCTACACCGGCACGATGACAGAAGCGGCCCCGGCCAAGCGGCGCGGCCGTGTCGACACGTTCGTCCGCGAATGGCAGGCACCGGCAGACGCCGTGCCCGAGGCCGCGGCCGGCGACTGACCCGCGGGTCCGGCGGCCATGGCCCTGGACGGTGACAGCATCTTTGCCCTCGCCAGCGCCCCTGGCCAGGCCGGCGTTGCCGTGATCCGGCTGTCCGGGCCCGACGTCCGGGCGGCCGCCGCGGCCCTGGTGGCGCCGGCGACGGTGCCGGCGGCCAGGATGGCGCAGCTGCGCGCCCTGAAGGACCCGGACACGGACGAGGTGATCGACCGCGGCCTGGTGCTGCTGTTTCCGGGACCGCACAGCTACACCGGCGAGGATGTGGTCGAACTGCAGGTGCACGGCGGTGCGGCGGTGTCGGGGGCGTTGCTGGGTGTACTGGCGCGGCTGCCCGGTATGCGGCCGGCGGAACCTGGCGAGTTCTCGCGCCGCGCGGTGTTGAACGGGCGCCTTGACCTGACCCAGGCGGAGGCGGTCGCGGACCTGGTGGCAGCGGAAACGGCGGCGCAGCGGCGCCAGGCGCTGCGGCAGCTGGATGGGGAGCTGGGCGGGGTCTACGAGGGGTGGCGGCAACGCCTGCTGGCGGCGCTGGCACAGGTCGAGGCGGAGATCGATTTTCCCGACGAAGATGTGCCGCTGGGGACGGGCGCGGCGGCACGCGCGCCGGTCGCCGCGCTGGCGGCGGAAATCCGGTCGCATCTGGATGACGGGCGCCGCGGCGAACGCCTTCGCGACGGGTACTACGTGGTCATCCTGGGTGCGCCCAACGTTGGAAAATCCAGTCTTTTGAACCGCTTGGCGCAACGTGACGCGGCGATTGTGGCGGCCGCTGCGGGGACCACGCGTGATGTGATCGAGGTTCACCTGGATCTCGGCGGCTATCCCGTGATCCTGGCCGATACCGCGGGATTGCGTTTGTCGCGCGACGAGATCGAGCGCGAGGGGGTGCGGCGGGCGACCGACCGCGCCGCCGCCGCCGACCTGACCCTGGTGGTGGGCGATGCGCGCGACAATGCGGTGCCGGCCGACGTCGAGGCGGTGGTCGGGGCGCGATCTCTGGTGGTCATGAACAAGGTGGACCTCGCGGCCGGCGACGTCGAACCGGGGTGTCTGCCGGTCTCGGCGAAAACCGGCGCGGGGCTGGATGCGCTGGTCGCGGCGCTGGCGCGCCGGGCCGCAGACGGATTGGTCCTGGCTGAAGCGCCGGCGTTGACCCGGGCCCGTCATCGGCAGGCGCTGGACGCTTGCGTTGACCGGCTGGCGGCGGCGCTCGATGCCGGGGCCGACGAATTGATGGCGGAGGATCTGCGTCTGGCCGCGCGGGCGTTGGGGCGGATCACGGGCCGAGTGGATGTGGAAGACCTGCTCGATGTCGTCTTCGCCGATTTTTGCATCGGCAAGTGAGTATGCCGGGGGCGACGTTTCACGTGAAACATCGCCACCACGAGCGGTGAAGTTTTGACCACGGCGGGAACCATACCTACATTGCCGGGCATGCAGGGTTACGATGTCATCGTCATCGGCGGCGGTCATGCCGGGTGCGAAGCGGCCGCGGCGGCCGCGCGCCTGGGCGCCCGTACCCTGTTGCTGACGCACCGGCTCGACACCATCGGCGCCATGTCCTGCAATCCGGCGATCGGCGGTCTGGGCAAGGGCCATCTGGTCCGCGAGATCGACGCCCTCGATGGTTTGATGGGACGGATCGCGGATGCCGCCGGGATCCAGTTCCGCCTGCTCAACCGGCGCAAGGGTCCAGCCGTGCGGGGACCGCGGGCCCAGGCGGATCGCCGGCTCTACCGGCGGGCCATGCAGGCGGCGCTGGCGGAGATCGATGGCCTCACGGTGCAGGCGGACGGGGTCGATGACCTGCGGATCGAAGACGGCCGCGCCATTGGGGTCGTGACGGCGTCGGGCCGGGAGATCGCGGCCGGCCGCGTGATCCTGACCACCGGGACGTTTCTTCGCGGCGAGATCCACCTGGGCGAACGGCGTTGGCCCGCGGGTCGGGTCGGGGAGGCGCCGGCCACCGGCCTGGCGAACAGCCTGTTGGGCCTGGGCTTTGCCCTGGGGCGCCTGAAGACAGGCACGCCGCCCCGGCTGGACGGCCGGACCATCGACTGGCGCGGGCTTGAGCTGCGGCCGGGCGACGCGGCGCCGACGCTGTTCTCGAGTCTGTCGCAGGCCGTAAGGAATCCGCAGGTGTTCTGCCATGTCACCTGGACCGGTTCCGCCGGACACGCGCTCATTCGCGACAATCTGCACCGTGCGCCGATGTACTCCGGTCAGATCGAGAGCGAGGGGCCGCGATACTGTCCGTCCGTCGAGGACAAGGTGGTGCGGTTCGCCGAGCGCGAACGGCATCAGATCTTCCTCGAGCCCGAGGGTCTCGACGATGCCACGGTCTATCCCAACGGCATCTCAACATCGCTGCCCGAAGAGGTGCAACAGGGTCTGCTGGCGACCATACCGGGGCTGGAACGGGCGCGGATGCTGCAGCCGGGCTATGCCATCGAGTATGATTTCGTCGACCCGCGGGAACTTCGCCCGACGCTGGAGACCCGGCGCCTGCCGGGGCTTTATCTGGCGGGGCAGATCAACGGCACCACCGGCTACGAGGAGGCCGCGGCGCAGGGGCTCATGGCCGGTCTGAATGCCGCGTCGAGCGCCGGCGGCGGCGAGGCCTTCGTGGTCGATCGCGCGGACGGCTACATCGGCGTGATGATCGACGACCTGGTCACCCGCGGCACCAATGAACCCTACCGGATGTTCACCAGCCGGGCGGAATACCGGCTGCATCTGCGCGCCGACAATGCCGACCAGCGCCTCACGCCCCGTGGCATCGCCCTGGGTTGTGTTGGGTCGGCGCGCGCGCGGCTGTTTGCCGAGAAGACAGCGGCGCTGGCGCAGGCCCGGGCGCAGCTCGACGGGCTGACGGCGACACCGGGAGACGCGCAGGCCCAGGGCATCGCGGTGCGCGACGACGGCCGACGGCGGTCGGCGGCCCAGCTGTTGGGATATGCCGGGGTGACGATGGCGACCCTGGCTCGCCTGTGGCCGCAGTTGCGGGAGGTGCCGGCGCCGATCGGCGCTCAGCTCGAGACCGATGCGCACTATGCCGGATACCTGGCCCGGCAGGAGGCGGACATTGCCGCGTTCCGGCGTGACGAGGCGATCGCTCTGCCGGCGGGGCTGGACTTCGATCGCGTGGGCGGACTGTCGAACGAGATGCGGGAGAAGCTCAAGCGGCACGCGCCGGCGACGCTGGGTGCCGCCGGGCGGATTCCCGGGGTGACGCCGGCGGCGTTGACCGCTTTGCTGGTGCATGTTCGGCGGTTGAGCCGCGACCGGGTGGCCTGACGGCGCGCGCGCATGGCGCCACCGATGTCGCCAGAGGAGGCCGCCGCCGCGCTGGGTGTTTCACGTGAAACACAGACGCGGCTGGAGCGCCTGGTGGCGCTGTTGCGCAAGTGGAATGACCGCGTCAATCTCGTTTCGCGGGCGAGTCTCGACGATGTCTGGCGCCGGCACATCCTCGACAGCGGCCAGTTGCTTCGTCTGGGTCCGGCGCGCGGGCCCTGGCTCGACCTGGGCAGCGGCGCGGGGTTTCCGGGCCTGGTCCTGGCGGCGATGGGTGCGCCCGACGTGCAGCTGGTGGAAAGCGACGGCCGCAAGTGCGTGTTCCTGCGCGAAGCCGCCCGCGAGACCGGCCTTGCCGTCACCGTGCACGATCAGCGGATCGAACGCCTGGCGCCCATGTCGGCGCCGGTGATCACCGCCCGGGCGCTGGCGCCGCTGCCGCGGCTGTTGCCGCTGGCGCAACGGCATTTCGCGGCAGACACGACCTGCCTGTTTCTCAAAGGACAAGATGTAGAGGGTGAATTGACGGAAGCCGCTAAATCTTGGACAATGCGCATCGATCGGATCGCCAGCCTCTCCGATCCGCACGGTGTCGTTCTCAGGCTCAAGGAGGTGTCGCATGTGGCAAGGCCGTCCGCCGGCGGGTGAGGAGCCCGGCGTGCCGGCGCCGCCGCACGGACCCCGCATCATCACCGTCGCCAACCAGAAGGGCGGCGTCGGCAAGACCACGACGGCCATCAACCTGGGCACCGGGCTGGCTGCGGTGGGCCGCCGGGTGCTGGTGCTGGACCTGGACCCGCAAGGCAATGCCAGCACCGGCCTGGGCATCGACCGCGCCACCCGCAGCGTGAGTTCCTACGATGTCCTCATGGGTGCCGCCAGCCTCGGCGAGGCGACGGTGGCAACGGCGATCCCGCGCCTGTCGGTGGTGCCGTCGACGATCGACCTGTCCGGCGCCGAGCTCGAGCTGATCGACGTGCCGCGGCGGGCCTATCGGCTGCGCGACGCGCTCGCCGGCCAGGCCGTCGCCGGCTACGACTATGTGCTTATCGACTGTCCGCCGTCGCTCAACCTGCTGACGCTGAATGCGCTGGTCGCCGCGGACTCGGTGATGGTACCGTTGCAATGCGAGTTCTTCGCGCTGGAGGGTCTGAGCATGCTGCTGAGGACCATCGACCGGATCCGCGAGAGCTACAACCCGGACCTGGCCATCGGCGGCGTCGTCCTGACCATGTTCGATCGGCGCAACAACCTGTCCGACCAGGTCGCCGCCGACGTCCGCGGCTACCTCGGCGATACCGTGTTCGACACGGTGATCCCGCGCAATGTCCGCATCTCCGAGGCGCCTTCGCACGGCAAGCCGGCGTTGCTCTACGACCACCGCTGCGCCGGCAGCCTGGCCTACATGCGCCTGGCCAGCGAGATGCTGCGCCGCGAGCGGCTGGTGGCGGCGGCATGATCGACGACGGCAGACGCAAGGGCCTGGGCCGCGGCCTGTCGGCGCTGCTGGAAGAAGGCCCCGACGACCGCGCCGCCATCGAGCGGATGCGCAGCGGCCGGACGGTGCCGGTGGCGGAGCTGGCACCCAATCCCTACCAGCCGCGCCGCCGGTTTGCCGAGGCCGAGCTGAACGAGCTTGCCGACTCGATCCGGGCCAACGGCGTGCTGATGCCGATCCTGGTGCGTCGTCGCCCGGGCGACGACGACGGCTACGAGATCGTCGCCGGCGAACGGCGCTGGCGGGCGGCGCAACTGGCGCAGCTGCACGAAGTGCCGATCGTGGTGCGCGAGCTCAGCGATTCGCAGGCCCTCGAACTGGCGCTGATCGAGAACATCCAGCGCCAGGACCTGAATGCCCTGGAAGAAGCCGAAGGATACCGCCGACTGCTCGACGAATTCGGCCATACCCAGGAAGCGCTGGCCGAGGCGGTCGGTAAGAGCCGCAGCCACGTCGCCAACCTGCTGCGCCTGCTCGGCCTGCCGGACGAGGTCAAGGACATGGTCCGCACGGGCCAACTCAGCGCCGGGCATGCCCGG